>Ga0075121_1000215_pt1 | contig 40299 bp, 36 predicted proteins | sample AntAceMetag02UKG_FD_69793 | JGI IMG/M metagenome (GOLD analysis project Ga0075121, IMG submission 69793) | Saline lake microbial communities from Ace Lake, Antarctica - Antarctic Ace Lake Metagenome 02UKG | ecosystem: Environmental > Aquatic > Non-marine Saline and Alkaline > Saline | place... | reverse complement strand
AGGGGCGACAAGGGGATCCGCTGTGCCGTGGTATGAAAAACCGCGCCGTTCCTGCCTTTCGAAATGCTCAAGGGGAATCCCATCGCCATCTGCCAATCGAAGGGAATCCACGCCTGCCCTGGAATAAATTCACCGAACGCCACCAGATGCCGCTTGTCATATTCGCCGGTGATGCGGCCCTCCGCATCAAATAGAAAGGCGCTGTTGAAATAAAGCGGCTCGCCCGTATCCAGAGTGGAAATATCCAGCGACCCGGTCAAAATCTCCGTGCCGTTGGTGCACAGGCTCCAGACCAGGGAATAGCTGGGTTCGCTGTTCCGTACATCATCCGGCAGAGCCGTCTCCGGCCAGATGACCAGCTCTAGGCGCGGATCGGTCTGAGCCTGTTTCGTCAGCTCCTGAAGGCGCTGATAGATCCTCTCAATCTTGGCGGTCACCCACTTCTCGTCTTGCGGGATGGACGTCTGCACCAGCGCCACACGGATCGATCGTCCCTGCGGGATGGGTTGTTCCGCCCGCCAGGCGCCCCAGCTCAGGACTAGGGCCACAACCAGCATACACACCGACCAGGCGCGCCATTCGCGATGCTCCACCACCGCCCATGCGATCAATGCATTGCAAAAGACAATCAGACCGGACACCAGCCAGACGCCCCCAAATTCCGCTGTCTGAATCGCCGGCAGCCACGGGGTTACCCCCACGCCCAGCGGATTCCATGGGAACCCGCCACAGATCCAGCCCCTCAGAAATTCACTGCCTATCCAGACGATGACCAGCGATAGAGAAAACCCGGCCGCTCCGCCGCGCCAGCGGTTGGCCATCCAGACCGGCGGCAGAAAATAGAGTGCGCAGTAGCCGCTCAATAGAATCCAGCCGGCCGTTGTCACATGGGTCAGCCAAAAGAGACTCATCAACCAGAAAAGGAATCCGGCCAGCGCACCCATTTTCAGCGCCATCCGGGCGGGGAGTCGCCGGGCTATGCCCAGCAGCGGCACCAGAGCCACCGCGGCAGCCCAGGTCCACTCCAGTGGAGGGAATACAGCAAAGAGCAACAGCGCGGAGACGACGGCACAGGCCGCCGCCATCCATTCCTTGTCTCTGGCAGGTGTAATCTTCATCTGGGATTCAGTGCTGTCCATTCTGCCACACCCGCCCCCCGGCGCAACCTCTGAATTACACGAGGAGATCGCAACTCCGCCCGCCGGCTCCTTCCTGCAACTATTCGCTACTCAAGGAAGAACGGAACTGTTAGGATGTGTATCTGATTTGCAGTCACATTGAAAAGATCCGTCCATAAGGAGAACTGAAGATGAAGATTACCAAACACAGTTGGCCCATTTTGGTGGTATCCGGTCAATTTGAGGCGGCCAATGATGAGGGATTCCGACTCCGTGAACTGGTCGATGAGTTGGAGGAGGAACAGGAGTGCTCCGTCATCCCCTCCTTCTCCTACGAAGACGCCATGGAGATTTTCCTGTCCCGCTGTGATCTGGGGGCCGTCGTTATCGACTGGGACATGGAAACCGAAGGCTGCAACGAGCGCACGCCGCCGGAAACCCTGCTGAACCTGATCCGGGAGCGCAACAAGACTGTTCCGGTTCTCCTGCTGACCGACCGGCTGGCCACCGAAAACATCCCCACATCCGTTTTGCGACAGATTCAGGAAACGCTCTGGAAGACAGCCGACACGATCGAGTTTCTTTCCGGTCGGATCGAAACCCACCTGGTGGAATACATCAAAAGCGTCTATCCAAAATTCTTTGGGGAGCTGGTCAAATATGCAGAGGAATACAAATATGCCTGGCACACGCCGGGGCACATGGGCGGCGAAGGCTTCCTGCGCAGTCCCGCCGGTGTGGCGATGCACAAGTTCTATGGCGAAAATGTATTCCGCGCCGACCTGTCCATCTCCGTGCCGGAACTGGGTTCCCTTCTCGACCACAGCGGCGTCGTCAAGGATGCCGAAAGCAACTCGGCCCGGGTCTTTGGTGCGGACTACACCTATTATGTGCTGAACGGCACATCGAATGTGAACCAGATCATCTGGCGGAGTCAGCTGGTGCGCGACGACATCGCCTTTGTCGACCGCAACTGCCATAAGTCGCTCAACTACGCGATGGTCATCACCGAAGCCTACCCGGTGTACATCATCCCCCGGCGCAACAAACGCGGCATCATCGGTCCCTGCCGCCTCTCTGAATTTTCAGCAAAATCCATCAAAGAAAAAGTCGCGGCCAACCAGCTGATTCCCAAGGAGCTGAAATCCAACGAAGTCAAGATGTCGGCCCTGACCAATTCCACCTATGACGGAATCTGCTACAACGTCATCAATATCAAAAAGGAACTGCAAAAGAGCGTGGAGAATCTGCACTTTGATGAGGCGTGGTATGCCTATGCCCGCTTCCATCCGATCTATAAAGATCACTTTGGCATGGCCGACGATGCCATCAACGCCAACCACCCGCCGATCTTTGTCTCCCACTCCACCCACAAGCTGCTCACGGCCTTTTCGCAGGCCTCCATGCTGCACATCCGCAACGGGACACACGTGAAGGTCGAGCCGGATGAAATCAATGAATCCTACATGATGCATGGCTCCACCTCGCCGCAGTACAGCATGATTGCCTCGCTGGATGTCGCCACCAAAATGATGGATGACAACGGCGAGTCCATGATGGGCGACATCGTCCTGCAGGCGATCCATCTGCGCCAGAAGGTCCAGCAGATTGCCAAGGAGATGAAAGATCAAGGCGATTGGTTCTTCGAGATGTGGCAGCCCCGCACCGTGGAGCATGACGGCGCGCTCAAGGCCTTTGAAGATGTCCCTGCTGAGGTTCTGAGCCGGAACCAGAAACCCTGGGTCTTTACGGCCAAAGATCCCTGGCACGGATTCGAGGACATGGAAGAGAATTATGCCATGGTGGACCCAATCAAGCTCACCTTCATCACACCGGGCATCAACGATCACGGAGAAATGGCCGAGGAAGGTATCCCCGCCTCCATTGTCACCGACTACCTGATCACCCACGGCATCGTCTGTGAAAAGACCGATTACTACTCCTTCCTGCTGCTGAACTCACTGGGCACGACCAAGGCCAAGCAGGGTTCGCTGCTGGCCGCGCTGTTGAAGTTCCAGGAGCTGTACAACGCCAATGCTCCGCTGGCCGACACCCATCCCTCGCTGACAGAGAACTATCCGGACGCGTACGCCACAGTCGGCCTCAAGGATCACTGCAATGCCATTCACCGTTACTACAAGGAGCATGGCATGCTCGACAAGATGCAGGCGGCGTTCCAGGTCATCCCGGACCAGGCGATGAAGCCAGCGGATGCCTACCATCATGTCGTGCGCAAAAATGTGGAATATGTGGAACTGAATGACATGAAGGGCCGGACCCCTGCGGTCATGATGGTGCCCTATCCCCCGGGCATTCCCATTATGATGGGCGGCGAGAGGATGAACGAGCGCGCCGCGCCCATCTTTGACTACCTGACCGCCCGTCAGGACTTTGAGAATCTCTTCCCCGGCTATGAGAGCGACATCCACGGCGTCGAGCGCCTCGAACGCGACGGGAAGAAATACTTCAAGACGATGTGCATTAAGCAGGGGTAGTCCGCGCATTGGAATCCAGCCCCTCCAAAGTCAAACTCAGTGTCTTTACACTGATGATGATCAACGTCGCAGCGATTCTGTCGCTGCGCGCGTTGCCGGGGCTGGCAGAATACGGCTATGGCCTGATCTTCTACCTAGCTCTAGCCGCCCTTGCCTTCTTTATCCCCTCTGCGCTGGTCTCGGCAGAGCTGGCCTCCGGCTGGCAGGGGGAAGGCGGCGTCTATCTCTGGGTCAAAGAAGCGTTCGGTCCGCGCTGGGGATTTGTGGCCATTTTCATGCAATGGGCGGAGAACCTCCCGTGGTTCCCCACGGTCCTCGCCTTTGCCGCTTCCGCGGGGGCCTATATTTTTCACCCTGCGCTGGCGGAGAGCAAAACCTTTATCGTCGTGTTCATCTGGATCGCCCTATGGGGGGGGATGCTGTTGAACTTCAAGGGCATGCGGCTCTCCTCATTTCTCAGCACCTCCGGGGTGATTTCCGGAACTCTCGCACCGGGTATTCTGATTGTGGCTCTCGGTGTCGCGCATCTGCTTTCCGGCGAGCCAAGCGCCATCACGTTCTCGGCCAATGCCCTCATCCCGCGGTTGGGCAATCTGGACCAGCTGATGCTGCTGGCCACCATGCTGATTTCCTTCACCGGCATGGAGATGTCCGCCGCGCATGTGAACGAGGTTCCCAATCCCGGACGGAACTATCCCCGCGCCATCTTCGGAGCCACTCTGATTATTCTGCTGCTGTCCGTCTTCGGATCCCTGTCCATCGCACTGGCCATTCCGGCAGACGAACTCAGCATGAGTGCCGGTGTCAGCGAGGCGCTGGCCAAGGTGTTCGATCACCACCACATGCCCTGGGCCACCTCCACCGTCAGCCTGCTGATGGCCTACGGCGCACTCACCATGGTCATCACCTGGATGGTCGGTCCCTCCAAGGGGCTTCTGCAAGTGGCGAAGGAGGGATATCTCCCGAAGGTCTGGCAGCGCACCAACAAAGCCGGCATGCCGGTAAACATCCTGATCATTCAAACGGTGTTCGCCACCCTGTTTTCGCTGGTAATCCTGATCCTGCCCACCATTAGCAGCGCCTTCATTTTCATGAGCGCCTTCGCCGCACAACTCTATCTCATCATGTACCTGCTGATGTTCGCCGCCGCCATCCGCCTGCGCTACACCCATCCCGATGTCAAACGCCCCTACCGAATCCCTGGCGGCAATGCTGGCATGTGGGTGGTCGCCGGAACCGCCACGATCGCCTGCGTCTTCATCATCGGCTTCGGATTCATTCCGACGAGCGCCGTCCGGGCCGAAGGCCTGGGGGCCTCCATCGCCTATGCCGGCTCGCTGCTGGGCGGGTGCCTCCTCCTGACAGCAGTCCCCCTAATTTTCTATCACCGCGCCGCCCGGAACCGGATGGCCATCCCTGAAAGTGAACTGCAGAAGAAAGAGAGATCCTCATGACACATGAAGCTAAAAAACTCGGCCTGGTCGGCGCCATATTTCTTATCGTCTCCAGCCTGGCCGGAAGTGGGGTCATCGCCCTGCCCCAGCAACTGGCGGCAACAGGATCCATCACCCTCATTTCTTTCATTCTGGTCACCATTGGTGCCTTGTTTTTGACGCTCGTCTATGTCCGCGCCGGGACCCGATTTGAGGATCCAAGCCCGACCGCATTGGCGACGTATGTGAGCCCCATCCTCGGGGCCAAGAGCGGGTTCTTCTATGTCTATGGGAATCTGATCTCCAATGTTTCCATCCTGATTGCCGGACTGGGTTATTTGGCGATGTTCGTGCCCGCCCTGAACCATCCGATCGTTCTGGGCATCACCGTCATCAGCCTCATCTGGGTGTTTGTGGGGATGTCTCTGCGTGGTGTCGGCATCATTACCAAAGTGGTCTCTTCCACGGTCACGCTCCTGCTGATCTCCGTCATCATCACGGCCACCGCCGGCTGGCTGGACTTCGACCCCACGCTCTTCCAAAGCAACTGGAATGTCTCCGGCGATCCCACAGGTAAGGCCATCATGTCCGGCTTTGCCATTCTCATCTTCGCCTTTGTCGGTGTGGAAAGCGTCGCCACCAACAGCACCCTGATCCGCAATCCGAAGAAAGTCGTCCCGATTGCCACCCTGGTAGGCTTTGTGATTGTGGCCATCATCTACATCGCCTCCACCACCGTCATCGAAGGCATGTTCACCGCGGAGACCATTCTGGACGCGCCCGCCTCCTTCGCGCTCTCCATGCAGCATATTTTCCACTCCAAGCTGGTCGGCGATATGGTCTCCGCCGTCATGGCCATTGCCTGCATTGCCAGTTTCCTCGTCTGGAACCTGTCCTCGGCCAGCGCGGCCAAAACCAGCGCCGATAACGGATTCCTGCCCAAGGCCTACTCCTATACCAACAAGTACGGCATCACCAGCAAGGGACTGGTCATCAACGGCATCATCATGACCGTGATTGAACTCATCCTGATGATGATGGGCAGCAACATTGCTGTCGCCTTCAATATCACGGTTACGCTCTCCGTTCTGCTGCTGCTGTTCCCCTACTTCTGGTCCGGCATTGCTCTCGTGAAGAAAGACCGTGAAGAAGGAGTCCGATCCCCGGCCAACCTCCTGATTGTCCTATGCTCCTCCATTTTCATCCTCTCCGCCTTTGCCTCGGCCACCATGGATGAACTCTGGATTGTGATTGCCCTGGTTCTGGTAGTGCTTGGATTCTACACCCTTAAGCTGAGCCCAAAGGGAAAATCCGATTCAACCCAGTCATGACCCACAGTCGCGTCCATTTTCTGCCGCTCTGCTGGAGCTTCTTCAAGATCGGTGCCGGTGCCTTTGGCGGCGGCATCGCAGCGTTGCCGGTTTTTGAAGCGGAACTAGTCAACCGGCGACATTGGCTGACCCCGGCCGAAGTCGCCGAAGCCTACGCCATCTGCCAGTCCATCCCCGGCGTCATTATCATCAACTTCGCCGTGTTTACCGGTCTTCGCCTGACCGGCAAACGCGGGGCCATTCTGGCGGCCATCGCGGTGGCGATTCCCTCCTTCCTCATCATTCTGGCGCTGGCGACCGTCATCGGCGGTCATTGGCATAACCGATGGATTGCTGCCGCCCTTTCCGGTCTGCGGCCGGCTGTCATCGCGATCGTCGTGGGAGCGGCCTACCGACTCGGACGCCGCTCGTTCCATTCCTTCCTGCCCTGGATTGCTGCTGCCGTCGGCGGCGGACTGATGTTCGCCGGATGGATCACGCCGATTGCCCTGATCCTGATCGGCGCGGCCATCGGCTTTTCGCTCTTTCTGTTCCGTCCGAAGCACAACGAGGAGACGCCATGAGCCTCTATCTCCTCCTCTTCTGGACCTTCTTCAAGATCAGCCTTTTCTGTATTGGCGGCGGCTATAACATGATTCCCCTGATGCAGCACGAAATGGCCGCACAAGGCTGGCTCCCCGCGGACCGCTTTATGGATATGCTGGCCATCTCCGAAGTCACCCCCGGGCCGATGGCGGTGAACCTCGCCACGTTCTCCGGCTATCAGGTTGCCGGGGTGTTCGGGTCGTTTGTCGCCACACTTGGCGTCTGTTTGCCCGGCGCTATCATTCTGCTGGCGCTAGGCTCGATCGCCCTCCGACTGCGCGACCGTCCGGCCTTCCGCGCCACGATGAAAGGACTGATGCCCGCACTCGTGGGCCTGCTCTCCGCTACCGCCCTCCGTCTGTGGATGTCCAATCTGCCCGAAGGGACCTGGGTGCCCTCTCCGGTCACCGCGGTGGTCTTCAGCGTCGCGCTGGCCATCATCCTCTGGAAGAAGCCCCATCCCCTGCAGATCATGCTGGGAGCCGCCGTTGTCGGAATCCTGTTCAGCCTGATCCCCGCCTGACCCCTCAGATAGCTTGCCTGCGGCTTATACAGAAGCGCACATTTTTCCATGGTATGGAAAGTATTTTCGCGATTTTTCCACAGTATGGAAAAAATGTTTCCACAGTGTGGAAACTTTTTAGAACGGCAGGTTGTATTCCTGGATTTTGCGCTGCACGGTGCGGCGGGAGAGACCGAGCTGTTCGGCGGTGACACTCCGGTTGCCATCATTGCGGCCGAGAGCCTCTTTCAGGATTTGTTTTTCGATCTGCTCCAAGGTCATGCCCTGCGGAGCGGACCAGTTGTCGGCGCTGGAGGCCGCCTGCGGGACGGAGCCATTCAACCTGAGTCGTTCCGCCTGCAGGACATCTCCGGGCGCAGTGACCACTGAGGCCTCCACCACGTTGCGCAGTTCGCGGATGTTGCCGGGCCAGTCATAGGCTTCCAGCCGGGCAAACCATTCGGGTTCCACTTCGCGTATCGGCCGACCATGATCAGCCTGCGCCTGCGCAATGAAACGCTCGGCCAGCGAACGGATATCTTCCCGGCGCTCGCGCAGAGGCGGCAGCAGGATGCCGACGACCTGCAGGCGATAGAGCAGATCCTGACGGAATTCACCGGCCTTCACGCGTTCATCCAGATTCCAGTGGGTGGCCGAGACCAACCGGACATCCACCTTGAAGCTTTTTTGTCCGCCGACTCGCATGATTTCGCGGTCTTCGAGCACGCGCAACAGCTTGACCTGAACGGAAGCCGGGGCATCCCCAATTTCATCCAGAAACAAGGTGCCGCCCTGGGCTCGCTCGAAGGCGCCCGCCCGTTGGCTGACGGCACCGGTGAATGCCCCCTTCTCATGGCCAAAGAGTTCGCTTTCCAGCAGGCTTTCAGCAAAGGCACCGCAGTTCACCGCAATGAACGGTCCTTCCGCACGGGGACCATCGGCATGTAGAGAGCGCGCGACCAGTTCCTTGCCGGTTCCACTTTCGCCGCAGATCAGCACCGTGGCATTCGACTTCGCGAGCGCAATGGTTTCACGGACGACTTCCCGCATCTGCGAGGATTCGGCGACCCAGGTGCGGGCCCTCCATCGGCCGTGGACTTCATCACTGAGCCGGTCCACCTGCTGGCGCAGACGGGCGGTTTCGATCGCCCGGGTCAGTTTCGCCTGCAAATCATCCAGGTCCAACGGTTTCTGGAGATAGTCATAGGCGCCTTCTTTCATCGCCCGCACACTGGAATCAATGGATCCATAGGCCGTCATCAGAATGACCGGGGTCTGACCGCCATCCAGGTCACGGATCTGCTTCATCACCTCGATACCATCGATATCCGGCAGGACCAAATCTGTCAGCACCACATCCGCTTCCAGGGCGCGGAAGGATTCGACCCCTGCCTTGCCGGTCTCCACCCATTCGGGTTCGAACCCCAGATCGCCAATGGCCTCAAGCAGAGAGCGCCCGTGATCGACATCGTCTTCCACCAGTAAAATTCGCTCGCCGCTCATTCCGCCTCCTTGTTCGCTTCAGGAAATTCCATCCGCATCCGTGTTCCGACGCCGTCCGGCTCCGCCACCTTCAGTGTGCCACCGTTCTTTTCAATCGCTGTGCGGGCCAGGAATAGGCCCAGCCCCGTGCCTTGCGGCCGGGTCGTGTAGAACATATCAAATGCCCGCTCGCGCAGTTCCTTGGCAATACCCGGGCCGGTATCGCATACATCCAGTCGCAGACGGCCCTGGACCCGGGACAAGAGAACGGTGACCCGGCCTCCGCTTCCGGCATGTTGGGTCGCATTCAGAATCACATTCAGCAGGGCCCGGTTGATCGATGCCTCCGATGCCAGGATGGTGGCGCCGCCCTCCACCCGGCAGAGCTCCGAGGACACGCCGGCCGCCTCGAAACGCGGCACCAGCATATCCAGGCAATCCTGCGCGCAATCCCCCAGTTCAATCCGCTCTGCGGTTTCCTGACCCGGCTTGGCCAGCACCAGAAACTCCTGAAACACCTTCTCCATGCGGTCCAGCGTATGCCGCATGCGGCCGGCCAATTCCGCCATCCGCTCCCGGCGGGCGTCCTCGCCACGCGCGCCCTCTTTCTCCAGCATCTGGGCATCCAGGCGTAGACTGGACATGGGATTCCGGAAGTCGTGGACGATTCCATTGGCCAGCACACCGGAAAAGGCCAGATGCTCCTCCTTGCGGCGTTTCCGTTCCTGACGCTCCTCCCGACGGGCCATATTGACCACCAGAGCCAGACAGATGCCGAAGCAGGCCACCATCGTGGCCAGACTGAGGCGATACATCGAATCAATGGCACTGGCCGCCGGAAATTCTTCCCGGGCCACGGCCCGCCGCCGCATCCCGAGTTCCAGCGATATCGCGTTGCCTGCCGGATTGGTAACGGCTACACCAAAAGTCACCACCGGCACCTCTTCCCCCCCGGAGGTCAGGCGCTGGCGGCGAATCGAGACCGGTCCTTGAAAACGATAGTTGTGATCCGGATCCGAAATGCCGGCTTCCCCTGCATGTTCCTGAAACAGGGTGAGATCCCCCCGCTGGACCGAAACAAATTCCAAATCGCCTTCCACCTCGCGCAGAGACTTCAACAAGCCCGAAAACTCACGCCACCGGCCGGTTTCGGCCATCTCGGCGGCCCGCAGGGCAAGGCTCATGGTTAGCCACTGTCCGCGTTCGGCCACGGTCTCCGTGGCGGCCTCATGAGCGGCCCGGCGATGCCAGCGCTGCAGAAAATGCAGTCCGGTCACTGCCAAGACCGCGATGAGGGTGACCCAAATCGCGGCGCGCCAGGCAAATGAGATATGACGTTGTCCCTGTTTTTCCATTCCCGCCATTCTATCGTGCCCTCACCTCCCCGCAAGTTTTTCCGTTGGACATCGCGACCGGGTGGCGTATCTTCACTGGCGAAATGAGCACTATTCTTCCTATCCGAACCTATGGGGATCCCGTCCTGCGGGAACCCGCCCGTCCCGTTGAAGCCATCACCCCGGAGCTTCTAGAATTCATCGAGAATCTATATGCCACGATGCATATCTCCCAGGGCGTGGGACTGGCAGCCCAGCAGGTCGGCAGCACGCAGGCCGTCTGTGTCATTGAGATCCCGGAAGACTATGATGTGGAAGAAGGCGACGGCACGCGTCTGAACCCGGAGGTCCCGCTGAGCCTGACACTGGTGAATCCCATAATTGTGGAGGTGTCGCAAGACACCTGCAGCATGGAGGAAGGCTGTCTCAGTTTTCCGGATATTCGCGGCAGTGTGAAGCGTCACTGGGCGGTCGTAGTGGAACATCTCGGACTGGACGGGAACCCGCAGAAAACCGAATTGAAGGGCTTTTTTGCCCGGGCCGCCCAGCATGAGCTGGATCATCTGGCCGGCGATTTGTTCATCGACCATTTCAGTCACGTCAAAAAACTGGCGGTTCGTAGCAAACTGAAACGCCTTCAGACCGAAACCCGGGACCACCTGACCACCCTTTAAACGGAGTTTGCTATGAATCCGACGCTTGCCCCGATCTTCGCCCGCCGGAGTGTACGGAAATTCCAGTCCCGCCCGATTCCCTCCCCAATCATTCAGGAACTCCTCGAGGCGGGGATGGCCGCCCCGTCGGCCTGCGGAAAGGATCCTTGGGAGATTCTGGTCATTCAGGATACCGATACCCTCTCACAGATTTCAAGCGGCCTGCCCAATGGCCCCATGCTGGCGAATGCCGCGGTGGGATTTGTGATCTGCGGCGACATGACCCGCGCCCATGGGGAACTGTTGTCCTATCTCCTACAGGACGTCTCAGCTTGCATCGAGAATATGCTGCTGGCGATTTCCATGCTGGAACTGGGTGGCGTGTGGCTCGGTGTCCATCCCCGGGAGGAACGGATCGCCCATATCAGAACCCTCTTCAACCTGCCGCCGCACATCCTGCCCATCGGGGTGATTGCCGCCGGCTACCCGGATGAAGAGAAGGCCCCGCGTACACGCTATACGGCCGACCGCGTGCATTTTGAGCAGTGGTAAGGGGCGCTAGAAACGACGCTTCAGCGAAAGGGTTGCGCGGCGGACGTCTTCCCCCAGGTCTTTTTCAACCCCGACCCACATCCCCTTCATCGGAAGGCGAACCTCCACCCCCTGAATAAACCACTCGTCCTGCAGGATGGACAGAGAGCCAAAGGTGGGCCGCTGCACTTTCAGGCGGATATCCATGCCCCCCGTCCCCAGTTTGAGCAGAGAACGGATGTTCGCGGTGTTGAGGGTCAACAGCGGCAGATCCTCTTCGGAAACCGCGGGCTCATCGGCAACCGTCAGCAGGATTCCTGCTGCGAACACCAAGAGTCCGCATGCCACTCTTTTCCATATCCAAACCATGTCCTGATCCTACCGTTTCGCCGGTGTCCCTTCCACCTTAAATCAATAGGCGCATCTTTCGCTTGCCTTCCCGGGACGCATGCCACACCATTTGTACACCATGGCAACCATTCTCATTACAGGCGGATGCGGCTTTATCGGTTCGAATCTGGCGATGGCCTTTCGGAAACAGGGGGATCGCGTCATCGCGTTTGACAACCTGTCACGGGCCGGCTCCGACATTCTCCGCGCCCGCATTCAGAATGCCGGGGTGGAATTCGTCCAGGGCGACATCCGCAACCCGGAAGACTTGGATGCGCTGACCGGCCCCATCGACCGGATGATTGAATGCAGTGCGGAACCCTCTGTGATGGTCGGCATGAACGGCAACGATGCTTCGTTCATGGTGCAGAACAACCTCGTCGGTTCCCTGCATTGTTTTGAATATGCCCGCAAACACGAAATCCCGGTTCTGTTCCTCTCCACCTCGCGCGTCTATCCCTATGATGCACTCAACGAGCAGGCCTACCGCGAAGAAGCCACCCGCATGGTCCCGGATGGCGAATCAACAGGCTTTGGCCCCGACGGTGTCGGGATAGATTTTCCCCTGAACGGCCCCCGCTCGCTGTATGGCGCCACCAAACTGGCCTCGGAGATCATGCTTCAGGAATACAGCCATCAGTATCAACTGCCGGCCATCATCAACCGATGCGGCGTGGTAGCGGGCCCCTGGCAGCTGGGCAAACAGGACCAGGGCGTCTTCACCCACTGGCTGGTCTCCCATGAACTGGAGAGTCCCCTCTCCTACATCGGATTTGGCGGGCATGGGAAACAGGTCCGCGATCTGCTTCATATCGATGATCTGGTCGATCTGGTCCTGCAGCAAAGCCGCGAGATCGCTGGATTCTGCGGCGAAATCTTTCCGGCCGGCGGCTCGACGTTCTCGAACCTGTCCCTGCTCGAGGCGACCGACCTGTGCCGACAGATCACGGGCCATGACATCCCGATGGGCTCTGTCGCCGACACCCGGCCGGCCGATGTCCTCTGGTTCGTGACAGATAATCGCCCCACGACCGACCGGTTTGGCTGGCACCCAACACGTGATGCGGAAACCATCCTGCGCGACATTCACCGCTGGCTGACCACCCACCCCGACCTTCTGTCCGCCCTGTTTGGGAAACGGTCGTGAGCGCGCCCTTCTTTTCGATCATCATTCCAGCCCACAACGAAGAGGGCTGCATTGCCGGCACCTGTGAAGCCATTGCCGCACACTTTCAAGCCGAACGGATCGAAGACTACGAAATCTGTGTGGTCAACGACAACAGCACCGACCGCACCGGAGAGATCCTTCAGGACCTGAGCGCCCGATTCCCACTCATCCGCACCGTCAACAATGACCAGCCCAACGGCTTCGGCTTTGCCATCCGCAAAGGGCTGGAGTCCTTCCGTGGCGAATGCGCCTGCGTGGTCATGGGCGACCTTTCTGACTCACCGGAAGATATCCTGGCCTATTACCGTGAAATGAAAAACGGGGCGGAATGCGTGTTTGGCTCACGCTTCATTAAAGAATCCCGCGTCATCGATTATCCCAAGCATAAGCTCTGGATCAATCGGCTGGCCAACCGGTTCATCAAAATGCTTTTCCGACTGGATTACAATGATATCACGAACGCCTTCAAGTGCTATCGGCGCGAGGTGATCGAAGGGATTCAGCCGCTGCTTTCCGCCCACTTCAATCTGACCGTGGAGATGCCGCTGAAAGCCATCACGCGCGGCTTTACCTATACGGTGCTCCCCATCTCATGGACCAATCGGGTCAGCGGGGAATCCAAGCTTAAGATCAAGGAGATGGGCAGCCGCTATCTCTTCATTGTGCTGTATGTGTGGCTGGAGCGAAAACTCTCTCGCGGGGACTATCAGCGCCGCTGAACCGGCCCCACGGGCGCCTTCTTCTTTTCGAAGATGATCTTTTTGTAGCGCAGATCATAGGCTTGGGGGAACCGGGTGGAGGGCGGCATCTCATAGAGCGGCTTATAGGCCTTCTCCAGTCGATCATACAGGGCGTAGGAGTTGTCTTCCGTGGGGATGTCGATAATCACCAGGTCCCACGGGTCGCTTGCCAGATAGGCCCGACGTTCCGCAGACAACGAGGTCGGGTCAAAACGGCCGTTCACCCAGGAGTCTTCTCCGGCCTGCGGATAGGCCGGCTGCCCCGCAAGCAGACTCAGGAAACCACGATTGATGAAATAGGAGCTCTTTCCCGGAGTTTTGAGGATACTGAACAGCTGCTGATAACGAGCGGCATCCTCATCGTTGATGTAGTAGGGTCGCACATCCTCTGCAAGAGCAAGCCCCTGCATCCCCAGCATCGCTCCCAACAACGGAACCGCAATCCGCCGGTCCCGGAAGAAACGATAGGCATAGGACACCCCCATCACCACGAGGAGCACATAGAACACATACATCTGGGAGGTTCCCGATCCATACTTGCCGTTGGTATAGGGACCGATCACCGCCGCCGCACCCAGCATGAGCAGCTCCGGCCGGAACAGCCCGCGCCAGGACCGCTCATAGGCCATCACGCCTGCCACGGTGAAAACCCCTACTATGGCAAATTTGCGCGTGAGGATTTCGGTGTAGACCACCGTCCACAGTCGTGACCAAATCATCATCTGCTGCTGGTTCATTTTGAACACCCAATAGATGAATTCTGAATTCTCGAGATTGGCATAATAGGTAATGGCCACGACCGACAGGGCCGCCAGGCCGCCGCCCAGCCAAAGACCCTTGCGCCAGTTTTGCGACAGCACATAGACCGTCCCCGCCACCATGTAGGCCAGTCCCAGCTGCTTGCTCCAGAAGGAGGCGAATAGAGCCAGCCCGGCCGCCACCAGCGTCTTCCAGGACAGCCCCGGATCCCGCAGGAACAGATAGACCGCCAGAATCGAAAAGAACACATGGACGGTGTTGGGGCCCACATCCATGTACCACTTGACCTCCACAGCCGATGAGAGCCCCATCGCCACAAAGGCAAAGAAGCGATCCTGAGTCAGCCGCAACACGCACATTCCCGCCAGCCAGATTGCCCCCAGCCCAAACAGACAGGCCACGCCCCGCGTCCAGCGGATATCCGTTCCAAAGACCTTAATGGTCCACCCAAAGATCTCGGAGGCCAGCGGCGTGTAGCCATCCGTGACATGTTGAATGTCGTTCTTCGGATAATAGCTGTGTCCCCCTTCGGAAAACTGGTGGAAGTAGAGCATGTGCCAGGCATCGGAACCCGCCACGATTTCAGGATGGCTCACATGGTTCACCATCAGCGACAGCATGATCAGCAAATGGATCGAAACAATCAGGCCGACGCCCCAGCGCATCCAGCGAACAGCGGACGAGTTCACGTGGGCAGCTGTACTCTCTGTGGAGGGGGTGGGTTCGACATGTTTTTTAGCGGGTTTCATCAGCACTCCTTGAATAATTCAACCCCCCTACGGTCAAGATTTCAGGGCCTGAAAGCAAGTCAATTCCTGTTTTTACAGAGATGAAGTACGGAATTCTCTTTTCCGAGTCCCTGCACCTCGCTACAGTCTTGCGAACTTGGAATCCATCACAGCAGGAGACAGACTCATGGCAGGCATTTTTAAAGCATATGACATCCGCGGCATTTATGGCGACTCGCTCACCGACGACATGGCGTTTCGCATCGGTCGTGCCATCTTCGCATTCCTCGGCTGCAAGAAGGTCGTGGTGGGCCGGGATATGCGCCCTCATTCCCAACCCCTCTTCGATGCCATGGCCCGCGGCCTCGCCCTGCATGGCGTAGAAGTCGTCGACCTCGGTCTCTGCTCGACCCCGATGTCCTATTATGCGAACCAGCTCCTGGGTGCCGATGCTTCGGTCATGATCACGGCTTCGCACAACCCGGGGCCATGGAACGGATTTAAAATCTGCCGGGCCAACGCCGTCCCCCTATCCGGTGCCACCGGCATCATGGACATTGAGCGCATTGTCATGGAAGAGGACTTCGCTCCCGAAGCCCCGGCCAAGGGCCCCATCACCAGCTTTGACATCGTTCCGGCCTATGTGGAGCACTTCCGCGCTTTCGCCGACATCCGCCGCCCGCTGAATGTGGTCGTGGACTACGCCAATGCCATGGGCATCCTCGAGGCCAAGGTCTTCGATGGCCTCTTCGACATCACCCCGCTGTTCGATACACTGGACGGCTCCTTTCCGAACCACGAAGCCAACCCCTTGGATCTAAGCACGCTCGTCGATGCCCAGAAGGCTGTCCGGGCCGGGAAGTATGACTTCGCCGCCTGTTTTGACGGTGATGCCGATCGCGTCGGCTTCGTGGATGAAAAGGGTGACATCATTCCGATGGATATGATTACCGCCCTTATCGCCTGCACCATCCTTAAGGAGAAGCCTGGCGCGAATATCTTCTACGACCTGCGATCCTCTTGGTCCGTCAAGGAAGTGATTGAAGAATGCAAGGGGATCCCCTTCATGAGTCGCGTCGGACACGCCTTCATCAAGGCCCAGATGCGAGAAGCGGATGCCGTTTTTGCGGGCGAGCTGTCTGGCCACTACTATTTCAAGGAAAACTCGTTTGCCGAGTCTTCCGCTCTGGCCGTTCTGTTCATCGCCAATCTGGTCTCGCAATCCGACCAGACGCTGTCTGAACTGATTGCACCGATTCAGCGTTACTTCGCCAGCGGCGAAATCAACTCCACCGTCGACGATGCCGCCGCCGTGCTGGAAAAACTCCGCACAAAGTACGCCGATGCCAAGATCATCGAACTGGACGGGCTCAGCTTTGAGTATCCCACCTGGTGGTTCAATGTCCGCTGTTCCAACACTGAACCGTTGGTCCGCCTGAATCTTGAGGCCAAGACCGAAGGGGAAATGGAAGCCAAGCGGGACGAAGTTCTGGCGCAGATCAGGGGCTGATGTCTCTCCAGAGGCTTTGTTGCGGCATGAGCTGAGCAAAGGACTCCATCTCCTAGCAGACCGGGTCGTTTGACCCGGTCTTTTCTCTCTCACGCCCCCGCCAGGACCCTACACATCGCCCCAGAAACGGACTTCAGGCACCAGTTCGATCCCAAACCGGTCTCGAACCGCTGTTGCCATCCGGGTGGTAAGCACAGCCACATCTCGTGCGGTGGTCCCCTCTTCGGCAATCACAATATTGGCATGGTTCTTGAATACATGGGCTGCTCCTTCATGCATCTCTTTGGCACCGGCTTCTTCCAGAAATTTACCGGCGGCCTGGCGATGACCGCCCTCCACCGCAGGCGGCAGATTTTTGAAGAAACTCCCCGCAGTCGGCATCACCCGCCAATCCGGATGCTTCTCCCTCCGTACTGCCAGAATATCTTCCCGAGCGGATTGTAACTGTTCGGGATCCCCCTGTTCTAGCCGGAACCAGACGCGTGTAATCACACCCTCGGACTCCTGCAGCGAGGAGGTGCGATATCCAAATTCCAGAGCCTCGCGAGGCAGGATGTGAATTTCACCTTCCGTCGAAACCAGCTCGACTCCCTCCAGCACATCACCCAGGGCGGCCCCGAAGGCACCGGCATTGCCGCAGACCCCCCCGCCGACGGTCCCGGGTATTCCTGAAGCAAACCCCAATCCAGCCAGACCTTCGGCTGTTGACAGTTTGGAGCAGACATCCAGCGACAGTCCGGCCCCGACACAGACCCCGTCTTCCACACGGGTGAATTCCGGGGCGTCAGCAACCACTCGTAGAACGGCCTCGGGAATCCCCTCGTCCGCCACCAGCAAATTCGAGCCCCCTCCCATCACACGCCACGGAATTCCTGATGCTGTCCAGCCACGGAGAATCTCCGACACCCGGGCGGCATCCGATGCCGTAACAAGCTCACGACAGGGCCCGCCCAGACGGAACGTGGTAACCTGATTGAGACATTCCTTCATATAGTTGAGCATCGTACGCCAAACTCTTCCTTTTCTGAAAGCTCAGACTTGACCCGCCTGCTAACCTGTCGCACAATGCCCGCTCGATCACACCCCATGCGGGTATTGCTTAATGGTAAAGCTCCAGCCTTCCAAGCTGGCGATACGGGTTCGATTCCCGTTACCCGCTCCACTTTTTCTTTTCTTTTCGTCCTTCCTCAGGAAATCCCCTTGCGCTTCCGCATCCCCTGAATCATCATGGTCTTGAGGAACTGAACGTATGATGTCCATCCTGATCTTCATTCTCGGAATTGCCTGTCTCTGGGCCGGCACCGAAGCCGTGATGCGGCGCATCCCGCGAATCGCCAGTTGGCTTCGCGTCTCGCCACTGATCGTCACGGTCCTGCTGCTGGCTATCATGACCTCGCTGCCCGAGTTTTGCGTCTCCCTCTTTGCCTCCCTGCGCGGTCAGCCGGCGGGGGCCGTCGGAAATATCGTTGGTTCTAATTTTGTGACCCTGACTTTTGTAGCCGGTCTCTGCGCCCTGTGGCGGCCGATTGAGGTCGGGCCGACCATCCGGGACCGCGAATCCGGGTGGATGATTCTGACGTCATCCCTGCTGCTGATTCTGGCCATGGATGGCATGCTCAGTCGCACCGACGGGCTGATCCTCCTGCTGGCCTACATCCCATATTTCTATGCCACCCTCAAGGATGCCAAAGCGCAACGGACGGCCGCCTCAGCCACCTCACAAGGAAAACCGCTGGCCGATTTGTTTTTCCTCGTTGTGGGTTTGGCCCTGATCATTCTGGGAGCCCACTGGATTGTGGATCACGGCAGCGCGCTCGCGCGACGGCTGGGCATGAATGATCTGCTGATTGGTGTGACGTTCTATGCCTTCGGCACCTCTCTCCCTGAGCTCGCCATTGCCCTGGGTGCCGTCATGCGCCATCAGGCGGATGTGACGCTGGGGGAGGTATATGCCTCCAATATCTTCACCGGTCTGGTGGTGATGGGAGCTCTGTGCGTGATTTCCCCTCTCCCCGTCGATGCCATCGTGGTCCACCGGGATCTGCCGCTGCTGATCCTGGCCGGGGTTCTCCTGCAGATGTTTGTGACCAGCGGTGGGCGGTATGTCCGTTCCGAGGCCCTCATCATGATCGCCCTCTATGGCCTGTTTCTGGCCGCCCAGTTCATGGGATTTCACATTACGCTGCCCTGACTGTAACCATTGGGGAACCGGGGGCGACTGAATGGATTGAACGGGAAAACATCCAACTGGAGAAGCCCAATGAAAACCAAGAGCACCCAAATCCTAATCCTCCTTCTGACCGGCGCGGTACTGGCCGGTTCGGCATTCGCCGCCCCGCAGGTGACCCGCAAACGGGTGAAGCGACAAACTGTGCGACAACCGTCGCGGCATCCCAGTCCCTATGGACGACACCAGCAGAAGGGAATGCGGCACTATGTCGCGGAACGTGGCACCAGCTATACGGTTGTGAATGGTTATGCCGTTCCGGTTCCCGCACGAGTCATCTACACCACACCCACGCCTGTATATGTAGGTCCGACCGTTGTGACCACCACCTATTACACGCCGGGACAAGCCTATACCCCCGCCTACTGGAACTTTTATGCCCCGCCCCCTCCGAATCCACGGCCTGCCATCGTCTATACCCCCTATGTCCGGCCGGGCATCAACTTCAACATATCGTTCTGAACGGACTGAGCTCTTGAACGCGCCGCTGTTCTATGAAAATGTAGCCGACAGCTTCCGGGCCCGCGCCGGAACCCCTGCAGGCCTTCAAATGAGCAAAAGCAACAGTCCATCTCGCGACGAAACCTTCGTATTGGAGGCGGTCCGGCGCGTTGTGGACGGCGATACCGAGGCGTTCTCGGTGATTCTGATGGCACACCAGAAACTGATTGCGGCCGATCTCTCCCGCCGGCTCCCTGCCCAGGATGTGCAAGAAGTCGCCCAGGATGTGTTCCTCAAGGCCTTCCGGTCGCTGGCGTCCTTTCGAGGGGAAGCCCCCTTCCGGATCTGGCTGTTGCGGATTGCCCGCTTCACCGCCATGGATTTCTGGCGGAAACGATATCGTCAGAAAGAGCGCTCGTTCAGCGATCTCGATGAAGCCGCAGTCTTTCACATCGAAGCCGCCCATCAGGAGCAAGTCGATACCGCCCTTGAGAAAAAGGAGTCCCGGGCCGCCGCCCGCCACTGGCTCAACGCGGCTCTCGCCCACCTCTCCCCAAATGACCGGGCCGTCATCACCCTCGTGGAGTTGGAGGATTTTTCGATGGAAGAAGCCGCCCGGGAGTTGGGCTGCGGTCTGTCCGCCGTGAAAGTGCGCGCCTTTCGCGCCCGCCGCCGCTTGAAGGTCATCCTCGAAGAGATTCGCGCGAAGAAAGAAACGACATCATGAAAACCGAAACGCCCCCATCCTGGAATGAGTTGCGGACAGCCTACCGGCCGACCGGGCTTGAACTGGACACCGCCGCCATCATGGAGACCATACGCCATGAAGCAACGGTTCATCCACTGCAACCGGCCCGGCGCGGACCTGTTGTTGCAATCCCGGTCTGGGCCTGCGCCGCCGCCGCCTCACTGGCCCTGCTGGCCACAGTCAGCGTTGTGGGCCACTCGATCACGGCCGCTGACCACACCATCAGCCAGGCTTGGATACAGGACATCGAGCCGGAACAGTTTGAATCCACCTTCCTGAGCTACACCGCCACCCCGCGTGAAGGGAACGAAATATGAGAACCACCAAATTGATCCTCCTGCTATTGACGGCCCTCCTCGTTGGAGTCTGCATCGGATTCTTTACCAACAGCGCCATCATCAAGGCCCGCGTTCGGCGCTATCAGGAGATTCCGGCCCATCTGTCCGAACATATCATGGAGAAAATGACGGGGGGGCTGGATCTGACCGAAGCCCAGCAGCTGGAAATCCAAAAGCAGGTGGATGACTACGTTCAACAAAGAAAGGAACAGCGTGGCATACGAAAGGCCCAACAGGCCGAACGAATGGCTGAATTGAGCAGGAAAATTGCCCAGCACCTAACCCCGGAGCAGGATGAACAGTTCAAGGTGATGATGGAAAAAGTCGGCCCCAGACGAAAGGCCAGCCATGACTTGATGCGGGCGATTCCAGAAGCCCGGACCCCTGCCGGGCAATAGCGCTGGATTTTCCGGTTCCGAGCCTCTATTCTCCCCGCCTATGAACACACCCCTTTTACGGCTTACACTGGTTGGACTCTTTGCACTGACTTCTGTTGCTCTGGCACAACCATCCTGTACCCACACCACGACCAGTGCGCCCTGCTGCACCACAGCCGCCCCGCCGCCCGTCGCACCGATTCTGGCATCCGAATTCCTAGGCTGGACCCACACCTTCCACCTGCAAAACAATCGCGCCCAGGCCGTCCTAGTACCCGCTATCGGTCGTCTGGTCCACTTCGCCCCCAGCGACGGTCAAAGCCCCTTCCGTCTCGAAGCCTCCCTGCAGGGGAAAACCCCTCCCGCCGGCGAGCCGTTCTTCAACATCGGCGGCGACTGGCTCTGGCCCGTCTCGCAGGCCCGCTGGGCTTCCTTTTCCACGAGTGGCAACGACTGGCCGCCACCGGCTCTCCTAGCCGACCTTCCCTGGGCCTGTTCCGCCTGGACCGATGCCGATGGCGCTCAATGCGCCCTGCTCACCCGCGACTATGGCGCCCCGCTGAACATCCAAGTTTCGCGCCTCTTCCGGCTCGAACCCGATTCTGCCGTCCTGATTGTCCAGCAACGCATCGAGCGCACGGCCGCCTCCGACATTCCCGTCGTCTTGTGGAACATCAGTCAGATCGCGCAGGCCGAGCAGATTGTCCTGCCGGTCGAAGACGACTCCGCCTTCCGCGGCGGTCTCAAAGCCCTGATGGGCCGAAAGCCCTCGAAGAAGCAGCTCATTCCCTGCACTTCCTCGGCCGTCTATCAAGTCAGCGAAGGCGCCGAAACCAAGCTCGGTTCTGACTCCCCCCGCGGCTGGATCGCCGCCGCCAAGGGAACAAATATCATTTTTGAATCGGTGGCCAACACCAACGAAGGCGACTATCCGGATGGCGGGTGTGTGGTCGAAGTGTATTCCAACCAAGGGTTGGGCTACTCCGAGATTGAAACCCTCAGCCCTGAGGTGAACCTCGCGCCCGGCACCGTCCTGGAAAATACGCTGCGAATCGAAATCGCCGAAACAAAGCGACCTCTGACCGGCTGCCCGCTGTCCGGCTTCGTCCGCACCCTCGCCGGAGAATAAGGCCTCTTTCAGGTGCTCTCCGCATCTCGCAGTTGCCGAAAACAAAATCTGGATTATCCGAAAGGAAAAACCATTCTGAATAAGGAGTTGCCATGAACGTTACCGTTGATCAGGAATTGTGTATCGGATGCGCCGCGTGCGAAGGCACCTGCCCCGAAGTGTTTGAACTCAAGGACGATAAATCTCAGGTCATTCTTTCCCCGGTTCCTGAAGCGCTTCGTTCCAGCGCGATGGATGCCGAAGAAGCCTGCCCCGTAGGAGCTATTTCCCACGAGGGCTGAATCCTGAATTGACTTCAAACGCGCCTGCTCCCATCATTAAATCGGTCGGAAAGGAGGCGTAAAGATGCCGATCCAGTTTCAATTTGATTCAACCCGGAATATTCTGCGGATCACAATTCAGGGGGCATTCAGCCTGGCCGGCTTTCAAAACACCATGGAGCAGATTACGCAGTCCGAGGAATACTCCCCGGATATCCATGCCCTCTGGGACTTGCGGGAAATGGATTTCTCCACAATCGATGAAGCCTATTGGCGGAAGATTCTGGAGATCCGGAAAAAGCATCCGCAGCGAAGTGCCGCCCGTCTGGCCCATGTGGTCCATGGCGATTTTGCCTATGGCATGATGCGGATGTATCAGATTCTGTCGACCCTCCATTCGAACGAACTGAAACAACAAGTGATGGTCTTCAAGGATATCGATGAAGCGGAACAGTGGATTCTGACCTGAATGCATACACGGAAACGGATTCAACCCCAAGGAGGAGCCCCCATGAAATTCAAAGTTGACCTCAAACTCTGTGCAGGCGGCGGTGCCTGCGAAGCCACCTGTCCGGAAGTGTTTGAACTACCTGGAGATCAGGCCCGCGTCAAACTGGACCCCGTGCCGGCAGAGCTGGAAGCCCGCGCTCTGGAAGCCGAAGCCGCCTGTCCCGTCGGCGCCATCTCCCACGAAGGATAAGCCAGTTGGAAACGCTTCTTGGCATGGCCGTCGGGATTGGACTCAGTGCCGCCTGCGGATTCCGGATCTTTATTCCGATGCTGGGCTTGAGCCTGGCCGCCTTTTCTGGACACATCACCCTGGGCGCCGGATTCGAATGGATCGGCAGCGGATCTGCGCTGGCGGCCTTCAGCACCGCCAGTGTGCTTGAAATCGGAGCCTATTACATCCCCGTTCTGGACAATCTATTAGACACCATTGCTACACCCGCGGCCGTGGTCGCCGGGATCATTGTCACCGCCTTTATGGTGGGTGAGATGTCCCCATTTTTGAAATGGAGTCTGGCCCTCATTGCCGGGGGCGGCGTGGCCGGAGTGGTCCAGAGCGGAACCGTGGTCCTGCGTACCGGCTCTACCGGCACCACCGGCGGCATAGCCAATTCACTTCTTTCAACCGTGGAAATGGCTGGCTCCATTGCAACGACAGCTCTGGCCATCCTCCTGCCACTGGCCGGACTGCTACTGGTCGTCTGGATCTGCATCAAGATGATCCGCATTCTGAGGCGGGCCTCTCTCCTTGCTAAATCTCCTCTCAGATAGAATCCCTCATTCTCTCTATCTCAGAGCAAGAAAATCTCCAACATTCATCCATTTGGGGCCATCCCTATTTTGCCCCATATTCACCAATTTTTGCCCTTTTAGGCACATTTCTAGTCATTTCAGTACATTTTTCTCTTCTCTCCTTCTGAATGTAATGATCAATACTTTCAGCCTCTGGTCTCCTGAAATTATTCAGGCCATCAAAAAGGTGGTTGTTGTGAAATTCGCATCAAAAGCTGAAAATGCTATTTTTGCTATATAATATGACTATTATTTTACAAGCGGGCATATTCTCACCTATCGTTTGTTATTAATACTTGCCAATAAGGACTATTTTGCCTATTGTTCGGTTTGTATTAGGTTTTCAAGAGATAATCATTCAGACGCCTGGCGTCAGGACCTCATCATTTCACATCAAGGAATACGCCATGCCCGTTATACATCGATATGACGAAAAGAAAAAAATTCTCTTCGTAACCCTCAAGGGGACCTTCACCCTCGCAGAATTTAAATCATCAATGAGCCGGATTTCCGGATCTCCCATGTATCCAGCCGACACAAATGCGCTGTGGGATTTGCGGAGCCTGGATTTCGCCAGCATCAATGTGGACTTCTGGCAGCAGCTTTTCGCCATCCGCCAGCAGCATCCCGAACATCAAGCAGCCCGCCTGGCCCATGTCATCGGCGATGATTTTGCCTTCGGGATGATGCGGATGTATCAGATCCTCGCAAGCACCAGCAAGAACAACCTGGTAAAACAATTGATGGTCACCAAGAGCTACGAACAGGCGGAGGAATGGCTGCAGTCCTGACCGCCCGCGAAGCCGCCCGCCAAAGACTCGCTCTTCTTGCCCTCCTGCTGGATGCCAGGATCTGCATCGAGATGAGCCGTGTGCTGGCCTGGACTCGTCTCTTTGCGAAGACCTAAGTTTGAATCAGATTCAGACTGGAGGTTCAGACGTGGAGTTCCAGCGCTCCGCTTCCAGGCGGGCCATGCCGCGGGTAGAAGAGATCGCAATCCAGACACCGCAAGCGAGGAAGGGAAGCGAACCGAACACAATCCAGTTCGGGTTCAGAATACTGCGACTCTCCGCAGGACTCACGACGGCAAATCCCAACACAAGAGCGATCGTGGAAAGACAATATGCGATTTGGAAAACAAGAAGCAGACGAAGACGGCCGCGCAGGAATGAGTTCATTTTCGCGGCAAAACGTTCAGGGCGGTCACTTCTGAGGTCCACCGGTTCCTGAACGATCTTGAACATCCATTTAGTGAGAAATCCATTCATTCCAACACAGAGCAGAAAGACCATTCCGGCGAAGGCCCCTGTTCCCGAAAGAAGAAAGGCTGTTCCCTGTCGAACCAGAAGATAGGCCAATCCGACAAGCAGAACAGCATACGGTATGGCCAGCACCCAGACCGGCAGAAAGTCGCTCATCTTCCGTACCTTCAAGTCCGCCATCCGGGCCCCCTGCTGTCCAAGTTCCTTCATCCGCTTTTCCCGGACGCGATCTTTCAGCCCCTGCCATGTGGGTTTGCCCACTTTATAGGCATATCCCATGTACAGAGCCATGCCCATATAGAAGCCGGGGAAGTTGAGTTTGAACCCGAGCCATCTGGGCAGGAAAAACACCAGTAAGAAGGCCCAGGCAAACATCCCAGCAATCACGAGGGGGTGCGACTGAAGCTTCAGCACTCTTTCGACTTTCTCGTCACTGGCTGTCTTCAACTTGTGCAAGGTCAGAACCTCAACCCCAATAACACTGAGCATAATTCCCATCGCATACATCATTTCCAATATGGTTCTCATCTGTTTTCTCCGTTTGTTGCAGCTACCCTTTTAGAGTAACTGCTCGATTTCTTTTTTAAGAAGCTCCTGTGTCTCCGGAAGCGACAATCCAACCAACTGCGCCTGCGTAAGCGCATCTCGTAGCATCCTCCGGATCTGTTCCCGGTCTGCCGAGGTCACCTTGGCGTGCACCTTCCCAAAATCTCTGACATAGGTTTTTCGACCATGGGCCACAAACAGGAGGCCCATCTCGGACAACTGCCTGTATGCCCGGGCCACCGTGTTAAAATGGACGCCCAGGTCCCCGCCCAACTGACGAGCAGATGGAAGCTCCTGACCCGCAGGAAGGCGTCCTGAAGCAATTTCCCCTTTTAAGGCGTGAACGACCTGCTCCACCAGCGGCTCTTGGCTCTCTAAATCAATCTGTATCATACGCACACTGTATCATACACTGATACACATGCAAGTGTTTTTGCTAATTTATTTGATAGGGATCTCTTTAAGATCGTCTCACTTCGTGCTCACCCATTGGATACAGTAATGTTAGGCGCCTATATTTGGAGCCAAGCGGTAGCCTTTTCGGCGCGTTTGCCCTTGATTCCAAGGTCTCCCAGATTCCGGACGCGTCCCCCGCCCTGTCGAGCTTTCAGGATACGGCGAACAGAAATAGGCCCCAGACCGGGTACGCGCAACAACTCAGCTTTATCCGCCCTGTTCACGTTGATGGGAAAGTGTTCGGAGTGACTATGAGCCCACGCCTCTTTGGGATCCATATCGAGCGGCAGATTGCCCTGCGGATCAAATCCGATTTCATCAGAAGTGAAGCCGTACTTTCGCAATAGAAAATCGGTCTGATACAGGCGATGTTCCCTTGTGAGAAGGTCGGCATTGCTCACAGTGCTCTGCTCGCCGGGCAGACTGGGATCACCCAGCCCGCGCTGATACGCGCTGTAGTAGATCCCGTGCATGCCCAACCGGTCATAGAGCCCCCCCATATACTTCACAAGTTCACGATCGGTCTCGTCGGAGGCCCCGACCACAAACTGAGTGCTGGTCTTAACGCGGGCATAGCGCTCGCCTTTGGCGGTCAGCGCGGCGATGCGCTTGAGCGGTCGGATGATCGATTGCAGATAGTCTTTTCGGGTGGTGAGTTTCGCGAAGTGCTTCTCGCCGGCGGTCTCGATATTGAGGGATACCCCTGACGCCAGAGATACGGCGCGATCAATCGCGGCATCGGAGGCCCCGGGAATGATCTTGAGATGCAGGATGCCGCGGAAGCGTTCGCGAGTTCTAAGAATCTCGGCGGTGGCCAGCATGCGCTCCATCGCAGCATCGGCATTGCCGCAAATGCCGCTGGTGAGAAAGAGTCCGATGACTTTTCGCGAGCGCCAATACGGCACAAAGGCGCGGACGATTTCTTCGGGGCTGAGCGAACAGCGGCGCGTTGTGTCGTGTCCGGCCCTCAAGGGACAATACTTGCAATCGCTGGAACAGACATTCGAGACCAGCGTTTTGAACATCAGGCTCTTGCCGCCGCTCTGGAGCGTGACGGGATAAAGCCAGCGATCATCCTCCCCGCGCGTACGCGGGGCTTCCGAGCCGCAGGAGGCGGCACAGGACAGATCGTACTGCGCATCGGCCGAGAGGATATCCAGCTTTTCCTGTATGTCGGGAGCTGTCTGGATGAAGGCCATGGTTTAACCATAACTGAACTATGGTTCATGTACAATAAACAAAATAGAAGAGGAAGTATTTATATTTTTGGACATAAAAACAGGCCATAATGTCAATTTTTGGGGGGGCATTTTCAGGGCTGAAAACAGGGGATTATTTCGCTTCATGGTAGGGCGGGTTGGCCCAACCCGCCGTGTGTAATCAATACCCGGCGACTTGGGCCAAGTCGCCCCACCCTCCGATCTTCCCCTCCCCATTTGCGCGGGGAAGCCTGACGAGCTTCTCCGCTTGTATCCCGCCAGAATAAACATCATCCTTGGGGATTAGGAACGGAGACAACCAAGGAGGTGGATGATGAAGACAATCGTTTTGAGTTTTGTGGTGTTGACCTGTCTGTTGGGATCGATGGCTTTGGCAGAAGGGAATAAGGTTGAGGGGGATCCGATGATCAAAATCTCCAGCCTCCCTTTTGACGGAGACCTGAAAACGATCATGGCTTCGATCAGTGCGGATGTGTCCAAAGACACGGGGCTGCCGGAAACCTTTGTGACCTATTACTGGCAGCACTTCAGCGAGGTCTATTGCCCTGGATGCGAGGGAGGCGGCCTGAAGTCCGTGATTTTTGTCGATATGTATGTCCCGGCCTTCATGACCGCAGATGAACGCAAACAGGTCATGACCAGCCTGGCCACCGCGCTGGACAAATACACGCCATACACAAAGAAAGAAGTCTATATCCACACCCATATCGCCGAAAAAGACCAGCTGTTCATTATGGGCAGCACGGTAACCAACTGGGTGCAGGTCGGCGGACCGGACGATTCCATCCCCCCCACAAAGGAATAGAACAATGAAACGTCGACCGGGAGCGTCGTCTCCTTTCTGATTCCAGACGGCCTCAGAGGTGTACTGCGTATCGGCGAACAGGATCTGTAGCTTTTCCCGCAAGTTCAGGGCTGTCTGGATAAGGTCATGCCGGAAGCATAACTGAACCGGCGATCCCCTTCAGGAGGAAATTCGTCCCCGTGCCGATATCGGCCACGTCATCAAGCTATCGCGACGCGGTTGCGACCTTCGCGCTTGGCCACATAAAGGGCCGAATCCGCGCGGCGGAGCAAAGTCTCGCCGGGCTCTGTGGGACAAAACTCGGCTACGCCGGCGCTAATGGTCACGCTACGGTCCTTCAGTAATTCCGCTTGCTCCACAGCTTGGCACATTCTCTCGGCCACTTCCCGTGCTTTATTCCTGGGAGTTTCGGGCAGCAAAACAACAAATTCTTCGCCGCCGTAGCGAAAGGCCGTATCGGTTGTCCGCACCGTTTGGCTCAGAATGGCCGAAAGTTCAGCCAAAACCCGGTCCCCCACGGTATGCCCTAGTGTGTCGTTGATTTTCTTGAAGTGGTCCGCATCGATGATAATCAGCGACAGGGGGCGCCCATAGCGAACCCCCCGCTGCACTTCAGATTTGAGTTGTCCTTGAAAGTGCCTATAGTTGAATAGCCCCGTCAGTTCGTCCCTGATCGCCAGGCGTTCCAGATCTGCAACAAGGCGCTCTTGGATCTCTGCTTGATGCCGCATTTCGCGCGCCTGCTGAATCCTCATGGTTAATTCGGGTATCCGGATGGGCTTCACGATGAAATCGGCTGCCCCATGCGCCACCGCCGTCTCGTGGGAGTATGTGGAATCGCCCCCTGTGATGAGAATGACGATGCAGGAGGTTGTCTTGACGAAATGTCGCATGACCTCGATGCCGCTGATGTCCGGCAAATTGATATCCAACAAAACGATGTCGATGGAACCTTCTGCTCCCTTTCGTATCGCTTCCTCTCCGGACTTGGCCACGGATACCTCATACCCGGCATCTGATAGTGCGGGGGCAAAGAGATTCAGAATCAACTGATTGTCGTCTACGATAAGAATGTGCAATGGTGCGATATTCATATATTCCTCATCTGTTCCTAACATGTTCATAATATATCCTACCGGTCCCCTGTTTGCTAGAAGTTAAATTAATAATAATGACAAGCCATTGCTCGGGCCAGAGCAGCTCAACAGAGATCAAGACCCGTCACTCGGGCAGACCATGATTCAGCGGTTGGCCATGGCTCAGTTTGATTCACCCCTTCTCCATGGCCATATCGGGCTCAGAATCTGAACACTCCCCCTTATCGAACCCCCAACGAGAACCGGGTTCTCAATCCAATTTTCCCCCGCGATTGACATTTATAGACAGGCGGAATACATTATTCTCATTCAACGAAAGGTCCACTGCCATGCAATTGACTGTCAAAGATGCTGCCAAAGCACTGAGTGTTGCCGAGAAAACCGTATATCGCTGGATTCAGACGGGCGGACTTCCCGCGTATCGTGTGGCCGGTCAATACCGGATCAATCGCGCCATGCTGTTTGACTGGGCGACCTCCAAGCGCATCAACTTCATGAGCGATGAGCCGGAAGAGGAATCAGTCGCCACGGTGTTGCCGACATTGGCCAGTGCGCTTCAGGAAGGCGGCATCCATTACCGCGTAGGCGGTGCGGACAAAGCGGAAGTCCTGAAGGCCGTGGTGGACCTGCTGAAACTGCCGGATGCGGTGAACCGCGACGTGCTCTACCAGGCGCTGATGACGCGCGAAAAGCTCCAGTCGACCGGCGTGGGCGACGGCATCGGCCTGCCCCATGTGCGGAACCCGGCTGTGCTGGAAATCACCACGCCGATGATCTGCCTGTGCTTCCTCGAGGCCCCGATTGAGTTCGGTGCGCTGGACGGCAAGCCGGTTCACATCCTGTTCACCCCCCTCTCCCCGAATGTGCGGGTTCATCTGCATCTGCTGTCGAGGTTGTCTTTCGCCATGCGCGATCCGACCTTTAAGGGACTCCTGGCCCATGAAGGGCGCCGCGATGAAATCATCGATGCCGCGCGGGCGCTGGAGCCGGAAGACAAACAGCCGATCGACTGAAGAGACAGGGAAAAATTGGCCCGGTCAGGAGACCGGGAAATTCGCCATCCAGATCACGATCTGTTGATAAAAAAAGGCTCCGCGATTGCGGAGCCTTTCTTGGATGACGGCATCCCCTATTCGGGAATGATCACCTTGACGCGCATCATCAGGAAGGTATTGCTGAAGGTCGGCAGTGTGACCTCACCATTCGTGCTGGACAGCGTGGTCTTCGTGGTCCAGTTCCAGACTTGAGAGGTCGGATTCAGTTCTGTCGCGGTTTGGAGCACATAGTTGCAGATCTGGCCACCGGTCTTGTCGAGGTGCAGCCGCCCCCCACCCAAGCCATTGATGTGGAGATGATCGCTGTTCGTCGGGTTGGTGCCGGCGAAGTACTCTTCGCGATCGCCGCAGGAATCCGTATCATAGTTGCTGTTGGTCGAGAAAGGATGCCCCGGGGGCAGGCGGTCTGTAATCCAATAATTCGGCACACCGTACGTCGTGGAGCTGGTTTTCGGACCATCGACCCTCAGGCCGGCCAGGTTCACAAAACTGAAAGCGAAGTTGCCCCACTCGTCGGGTGGTTCGTTATTGTCCAAAGTGGCATCCGCGCCGAGATACTTGCCGGAGATGAAGCGGTTGTCGTTGCTGGTGGAGCCGGTCACCATTAGGCCGGACAGGTACAAATTCGTCAGAGCGGTGGCATTCGACACGCCGAAGGCCGACAGCGGAATGGCCGATTCCCAGTTCGCAGCGAGACGGCTGTCCGGGCCATAGCCCCCGAATTGCGAAAGGGCGGAGCCCTCCACGGCCACAATGGCATCCATGGCAGTGTCTAATTCGAAAATACCCTGACCGAACTCAAAGCCGTTGGTTGTATACATCTTGAAATCGAACAGGTCACTGTCGCCATAGACATCTCCGAGCAAGATCGCAATGTTGACAGGCGGCTGGTAGGCCGTGTTGTGCAGCTGGTTCAACCCCTCGGGGCTGACATTGTAGTTCCACAGGTTGGCGCTGCCCGCATTCGTACCGCCGCTGAGAAACACCATGTAGGCGTTGTTCTGGCTGTCATCGGGCAGGGCCACGCCCGTGCCGCCGATATACAGGTTCGTTTCATCGTAATTCACATAGATGCTGCCGAAGCTGCCGAAGCCGTTTGTGCCGCCGGTGGTGGCCGCCCCGCCGGACGTATCGAAGTCGAAGGCATCGTCGAGGTTGTCCGGACTGCCACCGCTGGTGATGACCGGGGTGTGCTCGACCATGTGCAGGGAGGCGATCCCGCCGAAGATGGCCTGATAGTTCGCTCCACCGTTGTTGTCCCAGACAATCCACGCATTGGAGGTAGTGCCAGACACGCAATACTCGAACAGAGTTCCATCGGGAAACGACCCGACATCCCGTGCCCAGAGATCATTGTTTCCGATGGTTCCGGACAGGGCCAGTGGTGCGTTCAGCCAGCTGGCGCCGCCATCAGCGCTGTAGATCAGCGAGACATTCGTGGCCGCGCCAATGGGCCAGGTCTCGCAGGAAATGACCAGCGTATTGGTTGGCGTGATGGAGCCGTTGAGAGGCATATGGGAGGTGTTTCCAACCCAAAGGGTTTCTTCCCCGCCACCGCCGGACTGCACGACGATGGAGTAGTTGTCACCGCGGTTGTTGTCGATATTGGTCGAAGTGGCGTTGGCCGCTTCAATGGTGTATTCGATCGTGGTGCCAGCGGCAAACAGGCCGAGTTCCGAGCTGTACCACTTGCCATCGTACGACGTCCAGTTGGTATTGACGGCCATATACGCCTGGGCCCAGGTGCTGCCGCTGTTGGTGCTGTAGTTCAGGATCACGGAGGAGAGGCCTTCCGCAGGACCGGCTTCGGTGTTGATATAGAGCGGCGTGTCGTCCATCACTTCGCCGGCGGCGGGATAGCTGTAGGTGCTACGGACCCAGGCGACCGGGTTGGTGTCGCCACCGTTGCCGCTGCCGCCGGACTGTTCGCCGATCCAGACATGGATGATGTTCGAGCGGTTGGTATTGTTGTTGGAATCCACGGCCTCCACGAAGTAGTCGATCAGGCAGTTGGTCTGTCCGGCCACCGTGCCCATGTAGCGCTGCGCCCGTTCGCTGGGGGTCGGGACTTGCGGTCCCTGAACGGTCGGCCACCAGTCGGCGGTCATCGGAACCGCCTGCCAGGCACCCACGCCGGAACCGCCGGCGAACGTTTCGTTCTCGGTGGAGCTGATGGGCCAGTTGCCGTCATTGTCCTTGCGCCAATAGAGGGTTGCATGGTCCACGCCGCTGACATCATCCACGAAGGTCCAGACATCGAAGTCCGAGGCCAGGGGTTCGGCTTCGTCCCACATGCGTCCACCGGGGTTGTAGGGTGTGCGTTGCGGCGGGAAAATGCTGGGGCCGCGACCATCGCCGCCCGTGTGGCGATCGATGACCTTCTGGGCTTCGGCATTGGCGAGGTTGCAGGCGCGGGTGACATTGCCGTCCCAGGGATTGGCGCGGTCGTAGTCCCAATACCAATAGCAACTCGTTTCGCCGTTCAGATAGAAATGCCAGGCCTTGGCCGTGTCATTGCCAATGCCCCACTCCACGTCGTTCATATCGCGGCTGCCGGACAGATAGCTGTTTTCCATGTCATCGGCCGTGAACACGCGATTCTGGGAAGCCACCAGCACACTCCACGACCACATATCCGGCATTTCGCCGCTTCGGTCTTCATAGGAGAGCCACTTCTCATAGTACGGGGTGCCGCCATCGATGCCGATCCAGCTACCGGGTTCGATGTGGATCACATCGCTGGGGGTCGGGGGATACATGTCCAAATAATCCTGGGCACTGGTGTACTCGAAATCCGGATTGCTGGCGGTCATGTCCACAAACGCCTGCTGCTGGCCGTTCCAGGCATCGGAGTTCTTCATGCCGTAGTTGTCGCCATCACTGTGGCACAGCAGCAGCATCGGCTTGTCGGCATTGTTGTTGGCCGCGATTTCACTGCCCCACACATTCTCGGGTTTGAAGGCGCCATAGCCGCCACGACCGTTTTCATTGCCTTCGTAGCGCCCGGCAGGCACGGCGACAATCTTCTCGATGTCGCCCGTATACGGATCGACATGGCGCGTGTAGTGCGGCTGGTAGGACCACGGCGCAAGGACCTTGGTCGGTGCCCACACGTTCTGCAGACCGACCCAGGTGCTGGCCAAATTGGTGGAGGTGCCGTTGCGCACATCCGCGCGGTTGGGTCGGCAGGAACTGCCGCTGTTCCACTCGAAATCCTCCACCGTGCGGAAGAGGTGGCCGTTATCGACGATGACCCATTCCAGCCCTTCCGCGACCAGCGCGGGAATCATCGAGCTGTCGAAGGCGCATTCCGGAGGCCAGAAGCCCTTGGAGTAGTCCCCGCCGGTATCCCAGAGATCCTTGTACTGTTCCTTGTGTAACTTGATCTGCATCCGCATCGACTCCACACTGGTCAGAGGCATCAAGCTGTGATGATAGGCAATGCCCACCACATCCAGACGCGGATTGTTCTCCGTAGTCCTGAGATTGTTGCGCGCATTCCGGACGCTGCCGGCCCAGCCGGAGGGATCGCCCCAGATGGTTGAGTTGTTTTCGCCCAGCGAGCCGGAATAGCTCATCTGCGAACCGCCATGACCAAAAGCGCGGCTCACGGCGCCGGCCGGCCATTCGCGATAGCAGTTGTAGCGGTCGCCATCCCAGACATCGCCTTCGACGTTGAAATTGAAGCGGCTGTTGGCATCCGTATTCCGGACGCTCTCATAGGGGTAGTAGATCGGCTGATGCATGTGCCAGAGATGCGTCACATGGATCGGCACCGCCTGGGCGGTCACCGTCGAAAGCAGAATGGATCCCAGAATCAACAGTTTTGTCATGGTCATTTTCATCCGGAATCTCTCCCACGCATCCACGATCTGCTCTACCGGGGGCGATGACCCCGGCACTCCGTTGCATTCACCATCACCGGTCTCATCGCGACCGGCTGAATTCAGTCAAACGCTGGTTAGTTCCCGATGCGGGCGAAGTTTTCGCTGTAGGTATCGGCATCGCCCCACTCGAAGGAGGAGTTGTAGGTCTCCACGCCCGGGGTGTCGGAGGTGCCGGAGCTGTTCGGGATGGTATCCATTGCTGACAGCGACCCCGCGCCCAGCATCACTGCGATGCCCGTGGATTCCAACTGCGCCTTTGTGATGCCGATGGAGGCCATCGGTATCTTCATCTCATAGAAACTGTCACGGTCCGTGCGGGCATGACCGGAAGTCTTGAAATTCGTAAACGTGCCGCTATCGTTGACGCGGTCGTCACAGTCCCACACGCCGTAAGCGTCACTAGCGATCAATGCAGCGCTGTTGGCCACATCGATGCCCCAGCCAGCGGTGGTGTTATAGGTCGTGCCCAGTTCCGTATCCCCGGCCCAGGTATCGCTCGACAGTGCCGTGGACATATAGGACTGCCACAGGCTGCCGGCCATGTAGATCTGGTAGTCTGGCAGATTCACGCCGGACCAGTGGTTGCTCTTGGTCCACATATCACCGCCGATGCCGCTATTGCCGCCACTCTTGGTGTCCAGCGCCGCCCAGATCAGGATGCCGTCATTGCGGCTGATGGGATCGCCGCCGCCCGCGTTGGACGGATCGACCACGTCGGTCACATCCACCATCTGCCAGGCGATATACACATTGTCGTCATCCCAGCAGGCCCAGAGATGAGAGAAGTCCAGCGGGGCTTCGTGCATCGTCCAGTTTTCGCCGAGGCTGCGAGGGTCGTCATTCACCACATCCAGCGCGATCAGCATGCTGTCCGTCCACTCGCCGCCCGTGTTATCCCCATCAATGGTGATGCCGCTGGCGCGGTACAGCCCCTTGGTCGGGTTCGTCGAATACGGCAGGTCACCGCCACCGCCGCCATTCACACTGATGCTGTAGTTGTTGTTGTTGTTGTTGTTCCAGGTGGGATTGCCCTGCCCGTCCGTCGCGACCAGCGCGTACTGGACCGTTGTGCCGGCGCTGAATCCGCTACCGAGATTGATCGACCAGGTGTCATTGCTGGCGTTCGCCGTGCCTGCGGTCATATCCGTGCTGGTCCAGGTGGAGCCGCCGTCCGAGCTATACGCGATTCCAGCGGAAACCGCCGCGTTCAGCGGAGCCGTCTCAAAAGAGATCGCCAGGGCTTCGCCCGCGTCCCAGGCGCCGCCGGTCGGATCGGTGCCGACATTCCCGGTCCAGGAAATCTGCAGACTGGCTTCGGTCCTTGTGAAGGTATAGACCTTCTGAGTGGTGACCCCGTTGATGGTGCTGCCATCCAGCGTCAGGGTGCGGCTCGCATCCACGGCCAGGCCGTCGCCGAACACGATCGTGTCGCCATTCACATAGTCCGTGGCGCTGCCGCCTTCCACGGTATAGGTGGAGGAGGTCACATTCACGCCACTCACACTCAAGGTCACGGTCACGTTCGAACTGCTGAAAGAGCCGCCCGGAGGCGTGGCACTGACCGACACACTGTCAACCGGCTGGTTCACGGGCGGCACATTGACACGCACCCGCATCATATAGCTCGCGACATCCAGGCTGGGCATGTCCATCGCCCCGTCGAGGCTGACCGCCGTAGCGCGAGGCGTCCAGTTCCAGTTGCCGTCAATGACTTCGTCCGCGGTATCCACCACGTAGCTGCAGGCCTGTCCGCCGACCTTGTAGACCGCCATCCGGCCGCCGCCCTGGCTCAGAATCACCAGAGAATCATTGGTGGTCGGATCCAAGCCCGCGAAATACGCGTGTCGGTCCGGTCGGCCGTCACTGTTGAAGTCGCTCGTATCTGTGAGGACGTAGCCCGGGGGGAAATTCGTCGAAACCCACGAGTCCGGCACGCCCAGATCGGCATTCCCGCTCTGCGGCGGAAGGACCTTGGTCCCGCCGAGGTTCACAAAGCTGAAGGCAAAATTACCGTACTCATCGGCGACTTCCTCATTACCCAACGTGGCGCTGTCGCCGAGATACCGTCCGGAGATGAAGCGGTTGTTGCTGTTGGTGGGATTGGTGTCGCCCGTGACCATCAGCCCCGACACATAGAGGTTGGTCAGGTCCGAGGCGTTGGTCACCCCGAAGGTCGCCAGCGGAATGGCACACTCCCAGTTCGCGGCCAGGCGGCTGTCCATGCCGTAGCCGCCGAACTGCGAAATCGCCGCGCCGTCCACTGCGGCGAACGTGGAGGCCCCCGCTGCTGTCGAGAAGACACCCTGGCCGAAGTCGAACCCACCGCCCACATACATTTCAAAGTTGGTGAAGGTTCCATCGCCATATACATCGCCCAGCAGAATGGCGAGATTCACACTAGGCTGGAACGCCGCGTTGTGCGTGTTGTCGAGGCCGTAGGGAGCGCCGGTGGGACCCCAGAAGTTGGGTGATCCTTCGTTTGTTCCGCCGCCCAGCATGACCATGTAGGCGTTGTTCTGGCTGTCATCGGGCAGGGCCACACCCGTGCCGCCGATATACAGGTAGGTCTCGTCGTAATTCACATAGATACTGCCGAAGCTACCGAAGCCGTTGGTTCCGCCTGTGGTGGCGGCGCCACCGGTCGTGGCGAAATCGAATTCATCATCCGGATTGTCCGGCGTGGTGCCCGGGTTTCCATCATTGATGACCGGCGTATGTTGCACCATCCGCAGGCCGCCGACTTCACCGACGATAATCTGATGGTTGCTGCCGCCGTTGTTGTCCCATTCTTCCCGGGTCGCAGACTGGGAGAAGATAGCATACGAAACCACGGTTCCGTCGGCAAAGGAGCCCATGTCAACCGTCCAGGTGTCATTGTTGCCATTGGTCGCCCCCATCGTGAAGAGCGCCGCCTGCCAGTTCGCTCCGGCATCGGTGCTGAAGGCCATCCCGACATTCGTTGCGGCGCCGATCGGCCAGGTTTCCGCCGTCAGCACCACGGTATCGGCCGGGGTGACCGTTCCATTCTCAGGCGTCTGATCCGTCAGGCCCACCCAGAGGTCGTTGGAGTTGCTGCCGCCGCCGGTCACAGTCACCGAATAATACAGGCCGTTGTTGTCGTCCATGTTCGTGGTCACGCCATCGGTGGCTTCGATGTAGAACTGGACCGTCGTGTCCGCAGCGAACAGGCCCAGGTTCAGATTGTACCACTCGCCGCCATCCGAGCCCCAGGCCGGATTGAACGTCATGTTGGTCGGCAACCATGTCGCCCCGGCATCCGTCGAATAGACGGTGCTGATGCGCGTCACACTGCCGGACGGGCCGGCTTCGGAGTTCACATAGAAATCGGTCGCATCGGTGACTGCGCCATCCAGCGGATCGTGACTGGTCCCGCGGATCCAGACGCCATCGGGGGCATTGACCGTCAGGAAATAGTTGGCCCCGCCGTTGTTGTCCCAAATTTTATTGTCCGAGGCATCGGCGATTTCGACATAATATTCAATGACAGTGTCGGCTGGATAGGTCCCGAGACGCACACCATACCAAGTGCCGTCCTGACTCACACCGTTGGTTTCGACCATGGGCAGCACATTCCATGTGCTGCCGCCATCGGCGCTAAAGCCCAGCGTGGCGCTGGCCACCACACCGGTTGGGCCGGCTTCGGTATTGATGAAAATCGGCGTCACGGCCGTGATATCACCATTGACGGGTTCGCTCTGGGTGCTGCGGACCCACATCTCGGGCTCCGACACACCGGCTACAAAAATCTTGGTTTCCTTGCCGCTCAAGGTGACGGCAATCGTGCCGCCGCTGGAGGTGACGCTTTCGCTTTCATTCAGCGCATTGACAAACACGGTTCCGTCCGGCTTATCCACCGCCGGACTGATCGAGACGCTGCCGTCGGAGGTATTCAGAGCCACCAGCGACTCTTCATCATCATAGACACGGCTGAAAGCATAGGCGCCGGCACTGCCGGTCTGATAGCGCTCACTGAAGGACCCGCGGGTCAGACTCTTGTGATTGGCGCGGGCGTTGTTGAGCGCAGCGATGTGCTGATACAGGGGGGCATCGGTCGCGGCCAGCTTGTTGCCCTGCGCCGGACCGGGCTGGAAGCCGCGATCAAACATGCATTCGCGCTGCCAGTCCGCATCGTCATAGTCGGTGCCGGCATTGCTGCCGTTCCAGTGGCCGCCTTGCTGGAAGGCGTGCTCGGTGCCGTAGAACAGACAGGGGACTGGAGTCGCCAGATACAGGAAGCTCAGCGCCGGACGCATGTCCCAGACGATGTTGCCGACATCGCCACCATCCTGCAGGCCGATGCGGTTCACATCATGATTGTCAATAAACGTCACCAGACGGTTCGCGCCTTCGCCATATCCACTCTTGGCGTCCAGACTCTGCGTCAACTGGCCCGTCCAGCCGTCATCCACAAACACGCTCTTGATCGTCTGGCTCATCGGGAAGAAGAGCGCCGCGTTGAACGAGTAGTCGGAGTCTTTGCAGTAGCTCGCCAGCGTGTTGTTGTCGTACGAGAAATATTCGCCGAACAGGATAAAGTCATTCTTGCCACGGAACGCCGCATGCTGACGGATGCCGTCGGCCCAGGCCTTGATCCAGTCATATTCCACATGCTTGATGGCATCCACGCGGAAGCCGTCGCAGTCGGTCGCGTCGATCAGATTCTTGAAGGCCTGATCCAGCCAGCCCTGCACGTTCGAGTCCTCGGTCTTTAGATCGTCCGTGCCCTTGAACTGGCCATAGATATATTCCGGATAGCTGTCCCAGTTGTTGATCGTGCCGTTGTTGTGGAACCACTGCAGGTCGTTGAAAGGCGCGGCATGCTGATTGCCGGAGTCCCACCAGCTGAAATTGTTTCCACCGCTGGGATGATAGTACTTGTCGTCCGTGCCGTCGGGCAACCCGTTCTTGTCGGCCATGTGGTTGATGACCACATCCAACACCACATAGATGCCGCGGGCGTGGCAGGCGTCGATCAGGTCGGTCAGCTCCTGGAACGTGCCCATCGTCGGATCGCACTTGAAGAAGTCGGTCGGGTGATACATGTGATACGGCGTGTAGTTCGGGTCCTTGCCCTGGTCGTTCATCTGGACGCCGGACATCCAGATCGCCTTGACGCCCATGCCGCTGAGGTAATCGAGATTATCCTTTAACCCTTTCCAGTCCCCGCCGTGATGGAAATTGCGGTTGTCCGGAAAACTGCGCGTGCCGACATACCAGGAAGGCTCGATGTTGTTGTTGGCGGTGTCGCCGTCGGCGAAGCGATCGGTGAACAGCTGATACATGTTGATATCCCGCCAATCCTCCGGACTGGGCGTGTAGGTGAATCCGGGGTCGCTGTCGACCCGGGACCGCAGTCCGTAGGTCGCATCGCTGGCGCCATAGGGCCATTGACCAAATACTGTTGACGCGACCATGGCCGCACAGAGGATCCACAAGTTCAGCTTCATCGACTTCATTTTCAAGCTCCTGAGAGGGTGTTATGATGGGGACAGCAGTTCCAAAATCTATTAAAACGTTAAACCGTTTTAACCTAAAGGTCAAGCGTTTTATGTGGGGTTTTTGACCGGTCAAAGGCGTCGAAATCGAAACGTTTTACCTCTTTCGATTGTTAGGAACCCATTATGACTGTAAATATTAGGAATCTCATGGAGTTAGAACAGACGTTTTTGTCCGCCGCCACCCCCATTTTTGTCACCCCGATTTCCGGGTGAGCGAAATCTTTTTTTTCTTTCTTCCAACTTTCTGACGAAGCTTGCACAACAAAACCGCCGGGCCGGAATCGGAACCGGTTTGGCCCCGTCGCGACATGATTTCTTCCCTTTCCTCTCTCTGCCTCCCCCGCTACACTTCCCCGCATGACCAAACCCCTTCGTTTCTCTGAATTGCCCCGTCCCGACTACAACGGCGGCAGCATCGTCAACCTCATGTCGTCTCTCATTCAGTCCCGTGGCGGACGATCCCCCCACCGCATGCTGCGCGGCCTGTCCGCCGCCCAAATTAAGCCGTATAAAAAAATCGTCCTGCTACTGCTGGATGGACTCGGAAGCAACCAACTGCATGATTATGTTCTGGCCGGGAAGGGAAAGAAGTTTCTGGCCCTTCATCCCTTCCAGAAGATCACCACCGCCTGCCCCGCCACCACGGCGGCGGTCATCACCACGCTGGCCACCGGCGCCTCCCCGACCGAGCACGGCATCCTCGGGTGGCATCTGCACCTGAACGACCTCGGCATGGATGGAACCATCCTGCCGTTCGTCACGCGAATGGGAACGCCCATTGCGCATCCCGACTTCGACCTGAACCGGTATCTCGCCCTCCCGGCTCCCATCGCCAGTATGCACGGCCGACGCGTCCTGATTTCGCAGGGGCACA
>Ga0075121_1000214_pt1 | contig 40301 bp, 39 predicted proteins | sample AntAceMetag02UKG_FD_69793 | JGI IMG/M metagenome (GOLD analysis project Ga0075121, IMG submission 69793) | Saline lake microbial communities from Ace Lake, Antarctica - Antarctic Ace Lake Metagenome 02UKG | ecosystem: Environmental > Aquatic > Non-marine Saline and Alkaline > Saline | place... | reverse complement strand
CGCGGTGGCTAACCTTTCGCCAGGCAGGACTTTCGCTTATAACGATCACCTACTGGGTAACAATATCGAATTTCACCTCCTTATGGAGACTCCCAATGATTCGGGCTTCGCTGGGCGCGAGAATGTCTCTGTTCTCTTTGGCCTGCTTGTCCTGCTGCAGGTAATATTGATCGTGCTTTCAGGCGGCATGTTTGCCCTGCGCGGGTTCCGGGTAAATCTCCGACGCACTTCAGTGGTCTACATCCTGCTTCGCAGGCTCTTGGCAAAAATACTCCAAAAATTCACAAACCGCATCACAAGCCGTGTACCTGCCTGTCAGCGAGACAGCATTCAGGCCGCAACAGGGCTCGTTATGGGAAAGGGCCGCGTTTACGGTTCACTGTTTTTCTGGCCGCTGTTCATCACCCTCCAGATTTTTGCCGCCACCTGCAATGGCGGGATTATAGCAGGCATCCTTCTGAGGATCTTGATCACAGACTTGGCCTTTGGCTGGCAATCCACCATTCAGATTGGCTCCCAGATGGTCTACCTGATGGTGAAAACCATCAGCCTGCCCTGGTCCTGGCTTTTACCGGCAGACATGGCCCATCCATCCCTGACACAAATCCAGGACAGCCGGATGGTGCTTAAGGATGGAATCTATCAGCTCACCACCCCGGCTCTGGTTTCCTGGTGGCCGTTTTTATGCCTCGCGATTATTTTTTACGCTCTTTTGCCGCGCCTGATTCTGTGGGCCGGCGGCTGGCTTGCCCAAAACCTTGCCCTTGGCCGGCTGCGCTTCACTCACGCGGCCTGCGATCAATTGATCCGCCGTATGAAAACGCCCATTTTAAGCACCCGGGCCATTGAACCTGAATATCAAAAAAACAGCTTTGAACAAATTTCCCAGAACCTGAATGCGAAAGAACCGGCCTTTCCCAAAACAGCAGATACAGGCAGCGATGTGATGATGGCCGCCCTGGTCCCTGCTGAAATCCTCGATCAAAGCACCGAGGATGTACTGTCCGCCGGCACCAAGGCATACACAGGTCTTGATGTCCGGGCAGTTATTCCGATTACTTTCGATCCCCGGGACCTTGATATGCTGGCAGAACGTATCCGCCCAAATGAGGATGATCCCAGGCTGCCTGGCATTTTTATTCTTCAGGAAGCCTGGCAACCGCCGATCAAAGAAACAACCTGGTTTATCCGACAAATTCGGAGTATCCTGGGGCCAGAGCCTTCCATTTTCATCGGCCTGATCGGGAAACCGAATACCGACACCCTGTTTACCCCTGTCAAAAAGGAAAATTGGCAGATATGGAAACACAAACTCAATGCCATGGGAGACCCATATCTACAGATGCAGCCCCTGGGAGGCCTTGATGAATAGCCCCTCCGTTCCTGTATTTGCCATTGTGGGCCACCCGAACGAAGGCAAATCCACAGTGGTGTCCACCCTGTCCGAAGATGACAGCGTTCGCATCAGCGCAACCCCGGGAGAAACCATAAAATGTCGCTCCTTCCCGGTCATCATCGACGACCGGGAAATTATCCGTTTTGTTGACACACCCGGTTTCCAAAACCCCAAACAAACCCTGGCCTGGATACGGAATTACAAGGGTTCCGACAGGGGAATCGTGCAATCCTTTTGTCAAGCCCATGCGGATAAGGCGCAATTCAAAGATGAGCTGGAACTGTTTCAACCCGTGGCACAAGGCGCAGGTATTATTTACGTGGCTGACGGATCACGCCCGGTTCGCAGCAATGACCGTGCTGAAATGGAAATTCTGCGACTCACCGGCCTGCCGCGCATGGCCATCATCAACTGCAAGGATTCCGAAGAGACATACCTGGAGGACTGGAAAAACGAATTTGCAAAGCATTTCAATTCTATACGGGTATTTAACGCCCTTCAGGCAACCTATGCCGAACGGATCGCCCTGCTGGAAAGCCTCAAAAGTATCCACCAGGATTGGCAGGCATCCCTTGCCATTGTCATCGAGGCGTTTAAAAAAGACTGGCACCAGCGCAATATCCGGGCTGCGGAACTGATCAGTGACATGCTGGCTCGCTGCCTTGACCACACCGTCATCCAAAAAATAAAAAAAGACTCCAAGGTTGCCCCGGTAACAGCCCGGCTGCAGGATCAATACCGGAAAAAGATCGAAAAAATAGAAAAAAAAACGCATAACAAAATCAAAAAACTTTTCAAGCACAATATATTCAACCTTGACCTGCCGGCCCAGTCCATTGTCAATGCGGATCTTTTTGATACCCGCACCTGGCAGATCCTGGGGCTGACGCCCCGGCAGCTTGCCACCGCCGCCGGAATTGCCGGTGGAACACTCGGGGCCGTTATGGATACGACTGCCGCCGGGCTGACTTTCGGCATCTTCACCGCCATCGGCAGCGCGGTGGGGGCCAGCTCCGCCTTTTTCGGGAGTCGTCGCATGACATCTGTTAAGGTTGTAGGTCTCGCGCTGGGCCGTAGTCAAATCCGGGTCGGACCCAACGGCAATATCCAGTTTTTCTATGTACTGCTGGATCGGGCACTGATCTATTATGCCCATGTGATAAACTGGGCACACGGTCGGCGGGATCGGCCCCAATTCGATGATGAGCTATCCGTCGACGGGGCAGTCAAAAAAGGTTTCAGCAGCGCATGGGACAGGCGGGCTGAAACCATCTGCCGCCAGTTTTTTAAAACTATTCATGGAAATAAAAATGACCGCATCACACAGGCCCGAAAAAACTTGGAAAGCCTGATATTCAGACAACTGGAACAGATTTCAGGCAATGGGTGACTTTTATATGAAACTTGAACTTTGGAGAACTCCTGTCCGGTTTCATTGTTCATTGTCAGCAGCAGGTTCGTGGGTGTTAACAAAAACAACCGCATTCCGGGTCATGGGGATAATATGTTCAACTGTATTGTTCAAAAAATTTCAACAATGCCCCTTAACTGTTTGAAGTTTTGGTGCGTTTAAGGTATTAAATAGTGTTCGCATTGCTGACGGGGCCCGGCAACCGGGCACTGATAATTGAAAACACGCGACCCTTTTAATAGGCTATAGGGCTGAAGGGGTCTTACACAAGGAAATCAAGATGTCTGATAATACTGTAAAATCATATGGCTGGAGCAATGGTATGCCTATGCCGCTTCATGATAAACTCAAGCAGGATCTTAAAACCGCCATGCTGGGTCGGGATGCATCGGCCAAAGATACTATCCGCATGATCATGAGTGAATATCCGAAGCTGACCGTTCCCCTGACCCTGGAAAGCGGCAAAAAAACCACCCGGCTCAAAAAACCGGAAGAGATCACCGACGATGACATTCTGGATATCATCCGCAAACTTGTAAAATCCGAAAAAACCGTACTGAAATTCAAAAAAGAAAACTCTTCGAATTACCTGGAAATGCTTGAACTTTACCTGCCCCAAATGGCATCCGAACAGGAGGTCGAGGCCTGGATCGGAGAAAATATCGACCTGACCGGATATAAAAATCCAATGCAGGCCATGGGATCGGTGATGAAACATTTCGGCAAACTGGCCGACGGCAATCTTGTAAAACGAATTTTGCAGAAAAAAGGGTAACAAAGCATTAAAACTGCATTGGCTAAGGCCGTTTAAAATATCTCTACGGGAGGTAATTTGATGTTAAGTGAAAAAGAAAAGCTGAACCGATTGATGATGCTTGGCATTGAATTGAACCGGGTTCACGATTTAGACATCCTGATGGAGCAGATTCTTACCGAAGCCCGCGTCTTTGTCAATGCCGATGCCGGTTCCATCTATATTCGGGATGGTAATTCCCTGAACTTTACCTATACCCAGAATGACACGCTGCAAAAAAGGCTGGGCAAGGGTGAAAAACTGATTTATTCGACCTTTCGTATGTCCATCGACGAAAAAAGCATGGCCGGTTATGTCGCGGCAACCGGGCGGCCCCTCAATATTCCGAACGCATACGATATTGATGCCGCCCAGCCCTATCGTTTCAGTAAAAGCTTTGATGAGACCTCCGATTATACGACCCGATCGATTCTCACTATTGCGCTGAAAGCCGGCAACAACAAAATTCTGGGAATCCTGCAAATTATCAATGCCCGGGAAGAAGCCGAACAAATAACATCCTTTACCGATAATGATGAAATAATGATGACCCACTTTGCCAGTATTGCCTCGGTTGCCTTAGAGCGCGCCCAGATGACCCGTGCCATCCTGCTCAGAATGATTCGCATGGCTGAGATGCGGGACCCCAAGGAAACCGGAGCCCATGTTAATCGAGTGGGCGGATTTGCCGTGGAAATCTATGAAAAATGGGCACACCGACACAACCTTCCACAAAAAGAGATCGACAAAAACCGGGACATCCTGCGCATGGCCGCCATGCTTCACGATGTGGGTAAGGTGGCCATTTCCGATCTGATATTAAAAAAAACCGGTAAATTCAATAATGATGAATATGAAGCAATGAAGCAGCATACAATCCTGGGAGCACAACTGTTTGCAGACCGCCAGTCGGACTTTGACGATGCCGCGGCCCAGGTGGCCCTCGATCACCATGAGCAATGGGACGGTAACGGTTATCCCGGCCATGTGGATATTGCCACCGGGAGGCCCAGTTCGGGTTTTGAGCTACCCAATGGGAAAGCAAAGGGTAAAAAAGGCGAAGAGATTCACATATTCGGCAGAATCGTAGCGCTGGCCGATGTTTTTGATGCTTTATCTTCCAAAAGAGTCTATAAAGACGCATGGGATGAGAGTGATGTCCTGGCGGAAATCAGAAAAAATTCCGGCTCGCAGTTTGATCCGGAGCTGGTGGATATCTTTTTTTCAAGCCTGGATATGATTAGGGCTATCCAAAGCCGTTACCAGGCGAATTGATAGAAATCATCCAAAAGGAATAAAATGAAGATAAGCACTATAGCACAGATGCGGGCACTGGATAAAACAGCCATTGAGAAATACGGCATGACCCAGGAACTGCTGATGGAAAATGCAGGCATGGCTGCATTTTCCATCTTGTCCGAAAAAGCAGGTATCCGGAATAAAAAACATATTGTTTTCTGTGGAATCGGCAACAACGGCGGTGACGGTTTGGTTGTGGCTCGGAAAATTCACTCCAACGGTGGCCGGGTCAAGGTTTATCTTATCGGTGATGCGGCCCGTTTTTCCGGTGCGGCTGCGCTCAACCTGGAGATTGCCACCCGTATGGGCGTGCCGGTCTCCCGCCTTGAATCCGTCGATGATGTAAAATCCATGTTGCCCCGCTGCGACACTGTGGTCGACGCTCTTTTGGGCACAGGCATCGCCAGGGATGTGTCAGGACTCTACGGTGATGTGATCGAGATGATTAACAGCAGTGGCAAAACGATCCTGAGCATGGACATCCCGTCCGGTGTCAACGGGGATACCGGCCGGATAATGGGCATTGCCGTGCAGGCGGATTATACCGTCACGTTCGGGCTTCCAAAAATCGGAAACATGCTTTTCCCGGGGCATGCCCTCTGCGGGGAGCTCTCGGTGACGCATATTTCCTTTCCGCCGATCATGATGACTGCCGACGATCTGAAAATCGAGACCGGCCCGATGCTCAAGCTGCCTCCCAGGAACCCTGACGGCCACAAGGGCAGCTTTGGTCAGGCGCTTTTTATTGCCGGGGCCGCCGGTTACTACGGTGCCCCCTACCTGAGTGCCATGTCGTATCTGAAAGCCGGCGGAGGCTATTCCAGGCTGGCCGCACCGGCATCCATTACACCGTTTATCGCCGGCCGGGGAAGTGAAATCGTGTTTGTTCCCCAAAAGGAAACCAGTGCCGGCGGTATATCTTTTGAAAACAAACAGGCCCTTCTGGAACTGGCGCACAAAATGGATATGGTAATTTTGGGGCCCGGACTTTCCCTGGAATCGGAAACCCGGCAGATCGTCCGTGAACTTGCAACGGAAATAGACCGGCCGTTGCTGATTGACGGAGACGGGATCTCGGCGATCAGCAAGAACCCGGAAATCATACGGCAGAGAACCGCTAGCACGATCCTGACCCCCCATCTTGGGGAAATGTCCCGGCTGACAAAAAAAACCATCCGTGAAATAGAAAAAAACAAAATAGATGCTGTCCGACGGACGGCATGCGATCTCCAGGCAATTGTCGTGCTGAAAGGCGCCCATTCCCTGATTGGATTCCCGGACGAAAAAATTTTTATCAACTTGAGCGGAAATTCCGGTATGGCCACCGCCGGGTCCGGAGATGTTCTGACAGGTACCATTGGAGCCATGTTCGGTATGGGACTGCCAGTGAAAAAAGCGGTTATCAAAGGCGTATTCATTCACGGTCTGGCCGGTGACCTGGCGGCAGCCCGGCAAGGTGAAGACGGCACTACGGCAAAGGAGATACTCAAAACATTGCCCCGTGCTGTGAAGATGGATCGAGCCGGGTTCAGCGGCAAGCTGAAACGGCGCTACGAAGGTCCTGCGGTTATATAGTTGCCTAATTCTTAATTTTGTATTTTCCACTGTTTACTGATTCAATTTTAAGGATCAACGCATGTCATTTGAATGGTTTATAAGCCAACGATATTTGAAATCAAAGCAGAAACAGTCGTTTATCTCGATGATCACTGTCCTGTCCGCCGTCGGCATCATGATCGGAGTGATGACCCTGATTATTGTCATTGCAGTCATGTCCGGGGCCGAATCCGACCTGAAAACCCGTATTGCCGGAATAGATTCCCATATTATCATCATGCGCTATAACGGCCCGTTTGCCGATTATCACCCGGTGTTAAAGACAATTAAAGAGTTCAAGGATATCAAGTCGGCATCGCCCTTTGTCTACTCCCAGATGATGCTGAGGTCCGCATCCGGGGCATCCGGAGTGATTGTACGGGGAATCGACCCGCATCTGTCTCAAATGGTCATCAAGGACGCAAAATCCCGCTCCCTTAAAAGCTGTTTGATTCACACTGAGAAACAACCATCAAAAGGCAGGTTACCCCGGATTATACTGGGCAAGGAACTGGCAAAAAACCTGAAGGCTGCAAAAGGCGACCGGGTCTACCTGATTCATGCCGGCACAACAAATTCCGCCATTACTCACATACCTGGAATGCGGCCTTTTGAAGTGGCCGGTATCTTTTCATCCGGCATGTTCGAGTATGATAAATCCCTTGTCTACCTTCATATCACAGACGCCCAGAAGCTTTTGGGAATGGATGACGCCGTCACGGGGATTGAAGCCGGCGTAACGGATATCTTCAAGGCCGGAGAAATTGCAGAAAAAATCGTTACCACCCTTGGATTCCCCTACTGGGCCAGGGACTGGATGGCCATGAATCGAAACCTTTTTATCTCTCTTAAGCTGCAAAAAATTGTCATGTTTATTATCCTTGCGCTGATAGTGCTGGTCGCCGCTTTTAATATCACAGCAGCCCTGATCATGATGGTCATGGAAAAAATGCGGGACATATCCATACTAAAGGCAATGGGCGCAACCAACCAAAGCATTAAAAAAATATTCGTTTTCAAGGGAATGCTCATCGGCCTGACAGGTACTCTTTTGGGTACGGCCCTTGGATTGTGCGTGTGCACTCTGCTCAAACGTTATAAATTCATTAAACTCCCCAACGACGTCTATTATTTTTCCTCGCTACCCGTACAACTGGAACCCCTTGACCTGTTTATTATCGGCACCGTGACCCTGGCCATCTGTCTTCTGGCCACATTGTATCCGGCCGGCTATGCGTCCCGGATGAATCCGGTGGAAGGAATCCGATACGGATGAGAGTAACCCGGAACGGTAACCCCGGAATCTGTGAAGGGTACACAATAAAAATACAATCCGGGCACATTGGTGGCTGACCTGTCCTATGAAAAATCCATACTCTTTAACGACCGCAATTTTTGTCATTATCGCCATTATCGGAGCATGGTTCCTTGACTGGCGTGATGAAAATTTCGCATTTATCCTGCTGCTTTATTTTATTGTAACACTGGGCATCAAACTGGATGAAATTGCCGGGCAAATCGGAATTCCCAGCCAAAATCGGGCATACCCGGTTGAAAGGGAGGAAAATATCATAGAGCAGCTGACAAAGATAAATGCATCCTTAGATACCCTTAACAACAACCTTGCAGAGAAAAAAAAAGATGCGGACTATGCCCCCACCGATCGTTCATCCCATAACAGATGAAAAAAAAGATCACCGATCTGAAAATTCAGAAGAATAACCGGCAGCGGGTGAGCGTATTTCTGGAGGATAAATACGCATTTTCCCTGAGTCTCTCAGCGGCCCTTGATCTTAAAAAAGGCTGTCTCATCGAATCGGCCCGGATCGATCAATTGCTGCAACGGGATGAATTCCCCCGTTCCTATAACAGTGCCGTCCGGTATCTGACCCGCCGGCCTCGAAGCATACATGAAACCCGGGTCTTTTTGACAGGCAAGGGGTATGGGCCGGATGTCGTGCAAAAAACCATCGATCGACTGGCAGAACAAAACTATCTTGATGACAGAACGTATGCCCGTTTATGGATCGAAAACCGCATGCACTTCCGACCGAGAAGCGCTTTTGCCCTTGGCTTTGAGCTCAGGCAAAGGGGCGTTGCCGATGCCGTCATCGAAAACATACTGCACGAATTTGACGATGACAAAGCTGCCTGGAAGGCAATTCAAGGGCATCTCAAACGCTGGCAAAGCCTGAACGGATCGCAATTTAAATCAAAACTATTTAGTTTTTTAAAAACCAGGGGATTTGGCTATGATACCTGTCGGAATGCGCTGGAGCGAGCCTGGTTGGAGAGAAACGGGAGTAATTCCGAGTTAAGAGGGGTATGATCACAAAAAAACAATCAAAAAACAGAATTACACAAACATTCCAAAAAACGTATAACCGCTTTCTCAAAATCCGGGGAACTCCCAAAGAAATCGCTTTGGGTATGGCCCTGGGACTTTTTGTCAGTATGACGCCTTTCATAGGACTGCATACCGTTATCGCAATATTTTTTGCGGCCCTTTTTAAATGGAATAAAATTTCCGCTGCAATAGGTGTCTGGGTCACCGATCCTTTCACCGCCCCCTTCATATACGGCATTACCTACTTCACAGGCACGTTATGCTTGGGCATTGAAAAAATCCCCGAACTGCATACCGACCTTCACTATTCGACAATCAGTATAATGCTGCAAAAAACACCCGAAATTTTTCTATTCCTGATTGTCGGCGGCATTGTCGTCGGGTTGCCCCTGGCTTTTTTCGGATATTATTTTTCATACTCTGCAATTTCAAAATACCAGGAAGAAATCCGCAACAAACTGGCCGGACGCAAAAAAAAACGGGCCAAAAAAAAACCGGTAAAAAGGCACGCCGGGCCGCTAAGAAAGAAGCAAAGCGCCGCCGCAAAAAATCATTCTGATCCGGATGATGGGTGATACGGATTGGGTTCAAGTCTTCGTAGGGTGTGGGCTGTGCCCGCCAATAGACAGAGTACCGAATTTGGAAATTCTGCGGTTCTGCGGTTCGAATTCTCCATCGTTCGACATTTAAAAATTTCTTGCCATAAAAAACACAAAATTAAGCATGCAGCGCCTAATTGTTCGTCCACCAGGTGCTGTCATCGATGGTATCTTCTACTTTAGCATCTGTTTTTTCCGAAAACCCGGCCACGGGTTTGCCCACCAGATTGATGCATCCGGGTTTGCATTTATCGACAGCCTTTTTCAGGTCTTCGGTATGGTCGTTCGAATATTTTTCATAATCAATGGCCGACAGGTTGCCCTGCATCTCAAACAGATCGCAGGATTTGACGCACAGTTTACAACCGATGCATCCGACAAGGCAGACAGACTTGACATCTTTTGCCGAATCCGGGTTCGAGCAGGTAACGGCCAGTATCCTGTCATATTTAAAGGGCGTCATGGCAATAATACCCCGCTGGCAGGCCTTAACACAGGCCCCGCAGCCCACGCATTTTTCATAATCCACCACGGCCAGGCCGTCTACTATATGAATGGCATCATAATTACACACGCTTACACAATCGCCAAAACCAAGACAGCCATATGTGCAGCCCTGCACACCCTGGATCAAACCGGCGGCCGAACAGGTGGGTTCCCCGCGGTATTCGCTACGCTGGAGTCGATCATCATAATGTGCATTACAACTGACAAGCGGGCGAATCGGTGCGGCATCACTGACTTCGACCCCCATAATAGCGGCTATCTCCGCGGCAACGCCTTCTCCACCCACGGTACATTTGTTTACTGCGGCTTCACCGGCTACAACGGCTTCGGCATATTCTCCGCACCCTACGCAACCGCAGCCGCCGCAATTGGCACCGGGTAAGACCTCGATAATCTTTTCAACATTTTGATCCACCTCAACATGAAAAGCCTTGTTGGCCCAACCCAGAATATAAGAAAAGATTACTGCCATTCCGACCATGCTTCCGGCAGACAGCCCTATGGTGACCCACGTCATAACAACTCCTGTAATTCTCCAACTACTTGGTTTTCTCGTTATCGTAAAATCCAAACCGGCAGAAGTATACGCTTTCTCCGGCAATGGCCGGAGATGCAGACTGCTTACTTACTGCAGATGAACCTTGTCAAAAGCCTTGACGACATAAAACTCCCCGCTTGCCCCCAGCCTGTCCGCAACCTGCGCCTGCTCTGCCGGTTTGACAGTCAGTGCCTTTTTTAATCCGGAATCCACCCCGGTAAACCCCATGAAAGCCATGGCCAGAATTCCACCCACGATAAGGGTAATCGCGGCCCCCTGGAAGGGCTTTGGAACGTCACACAGGTCCAGTTCTTCCCGAATACCGGCCATTATCACAATGGCGATTGTAAAGCCGACACCACCGAATAGCGCCAGAATCAGTGACCGCCCGAGGTCCCAGGCATCAGCGGGATTGTCCACGCCGACGACATTGCTCATGATCGTCAGACAGGCAAACAGAATCGCGCAATTGGTGGTAATAAGCGGCAGAAAGACACCAAACGATTTATATAAAACCGGAAAAAATTTACGAACATACATCTCCACAAACTGTACGGAGGAGGCAATGGCAAAAATATAGACAATGTAGCTTAAAATCGTCAGATCAATTTTTCCGGCGGCCTCGGCCGGCATAAAAAATCCGGCAACCCAGCTTGACAGGGGCGCACCCGGCATAAGAATAAGTGTCGTAATGCTCCAACTCAAAATTGCAGCTATGGAAATTACAAACGTCACCGCACATCCCATGCCAAAAGCCATGTCAACCCGCCGGGAAACACCCACGAAGGGGCAGATTCCCACAAAATAATGCAAAACAAAATTATTTATCAGGGCGGCACTGATGGCAATAAGGAAAATATCGATTAAATAATTCATATTTTAACATCCCTAATTTTTAGCTGATTTAGCAGCCCTCCGGCTGTCAATCCAGTTGACCGTTCCGAGAAGAACGCCAAATGTAAGAAAAGCACCCGGCGGCAGTACCATGATGACCCAGTCCGGCCAGGCAACGGGCAGAACCCGCAAACCGAAAAACATACCGGTGCCCAATATCTCCCGAACGACGGCAAGGCTGGAAAGCGCCAGTGCAAAACCAATGGACTGGCCGATGGCATCGGAGGCGGCAGTGATTACCGATTGCTTGGAAGCACAGACCTCGCAGCGGCATATAATGATACAGTTAACAATGATCAATGGTATATAGGGTCCGAGCGTTTTACTCATCTGATACATATATGCCGCCAGAAAACGGTCTGCGATCGTCACGAAGGTGGCAATGGTAAGCGTGAAAATAACAATCCGTAAATGAGGCTTGAGCAGATTCCGAATCAGGCTGGTCATAACATTGGCGCACAGCAGAACAAAGCCTACGGCGGCGGCCATGGTGAGGGCGGATTTCATACCGTTTGTTACGGCCAGAGTAGGGCACAGCCCAAGCAGTTGTCTGTAAACAGGGTTTTCCGGTAAAATGCCCTGAATGAATCGCTCGGTGGAAGTTGGTTGATCAGCCATTTTCTCGATAATCCTCTTTTCTTCTATTGTCCAGCCTTAGCGGCCAGAATGTCTTTAAGATCGTTCACTGCCGTATTGATGATATTGCTGACGGCTCTGGAAGAAATGGTGGCGCCTGTTACGCCGTCGATTTCATTGGGTGCCTTGGCTCCGTCCTTGGTTACCGTCAATGGGTTGCCGGTTTTCTTTGCAATAAATTGATCGCGCCATTTTTCCGTAACGATTTTATTGCCCAGGCCGGGTGTTTCTTTTTGATCCAGCACAAACAGCCCGGTTATGGTTTCCGCGGCCGAATCCAGCCCGATGAGCAATTCGATCTTATCGGCATATCCCTGACCTGCGGTTTTTACTACCCAGCCTGCAAGTTTTCCGACAACCCTGGTTTCGAAAACGCTGTAGAAAACCTTTGTCCCATGCTTCTCGATTTCTATGGTTTGCGGTGTTATTTCAAGCTGCTGATTCTGCTCGACCATATCGAGTGCCCTGGCTTTGCCAAAAACCAGTTCCGGAACCTTCTGAAGGGTTTCGTTGATCTTATTGGCCTCGATAGTCGGGGCCAGAAACAACTGGATTCCGGCCAGTAATGCGCCGAAAAGCAGCGCCAGGGCTAATACAAGCCAGGCCTGAACAATATTGTTGTTTTTAATACGTTGGCCAAAAGATTGTTCCATATATGTAGCGTTCATAATCTATCCATCTTTTTTTTAGATCAGTGCCTATAAATCTTTGCAAAACCATGACCTTTTCAAAAATATAGCTTATTGGCCGCCCAGCGGCCGCGGAATCGTCCAGCGATTAATAAGCGGAGTCAAGGAATTCATCAGCAAAACAGCAAACATTATGCCCTCGGGGTACCCGCTGAATACTCGCAGCAACATAACCAGAGTGCCAACACCGATTCCGAAAATAAACTTACCTTTTGGTGTCAGGGGGCTGGTGACAGGGTCGGTGGCAATAAAAAAAGCACCGAAAAGTAAGGCCCCGCCCAACAGATGATGCAGTACGGTCCACTCGGAATCGAGATTAATCAAATTGACGATACCGCCCAATACCAGCACGGACGCTATTACGCCTGCCGGAATTTCCCATGATGCGGTACGCCGGACACATAAATAAATGCCGCCCAAAAGACAGGCAAGTCCACTGGTTTCTCCGAGCGAACCGTTTGTCATACCGGTAAACAGGGCGAATAAAGGTGTGACAACGCCTGACTGCTTGAAGGCATCCATGGGTGTGGCCTGGGTAATGGCATCCACGGTGCTTTGAACATTTTCATATCCCGATGCTGCCATCGCGGCGGCAAAGGAGATCATTACAAAGGCTCGCCCCACCATGGCCGGGTTGAAGATATTCATCCCGAGACCGCCGAAGAGTACCTTGCCGATGCCGATGGCCACAAAGGAAGCAATTACCCCTATATACCACGGAGCGGTGCCGGGCAGGGACAGAGCAAGAATAACGCCGGTGATGGCTGCGGAATAATCATTCAGGCTGAAAGATTTTCCACGCATCCTCACAAAGAGCGCTTCTGCCATCAGGCAACTACCGACGCAGATTAACATCTGCCGCAGGGCATACATGCGAAATACATACAGTGCCATGATAACCACCGGTATAAGCGCTATCAGGACATCAAGCATCATCTTCCGGGTGTCATGGGATGTGCTGGACAAATGCGGCGAAGACGACACATGAAAAACCGGTGCCTCGGCCGCAACGTCTGACTCGATTTGTTGTTTGTTTTCTGCCATAACTAAATAAATTATCCGGATGTTTGGCCGGGCCTCGACGGGCGGGTTGAACATCCAACCTGCATCTTAAAGCCGGTCCATGTTATTGAAACTATTTCTTTTTACTTGCCATAATCAGGCCCTTACCTGTACGGATGAGCTGGACCAGGGGAATGTTGGCCGGACAGGTATAGGCACATGAGCCGCATTCGAAACAGGCCATAATATTATACTGCTGGGCCAGGTCGATATCTTTGATGCGGGATGCAAGGGCGATCTTGGTCGGAACCAGGTTCATGGGGCACGCATCCACACATCGGCCGCATCGAACACAGGAGGTTTCTTCCGATTTCACCACATCTTCCGCGGTCAGCACCGTTATGCCGCTGGTTCCCTTGGTTACAGGCGCGTCAAAATTGGTAAAGGCAAAACCCATCATGGGGCCGCCGGAGATCACACGGGCCGCGTTTTCCTTGAATCCGCCGCAGTAATCAATCAGTTCCCGGATAGGTGTCCCAACTGAAACCAGAAGATTCTTTGGATTTAGGATGCCGCCGCCGGTGATGCTGACAACGCGATGGGTCAACGGTTTGCCATTTAGAACGGCACGTGCCACCGCAGCAATCGTTCCAACATTGCTTACGGCCACCCCCACATCCATGGGCAGGCCGCCCAGCGGCACCGCACGTTTGGTCACAGCCATGATTAACTGTTTTTCACTGCCCTGGGGGTATTTCGTTTTTAAAACGGCAACTTTAATGCCGGTGCCGACCGCTGCCTTTTTCAGTACATCGACGGCCCGGGGTTTGTTGTCTTCGATGCAAATGGCAATATCTTTTGCACCAACAGCCTGAGCCGCCAGCAGGGCACCTGTGATAATGGGGCCCGATGCCTCTATCATCATACGATAATCACATGTCAAAAACGGTTCGCATTCACAACCGTTGATCAAAAGGGTGTCGATGTCGACCTTTTCGTTGCTCATAAGCTTGACATGGGTGGGGAATGCCGCCCCGCCAAGCCCGACAATACCGGCATCATGGATGGCATTTGAAATCTGCCGGGAGTCAAATTTTTCCAGCCCCCGGGTTGGCCACTCGCCGCCCAGAATCTCCTCGTACAGCGAATCACCTTCGATCTGTTCCCCGTCTGCCTTGATGACAATCGCTTCCACACGACGCCCATGCGGCAGGGTCGTTACAACATTTCTCTGGATTTTACCGGCCACCGGGGAATGCAATGCAGCAGAAACAAATCCGCCGCCCTTGGCAACCATCTCTCCGAAAGCTACCTGCTGTTTTGGTTTGACGATTGATTGACAAGGGGCTCCCACATGCTGTGATAACGGCAAAAGCACCTTTGACGGCTGTGGAACGACTTCAATTGCTACCTCGGTGGAAAAGATTTTGTTTTCCGGTGGATGAACACCCTGGGCAAACGTACCGTTGCCTGCAAATCCATCTATGGTTAAAGCCATTTAACCTCCTTGACCGGCCTGGCAAAAACTCGAATTTAGTACCGTACTGAAAATAACTTTTTAAACAGCTACGATTATAAAAAATCTTAAAAAATGTCAAGGAAGATTATTGTCTATCATATTTTTTACTCTGCATTAAAATTATGTTCAAAGTCGTGGCACGGCTATTGCTATATCGAACTGCCATAATGAAAAATAAAAATCTGTAACCATCCCCACAAATTTTTCCTTTACTACGATATATAAGGTAACGGGCTGCATATGACGTTCGGGACCGCCGAAAACATTGCCCCCTTAACTCCCCTATTATATGGGAATAATGGGCGGGGCAGCCTCAAAACCGGTACCATCCTCGCCATTCCTATCGATATTGCCGGTAATCAACATCGCATCTTATCGCCTTGTAGGAAAATTTCCGCACGGTTGTTTTCAGAATTTGTGCAGCTTCAGTGATGTTGCCGCGTGTATTTTTCAGGGCATCGATAATCATTTCTTTTCCCAGTTTGACGACAGCCCCCTCAAGGGAGAGTCCGGGAAGCGTATCCGATTCAGTACCGGTCTGCAGTGTGGGAGGCAAGTGGTAGCTGTGAATCACACCCTCTTCACATAATAACACGGCCCTTTCGATACAGTTTTCCAATTCCCTGACGTTTCCGGGCCAGTGGTAATCCATGAGCATATCAATGGCAGGTGTTGAAAAACGACGGGTCTCCTTGTGGTTTTCACCGGCATATTTTTCCAGAAAATAATCGGCCAGCAGCAGGATGTCGGTCTTGTGTTCCCTGAGCGGAGGCATATAAATCGGAAAAACATTCAACCGATAGTAAAGATCGCCCCTGAATGTTTCCTCTTCCACGGCCCGTTCCAGGTTTTTATTGGTGGCGGCGATAATACGGACATCCGTCTTAATGGTGGCAAGCCCGCCGACCCGCTCAAACTCCTTTTCCTGAAGCACCCGCAAAAGGTTGACTTGAACATCCAGTCCGATGGAGCCGATTTCATCGAGAAAAATAGTCCCCTTATCGGCATGTTCGAATTTTCCGGTCTTTTGCCTAATGGCCCCGGTAAACGCGCCTTTCTCATGCCCGAAAAGCTCGCTTTCAATCAGGTTGGCCGGCAAAGCCGCACAATTTATCTTCACAAAAGGTTTTTTCGCCCTAAGGCTGTTGTAATGGATCGAGTTAGCCGCCAATTCCTTGCCGGTACCGCTTTCCCCGCGAATCATGACCGTAGCATTACTGCGGGAAACCTGCGAAATCATTTGAAAAACTTCCCGCATCTTGTTGCTGTTACCGATAATATTGGTAATGCGATATCTGTTTTTCAACTCCGACCGCAACCGTCTGTTTTCACCCCGCAGCCGTTCCTTTTCCATGCGGATGGTTTCCAGGTTGATCACATGCCTGGCGATCATGGTTGCCACCACGGACAGAAGGGTGCGACCGTCCTTGAGGGAGTATGACGAATCATAGGGACGGTCAACACTCAGGGCACCGATGACCCTATTTCCCTTCTTTATCGGTACGCATATGAATGAAATATCTTCCCGGGCCAGTGCCTTGCGTGATGCCATGCGATTCAAAAAAAGGGGTTCTTCGCTGATTTTAGGTATGGCCACGGCCCGGCCGGTTTCAATGACCAGCCCGGTTATCCCCTCGCCCAGCCTGTACTTTCCCTTTTCCATTGCGCTGCGGGAAATCCCATGGGCGACAGCTATGCTGATCTCGTTGCTGAATAAATCAAGAATGGCAATGGTGCCGCGCACCATAGTCATGGAACTGGAAAGAATATCCAGAACACTGTAAAGAGATTTTTTCAGGTCAAAATGTTTATTGAGCACCTCGCTGATTTCATACAGCAGAGTGATCTCCTCTATTTTTTTCATCTTATTCCAGTCTCTCTCAAATATGCGGCACTTCCGAATCAATGTTTGCCGATAATTCGGGTAATTCCTGCAATGAAAATTCGGCACATGTGTGCCTTCCGGCACGATTCATTCCAGAATTTGAAACAGTTATCGGAATTATGCAAGTAAAATTATACGGCGCAGGAAACGGCAGCAGCCTTTTTTTACGACATTTCTGCGTAATATTACATAACTTCAACACTTCCCAATAATGCGATTATAGCCACTTGCCGGCTCTTGAACCGATGTCCCATAAAGTACCTGAACATATGCGAAAAACAGTTGCATTTCAATATTTTGGCGTATACTTGATTTTTCTCGATTCAGGAATCCGAATAGTTACTACATTTTTTTATAAAATTCTTGATTTATGTTAAAAAATGTTTAGTATATAAATGATACGTTTTGAAAAACGTATAGGTTTCGTTCTTGGGTGACTATCTGCTTGCCGGAGTGGCAGCAACTTGAAGTCCGGAACCACAGGAATTTTTAAAAAGGAGATTGGCAGAATGGCTAACGGAATTGTAAAATGGTTTAACGACAAAAAGGGGTTTGGGTTTATCGAGCAGGAAGATGGGCCGGATGTATTTGTTCATCATTCAGGTATAAACGCAAGCGGTTTTAAATCTCTCAACGAGGGTGACCGGGTCACATTTGACATAGAGGATGGTCCCAAGGGGCCTTCCGCTGCAAATGTTACTGCTGCATAGTCTACTAAAACAAAATCAAAAAAAGGGCGTTCCACTTTGCAAATAAAGTGAGACGCCCTTTTTTTGTTGAATCGCCATCATAAGCTTTAACCGCGATCTCAAAACATCCGTCACTCTTCACGATAGCAAACGCCACGCGTGTGAAACATGCGAGAATCAAACAGAAGTATCTTGAAGGTGGAAGGCAGAGGGCTGGAGGTTCCGGGTGTCAAGTTTCAGCTTACAGATTTCGAATTGCAAATTTTCTTTTCCAATTTTCTAAATCCAGACTGGTCAGGAGAAAATTATCATGGTTTACGACTTAATTGACACACCGCTGGGGCCGTTGGCAGTGACCGGCGACGAGGAGGGAATCCGACAAATTGCTTTTCAGCAGGGCAGGCTTCCGTTAAAAATAGAAGATCACTGGCAAAGAGACCCTGTGTTTCTAAAGGCGGCCGGCCGGCAGCTCACGGCCTATTTTGCAGGAGAATTGCAGTGCTTTGATCTCACGCTTGCCCCGGTGGGAACCGATTTCCAGCAGCAGGTCTGGCGGGCACTCAAACAAATCCCCTATGGGCATCTGGTCAGTTACCGGGATATTGCCGTTGCCATCGATAATCCCAAGGCTTTCCGGGCCGTAGGCGGAGCCAATGGCAAAAACCCGATTCCCATTGTCATCCCCTGCCACCGTGTAATCGGCAGTCAAGGACAGTTGGTGGGTTTCGGCGAAGGGCTTGATATCAAAAAACAGCTTCTTGATCTGGAGCGTAAAGGCCTTAAAAAAACGTAGTCGCTCACGGCTTGAAACCTGGGACTGAAAAGTATAAATTAAAACCTAGAAAGAGATGAAACGAGTTTACGAGCTGGACCGGGGCGGCAGCAGCAGAACAAACGGCGTGCCCAGGAGCCCGAATACTGCGCAGACGGCCAGAGCAGCCCGCATCCCGATCTGATCCGACAGCCATCCCACCGAAACCGTTACCACTGCCGTGATGACGAAACTGATGCCCATATAGAGCCCATTGGCGGTTCCGCGCTGTTCGGCACACTGATCCTGCACGATGGCCAGTTCAATGGGGGAAATTGAAAAAAGCGTAAACCCAAGCAACACCAGAAGAGGAATCGCCAGCCAATCGGGGGTATACAGAAATGCCAGCATTAAAAGCGCCGACAACGGGATGGCCCCCGCCAGCATCCTGCGGCGCCCCAATCGGTCACTCAAGGTTCCCCCCGTTATGGTACCCAGGGCACCGGCGCCCTCCAGTAATGCCAAGGCCGCACCGCCTATCCACAGGCTCTTGCCGGATGCAACCATGAACGTCGGCAAAAAAGCCGCAAGGGGGGCGGCCATGAGAAGGACGGCAACCATTATTCCCGAAAGAGGCAACATCATCCGGCTCAGGCTTTGCAAGGATTTTGAAATGTGTTCCCGGTGTTCTGCCGCTATAGCGAAATTGATACCCTTGAGCTGTACATGAAGAAACAGGGAAGCCAGCAGCCCCAGAAGCATCACCGGAAAGCATCCTTCAAACCCCCAGAAAGATACGGCCCAGACACCCAGAATAGGGCCGACAAAACGGGCCGCCTCTCCGCCGGTCATCCAGAAACTCATGCCACGCCCCAGACTGTGGCCTGCCACTCGGGCTATCAGCACAGGGCCCACCACGTGAAACATTGATGCGCTGATTCCCGCAAAAAGCAGCAAGATGCAGACTGCGCCATAGGAAGGGGCCACACCGATCAGACTCATGGCACAGGCGGTAACGGCGGGCCCCCAGATTGCCGGATAATAAAAATTGCTCCGATCAAAGATAAAACCCAGCAGTGGATTCAACAGGCTGGGCGCCCGAAAAATCACTGTAAATGTTCCGGCAAGGGCGATGCTCAGGGAAAACTTATCGATGAGCAGCGGCAGAAACACCGCCAAAAAACTGGAAAAAACGTCGTGGGAAAAATGCGCTCCGGAAATAATTAAAATTTTTCGGAATCGAAACCCATCGGAACTCTGATTCAAAATCAGCCTCCAGGCAACCGCGGTTAAAAGTCATACTCCAAATTTCGATTTACTCTATTTTTATTTGATTGCTAACTTTTAAAATTAATATTTAAACAGGCGAAATGTGAGTTTCAAGGTAGTGGTTGCATAAAACCAGAATACGTCGACGCTTTTATCATCATCGGCGACAAGTTTTATAGTATTGCAAACAAGGCATAGCACCAGGCAGAAACAGCACATAAAATGGCCAATAAAACAGCAGCACTCCCCATATCCTTTGCCTGCTTCGCCAAAATATCATATTCGGGTGAAACCTTATCAGCAATAGATTCTATCGCAGCATTAAGGAGCTCAACGATTAAAACCCCTGTATTGCAGATAAGCAGTATGAGTTTTAATATAGCAGGAATGTTTAGCAATAAAAGGGCAATAAGCAAAACAAAAAATATGAGCAGTTCTTGAAAAAACGCCGTTTCATTTAAAACGGCATGTTTTAAGCCATCACAAGAATATAAAAAAGCATTTAGTATTCTCTTCATCCCTTTAGTTTTAACAATTTTATTATTCATAATGTTTTTTGATTACGCAAAAATCTTCATCGCCCTTCGTAGACAATTTATAGTTATGTTCGGTCCTGCCGGTCCAAGAATACTTCAAACTCAAGTTTGTAGATATATAAAAGGACCATGGCCAGCCCGAAGATCAGGGGGCCGTATAAGAGTCCGATCAGGCCGAAGTAATTCAAACCGCCTAAAATCGCAAAAAAAATCAACAGCGTACTCATATCGGCGGCCCCCTGCATGAAAATCGGCCGTATCAGATTGTCGATCATGCCCACTACAATGACGCACCACAGCACCATGAAAATTCCATATCCCCAATGGCCTGAAACAAACAGAAAAACAGCCGCCGGAATCCAGATCAGAGCGGTGCCTACCATGGGAATCAAGGATGCAAACGCCATCATCATGCCCCAGAAAAATCCCGGCAGGCCGGCGATCCAGAAGGCGATCCCGCCTGCAGCCCCCTGTGCCAGGGCCGTCACCAGGGTGCCGAGCAGTACCGACTTTGACACAGTCTTAATTTTCAGCAATATTTTTTTCTCCTGGCTGGCACTTAAAGGGATCAGATGAAGCGCGGCATCCGTAATTTTTTCCTCATCCCGGATGAAAAAAAAGAAGGTGAACAGCATCAGAAAAAATTTACCCACAAAAGCGGAAAGGTTCCCTGCCAGATTGCCGCCCTGATCAATCAGAAATTTCCCGAACACGCCCGTCAGGTTCAGCACCATCTTATCAATCTGAATATTTTCCAGCTGCATATTGGGAAAATATTTCTGCACATCCGGCAGCCAGCGGTCAACCTGCACCAACAGACCGGTAATCAACGGGTGCTCCATGAACTTTTGGTATTTACCCGCCTCAAACCAGTCATAGATGGCGTCAAAAGAGCTTATCCCCTGCCCGATCAGGGCGATGAGCATAAATACCAGCGGAAGAACCACCACCAGGGTAATCAGGATGCAGGAAAAAAAAGCGGCTGTATTTTTTCGACCGGACAATTTTTTTTCAATTTTCAAATGAATGGGACTGAAAAGGATCGCCAGGAGCGCGGCCAGGATAATCGTATTCAAATAGGGCTTGATAATATGATAACACCCGATAAAAACAATAAGCAGAAGAAACAGCAAAAAATAATTTTTATTGACGGCAGATCTCCCGACTTCTCCGGCCGCCGGCAGGTGGCATCCGTCCTCCATGACCGCTTTGTTTTCAGCCTGGATTTCAGATAATCCGGCATCCGGCGATTGGGGTTCGGCATCTTTTTTTGGCGGATTGTTTTTTTTGATCGTTTTATTCATCAAATTTTACTCCGGATCAGCGAAAATCGCCGGTATGCATTCGAAAAAAATTCAACCAGTATAATAATTTCTTATACCAGACAAATCAAAGTGTTGCAAAAACAAATATATGCCATCATACCTCGGCGCCGGTTTATCCATATAAAAAGTCATGGCCACCGGAGGACGTGGTGGCTTGCATAAAGCCCTAAAAGAGCATTCATTACTTGCTACCCCAAAGGGGTCTCTATTCAAATCAGTACGATCGCTGTCTTTAAACTTTTCGTGTTCCTGCGGATTCCTGATATATTTTAATACTTTTTCTCGTCCAAGCAACGGCGCTTACAGAATATGCGTGTACCGAAAGCTATGCCCTCTGAATTTTTTCTCCTATTTTAAAAATCCACATTATATTGCATTTACATTTCCAAACTGTGTGTGCTACATTTTTTCAGTCGTTTTGCTCCAGAATCGATGAAAGGCAACGCCATTGGAGGTGGCTTGAATACTTTTGGTTGAAGTCTTATGAATATACTTCTTGTACAATTGAGTTTTCTTGGTGATACGATTCTATCAACACCTGTTCTTTCAGGTTTAAAAAAAATTTATCCCAAAGCGAACCTGACCGTTATGACTACGCCTCTAGCCACTGCCCTTTTGGAGAATGACCCCCTGGTTGATGATGTCATCTCTTTTGATAAGCGCGGCAACGAAAAGAGTCTCTCGGGCGTTTTCAAAAAAGCCAAAAAACTAAAAACTAAAAAATTTGACCGGGTTTACTCCCTGCATCGATCCTATCGAACTTCCATTTTGCTTTTTCTTGCAGGGATTCCCATCCGGATAGGGTTTCAGGATGCAAAATTGAATTTTTTATACACGAGACAACGACGAAAAAAATTAAAAGGACATGCTGTAATAAGAAACCTGTCTCTTCTTTTTGATGAATTGCCGGAAACGGATTTTAATAAAAATCTAAGGCTTTTTGAACCTGTGTATGAAGACCTTTCCGTTACTGCAAAAAAAGAGTTTCCCATAGCCGGGGATATTATTGTTATGGCGCCCGGTAGTGCCTGGAAAACAAAGCAGTGGCACTGGGAGGGGTATTCAGCGGTTGCCCGTCATTTTGCACAATCAGGTAAAAAAATTATTCTAATCGGTGGCCCGGCTGACAAAGAGGTCTGCGAAAAAATAAACGATCAGAATAACATTATAGATTATTCAGGCAGGCTTTCCCTTTCCGATACACTCTACCTCATGAAGCGGAGCAGGCTCGTCATCTGTAACGACAGCATGGCCCTGCACATGGCCTCGGCATTTAAGGTCCCAACCGTAGCAGTGTTTTGTGCCACCTCACCTGCGTTTGGCTTTGGACCCTGGCAAAATCCGAAAGCAAAGGTTGTACAGGATGATACACTTAAGTGTAAACCCTGCAGAAGGCATGGAAGCAATCTATGTCCCAATGGTACGGATGCCTGCATGAAGGTCTCTGCAGAAAAGGTTATTGCCGCGTGTACCGAATTGTTATGAACTCGGCCGCCCCCTGTTTCAGTAACTAAATTCTGAAATTCGTGTTTTTTATATCCAAAAAATAAAGCGTGGGGTGACTGGTATAAACTCCGCGATGCCACAAATTTTTAATTCTCACTTTTCAATATTCAATTTACCTCTGGCTTTGCCAGGTTAGGTCTTTTATAATAAAGGGTACGTTTCGTGTTTATAAAAAAAGATAATTTCAGATGTTGACGACAAATAAATTTTCAATGAATAAAAAATTAAACTTGGCATTTTGTTTGTTTAAATATTTCCCCTTTGGCGGGTTGCAGGTCAATTTTATCAACATTGCAAAGGAATGCATGGCCCGTGGGCATAAAATTGTTGCCTATACTATCTCATGGGAAGGAGAAAAACCAGAGGGGCTTGATATTACAATACTTCCTGCCTCCGAAGTGACCAACCATGCGCGGTATATATCTTTTGTAAAATTGGTGCACCGGCATACCCGGGAAACAAACTACGATGCCTGGTGGGGTTTAATAAAATTCCCGGAATGGATGTCTGTTATATTACCTGCACACAGTGGGAAAGATCCTGTTCACACCGACAATCTTTAGCCGGCACATTCCACTCCGACACTGACGACATAAAAAGGGCCTTTGAAAACAGCGGGGCAGCGTTCATCGTTACAACGCAAAAAGACTATGTAAAAATTGCGAACGATTTTCCATCTGACTGGCCTTTTCTTGTTTTTGACGTTCAAATAAACTTCAATGATGCTGATAAAAAGGCTTTTGAAAAATTAATAGGAAGTGCTTTGAAAAAATCCCATATTGTCCATTTGTGAGATATCCTGGCTCAAGTGGCTCAGAAAGTATACATTGGACTGTAATAGCGTCAAAGTTTTTATTTTAAGCTCAATGTTTCGTGGCTGATGTGAAATTACAGGCAGAAGGCCTGTTGATGTAAGGGGCATGATATTGATTTTAAGAGCGACTGGATTATAGCTGAGATATTTGCTCAAACATGCGGTGAATTTTTTTACGGGTCTTTTCAATATGTTGGTTTAATTGACGGCGGTGTTGTATTTGTTCCTGCCATTGAGGAACAGCATCTTCAAGTGATGAAACGTTTTGTTCAACAAGTTCGGGGGACAATCCGAAGTCTGAGAAAAGAGATTCGATTTTACGCGTGTTTGATGATAAACAACATACGGGAGTTTCCAATAACAGAGCAAAACATGCCGCGTGAAATCTACCAGTGACTATTCCCGATGATGATTGGATTTTTGCAGCAAAGGATTCTGGAGTATCGAGCTGATCAAATTGGTAATTACAATGACGAGATAGTTTCCATTTAAGGATAGGGGAGGATCGAACCCTGTCGTGGAATCCACTTCCCATAGGTACAAAAGGCAGCCGGTTTCGAACAGCAAATTTGGCAAGAGCAAAGCATTTGTCTTTTTTAACTGAATCGGATATCAGAGGGTTGTTACTTTGCGGCGAAAGTTGACTGGACAGCTGTGTGGTAAAAATCATATCGGCCACGGTTTGCACTTTGAGGTTGGGGTGGAATATGCGTATTTCAGATGAGCTGTGGCTATCCCGGCAATAAATGAGATCGAAATTGGGGAGGTATTGTTGTCCAATCGGGTTATTGTCCCAGATAGAATTGTACAGCACTGTCTTGAGGCCTGCAGCCTTTCCCATGCCCGCCGCTTTGAGTAAAGCCAGGGCTCGGGGTTTGTCATCATGAAGCGTCCCTTCCCCATTGAGTAAAATCAAATCGGCGGTGTTGAGCAGTGGGGCGATCTGGTTTTCTGACTCCATGGCGGCTCTGGTTTTGACAGAGTGAATGATCTCGATACCGTATTGCTCGCAAAGTAGGCGGGTATTTCTGATGACAAGTTCGCAGCCTATATGTCTACCGGCATCGGTGTCGTTAAGAAGTATGGCTTTCATTGGTTAGAGACCTCTTCATAGTTGAGGGCGTCTTCATAGCTTAGTTTTGGAATGACATCATCTGGGAGACGGCTATTTAGAGATAAATTCCAAACACGGGTGGACAGATTGAGCTGCGACAGAAACTGAAATGACGGAAGAATGGTGGCCTCATAATCTTTATCCAGGCTGGACACACATGCCTGGGCGCCAGATTCATAGGCACGGATTGGCTGTCCTTTTGGGTTCCCCAAATCCATACCAAGGATAAAAATATTCCTGGCCTGAAGATAGTTGGCAATTTGACAGGCGCTGTAGGTAATTGTTTTTGCAACAAAAACCCCTTTACAGAGATTATGACTCCATCCAATTTTGTACGGATTGCTACTGATAATCATATCAGGATCCCTGGAACAGCTTTGATAGAGGTCTCCCATCTCAACTCCTGGAATACCGTAGTAGCGATTGACAATTTCAAAGAATGAAATTTTACCTTGGGAAATTATTTCGGGCGCCTGTTCACAAATTCGAGCAATGCCGTTAAAAGAAAAGAAACAATGCGCTCCTGAAGCTATAGCCTCCTTTATCAATTTCATCCGTTCTGAAAAAAAGTTATGATCGGAACTGGCATAGTAGCTGGGTACAATGCCATGCTTCTGACAGACGGCAATTGAACCGTTCACCCCTAACACTTTTTTATTCCTAATTTTTGAAAGGTCGAGTGAATTAACAGATGGTCCTGTAGCAAGGATCCAGATGTCCTCTTTTTCTGAATTCTGTATCTGGGGGAAGGGGTGGGTTTCCCCCAGTTTTTTACCTTTCCAGAAAATCTCCCAGACTTGGGGATGGGATGTCGGTTGGAGCCGGAACGCGGCTCCTGTGATGGTCATATGCTTGAATCTCTTTCCGTAAATGCAGCGTAGCAATTTCCGGGAAAGTTTGGATCGGGGGGGAAGTGATTGCAGTAGTTTGAAGGTACCTGTCTGTGCAGCAGACATTTTCAGCTTCCGAGGAGCTTCAAGGCATATTTTTTGGAAATCAATAGGCATATTAACACCTCAGTTCTTCGCAAACAGAAGGATATTGAGGTCCAAAGACCGCTTGCAGGTGATGTTGGGCTTCCATAGCATTGTCACTTGCATGCAGGACGATCCGTTTATGTTTGCTGCTGGGGAATTTCAGATTTATGGTGTCCCGGATATCATTTTTATAGAGCACCTTGGCATTGTTGATTAAGGGGTATTTTTTGCGACGGGGATCATCGGGAGCAAAGGCCTCCGGAGCTTCGTCCCTGCACACTAAGGCCACGGTGGGGGGGATGAGCTCTGTTCCCCTGTTCTCCATCCAGTTTCCGCCTCGAACGGACCTCAAAATTCTCACGGTCATCGCCTCATCAAGCTGAACGGTTTTCAAAATATTGAAATGTTTTTTAACTAGAGCTACGGTGGAATCCATGATTTCTTTGTCTTTAGTAGCATCAGCGCGCAGCAGAAAGACAACAAGATTGGGGTCGCGTTCAGCGTGTGGTCGAAATATTTTTTCTTCTTGTTTTGCTGTATAGAGCATCCATTCCTTTTCTTTGGGCCAGCGGGTCATCAAATCATATGGCATACCCCATCCTTGATGTTGAAGGTAATGATGGAGTCTGGTTAGGGTGTAAGGTTTGGGAAGATCAAGTTGAATGCTATCGCCCAGTTGTTCGAGTAACTCGCGGTAGGGCCGTTTTGCTGGTAGGCATTCGGGAAAAGTATCCGTGCCGGATGGAATGCCGGAGGAGGTCGCCTTGTGGTAAGTGAGGTGATAGGCCAGTGACTTGAAATGAACCTCCGGGGAAGGCACATAAAAGTTGTCTTGATAAATTTTACGGCTGGCCAAGATTTCCCATGACATTACAGGCGGGTAATACGGCATTTTTTTATAACCCGTCCCCCGTTTGCCTGTGGGGCTGTAGAAATCACATTTTATCTTTCCTGGATGCCGGGAGGATAGTTCAACCACCTCCTCAAGCCGCGTATGATCGATCAAAAAATCAATATCTTCGAAACATTCTTCTTCTTCAGTTATGGTGAGCGGGACTTCATCAAACCAGCGAAGGACCACATAGGGAATATTTAGAGTGTTAAGGCAATGAAGGAACCCGGCAATGTTCCCTACGCGGAGTCTTAACGTTTTTCCACGCTTGCGTGCTTTTCTCCAGCGAAGTTTATTCCGAAGGCGTCGAAATTTTTGACCGAAATGGAACATAATATATCGATTCATCCTTACTATGTTTTGTCGCTTGGCATAGGGACATCGAGAGCCAGGCGGCTTCTTGTGCTTGCTCGTTTTTGAGACTGTAGTTCATGGACATTATGACGGAATGTTTCCCAGTTCCCCTCAGGGGCGCACGTGGTATGGAGCTCTTTGAGCCAAGCGGTCCAGTCCGGACTGTTGCTTTCTGTCATGTCTGTGTAGCGCAGAAATTGAACAGCTTGAAGGGTGAGTTGATCAATATTGTTCGGTTTATGAAATGAGCAGTACTGCCAATCAATGGCGACTATTTTTTCTCCTGAAGGAGAGACCATAAAATTATGAGCGGTGGTGTCTATGTGATTGGCCCCGGATTCAAATAGCTGCTGGATGATCGGGATCGCCTGGCTGAAAATTTTTAATTTTTCTTGTGGGCGTTCCAACGCAAGCTCATGAAGGGTTTGATAGCTTTTGAGGTCTTCGATAAGTACGCCATTGGCTTTGACTGTTCCAAAACGATGATACTGGAAATAACCATAGTATTCCGGGATAGCCAGGCCAAGTTTTGCAGCATGGATATAATTATACGCTTCAGCCAAGCCATACCGCTTGTATTTGAAACGAGATTCAAGTTTAAGCAGAGGAAACGCTTTGACAATCAAACTGGGTAGCTCATCATTAGGATGATTGACGCGTATAACGCACCGTCTCCTATCCCGTTTAAGAACTTCTATGTCATCTCCTTTGGAATTGTGCAGAGAGCCGATGATTTGTATAAGCCTATCATCAAGGCCAATAGTATTACTCCAGAGTCGAACTGACCTTTTTTTGTGAAGTGAGTAATTGGCATTTTTTATAAATTCCATTATGAATGCGTTTATACATTAGGAAGATCATTTTTGTCAAGCAAAGCATGGAAATTTACAGTGACCTTGACCCAAAGAAATGAAGAACAAATTAAGCCTCACTTCCGATTAAAATTTTTTAGTATATGTGCAAAAAAGCTGACGGCGGCAAATAAAAATGTCCAGTTTTATAACACATCTGGACAGGTTATTTGCTCTCAATATAAAAACATGCTATCAGTTGACTGAAAAGACTTGCATGTCGTACAATCAGTTTGGAATTTGCCTTGTTTTGCGGGTTGGTTTTTTGTCTGGTCGAATAACCATAATCCCACAAGTAAAATTTATAATTTTTTTTATCTAAATTCCGTTCTTGGACAATAGTGATTATTAACACGAGAGTATGTCTGAACGCCTTAAAAAGTTTAAAGTGATGATATTTTCATTAAAACAATACCATACGGTTTCAATAAAAGCTTAAGTTGTCAATTTTTTTGAGGGATCAATGAAAGGATCTAAAATTTTTTCGTGGCTTACTAATCGTTTCAGTATGCCCTTACACCAAACGTTTGATGATAGCCCGTTGGAACTGCCATTTGATTCAAAAAAGAAGTTTTTTATCGAGCTTGATATACAGAAATGCATTACCAATCTACTTGGTTTTCCATTATTGGATAGCCCTTTTGTAACAACACTCAGAGCATATGCTCAGGGTGAATGTCATACCTATAAGGGCTCACCACTTGAAAAATTTTATAGTTCGTGCAAGCCTAAAACGATGATGGATGTTTTGTCCTTGAACAATTCAACCATGCAAAGGATTCCAGCTATAGCCACAGTTATGCCTTGGTGGAACTTGACTCCTAAAATGAGGCTTCAACAAATAGCGACAAATCCTCACGGTGACTTATTGTTAGGAAGAGAAACCGTTCGGTTTGGGCTTAAAAAAGAAGGCAATTATGGCTGGCAGTACTTCGGACCTGTATCTCAAGAAGTTGGTGAAATTGAGTTTAAAAGGCTGACAGCCGTCTATGACAGCATTGATACTCATGGGTATAGATGGAAAAAATCAATACCTATCCATGGGGAATTTCTCATCTCAAATGACGATTGGTTATGGGTCGGGTTAGGGGGAAAACACAGAATGTCGGCCCTCGTAGCGCTAGGATGGGAATTTCTCCCGGCAACGGCTAGAGGAAAATATGGACTGCATTTCGTGAAACGAAGTGAAGTAAATTATTGGCCTAATGTTGTCAGTGGTTTGTTCTCTGAAAATGAAGCGTTAACCGTATTTGATACTATGATGTCCAAGGAAAGCTTTGTGCCTTAAGCGTTAAGACTCTTATAGCCAGTTCAGGAAGAATCCGTGCATAAATATATCTTAACTGTTGAACTTGTGAGTAACGATCTCAAAACCGATAAGGGCAAACCTGAAATTATCAGTGATTAGGATGCAAACCATCTATAGAACCGATTTATTTACTAGCAGCCGCACTGGTTAAATGCCTTCACAAAAAAAATCATTCCCCTTGGCAAAAAAAGGGCTGTCCCAGAAGAAATATGGCTTTCAGAATCGACTATCTATCTTCGTGGTTATACAAATTGACGCGTATAACGCACCTTCTCAGATCCATTTTAAGGACTTCAATGTCATTTCCCTGGGGATTGTGGAGAGACCTGATAATTTGTATAAGCCTATCATCAAGGCCGAAGGTGTTACTCCAGAGTCGAACCGATCTTTTTGTGGAGTGGGGAGCTGGCGCTGATTTTAGGTTCCATAATAAATGCGGTTATAAATAGGAAGGCTATTTTTATCAAGAAAAGTATAAAAACATACAGGACTATTTGCATTTGAAAGCCGTTGATTCTGATCTTGAAAAAAAGATCAACAAATGGTAAAAGATTTATTCGAAATACCAGGCAAAAAAATGTTGAGAATTTTTAGAAATAAATGGGGTACAATCGATAACAGATATATCAGCTACTGGTTCAATGGGTTTAAACTCATCGTTTGGAAGGGACTGTGCCAGGATGCATTTATTGAATTGTGCTGCAATATTTCGAAAAAAGAAAGCTCCCTGTGCAGAAGGCTTAAAAGCTCTGAGCTTGCGCAAGTGTATCGCTTTGAATTCAGGAATAAAATTTATTATCATAAAGCCTTTTTGCAACGCAGCAGGTGGGAACCGATCAAAAACGTTTTCAAAGGAACACGGGCAGAAAGGTCATTCAAGGGGCACCTGCTACTTGAAAAAAACGGATTTGGCACGCCTAAGGTGGTGGTCGTCGGCAAAAAAGGGACATCCAACTTCATGATCACTGAGGCCATGGCAGACGAACGGGGCGGACGCGCTTACTGGCAGGAATCTCTCCCGGTGGCTGAGGCAAGAGGAAAAACCTTTATTACCAAAAGAAACCTGATTCAAAGCTTGGGGTGCACTATCGGCAAACTGCATGCGGCAGGCATTTTTCATGGCGACTTGCGTTTGAATAACATGGGCATCGACAGCAAAAAACCTGGAAAGTGGCAATTTGAATTTATTGACAACGAAAGGACACGAAAATTCAAACGACTACCAGATACAAGAAGAATCAAAAATTTAGTGCAGCTTTGCATGTCGGTGACCCCCCCTGACCAGCCGCACCGATCGGCTGTGGTTTTTTAATGCATATCTTTCCGAAAATCCGGAAATGCAGGTTCGAAAGCAGCAATGGATTCGTCGCCTTTCAATTCATCTTTCCAGACGGCAGAAGAAAAAAAAATCAAAAAAGCATTAGGCATGGGGCGCCTAAGGGGGAGCATACGTCGTATCCAAGTCGGTTTTACAAACAAACATTGGGTTGGCGGTTGGATACAATTTTTACCAAAAGAGATTAAAAAAAATGTTTAGATTTGAATTTTGGTTGTCACTATTTTTAATTGCTGTGGCAGGAGGGACTTTTTTTTATTGTCGGCATAAACTATACTACCATTTCAGAGTGATTGTTCCGGGTGAATTTTATCGCAGTGGGACCTTGGGCATTGTTGGACTTTTCATGGTCAAACGAAAATATAAAATTAAAAACGGTCATTAATTTGAGAACAGAAAAGGAATATAATCGGGGGACCTGGTATGAAAAAGAATCCCGATTTTGTAGACGAAACAATATTAAACTTGTCGATATCCCCATAGAATTTGATACACCGCCCGATACAAACCAGATCCATAAATTTCTGGATGTAGTCATAGATACTCAGCGGTATCCGGTATTGGTTCATTGTGAGGCCGGTGTCATCCGTACCGGCATGATGGTGGCTGTTTTTCTCAAACACCGGTTTGGTACTTCCAACGAGCAAATTTTACGCCAGTTACCACTGTTCGGTCATGACTGGGACACAAAGAGACGCAGGAGTAGAAAAGTACGGGAATTCATTCTCAACTACGGTTGCGATGATGAATGATCAAAACTTGCATGGGGTTCTATCTTTCTGTTTTTATAACCTTGCACGAACATTCTTAAGCTGTTCTATAAAAAAACGGGCAGTCATTGTACCGGGAATTGGTCGTTTAAAGCAAAAACCCTGGATGCATGTAAAAACTAATGCAGCCTTGGGACAGGGTATTCAAAGTCGACTCATTTCGCCTGGATAAGCAACAAAAATCACTTTACAATCAAACCTCATTTAGGTAGAGATCATATTTATTGTCATTTGAAACAGGATTATTTTTATTGTGCAAAAAAGCTCATTAAAGTGGAAATTCTTATAGCAGTGAATCAAACAACCATTTATTTTAATGAATAAAAAATTAAAACTGGCATTTTGTTTATTTAAATACTTTCCTTTTGGGGGATTGCAGTCAGATTTCATGAATATCTCAAAGGAATGTATCAGGCGTGGATACCAGGTTGATGCATATACCATGTCGTGGGAAGGTGAAAAACCGGAAGGGTTAAACGTTCTTACTGTAACGGTTTCAGGGTTGACCAATCACAAACGGTATCTATCCTTTGCAAAAAAACTAAACAAAACTTTTTTAAAAAAAAAATATGACGTTGTTGTCGGTTTTAATAAAATACCCGGGTTAGATGTATACTTTGCTGCGGATGGTTCGTATGCAGGCATGATGAAGGACCGCAGCATTCTATACCGGAGGAGCAATCGCTATCATGTATTAATGTCATTAGAAAAATCTGTTTTTGATGGAAATTCAAAAACTCAAATTCTTTTATTATCAACAAGGGAACTCGATTTTTTTAAAACCTTTTATCAAACCGCACCAGATCGATTTCATATATTACCACCCGGCATATCAAAGGCTTGTGTGCCCCCGTCAAATCATCGTGGCATCCGTACCCAGAAACGCACCAAATTAGGGATTGCACAGAATAAAACGATCATTTTAATGGTCTGCACTAATTTTAAAATAAAAGGGGTTACGCGGGCAATAAACGCACTATCCTCATTGCCTTCCGATATTTTAAATCAGACGATATTGCTTGTTGCCGGCAGGGACAATCCCAAACCGTATAAAAAATTGGCAAAAAAGAAACATGTATTCAACAACATTGATTTCATCGGGGCCCGAAATGATGTGCCGGAACTTCTCATGGCATCAGACCTGTTACTCCATCCAGCCTCTATTGAGAATGCAGGATTAGTACTTGTGGAGGCCCTGACAGCTCGTCTGCCTGTGATCACAACTGATGTCTGCGGATACAGTTTCCATGTCAGAGAGGCAAAGGCAGGAATCGTGATACCCTCTCCTTTCACGCAGCAGGCGCTTGATAAGGCATTAATGCTGGCACTCACCTCAAAAGAAAAAGATACCTGGCGGAATAATGCTGAAAAATACATAGACAAAATCGATGTTTTCAGCTGTGCTCAAAAAGCAGTTGATGTTATTGAAAAGGCGGCTTCATGATTTATCTGCCCAGGGAATGGGGGAAATACTGGGACACCGAAGAAGAAGCCTTTAGGCAACTTTTTAGCGTTGACGGACCTGTCTGCAGAGAAAAAGACGGGCGAAGGACCCTGCGTTTCAAGTTTGGTAAAAAGCATTATTATGGAAAATTTCATAGCGGGATCGGGTGGAAAAAAATTTTAAAAAATATTTTACAATTTCGTCGCCCTCCGGTCCTCAGTGCTCAAAACGAATGGCGCGCCATTCAGAAACTGGAAAGTCTGGGTATCGAGACGACACCTCTTGTGGGATATGGAAAGAGAGGGTGGAATCCGGCAAAAATAAAGTCCTTTGTAATTACAGATGAGTTAACAGATACCATAAGCCTTGAATTTTTTTGTAAAGACTGGCCTGTTCATCCGCCACCATCCCGGATTAAAAAATCTATCATAGCAAACGTTGCAAAAATTGCTCGAATTATTCATCAAAACGGGTTAAATCACAGAGATTTTTACATCTGTCATTTTTTACTTGATATTTCAATGGGTCTGCATCAGATTGATCCCAATAATTTACGGCTCTTCCTGATCGATTTGCATCGGGTACAGATTCGGCCATCAACACCATGGCGGTGGCGTGTTAAGGATATATCGGCACTCCTTTTTTCAAGTATGGATTTAGGTCTCACCAAAGATGAATTGTTATATTTTGCCAGCATATACCACGATACAACAGGAAAAAAGTCTATCTCAAAAAACCGATTTTTCTGGTGGATGGTGAAAAAGCGTGCCATGCAACTTTATAAAAAAGAATCGAACAAGCCCTCACCTTTTTCATGGTAACCAATGGATCAATCAAAAACCAAAAGCATTATGATAGGGGAAAGAAAATTTTCCATTCCTTTTACGCTGACGCTAAAAAAAAAGAATTCTTCTTTGACATGCAATAAAATCCTAAGATTTGTTCCAGGAAGAAGGGCCGTATTTTCAGGGTATTGGAATGGAAGAAAAATTGTAGCAAAAATTTTTTTTAAACCCTTTAGATATAAACAACATGTAAGAAAAGAGCTCAAGGGGAATGATTTGTTAACTCAGGCTCACTTGCAGACAGCATCGATCATTCATTTTGAGTTCATAAAAAAATTAAAAGCCCGCCTTCTTATCTTTGAATTTATTGATTCTTCAATCCACCTGGAAAAGATTTTCAAAAACGCCCCTTATCTCAAATCCGACATAAAATATTTTAGATCACTAATACAGCTGATTGGCCAAATGCATGAAAAAGGAATCATCCATAATGATCTTCACCCCAACAATTTTTTAGTAAAAGATGATATGATATATGCCCTTGACGGGGCAGCCGTGAAGCGAATCAGCAGATCCCGGATAAAAACAATTCCGGGTTTAAAAAACCTGTCCGTTTTATTGTGCCAAGTGAACAGGATCAGTGATGAGCTGCTTTTTGATCTTGTTGATGTTTATGCTAAAACTCGCGATTTAAAAAATATAAGAGAGGCGACATCAACACTTCAAAAATTTATGGCAAAAAGCCACCAACGGATGACAAACAGATATCTAAAAAAGATTTATAGAAATTCCACCGAAATCATTTCCAAAAAATCCTTTTCATCCTTCATGCTCTGTCGGCGCAGCTATTACACACCGGAGATGGCGTCTTTTTTGAAAAATCCGGATACCGCATTTCATGATTCCGGAAAGACCATTCTCAAGGCAGGTAATTCTGCAACCGTCATCCGTTATCATATTGACGGGAATGACCTGGTGATAAAACGCTATAATATGAAAAACCGGCGTCATGCCTTAAGACGTGCTTTCAAGAAAACCCGTGCCGATATATCGTGGCGGGGTGCCCATCTTCTGATGCAGAACAGGATTAATAGTTCCACCCCCATCGCAATTATGGAAATACGATTCGGACCGTTTAGAAATAAAGCATATTTTATTTGTGAGTACGTTAAAGGAAAAAATGTTATCGATTATTTCCAAAATTCCAAAACGGAAGACATTTTCAAGATGGCTCAATCGATCATCGGTGTTTTTTTAAAGTTCAAGTCTTTAATGATCAGCCACGGGGATATGAAAGGCACCAATATGATTATCCGGGAAGGTGCCCCCGTTTTAATAGATTTTGACAGTATGGCCCGGCATAAGATGAAAACCCGTTTTTTACATGCCCATGAAAAAGATGTAAATCGATTCCTCAAGAACTGGCAGACCAATTCTGATATATTAAAAATTTTAAAAGAAATACACCTGTAAAAGAGATACAAAATTGCAATCCCAAAATGGACACTACTTGAAAAACATGCAGCAGCTTACCCATACAAAATACTTAGCCCTCTGCTATAATGCCACCCCTCTGGTCAGGAACCGGTACGGCGACAAGGTCCTACAGTTATCCAACGGCCAGATCTTAAAGCTCTTCCGCGTCAAGCACCTGATCTCTTCGGCCCGCATTCGTTCCCACGCCATTCGCTTTGCCCTTAACGCCGGCAAGCTTGCTGACCGTGACATTCGAACCGTCTCTGTCCAGACCGTATACAACATCCCCAGCATCAGCCGAACTGCCGTTCAATACAGGCCAATAGAAGGTGTGCCGCTTTGCGACCATCTGAAAAAGATGCCCTTTACGCCCGAACTGACTGAGCATCTTGCTATGTTTATGGCCCGCCTGCATGCTCAAGGAATCTATTTCCGCGCCATCCACTTTGCCAATATTATCGTCCTGCCCAATGGCGGTTTCGGGCTGATTGATGTCGACAACATGAAGATCGGGAAAAAGGCTTTGAATCTCAGCAAACGTTTGAAAAACTTTCGCCAATTTACCAAGTATGAAAAGGATCGCGGTCTCTTTAGTCTACAAGGCCCTGCCTTTACAGCAACCTACCTGAAAACCAGCACACTTGAATTGAGCCCCATCCAGCAACGCCGGTTTGAAAGCAAGATATACCGCGTTATATGCCGATAACTGCTGTCCCATTCACACGGCTGGCAGCCCGTCAAAGGACCTGAAATCTGTGAAAAATCATTTTCTTTTGGCGCAGTTGGAAAATCCATTGCAATCAAACATCGTACTTTGATACTCGGTTAACTTACTGATAATTAAGAATCTGGTAGGAGTCAATATCTGGCTGACACGCAAATTCCTTGACATGCTGCCCCGGGTTCCTTATTAAAATCATAACATTGATCCCGTTGTTGCATAAAAAATATGACCAAAGGCCGCAATCGTCGTTTTCACCATTTTTTTGTCCTAAGTGCGTAAGGTTTGACGAAATTAAAAGGATCGTTGCTAATGCAAGCACTACCTACCTGCACATATGATTCTTTCCATATCGGTGCATATACCAAGCATGGGCTACCCCTGTACCTTTACGACTATCTATCTAATTCCCTTGAAAAAAATCCCGATTCATCCACTGGGGAAAAAAAGGAACATCACCCTGCCACCGCCGAGACACGGCCCAAGTTCCCCTCTGTTCTGATTATTCTCATGGGCGCCCTGGGAGATGTGGCAAGGGGGCTTTGCCTTGTATCCCACATAAAAAACCACTGGCCCCATTGTCGAATTACCTGGCTGATAGAAACCAAATGGGTGGATGTGGTGAGTTGTCATCCCGGGATTGACCGTATCATTATTTTCGATCGCCCCCGGGGCGTGCGGGCCGTATGGTCCCTTCGAAAACAGCTGGCCGCAGAACACTTTGATATCACCCTCGATCTGCAGCGGCACCTTAAAAGTGGATTCTTTTCATTTCTTTCAGGGGCCAGACGCAGAGTCGGGTTTCACCCGAAAAATGCCAAAGAATTCAACTGGCTGTTTAATACGGAGTATATCGAATACTCAGAGGGCGGGGTTTCTAAGATCGATCTTTATCTTCGCTTTGCCAGGCAGATGGCATTGCCTCCTCCGCAACGCCTTGATTTCGGTTTTTCCGCTTTGGATCTTCATACGCTTCGGCCGGGCATCTCGGCCCGGGTGACGACACCATACCTGGCTGTGGTGATGGGCTCCTCATGGAAATCCAAAGATTGGATTCTTGAGGGCTATGCAAGGCTGGTATCGGACATCCTGGCTGACGGTAAGATGGGGGTGGTGCTTTTGGGAGATCGCTCCCAGGCGGCGCAAGCCGAAAGGCTGACCGGGATGATCGGAGATGCAACCCTGGTCAACATGGTAGATAAAACCTCCCTGGTAGAACTTGTGGCTGTCTTGAAGACTGCAGCCGTGGCTGTGGGGCCCGACTCCGGGCCCGGCCACCTGTCGGGGTCGGTGGACACACCCTATGTGTCGCTGTTTGGCCCCACCGACCCGGGCATAGCAGCCCCCTATGGCAGTGAAGATCTGGTGGTTCGTGTGGAGGTTGATTGCGGGCCCTGTTACAAAAAAGAATGCCCCACACCGGAGAAATGGTGCATGCGAAAAATTGATGTGGATGTGGTCAAAGAAAAAATTTATCATGCATTGTCGCAATAACCTTAAGGATGCCTGTTTCAGGGGTTACGCTGAAACAGCGGCAAAGATGTTAGTTCTCCGGGCAAACTGTGTTTATATACTGCTTTATTCCATCGTTTTTGATACAACCCGGCCAGTTTGTCTCTGCTGCCGGTAAAATAATATGCCTTGTCAAAATCAATAATATAGTTCCGATCAGATTGATCAATCAGAATATTGCCGGGATGCAGGTCAACATGATGCATCTTGTTTTGAATTAACCGCCTGATATTTCGGGCAATCGACGGCATAAGGGTTACGGCCTTTTCTTTCTTATCCCGGCTTAACCTGGCAAACGAGACATGATCTTCAATAACTTCCGTTATCAGCCAGGCTTTATAAAGGACCCCTCCCAGGCTGGCATAGGCAATGGGTTTGGAAACGCTGACGCCGGCTTTTGCCGCGGCGAGCAGAAATTCGAATTCTTTTTTTGACCGAACCGCACCCGTTTTCAAATAGTATTCTTTGTTGATCCAGGATAGCACCCCACCGCGCTTGTAGCACTTTACAACAACGGATCCCATCTCGGGAATAACGGCATACCGAGCCGGGCCTCGGCCCTCAAGGGTATCAGCATGCGTTTCGGGTTCGAATGCAAAAATCCGGATCAAATTGTCAAGACTGCCAGTGCTCAGATCAATCACCGCCCCCCACTGGTATGACTGATATTTTTGTTTATAAATTTTACCGATCGTCACTTTCAACCATCTCCCCTGCAACAGTCTCATGCCCTCATCGAAACAGCACTTTATTCATAAGGGCTCTTCATCCCTTTGGGTTGAGTTCTCCATCTCCGGTGTATCCATAGCCATAATTCCGGATGCTCATAAATAATTTTCTGGATTGCATCCGCCTGTTTCTGGGTATTGACTAAAATCTCTTTTTCAGAATCATCCGGCCGTTTTTCCCATTCGACTTCTTCCGTTAAAACCAGCTCAAATTCATCCGGGCCGGTCTGGCGCATAAAACCTGCCAGGACAGGTGCACCCGTCTTGAGTGCAACGTATGCTGCGGAACGAACCGAACAAGCCGGGCGCCCCATCCAGTCTATGAATACACCTACACTTCGTCTCATACTCTGATCCAGAGCCATGACAATAGCTTCTCCATTGCGGATTCCCTCAAGTATGCGTTTCATGGAGTTGCGATTTTTAATGGTCCCCAGGTTCATTGATTTTCTTGTGTCAACTATGAATTTATCAAAAACCGGATTTTCGATCCTCTTTCCCACCGCTGCAACCGGATAGCCGGACATGCCTATCTTTCCGCAGGCGATATCCATCATGCCGATATGACCGGCGATGAGCAAGGCACCTTTTTTGCGATTCATTGCTGATTTAAATATCTCTTCGTTTTTCCATCGGCATTTTTCCTTCCAGAACATCTCTCCCATATAAGGAAGGCGAAGGTAGTTAATAATCACACGCCCGCAATTGATCATCGACTCCCGATAGATCAGTTCCTTTTCTTCAGCCGATTTGGTATCGCCAAAAACGATATCAAGGTTGGTCATCGCTACATGCTTACGAATCCTGAGGCGGTATAATATCAGCCCCATCCAGGCACCTACTCTGTAGGCAGTTTTCCAGGAAAGACAAAGGGCAAAGGATTTAATCAATTTCATGAGCGCTTTACTTAAATGATATCCCTTAATATCAGCACTCCTTGAGTGCAGTGTAGTATATTCCGTAACCTGCTCCAAAGGTGCCGGATAGGTATCAAAGGCTTTAAATTTAGATGGATTTTGATTCTTTTCCATAGTTCTGTCCTGATAAAGGGTGTTGAAAACAACAGTTAGAATTGAATTAAAATATTTCAATTTCAGGCACTTAAAGCTTAGCCACAACTTCTGTTTAAGTGTATTAGTCAAAATACAAAAAGTATAAGAATAAATACAATAGACAGAGAATCCTTAAGCGAGCCATAAGTGACGTTACACTATAATAAAAACTTAACTACTTTTGCGGCATATTTCCCATTTGGCAAACCAGTTCATGAGATCATTTGCGGTGCTATTCATGGTACACTTGCAATTTGAATTCACCTAATATTCGCCTTAGCTTTTATTTTTTCCGGCGAATTATGGAAACGTATATATTTCGCTGTTTCATAATAGCCACTACACAACTGTTCTAAATCGGTCGAAACTTTTGGAAACTCGTCTATTACATTTTTTCTTGGTGTTTCAGAATAGATTTGATGTAATCTTTTGTTGGTTCCGGATGCCGTCATTGCAAAAACAAACTTATCTCCGATAAGGCCTATTTCCGGTCCCTTTTTATGTTTAATAGTAAATGCATACCGATTATTGTCATAAGTATCATCCAATAAATCCCGACCAAATGTTGAGTTTACATAAGGTATTGACGCAATTCCGGCAATTGTGGGGAGAAGATCTACCTCACTTGCAACCTTGTTAAATGATTGCCCTTCTTTGATTAAACAGGGCGCATAAATTAATAACGGCACATGATACCTGTTAAGTAAAAGCTGGTTTTCTGCCTTAAACATATGTGAAGCATTTCTAACCAGGCCGTGATCACCAAAAAAAACAAATATCGTATTATTGAAGTAAGATTCTTTCTTTGCATTTTCTAGAAAGATACCCAGGCTATGGTCCATAAACCTAAAAGCATTAAAAGCTGCAACAGATCGGGAGCATTACCAGTTTGTTAATGAATTCTGAATACACTAACGGGAAAAAAGTAATAGAAAGCCAAAAAAGTTCTGGACATTCCTTTTAATCACCTGTATACCAC
>Ga0075121_1000210_pt1 | contig 40550 bp, 37 predicted proteins | sample AntAceMetag02UKG_FD_69793 | JGI IMG/M metagenome (GOLD analysis project Ga0075121, IMG submission 69793) | Saline lake microbial communities from Ace Lake, Antarctica - Antarctic Ace Lake Metagenome 02UKG | ecosystem: Environmental > Aquatic > Non-marine Saline and Alkaline > Saline | place... | reverse complement strand
GTTTAAAACGAACCTGTTCACCCGTCCCCCCTAACTCACCGTCAAACCATTCGCCATCTGGATCGGCGGAATCTATCTGGCCATCTTTATCATTGTCTACACCATCGTTTTCGCCGCCGGTGATATCCATTGTAAATTCCAGTTCCGCCGCATTGGCCGTCAATATCTCTGCCCCGGCCTGGCCGCCGCCGCCTGCTTTCAATGCAGGATCGGACCCGGCCATGCGGATATCTTTCTGCAGGAAATACATGGCGGCCCGCAGGTTCTGCTGCATGGCCGACACCTGTTCCTGCACCGTATAGGATTTATGCTGCGAATTGTAGGCCATGTAGATGGCCGTGGACACGATGACTGCCAGAAACATGGCGATCACAAGCTCGAGCAGGGTAAACCCTGACTCCTCTTTACCGTCTTTTATTTTCCCGCCCTTACCCATCAAAATGCCCCTTTAATTCCATCCGCCGGATTGCCACCTGTCAGTTTTAATTACACCGCTTGTCAATGATCCAACACGATACGATTCACCCTGATCATTATTTATATAAGCATAACCAGCATTGCCTGTACCGATAGCATTAAAAACAACATGCCCAGAACCATAACTAATATCAATGTCTGCGGGAGCAGCACCATCGCCAAAATCAACCCCGCTGCCATAATCGGCCAGGTTAATCGTCCTGTCAACCGTGTCATCACCGCCACCATCCCAAGTGTTATTCGGGCCGTCATCCGAACAAACAAAATACCTTCCCGGTGTAAAGCTGGTATCAAAAACAATCGCCCAGTCACTGTTCTCTTTAATAGCCGCCATCCTGGCCCGCTGCATATTGGAAAAAAGGTCATTAGTGGCACTCTTGAGCCGGTGCTTCGGCAGCCACTCAATGCCGGAGGCAATAGCCAGCCCTGCCATTACGCCTATAATAGCCACCACCGTTAAAAGCTCTATGACTGTAAATCCTGCTTGTTTGCGCATTATCAAGTGGCTCCTGTATGTTAAACGCCCAATTGTCGTGTCTTTGCGTAAGGATCTATATTGCTTGATCGATCCTCTATCTATTGTTATACAATTTTCGTGCCGGAGTCAGTATTAATTATAGGCCAGCTTGTAAATATTACCGCAGTAAAGATGGTATCTGCTTGTTTTTATATTGTATAAATAACGAATAAGCTGCTCTATATATTTAAAAAACAGATCGTATCCAATCATAATAAAGGCAGAATAGTAAACATTTTCCAAGCCAACTATTAAATTTTTTAATAGCACTATTATGTTTTTTTATACGTTGGTGCAAAAAAATAGGATTTCAAATCAGAAAAAAGAAAAAATCGATGGACGCAGGCCCATATGCATCAAACTAAAAACATCTATAGGCGTGACCCCTCACAAGATAAATATTCACGCCGGTGAGGCTGATAATAGAAAATTGACCGAAATGCTGTCTGTTTTTTTTCAACTCATTGAAAGGTTGCGTCTACAGGAGGAAAAATTAAAGCCCTGAGTCTCTATATAAAAACATGAGATCCAGGGCCTTGAAAAGTTGATAAAATTTCAGCAAGTTTGACCGTTGGAGAGTATCACAGTGCCGGTGGCCCGAAACCGCCAGGGAGAGAGTATTAACACCCGAATAGAAGACGCGTCCTTTTTGGCACTGCTTTTACCGATATCGTTACATTTTATTTTTAACCCTGATATAATCGCAAACCCGATACGCTAATGATCGACTGATTCAACCTGTTTTGAATGAATGGACAATAAATATCGGGTTTGTTTAATCCAGCACGTTATTTTACAATCTGTATTTTCCGCTTTCCAGACCAGGGAAAGCATGCATCCACTATATCTTCCTCTGTTCCAGCTGAATAATTCTGGGCGTGATAAAAATCAGCAACTCATCCTTGGTATTATTTTTCTTGTCGCTTTTAAAGAGCCATTTAAAAAAAGGAATCTTCATCAACCCAGGGACACCGGTTTCAGTGAGGGTCGTGTTGGTTTTTATAATTCCCCCGATAACAAAAGTTTCACCGTCGTTAACCAGTAATTCGGTCTGGGCCTCTTTGGTAGTAAGGGCCGGTGCCTCTTCGGTTAAAACATAAATATCTTTTTTGCTGATAAAAACTTTCAAAGAGATGCGATTGTCCGAGGTAATATGAGGCGTAACCTCGAGTTTTAAATCAATCTCCTTGAATTCGATTGAAATGTCACCTTCGTCATCTCTTTCCTGGTACGGATATTCAACTCCCTGCTTGATCATCGCCGTTTTATTGTCCAGCGTAACGATCTTTGGAGCGGAAATAATCTTGCCCTGCTGCAACGATTCCATGGCCTGCAGTTCAGCATCCAGCAACAGAGAGGAACCAAGAATTCTGCTAAAATTAATCCCAACGGTACCGGTTGCCGCCGCTGGCAAATTCATGGCCATATTCCAGCCAAGGTCGCCCCCTAAAGTATGTGACGCACTGTTTGCATTTAGCCCCCATTGAGTTCCGAGCTCCCTGGAAAAATTGGTACTGGTCTCGACAATGCGTGCCTCGATAATCACCTGGGGCGTTACCTTGTCGATCTGCTGCACGATCTGTCTTGCCTTGGCAATCTTCTCGGGTGTATCGGTCATAATGATCTGGTTGGTGCGATCATCAACACTCAGGCTGCCGCGGTCCGGAGTGATAATTTTCTGCAGATGAGGCAGGATGTCATTTTTGGCATTTGAATAGCTCACTGCAATATATTCGGTAGCCAGCGGCTCGAGGGCCTTGACCTGCTGCCGCGCTTTTTGCCGGGCTTCGAATTTGGCCCGTATCTGGTCTTCTTCCCTGGTCAGGGTTTCCTGCTTGGCGATCCGTATAATATTACCTTCCTGAACCTTGCCAAGTCCGTTCATTTTCAGAATCAAATCCAGCACCTGATCCCAGGGTACCGGATTGTCGAGGCTCAGGGTTACCTTGCCGGTCACGTCCTTATCCACCGCAAAATTGTTCCCGCTGATCTGCATCAATATCCGAAATACATTTTTGATGTCGGTATCGTAAAAATCAAGCGCAATTTTTTGGCCGCTGTACTGTTTGCGAGCCCTCATATAGGGCCTGATTTCTTCTGCTTCCGAGATCACTGTTTGCTCTGAAGCTACTTGACGGAGCTTTTTCGAAGAAAAATCGCCCTGTAATCCTTCGGTTATGGCCGTTTGCCAGGCCGGCAGACGGGATGAGTCAAACGGTTTCGGCGGTATGGAAGAGGCCTCAAAATGGATCATCAGAATATCGTCCGTCTGTTCTACAAAATAGGGAACGGATTCACGCATCCGGATGGCAACGGTTGTTGTATTACCGGAACTCTGGGACGGAACGATCATATCCACAGCACTGGGGAACCGGGTGGTAATCAAGGGCCGTTGGCGGTATTTGGGAATGTTGGTTTCCGACAGATGCAGCGCCAGAGTCTTATCGGCTGTTTTTACAAGCGTATACTCAATCGGTCTTGTTGTGCCGACAATAATGGTTGATTTACCGGCTTCTTCGCTGGAAAAATCGATCCGGTTGACCCAGGCCGGCCGGGTCGCCTTACCACCCTGATTCACTACGACCGGGGTCGTGGACAAATTCTTTTTTTCAACACTTGCTTCGACTTTTTTAGAACCGGACGTATCGGATGCAGTATCTTTTATTTTCAATGAAGAAACTGCGTTTTCTGCCGTTGGCGTATCGCCCTTATCGACTAAACCGGTCTCTGATATCTTTTCTACCAACGACCTGGCAAACACAATCTTCAGATCTGCATCCTCACGAACGACTTTATAGGAGACATCGTTTTTAAGCGAAATGTTGATTCGGGCAGTATGCCCGTTTTCAGTCAACTCTGCGGTACTAATGGCCGTAATTGTTTCATTGCCGCCACGGAAAGGTTCCATTGCACTTTCAAACGCCGTGGCCGGAAAATAGAGAATCACCGCCAGCGGCGACGGCTGCTTTACAGAGGTATAGGTCAACGGTGCATTTCCCTGAACAGCCACGGTAACGGTATCGGAATCCTGGGTCATGCTGATGCTGCGAATCAGTTTGATTGCCGCAGTTTTGTCAATATCCTGCCCGCTTTTACCGGCAACCTTGTCGGATGCGCAGCCTGTGAACAGCGTCAGTAAAAACAAAAGCAGGGCGGTCAAAATCGTGCTTTGGAATAATTTCATAATTTTATGGTCCCTCTTATTCTCCTGGAGGTTTCTGAAGTTTTAGTTCCCGGTTTTGCAATGTCACTTTACCTAAAACATTTTCAACCTCTTCCTCAACAATTACCCGATCTCTTAATATTTCGTGGACCCGCCCGGATTTTGTGCCGATAAACGTTCCCACCCGGATGACATAGCCCTTTCCGGAAGCTTCCGTAACAATGGCCCGACTTCCACTGGAAGCTTGAACAATTCCTTGAAGTGTAAGCTGGCTTAAATCGACTTTTTCAAGCGGCGTGAGAGGCATCCGCCGTTTTTTTTCTTTCCTTTTTACACCGGTGGCAATTGCGGAACTGCCTTTCAACAGGGGAATAAAAGGATCAATCTTGCCAATCGAATTGTAGGCAAGTTCGACCTTCGGCAAAACCGATAGACTGGATGCCGCTTTCTGTTTTTCCACGCCCGGTTTTTCTGTCTTTACCGTCTGTTTTTTGATTTCCGTAGCGGCATTCCGTTTGACCATCTCCATGTTCTGTCCCACGATCTTCTTACTGACGACCTGGGGCTGCCCGGGAGGATCTGTTTTATCTTTGCACCCTGCAAAAATAAAAAATGAAAAGAAACATATAAAGCAGGCAGTATTTCGTAAAAAGGCAGTGTTTTTATACATGATTTAGCGTTTCTTTTTCTTTTTTTTATCCGCTTTGTTTTCAGGCGGTTTTTCAATAAACTTATAGGTCATGGCCGTACATACAGTCAAAAGTTTTTCATTCTCTTTCCGGGGCACCATACGAATATTTTTTATATTAACGATTCTGGACAGGCTGGAAACCCTGTCAAAGAAAATGGCAACGTTGTGATAGTTACCGATGACTTTGATCGATATGGGAATTTCAGCATAAAAGTCCTTTTTGTTCTCTTTTTCCGGTTGAAACAATAAAAACTTAAGGCCGGAGTCTTGTCCGGAGCGGGAAATATCGGCCAGTAGAGACGGGATTTCCTTTTTTTCCGGAAGTGCTTTCCTGGCAATTTTAAACTCGACTTCGGCCTCTTTCATCTTGATTCTGTACGCTTTGATCTTTTGGGCATTGATTTTGGCTTTGTTCAGCTTCTGGGCCAGCATCTCCTGTTTGCTTTCCAGTTGGTTGATTTCCTTATGCCTCGGGATATAGGAAAAGTAAACAAACGCACCGATTAGAGCAACAAATGTTATGCCGCCTATCAAAATTCTCTGCAGTTTAGAAAATTTTCCAATTTTGTCAAAAATAGAATCAACGGATTTATTCGAAATCTTGGCCGCTTTCATTATTTTTTTGCCTTCTTTCCGGTTTTGTTCTCGTCTTTTGAGTGTGTTAAGGAGGCTTTACTGCAAATAATTTGAAAACTTTTCAAATCGGTATACTTTGTAATAGAATGTTGTTTCAGTGTTTTTAAATTAACACTGCTGAAAAGCTTTGAGTTTTCCAGGCGAACCATGAAATCCGCCACCGTTTTATTATCCAGAGCAATCCCGCTGATATTCACCGTCAGGCCTTTTGATTCAAAGCTGGTGAACCACATCCGTTTTTCCACGACCATGCCTGTCATGACATCCAGCAGATGAACGGGCTCTTTGCGGCTTTTTTCAAGCATCTTGATAACTTCTGTTTTACTTTTTAACGTATCAAGCGCTTTTCTGATCTGGGCGATTTCCTGATTAATTTTATCATACTTGGCAATCTGTATCTGGGTGTCCTTGATTCTGGAATTCAGGTCTGAAATACGTTTGCCCAAATTAATATTGTACCAAACCAGAATAATGACGACAAGGAAAAATGAAAGAAAAAGAACAGATACCTGACGGCGTATGTTTTCTTTTTTTCGCGCAGCCCTGAAAGGAAGTAAATTAATTCGTATCATTTATCATCAACTCTTCTTATTGCAAGCCCCATGCAGATAGCGGCCTGGGGTGCTATCCGCTCAAGATATGACGAATCAAAACGAGCATCATTAATAATAAAACCGGCAAAAGGTTTTATTATTTCCACTTCGGCCGAGGTTTCAGCCGCCAGCAATTGGCGAAACTCACGAATATTTCCACCGCCGCCGCTGAGTACGATTCGTTTGATCTGGTCATCGGGGTAGGTCGAATAAAAAAAATCCAGTGCACGTCTTATCTCTGTACACCAGTCCGCAGCCACGGATGCAATAATTTCCGTTAAATCCTCAGGAGAAATCGCCTCTTTTTCCTCCCCGTACTTAATCTTTTCGGCTTCTTCCAAAGTGCAACCCAGCAGGGAAACAATTTTTTGATTGATCTGGCTGCATCCCAAAGACACATCCCGCATAAATACGGAAGAATTCTCCTTCAGAATATTCAGAGAGGTCTTGCCTGCGCCGATATCGATCAGGGCCACATTTTCGGCCCCGGCATCATAGGCGGTTTTAAAAATGTTCTGAAGCGCAAATGCATCTACATCGATAATACATGGATTGAGTCCGGCCAATCGAGTTAAGTTCACATAGTCGTTGACCATTTCTTTTTTTGCCGCAACCAGAAGGACGCTCATCTGATTGGGATTGTTTTCGTTGGGCCCCAATATCTGAAAATCAAGATTAACATCGGTAATGGCAAACGGAATATATTGCTCTGCTTCAAATTGAATGGTGTCCTGAAGCTGCTCTTCTTCCATCGTCTGGACATTAATCTTTTTTACAATGACCGAATATCCTCCAATCGATATGGCCACGTTGTGAACTCTCAGATTATAGGTTTTAAAAAGCTGACGAATTGAATCGGCTACGCTTTCAGGATCTTTTATCGAACCTTCCACAATGGCTCCGGGGGCAATATCAACCATCCCGAATTTTTTCAGACTCAACCCTTTTTTTGTCTCTGCGACCTCACCGGCTTTTATGGTCCGGGAACCTATATCAAGACCGGTAAGATGATTTTTATTTCCCAAAAACATGATATGCCTTTAATCACCGAACACTTTTTTGTTGTCAGCAATATTATACCCTAATGCCAAAATAATTTTCCGCCTGGTTTCCATCCTGCAAGGCATCCCTTTTTCAATACGGGTAATTGTAAGAGGTGAAACATTGGCCTTTCTGGCAAGTTCCGCCTTGCTCATCAGCAAAGATTCTCTAATTTTTGTTACTGCACTTGTGCCCATTCTTAAAATCTCTCATGATCCACGTACTGTTTTAGCGAACACACTATCCATGCCAGGCAAAGGAGGGAAAATAATGCAAACTGAATTGAACTGTTATGGCATTTTTTTATGAATATAATTATAGAAAAAAAGTTTTGTCAAGTAATTTATATATAATTATAGCTAAATTATAATAATTTACATGATATTGTAGTATATACAATTCAAATATACCATATGGAGAGTTTTAAAAAATGGTTCCATTGCCAACTACTACGATTTTTTTAAAAATTTTCCCGTTGAAACAAGGCGGCACAAATAAATGCAGAGATGCCCAACCCGGATAAACCGAAAGCAAATTGAAGACTGAATATTTGTGATATCTGTTCGGATCGTTGAAGAGGTATCTTCATAAAATCAAGCTTAACCTTGACTTTGAATAATAGTTTTCATATATTGATAGCATAATAAATTTGCAATATTTACAATACAGTTAACTCGTTATGGCCGTTGCGGTAAAGCTCCCGAACCGGCAAATGCCGGCTGCCTATCCCTTGAGCATTCACAAACTATTTTATGAAAAATTCAAGCCATAAAGAGAAGGTCAAGCCGTTTCGACTGGTAAAATATTTTTCCTATTCGAGCCTCATTGTCATGTTTCTGGGCACCATTGCACTTTCAGTGTTTAACACGCATTGGGCCCGGACCATGCAGCGCCAGAAAAGTGAAGATTACGCGCTTCTTCTGATAGAGAACCTTAATCACCAGGTTTTTTTGCAGTTCATAATTCCGGTGGCATTGAAATTCGGAAAAATCCAGTTGCGCAAACCCGAACAATTCATGAGAATGGACAAAATTGTCAGAAGCACACTGCATAGCTTCAATGTCGATACGGTCAATATTTTTGATATGGACAACATTGTTTCCTACAGTTTTGATCAAACACTGATCGGCAAAAAGGACCTCGGGGGAACCGAATATATGAAGGCATTGACCGGCACGTCGTCATCAAAAGTTGTTCAAAACGGCAATTTTTTTGAAATTCTGCTTGGAATCCCCAATCACATAAAAGTCTTTACATTCGCACCGCTACGCGCTGAAAAACCCTTATCCCACATATCCGGCCCGGTACTTGGCGTTGTTGAAATTGTACAGGATATTTCAAAAGAATATAAAACCATTTTTCGATTCCAGATATTTATTTTTCTAACCATCACTTCTGTAATGAGCATTCTCTTTATTGCGCTCCTTTTTGTAGTAAAAAAAGGTAACGCCATAAGCCTGCAGCGCACCCATGAAAGAATACTGCTGGAAGAAGCCCTGAGCCGTGCCAAGCACATGTCTTCCCTGGGTGAAATGACGGCCGGCATTTCCCATGAAATCCGAAATCCTCTGGGCATTATCAGCAGTTCGGCAGAACTGCTGAAAAAGAAAATGGCCAAGTTTGATCCGACCAATACGATTCCGGATATAATTGTAGAGGAATCCAACCGGTTAAATAATATCATCACCGATTTTCTTAATTTTGCAAAACCGATAAACCCGGATCTGAAAACATGCCGGGTGGACAAAATCATTGATAAAAATCTGGCTGCCCTTGCACAACATATTCAAGATAAAAATTGTGAGATTAAGGTAAAGTACGATGACATCCTTCCTGAAATTATGGCCGATTCCGACATGCTCTACCAGGCGTTTTTAAATATCCTGATAAATGCGATGCAAACCATGCCGGAGGGAGGCAAAATCCGGATAGAAATAGCGTCCGATAGCAATACCGTCACTATTTGTTTCAAAGATGAGGGGCCTGGAATCAGCAAAGAAGTTATGGAAAAAATATGGAACCCGTTTTTCACCACAAAGAGCCAGGGAACCGGCCTGGGACTTGGTATTGTAAAAAATATTATTGAATCTCACCGGGGAAGCATCCATATCCGTAACCGCTCTTTGATCGGGACCCGGGTAATCATCGAATTACCCGTATCAATTTTACCAGGGCCTGATGAAAAATAGGGCGCCCGTATCAAAGAATGGTACCCGAATTAATTTAACAGTTGCAAATGGCTGTGTTTTAAACGCTGCCCCGATAACACAGGATTGATACCATGAATACCATTTTAATCGTAGACGATGAAAAGAATTATCCGCTTATCCTGAGTGCCGTTCTTGAAGAAGAAAACTTTGAGACCCTTACCGCCAACGGTGGCCGGAAGGCGCTTGAAATACTCAGCAATTCGGATGTCGACCTGGTACTGACCGACATGAAAATGCCCGGCATAGATGGAATCGAACTGCTCGATCATATTAAAACCAAAGACCCCGAACTCCCGGTCATTATGATGACGGCCCACGGCACCGTTGATAAGGCGGTTGAGGCCATGCAGAAAGGAGCATACAATTACATACTCAAGCCTTTTGAAAATGACCGCCTGATACTGTATGTAAAAAAGGCCATGACCATGTACGATGTGGTGAAAGACAACCGCCGTTTGCGAGATGATATTGAATCCCGATACAGTTTCGGCAATCTTATCGGAAAAAGCAAATGCATGCAGGATGTTTTCACGACCATTAAAAAAGTCGCCCGTTCAACCGCGACGGTACTCATAGAGGGCGAAAGCGGCACGGGCAAAGAACTGGTGGCCAAATCAATCCATTTTAACAGCCCCCGCCGGGACAAGCCTTTTATTGCTGTAAACTGTTGTGCACTGACTGAAAGCCTATTGGAGAGTGAATTATTTGGTCACGAAAGAGGCTCCTTTACCGGAGCTGTGGCCATGAAAAAGGGCCGCTTTGAACTGGCTGACGGCGGAACCTTGTTTCTTGATGAAATCGGCGAACTACCGCAAAATCTTCAGGTAAAGCTTTTACGTGTCCTGCAGGAGAAAACCATAGAACGGGTGGGTGGGGTGAAGTCGATTGCCGTCAACATAAGGGTTCTTGTTGCAACCAACAAGAATCTGAAACGGGAGGTTCAGAAAGGACATTTCCGGGAGGACCTGTTTTTTCGGTTGAATGTGGTCAATCTGGTTCTGCCGCCCTTAAGGCAGCGACCGGAAGATCTCCATATCCTGACAGAACACTTCATCGCCAAATATACCGATGAACTGAATACCGGCATACCGGCCAAAACAGTGGATAAGGCGGTGGAAAGGCTTTTCCACAACTACCGCTGGCCCGGAAATGTGCGGGAGTTGGAAAACGTGATAGAACGGGCACTTATCATGTGTCCGGGCAACACCATAACAAGCTCGGATGTACCCAAGGATTTAAAAGACAGTATACAGTACAAGATACTTGCAGAGATACCCGGCAATGCCAAACTGTATGAAACACTGACCATGATTGAAAAAAAAATGATCCGGAGATCTTTAAAAATGACCAACAACGTTCAGACACATGCCGCGGCATTACTTGGCATCGGCAAAAGCGGTCTAAATCAAAAAATCAAAAAATACAACCTGGAAATAGATGCCGGAGACTAAGGATTCGCGGGCTGCAGCATTGTAGCATCTAAATTGAGCGATCAGCAGTTAGTTTTTAGCAATTAGCACAATAATTTCAATATATTGTCAAAGGTCATCATTTCACCCAATGGGTGAAAATTGCATTGCTGGTAAACTCCTAAAATATAGGAGCTAACCGCTAATTGCTAAGAGCTAATCGCTTATCTTAGGTAGCACGAACCCGGGGTGCCGGTTTCAATTCTGTTCCATTACGGCAGCACCAGGCTATCTTGCTGTTTTTTCTCTGACAAAATCTATATACATGGACTCTGGATACTCGGTAATAATTTTTTCATACGCTGCCCGGCTTTTATCCATATCACCTGCCAGATCATACAGCCTGCCGATATTAAAAAAAGCGTCTGTTTTCATCACCGGATTTGATGCGGAGGCAATCATTTCAAAATATCCGGCAGCGATTTCATACTCATTTTTGGCTTCATGCGCATACCCGAGTCCGTTTAAGGCCAGATTTTTTATTGCAGGCCAATTTTCAAAGTTTTCAAATGCTTTTTTATACAACTCAATGGACCGGTCAAATTCCCCTGCATCAAAACAGATATTGGCAAAAACGACTCCTGTCAATTTGCCGCCCTTGCGCTGTGTATATTTATCCAGAATGCGCTGGAAATCTCCAGTTACATCCTTTAGGGCTTCTGCAGCCCCCTTATCCGTCAAACTTGTCTTATATTTCATAACAGCCTTGTTCAGCAGCGCAAACGCTTTGCTCTCAGCCTGATTTGAAAAAAAACAGGTGCCCGCAATAATAATCCCAACCGCAACGATTATACCCAGAATACTCACAACCGCAATCTTGTGTTCCGCTACAAACTTAAAAACTTTACTCGAAACGGTCACAAATTCATCCGGTTGATTCAGGGTTCTTTTGCGTGCCCGTGATATTCTATTTTTTTTCATATATCCTCCAAGTTGCCCCGGATAAACCGGGAATTACAAGCACTACGTCATAATAATCAATAGCCTGAAATTGCTTGTGATTTGGCAATAAATGCAAAGTATCAGACATAAAGGCCTATAAACATAAAAAAATTCAACCCCAAAGGGCATGGTTTGCTTACGAGCACGTATACGTTTATGGAAAAGCCGCTTAACTCTGACCCTGCCTGACGGACAGGATTTTCTCAATACAATAAATTTACCATAATAGCCATAAATTTTAAACATCTCGCCGGCTGGAATTGAACTCCGGGGATCCGGGCTTTGCTGAAAGGACTACCAGATCAAAGATTTATAGATCCAGCCCTCGTCTCCGTCAGCATGCTGAACATTTATCCAGTTTTCTTTGCGTTTCAGCACCTTAAACGGGATACCCTTTTCAACAGTAAACAATATATCATAACTGGTGGCCGGCCCGGAACGGACATTGCATTTGTTCTTTTTGGTAATAACCGTCTTGATATTACTCAAAAGAGATTTGTGCAGCCAGCCCTCATCCCGCTCAAAATCTCTCACCCGGTACCATGCTCCGGATTTTTTAATTACCAGAAACGGATGATATTTTTCCACTTTCCAGATAATATCATATTTTGTCCCGGGACCCGAACGAATGTTGGCGATTGGAACTGTAACAGCCATACGTTCGGCCCAGGCCGTCCCCGAGCTCACAATAATCAAAATTGCCGCAATTAATGGATATACTTTCATACATTCAAGTATAACCTTCCTGCAGATTCCATCAAGTGCTTTTTTAAAAAAACATTTATTCTTGCACACGCGTTAAATTCCTACTACTATATTTAATGTCTATCTTCCAAATCGTATTTTTGAATTACGGCATCGAGGTATAGTCGCAGATTTTTCGTTCAGCGACTACAACCTGAAGATTCGCGCAATGCCTGATCGCTGCCATCCAACAGGCCTGATTGCGTATGGACACTATTTAATCCTAAAATGAGCGATTAGCAATTAGCGGTTAGCTCCTATATTTTAGGAGTTTACCAGTAATACGATTTTCACCCATTGGGTGAAATGATGACCTTTGACAATATATTAAAATTATTGTGCTATTTGCTAAAAGCTAACTGCTGATCGCTCAATTTAATATATGATTTTTTGTATTTTCGCTATGAATCTGCGATTTTTTTAACCATCCACTGGAATTTATAAAAATGTTTCAGGTAATGGATTTAATTGCGGTTTTACTGGGTTGGACAATTATCGGTATGGTTTCTCTGTTTGCAATAAATTTTAACGGCGGGAAAAAAATTTTACGATGGATTGTGTGGGAATTTTCCGGCCTGAGATTTATCCGGGAAAAAATTTTCCCTCCGCGTACCATGCATACAAGACCTCCGGCCACTTTTATATTCTGGTTGATCGGCGCTTATCTGGCTCTATTCGGATGGGCATCCTTAAAATATGAATTGAGGGTTGCCAAAATTGAAAACCGGGCCAACATTGTTTTCCTGCAACTCTCCTCACCTGCCTATAAAAAAGCACTGGGTAGAATACCCGGGCTCCAGCATATTTCCTGTCCTCCCGCACCGCTGCTGTTAAAACCGGCCACGGTATATTACTCGTTGACACGCACGGCAAAATACCTTCAGATGGTCAATATTCTAATAGAAACCATAGAGGATTGGAAAAAATCCCTCGATACGGTCGAATTGCAAGGGGCATATTTACCCAGCGCCAGGCTGTGGGAGGCGAATTTGCAGGAAGCCAACCTGAAGGATGCGGATTTGCGCCATGCACAGTTGTGGGATGCCAACCTTCAGGACGCTGTTGCCTGGGATGCGAATTTTGAAAATGCAAACCTCAAAGACGCAGATCTTCGCGGTGCGGATCTCAGGGGGGCCAACCTGAGAAATGCCAACCTGAGAAACGCCAACCTTCAAGATGCGGATCTGAGAAACGCCTGCTTGATCATGGCCGACCTGAGAGATGCAAATCTGAAAAATGCAGACCTGCGGGAAGCCGGTCTCAGCCAGGCAAATCTTGCCGGCGCAATACTTAAAAACAGCCGGTTATGGAATGCAGACCTGCGCCAGGCAAACCTTCAAGGAGCAACCTATTTGCAGCCTGAAAGCCTTGCCAAGGCACAGGATCTATATCAGGCCCAATTGGACCTGAAAATAAAAACCCAGGTGCAAAAAATATCTCCCCATCTTTTTCAAGGGTCAAATCGGTAGCAACCTGGCGATGGGATAATCGGCATCGAAGAATCAGGCAAAAACAGATGCCTTTTTTTAAAAATATCTATCGGTAAAGGAAGGATGTCGAACAATTATCCCATAAATACGGAAAATATATTTTTACGTGCATTAACGTGCTGTATTTTAATCTGAATCAAATCCTCTGGTTTTAAATCCAACCTGCTTGACACGGGCAGTTCACATTCAATCATATACTCGGGAATAAGGGCAATATAATTGTTGCGACGTCTGTACAGCACCATTGCTTCTTCCCTTTGGCCAATCCGGCCTTCAAGATATTTCAACAACCAATAGCGGTTGCGGCGGTATTGAATTCTTGAGACATGCCCCATTGGCAACTCGAGCAGATGAATGATATTCCGCACCTGTTCACGGGTATAGGGGGATTCCATCCCGAAAACAGCCCTTAGCTGGCGCTGGGTGACAAGATCAAAATACTTACGGATCGGCGATGTGGCGGTCAAATAGGCATTCAGGCCAAGCCCGCAGTGGCGCTCCGGTTCGCAGCCCAACATAAAACGGCTTAAATGCCTGCGCTGCATCCAGTTCTGGAACAGGGTGCCGCCATCCTCCTTATAAAGGCGCTCCCGCGGACCGGCCTGGGAACGAAAAATGGCCGGCATCTGCCGTTGGGCCAGGAATTCGGCCATCATCCAGTTGGCCATTATCATCAACTCTGCAACCAGCATCCGGCCGGGGCCTTCTCGATTCGTCCGGCTCACTGTCAGCTCGCCCTTTTCATTGATCCAGGTGTTAACCTCCGGCAGGGTAATCTGGACGGCCCCGTCCGCCAATCTTTTTCTGCGAAACTTCTTTGCGATATCGTACAATTTCATGATCTGCGGATCTTCTTCCGCCACTTGATTAACCTCGTAATAAGTTCGCTGATAAGCAACCCGGATCAGACTCGGAATAATGTCAAAATCAATTATTTCTCCAGAGGCTTTCAGGCGGATCATGGTGCTGATGGCCGGCCGCACTTCGCCGGCCCGTAAACTGCACAAATCTTCCGCAAAACCAGTGGGAAGCATCGGGATTTTGTGATCCGCCATATATATGGAACTGCCGCGCGTTATAGCTTCCCGGTCGAGAAGGTCCCCTTTTTTTACAAATTCAGCCACATCCGCAATGTGGACACCGACAATCAAACAATCGTCCCTTTCCTCAATGCTCAACGCATCATCAAAATCAAGTGTTGACTGACCATCTATGGTCATCAGGGGCAAATGGGTCAAATCTTGGCGCCCCTTGTTTTCAATACGATGTTCAGATAAAATGGTAAGTTTTACGACCGAAGCCTCAATTTCATCGGGAAAGGTGGTTGGCAGTTCATAACGGTAAAGATCAATATTTTCATTTTTATCCCATATTCCCAGCTTCACAAAAATATCAAAGATCTTCTCCGGATCTTCAATTCCGGCGAAAGCCAGTATTGACACGGCAAGAGCATACTTACTGCTTTCCTTTTCGAACAGGTAACAGGATTTCAGGATATCAATCAATTCCGATCGATCCGCAGAAAAAACCGGATGCTCCTGATCCAGGACCTGTTTGAGCCACGAGCCGCCGTCTTCGATCATTTTTTTTCTTCTCTCTGCCTCCTTAATCCGGGAGAGAAGGTGCTCAAAGTGCTCCTGGGAGTTGGGGAAAAAACGATTCGTATTAAATCTAAAGTAAAGCCTGTCTTTGAAAAATGCCCGCACAACCGCTGCCTCGTGGTCACAGTCGCGGTTTTCCGGAAAACAGAATTCAGTCATCGTATCCAGGTCTATCCATTCCTGCTCCGTATTCAGGACGTCCCACAATTCTTTTATGTCAACCTTGCCTGCCAGCATATTACGCCGGCTTGCCGTCTGTTTCAAGCCTGCGACCAGTCTGTCCCGCCCCGGGGAAAGATCAAGATAATTGCGGCATCGATGTGACAACCGCCCCACGGAAATTTTAATTTCCCGGTTGAATTCGGTAAGCAGTCTTACACGCTGCTTTTTAGTTTCCATTATGACCGCGCAAACAATCTTCTGCCGGTCGATATACTCAACAATATTTCCAGCTTCCATAATAATTTTTTTTATCAACCGGTTCCCTGAAAGTAAATATGTGGCCAAATGGCACAACCCTGCAAAACACAAAGTAAACCCCATCGCCTTTGCGCCATAGCATGAGTCTTCCCCTCTTGAAAGCAGGTTGCTTTTTGGGGCCATCATCAAGGTGAATGCTTTTTCTCACCTTAACCGTTTCGTAAGCACTGCATTGACTATTTTCGGATTGGCCTTGCCCTTTGTTTCCTTCATCACCTGCCCGACAAAAAAGCCCATGAGTCTGGTTTTTCCGTTTTGAAAAGCAGCCACTTCATCAGGGCAGCGATCCAGAATTTTGACAACGATTTCCTCGATGGCGGCATTGTCACTGACCTGAAGCAGGCCTTGTTCCTCGACAATGGTTTTGGGCTCCCTGCCGGTTTTGGCCATGTCTTCGAACACGGTTTTGGCAATTTTACCGCTTATAATGTTCTGATCGATGAGTTTTAAAAGACCGGCCAGATTGGCGGTGGAAACCGGCGACTGGTCAATCGTTTTCTCTTCGGCGTTCAAAAGCCCCAGCAGCGATCCGAGAATCCAGTTGCTCACCGGTTTGGGCCGGGGGAAATGCGCCAGGCAGGCTTCAAAATATTCTGCCAGCGCGCGGGAGGCTGTGAGCCTACCGGCATCCTCGCTGGACAGCTTGTAATCTTTGATAAAACGAGCCTGTTTTGCCGCAGGCAGCTCGGGCAAGATTTTTTTGACCTCTGCAATCCATCTGTCATTGATGACCAGGGGCAAAAGATCGGGATCCGGGAAATAGCGATAATCGTGAGCCTCCTCCTTTCCGCGCATGGAGCCGGTACGATTTTTCTCAGGGTTCCACAATCGAGTCTCCTGAACTACCTTGCCGCCGTCAATGATAATTTCCCGCTGACGGTTGATTTCGTAATACAGGGCTTTTTCTACATTTTTAAACGAGTTAAGATTCTTGATTTCGGCACGGATGCCAAAGGGCTCCGTTCCTTTAGGCCGGATCGAGATGTTGGCATCACACCGAAAACTGCCCTCTTCCATATTGCCGTCGCAAATGCCCAGATAACGCACAATCGATCGCATCCGGCGCAGGTATTCTCCGGCTTCTTCGGGCGTGCGCATATCCGGTTCGCTCACGATTTCCATTAACGGCACACCCGTACGGTTTAAATCTACCCGACTCACCGGCCGGTCCGGATCATGAACCAGCTTGCCGGCATCCTCTTCCATGTGAATGCGGGTAATGCCGATACGTTTTGCATTGCCGTCGATTTCAATATCGATATGGCCAAATTCGGCAATGGGCAGTTCATACTGGGAGATCTGGTAGCCCTTGGGCAGGTCCGGGTAAAAATAATTTTTCCGGGCCCAGCGGCTTTCCCGGGCGATTTTACAATTGGTTGCCAGGGCCATGCGAATGGTAAAGTCCACTACCTTTTTGTTAAGTACCGGCAGCACGCCGGGCATGCCAAGACATACCGGGCAAACGTGAGTGTTGGGCGGTGCGCCGAATGATGTGGAGCAGTTGCAGAATATTTTGGTTTTAGTTTTAAGCTGGGCATGTACCTCCAGCCCGATCACCGGTTCAAATTCCATAATTATTTTCTCATTATTATCAGGGATTATCTGTTGTTGGCCGTGCCTTGGACCGAAGCACCCGTTGCCGATTTTTGATTTTGACAATTTTTTTAATAACCATATATTTTGTTACAATCATGGACAATTAGTCAAGGTATAATTGGAGAACAATTGTCCAGGCCGGTAATTTTTTATATACAAACGGCCCCGATATCAACGCACAAGAAAAAGGGTGCCGTTGCATGGATAGATTTTGTTTTGACAAAATTCAGTGTAAATGGTTATAAAATCTGCTGCTAAAAATTATTTCGACATACAGCAATAACGACCAATTGTGAATAATGCCGCGGGTATCATGCCTAATATGGATTGTTTACTGGCTATCAACATATGATGATTAAATGAGGTGCCAATGGATTTTTTCCTGTGCGTCATAGGAATGGTAATGATTATAGAAGGTTTACCCTATTTTGCTTTTCCGGATAAAATGAAAGACTGGATTCAAAAAATTCTTGAGTTGCAGGACGGGGCTTTGCGGCGTTTCGGCCTGGTATTGATGGGCATCGGCCTTTTATTTGTCTATATGGGGAAAAAATAGGACCGGGCACAGCCCGCCCAAACCCGGAAATAACAAATTTCAAATAAAATCAAATGCCGAACGTAAACCTTTGCAATAAACAACTTACAGAAAACGACAAACAACTTACACCATGTATTCTCTAAACGACTACAGCTATGAGCTCCCCGATGATCTGATCGCTCAAAAACCGGCTGACCGACGGGATCAGTCAAAATTATTACTTTTACATCGGATAACCGGAGAGGTGGCCCACCATAATTTTGGCAATATTTATGATTTTCTTCGCCCCACCGATCTTCTGGTCATCAACAATACAAAAGTCATTCCCGGCCGACTGCTGGGCCGTAAGGAGACCGGGGGCAGGGCCGAGGTTCTGATCCTCGACTATGCCGGCGGACGCCGATCCCTGGCCAAAACCGGTGAGTTTGTCTGCAGTTGTCTGGTAAACACCTCCAAACGGCCAAGACCCGGTTCCGTCATCATATTTGACGGGGGGTTGTCGGCGAACGTGATCAATTTTAAAGAGGGGGTGTATGAAATCCGCTTTATATGCGAAGATGATTTCGAGGCACACATGTACCGAATCGGCAGGATTCCGCTGCCACCGTACATCAAACGGACGGAGGAGGGGGCTTTCGAAGATGACAGGATCGCCTATCAGACCGTATATGCATCCCAAAAGGGTGCCATTGCCGCCCCCACGGCAGGACTCCATTTTACGCCGACCCTGATCGAAAAGATCAAATCCAAAGGGGTTGAATTTGTCCCCATAACACTGCATGTGGGTTATGGTACGTTTGTTCCGGTCAGAGTCGACGATGTACGCGATCATGTTATGCATTCCGAGCGATATTTTATCTCCGACGATGCGGCGCATAAAATTAATCGGGCCAAAACACAGGGACGCCGCGTCATTGCCGTGGGAACAACCAGCGTGCGAACCCTCGAATATGCCGCAAAAAACAGTGGCGAGGTTGCTCCGGGCGCCGGCCAGTGCGATCTGTTTATCTATCCCGGGTACAAATTCAAAATAGTCGATGCCATGCTCACCAACTTTCATCTGCCTCGTTCCACCCTGCTCATGCTCGTATCGGCCTTTGCCGGACGGGAAAACGTGCTGCAGGCTTATCGGCAGGCCATTGAGAAACGGTATCGTTTTTACAGCTATGGGGATGGGATGTTTATAAGGTAGGCCTATGCTTCAATTTCAAGAAATCGCGAAATCAGAGAAAACGAGTGCCAGGGCCGGAGAGCTCCACCTGGTGCATGGCGTAATCAAAACGCCGGTATTTATGCCGGTAGGAACTCTTGCTTCGGTAAAATCAATTTCACCCGAAGAGCTTATGGAATGCGGTGCCCAGATCATACTGGGCAATACCTATCATTTAAACCTGAGACCGGGCTGTGATGTTATTGAAAAATTTTCCGGACTGCATGGCTTTATGAACTGGGAAAAACCGATCTTAACCGACAGTGGCGGGTTCCAAATTTTTTCCCTGGCAAAACTTGCCGAAATCACAGAGGCAGGTGCCGCCTTCCAGTCGCATATAGACGGCTCACGACACTTGTTGTCACCGGAACGGGCTGTTGACATTCAGACCTGTCTGGATTCGGACATCATGATGTGCCTGGACCAGTGCATCCAGTATCCGGCCGATTGGCAGACGACTAAAAATGCCCTTGAACTGACCACCCGCTGGGCCCGAAGATGCCGAGACCACTGGCAACAGACGACAAAACGAAAAAACGCACTTTTCGGCATTGTTCAGGGCGGTATGTACAAGGACCTTCGATCCATATCGGCTCATGCTCTGGCCGATCTTGATTTCCCCGGATATGCTGTCGGCGGTCTGAGTGTCGGGGAACCCAAGGATGTCATGTATGAAATGGCGGATCACACTCTACCGCTGCTGCCGGATCATAAGCCCAAATATATCATGGGGGTCGGTACTCCCGAAGATCTGGTAGAACTGGTAGCCCTGGGTGCGGATATGTTTGACTGTGTTCTGCCCAGCCGAAATGCCCGCAACGGACAGTTGATCACCTCTTCCGGAAACTTCAATATTTCCAATGCACGATTCAGGCATGATACGGACCCCATTGATCCTCAATGCACCTGCTATACCTGCCGAAACTACTCTGCCGCCTACCTGCGACACCTGTATATGGCCAAAGAATTACTTGCATATCGATTAAATACGATTCATAATATACACTATTTTATTTCGCTCATGACTGCCATTCGATCGGCGATTATAAACGGTGAATTTGAAGTTTTCAGAAAAAATTTTTATGCCAAAAGAGCCGGTGGCAAATAAACCTAAGGGAGAAAAGTAATGAAAAAAAAAGTAGCGGCCATACTGGACCTGGTTCGTCCGGCACTTCAGGCGGACGGCGGGGATGTGGAGCTGATTGATGTTACCAACGGAGTTGTAAAGGTTCGCCTGCAAGGAGCCTGTGCCGGATGCCCCATGTCGCAGATGACCCTTAAAAACGGAATCGAGAGAATTTTAAAAGAAAAAATTCCCGCTGTAAAATCGGTGGAGGGAGTTTAAAGGAAAGGCTGCCATGACCATTGCCGGAAATATTGAAACGGTTTTAAAAAAATCATCCTGGATACGCAAAATGTTTGAAGAGGGGGGCCGTCTCAAGGCCCTGCACGGCGCTGAAAATGTATTTGACTTCAGCCTGGGCAACCCCAATCTGCCGCCGCCGCCGCAGTTCAACGAGGCGCTGCGCGATGCGGTGGATTCCTGCGGGCTTGGCAGCCATTGCTATATGCCCAATGCCGGCTATCCCATGGTCTGTGAATCCATTGCAAAATATCTCTCCCAAGAGCAGCAGGTGCCGCTGACCGACAAAGAGGTGATCATGACCTGCGGTGCCGCGGGTGGTTTAAATGTGGTTTTAAAAACCATCCTGGACCCCGGAGATGAGATCTTGACGCCGGTGCCCTGCTTTGTGGAATACGGATTTTATGCGTCCAATCACGGCGGGGTTTTGAAAACCGTGCCGACCCATTCCGATTTTACCCTCGATCTGAATGCCATCGAAAAGGCCATTACACCCAGAACCAAGGGCATGATCGTCAACTCGCCCAACAATCCCACCGGCCAGGTTTATTCGGCCAACAGTTTGGAACAACTCGGGGCCCTGCTGGCTGAAAAAAGCAGGCAGACGGGGCGCACCCTTTATCTGATATCCGATGAACCCTATCGCAAGATCATTTTTGACGATAAATCCGTTCCATCGGTCTTGAAGGCCTACACGGAAAGCATGGTGGTGAGCTCCTATTCCAAGGATCTGTCCATTCCCGGCGAACGTCTCGGATATATTGCCGTCAACCCCAACGCCACGTTCAGGGATCAACTCCTATCCGGCATGGCCCTTTCCAACCGGATTTTAGGGTTTGTCAATGCACCGGCCCTGATGCAGCGGGTGGTGGCCTGCCTCCAGGGGGAAAGTGTTGATATCGGCGCCTATGCACGGAAAAGGGACCTTTTATGCGATGGTCTGGCGGCGTGCGGGTATACATTTGTCAAGCCCGCCGGTGCCTTTTACCTGTTTCCGGAAACACCCATTGGCGATGATGTTAAATTTGTTCAGGCCCTTCAGGAGGAGATGATTCTCACGGTTCCGGGCAGCGGTTTCAAATGCCCCGGTCATTTTCGCATCGCATTCTGCGTGGATGACGCCACAATTACCGGTGCGATGGCGGGATTTCGGAGGGTTATGGAAAAGTATATTGATTAGGTAGAAGGTGGAAGGTAGACATCGTAGGATGGGCTGTGCCCACCGAATAGACAGAATCCCTTCAGCCTTCAACTAAATAACCTAACCTGGCAAAGCCAGAACCAAATTGAATATTGAAAAGTGAAAAGTGAAAACTTGTGGTATCGCTTCGCTCTATCTATTTTATTTAAATAACCAGGTTGCATTGTAATCTGCTTAATCTACGGATTAAAATAGACAGACTTCCTTCAATTCTCACTTTTCACTATTCAACCTTCAATTATACCCATCACCTCGTGTTCTGTTTTTTTGACATTAAAAACACAAATTTCAGAATTTAGTTACTAATAAACAAAAGGAGATCAAATGAAGGTTCTGAAAATCGATCATCTGGGAATTGCCGTAAACAGTGTTGATGAAGGCAAGAAATTCTGGTCCGATATTATGGGACTTGATTTTAACGGCAGTGAGACTGTTGCCGAGCAAAAGGTAACCACGGCATTTTTCCCCGTTGGTGAAAGTGAAGTGGAGCTTCTTGAATCCACGGCGCCCGACGGTCCCATTGCCAAATATATCGATAAAAAGGGCACCGGCATTCAGCACGTGGCCTTTCGTGTGGAAAATATTGAAGAAGCCCTGGCGGAGCTCAAGGAAAAAGGGGTAAAGCTCATTGATCAGACGCCCAGGATCGGGGCCGGCGGTGCAAAAATCGCCTTTTTGCATCCCAAGGCCACCAGCGGTGTTCTGGTTGAGTTGTGTGAAAGATAGCAACCACTGATCCGGAAACATCTTTTTGTCCCATCTCCCTGTTATGCTCAAGAATTGACCCATGCCTAAATCAGATAGGCCTGCGGTTAATTTTTCCTCGTACTCAGCCTTGAATAAAAAGCTCTGTTTCCGGATGGATACGATGCGTTTTGTGTCGTCGCAACGTCTCTCAAAATAATAAGGTGACACGGTGTAAACGGTCGGGCGACAATTTTGAGTCATCGAGGATACGTTTTGTAACTCCGCCGAAGACCCGTGGGCGGCCAATGTCTATTATTTTAATAATAACGGAAGGTTAAATTCCAGCTGCCTGAAAAAACGGTTGGCATGAAAGTTGAGTATGAAAGTACATCACGTGGGGCCGATTTTGCCCATATGAAATAGAGCGGAACCGTTTTTTAACCGACATCGGCAGATCCTGAATTTTTTTGAAAATAAGTAAAAATAAGGAGTGAGCAATGGCAAAACATTCTGACCGGCAGCAATGGATAGATCTGGCAACGAAACAGTTAAGGGGCCGCCCCCTTGAAGATCTTGACTGGGAAACCCCCGAAGGCATTCGGGTAAAACCGTTGTATACACCTGAAGATATCGACGATTTGGCCCATATCAATACCTATCCCGGTTTTGCACCCTATGTGCGGGGTCCCATGGCCACCATGTATGCGGGCCGGCCCTGGACGATCCGACAGTATGCCGGTTTTTCAACGGCTAAAGAGTCCAACGCGTTTTACCGGCGCAACCTGGCGGCCGGTCAGAAAGGGCTTTCCGTGGCCTTTGATCTGGCGACCCACCGGGGATATGACTCGGACCACCCCCGGGTGGTGGGCGATATCGGCAAGGCCGGTGTGGCCATCGATTCCGTGGAGGATATGAAGATTCTGTTTGGCGGGATACCCCTGGACAAGATGTCGGTGTCCATGACCATGAACGGTGCCGTACTGCCCATCATCGCCGGTTACATCGTTGCCGCCGAAGAACAGGGGGTCAAGCACGAACAGCTCACGGGTACCATTCAGAACGATATTTTAAAAGAGTATCTTACCCGCAATACCTATATTTATCCGCCCACGCCCTCCATGCGTATCGTATCGGATATTATCGGGTATTGTTCGAAAAATATGCCGAAATTCAACACCGTCAGTATCAGCGGTTATCATATGATGGAGGCCGGGGCCAACAGTGTCCTGCAAACCGCTTTTACCCTAGCCGACGGACTTGAGTATGTCCGGGCCGCGTTAAATGCGGGTATGGACATTGACACATTTGCGCCGCGGCTTTCCTTTTTCTTTGGCGTGGGCATGAATTTTTTCATGGAGATCGCCATGCTGCGGGCCGCCCGTTTCCTGTGGCATGAACTGCTCTGTCCGTTTAACCCCAAGAACCCCAAATCCACCATGCTGCGCACCCATTGCCAGACATCCGGCTGGAGTCTCACCGAGCAGGACCCCTATAACAATATTATCCGTACAACCTTAGAGTGTCTGTCGGCTACATTGGGCGGCACCCAGTCTCTGCATACCAATTCATTTGACGAGGCCGTGGGGCTGCCAACGGATTTCTCGGCCCGCATTGCCCGAAACACCCAGATTATCGTACAGGAAGAATCCCAGATATGCCATGTGGCGGATCCCCTGGGCGGATCATACTACATCGAGGCCCTCACCGACGGCATTATTACAGAGGCCCGCAAGATCATCAACGAAGTGGAAGAGCTGGGGGGCATGGCCAAAGCCATTGAAACCGGTATGCCCAAAATGCGGATTGAAGAATCCGCGGCCCGCAAACAGGCCCGCATTGATCAGGGGCTGGACGTCATCGTGGGGGTCAACAAGTATAAAATCCAGGAAGAACCCTTAAAAGGCCTGCTGGAAGTTTCCGAAACAGTGCGTGAAGAACAGGTACAGCGGCTAAAGGAGATCAAGGCCGGTCGGGATGAATCGGCGGTTCAGGATGCCCTGTCGGCGATTGCCCGGGCCGCGGCATCAGACGCCAACCTGCTGGAGACCTGCCTGCCTGCGGTGAGGGCACGGGCCACAGTGGGGGAAATATCCAATGCCCTGGAAACGGTGTTCGGCCGGTATGTCGCCACCACCCAGTGTATTGCCGGTGTGTATGCTTCGGAATACCATGACAGTGACGTCTTTACGGCCATTCGCAAACGCACGGATGTCTTTTTGGAAAAACAGGGGCGCCGACCCCGAATGCTGGTCACCAAAATGGGGCAGGATGGCCATGACCGCGGCATCAAGGTGGTGGCCACGGCCTATGCGGATCTGGGGTTTGACGTGGATATCAGCCCTATGTTTCAGACGCCGGCGGAGGCGGCCCGGATGGCCATTGAAAACGATGTGCATCTGGTGGGGGTGTCAAGCCTGGCTGCCGGGCATAAATTCCTGGTCCCGCAACTGATTGAGGAACTAAAAAAAGCGGGCGGTGAAGATATCAAGGTAATTGTTGGTGGCGTGATTCCGCCGGGCGATTATGATTTTCTGTACAAGGCCGGTGTGGTGGGGATTTTTGGTCCCGGCACTGCCATCACGGAATCCGCCAGCAAGGTGATGGATGTGTTGGAAGGGTAAAAGCGAATAATGGATTATGAATAAAAAGATGTAAGGGCAGGCCCCTGTGCCTGCCCATTGGGGCAATATCGTAGGGTGGGCTGTGCCCACCGATAGGTAGAAGGTTTTGGATTGATAAACGATGATACCAGATGATCCGCAGTATTATATAAATGGGGTCCGGCAGTTTGATCGCAGGATTCTGGCCAAGACCATTACGATGATCGAAAGTGCGCATCCGGCTCATCGCGATCTGGCCAAGGCCATTATGGACCAGCTGCTGCCCGATACGGGTCGGGCCGTTCGGCTGGGTATTACCGGTGTCCCCGGGGTCGGTAAAAGTACTTTTATCGAGAACTTTGGCATGATGCTGGTTGGAGATGGGCATAAGGTGGCGGTGCTGGCCGTGGATCCCAGCAGCACCCGAAGCGGCGGCAGCATCATGGCCGACAAGACCCGTATGGAACGACTGGCCGTGGAACCGGATGCCTTTATCCGGCCGTCACCCGCCGGCACCACCCTGGGCGGTGTGGCCGGTAAAACCCGGGAAACCCTCCTGATTTGTGAGGCCGCCGGTTTTGACGTGATTATTGTTGAAACCGTGGGCGTCGGCCAGTCCGAGACCACTGTGGCGTCCATGGTCGATTTTTTTCTGGTGCTCATGCTGGCCGGGGCCGGTGATGAACTCCAGGGCATCAAGAAGGGGATACTGGAACTGGCCGATGCCGTTGCCATTAACAAGGCGGACGGCGATAACGTGGAAAAGGCCCGAAAGGCCCGGCGGCTGTATGAAAATGCCCTGCATCTGTTGAATCCGGCATCGCCCCGCTGGAGCCCGCCGGTGGTGACCTGCAGTGCCCTGGCCATCGAAGGTCTCCGGGAAATATGGCAAAAAATTTTATCGCATCGGGAAATTTTTGAAAAAAGCGGTGAATTGCAGCAAAAAAGAAGGGGCCAGAACCTGGACTGGATGTGGTCCATGGTGGAAGAGGAACTTAAATATCGCTTTCATTCGGCCCCGGGCGTCAAAAAAATTCTTCCCGGAATAATTCGCAGCGTTAAAATAGGGGATCTATCGCCCACCATTGCCGCCACCGAGCTTCTTTTTTCACTTGACAATAAAGGGAAAAGAGACTGTAATTGCTGAAAAATTTTTATCATTAGTTTCAGTGAATCCCTGACGGCCATCGGCGGTGCTGTCAGGCTGAAAAGGGAAAGGAATCAAGTAATGGGTATCGTGCAGGATAAAATCAAGGCGCTCAGGGAGCGAGAAGCAAAAATTCTTCAAATGGGCGGTAAAAAAGCGGTTGCCAGGCACAAGGAAACGGGCAAACTAACCGCCCGGGAACGGTTGAACTGCCTGTTTGACAAGGGCACTTTCCGAGAAATAGATATGTTTGTGACCCACCGGTGTACGAATTTTGAAATGGAAAACAAAGAAATTGCCTCCGATGGCGTGATCACGGGACATGGACTCGTGGAAGGCCGGCCGATATTCGCCTATGCCCAGGATTTTACCTCTCGGGCAGGCAGTCTGGGGGAGATGCAGGCCAAGAAAATCTGCAAGGTCATGGATATGGCCCTTAAGGCCGGGGTGCCCTTTGTGGGGATGAACGATTCGGGCGGTGCCAGGATACAGGAAGGGGTGGATGCGCTTTCCGGATATGGCCAGATTTTTTTCCGCAATTCGGCCGCCTCGGGCGTGATTCCACAGATTTCAGCCATCATGGGGCCCACGGCCGGCGGTGCCGTGTATTCACCGGCCATGACCGACTGGATCTTCATGGTGAAAAATACCAGCTATATGTTTATTACCGGTCCGGAAGTGATCAAGTCCGTCACCGGTGAGGAGATCACCTTTGAGGACTTAGGTGGTGCCATGGCCCATAACACCAAAAGCGGTGTGGCCCATTTTGCATGCGAGAGCGATGAAGACGCCATTGTTCAAATGCAAAAACTGTTGAGCTACCTGCCTTCCAACAACATGGAAGATCCGCCCATCATCAATACCGGTGATGACCCGGCCCGCATTGACCCGGCCCTGGACGGCATTATCCCGGATAATCCCAACCAGTCCTATGATATCAAGGATGTGATCCGCTCCATTGTGGACAACGGTGAATTCTTCGAACCGCATTTCTATTTCGCACCCAATATCGTGATCTGTTTTGCCCGGCTCAACGGCCGCAGTATCGGTATTATTGCCAATCAGCCCAACAGCCTGGCCGGGTGCCTGGATATCGACGCATCGGATAAGGCCACCCGGTTTATTCGGTTTTGTGATTCCTTTAATATTCCCATGCTGACCATTGCGGACGTACCCGGTTATCTGCCGGGAAGTAATCAGGAATGGGGCGGTATTATCCGTCACGGCGCCAAACTGCTTTGGTGCTATTCCGAAGCCACCGTACCCAAGCTGCTGCTGGTGACCCGTAAAGATTACGGCGGATCCTATCTGGCCATGTGTTCCAAAGACCTTGGCGCGGACATGGCATTTGCCTGGCCAACGGCCCAGATTGCGGTAATGGGGGCCGCCGGGGCCGCCAATATTATCCATCGCAGGGAAATAAAGGCTGCCGATGACCCGGTTGCCAAGCGAAAAGAAAAAATTGCAGAATATGAAGAATTGTTTTCCAATCCCTATTGTGCCGCGGCCCGGGGATATATCGATGCGGTTATCGTCCCCAGCGAGACCCGGCCCCGTTTGATTGACGCACTTGAGGTGATGTGCAGTAAGAGAGAACTGCGGCCGCCCAAAAAACACGGCAACATACCCATGTAACGATGGGGTAACCCATGCAATTGAAAATCGACTATTGAAAATTGAATAATAAAGGTATTCTATCGATTTTATAGTTAAAAGACAGAGCGGAGCGATTCCATCAATTTTCACTATTCAATCATTAAGGCGGTGAACAGATGACAAAAGATAAAAAAATGGTCGCTGCGATTTCAGCAGTGATGTCTTATATCAATCAGGAACAGGCCGTGCCGGCTCAGGCCACTGCCGAAGCGGCCCCGGGCTTTTTTGCACCGGCCCCGCCGGTAAAAATGTGGGGATTGAGCGGTCGGCAGGCCCAGATGCAGTTTGGCAATCAGATGCAGCTGAAGATGTTCCATGGGGCAAATTTCAGATAATATTTTACACATTAACGGTTTTAATAAATATAGATTGAAGACTGATGATATCCTAAAAATATCAGGGGCCAGCCTTTAATCGAGCTAAGGAGACCTTTGTATGAGTGATCACAATCAGGTAAACATGACCAGTATGAATTATGACAAAGACAGACCGGCGGCGGCGAATCCGGTCAAGATAGAAGATTTAACCCTGCGTGATGGCCACCAGTCCTTGTTTGCCACCCGGGGCAGAACCGAAGATATGATTCCTGTGGCCGAGAAGATGGATGAGATCGGTTTCTGGGCAACGGAAACCTGGGGCGGCGCTACCTTTGATACCATGCATCGGTTTTTAAATGAAGATCCCTGGGAACGTATTCGTACCTTAAAGCGGTATATGAAAAAAACCCCTTTCTCCATGCTGCTTCGGGCCCAGAACCTGGTGGGATACCGCAATTATGCCGACGATGTGGCCCGGGCCTTTGTGGAAAGAGCCGCTGCCAACGGCATGGATGTTTTCAGGACCTTTGATGCCTTGAACGATTATCGCAATTTTGAGACCGTGGTACCGGTTATCAAAGAGTGCGGCAAACATTTTCAGGGCTGTATTTGCTATACCATGACCGAACCGCGCCTGGGCGGAGAAGTATATAATCTGGAGTATTATGTCCAAAAGGGCAAAGATCTGGAAGCCATGGGCGCCGACAGTATCTGCATCAAAGATATGGCCGGCCTGATCGCCCCCTATGATGCGTATGCCATTGTCAAGGCCCTCAAGGCAGCGGTTAAGGCCCCGATTCATCTGCACAGCCATTTTACCTCCGGCATGGCCTCCATGAGCCATCTGAAAGCCATTGAGGCGGGCGTGGATATTGTCGATACCTGCATGTCACCTTATGCCTTCCGTACGTCGCATCCGGCCATTGAACCCCTAGTTATGACCCTTCTGGGCACCGACAGGGACACCGGTTTTGATATCCGGCACTTGGCCGATATCAATGAAATTCTCGAAAAAGAAGTGCTGCCCAAGTACCGGCATCTGCTGGACGATACCAAGGTTTCGATTGTCGATATCAATGTGCTTTTGCATCAGACACCCGGAGGGATGCTTTCCAACCTGGTGAATCAGTTACGGCAGATGGATGCTCTGGACAAGATAGATCAGGTCTATGCCGAGTTGCCGCGGGTCAGAAAGGACCTGGGGCAGGTGCCGCTGGTGACGCCTACCAGCCAGATCGTGGGCATTCAGACGGTGAACAATGTGTTGTTTGATGATGAAAACGAACGCTACAAGATGATCACGGGACAGGTCAAAGACCTGTGCTACGGCCTTTACGGTAAAACTGCCGTGCCGATCAATCCGGAAGTCCAAAAAAAGGCGTTAAAAGGGTATGAGCGCGGAGAAGAGCCGATTACCTGTCGGCCGGCAGAGGTTCTGGAACCTGAACTGGCAAAGGCTCAAGAAGATGTCAAGGGCCTGGCAATGGATCTGGACGATGAGCTGATCTACGCGATTTACCCGGTCACCGGTAAAAAATTCCTGAAATGGAAATACGGGAAAGAAGAACCCCCGGTAGAGGTAAAGGCCAGAACCTTGGAAGAGGCCATGGCCGAACAGGCCCTCGTTAAAAAGGCCCTGGCCGGCGAACTGATTGAAAAGAACGCCAAGGAAGTTCCGGATAAGAGTGAAAACCTGCGTAAATTTAACGTGTTTGTGGATGATGAATATTTTGAAGTTGGTGTTGACTCGACCGATGGAACTCCCATGGTCAGCTATGTGCAGCCTGCACAGCCCCAGGTTACTGCGCCGGCCATGGCACCACCGATTGCCCCGGCCGCGCCTGCCGCTCCGGTTGCACCTGCGGCACCTCAACCGGCCGCCGCTCCGCCCCCTGCCGCTGATCCGGCTCCTGCCGCTGCTGCAGATGCCCAGGGCACGCCCCTTACCGCCCCCATGCCCGGCATGATTGTAAAGTATACAAAACAGGTGGGGGATTCGGTAAGCAAGGGAGATTCGGTGGTGGTCCTGGAAGCCATGAAGATGGAAAATGCCCTGCCGGCACCGGTGGACGGCACGGTCAAGGCCATCAATTTTTCCAGTGGTGACAGTGTTGCAAAAGATGCGGTGTTGTGTGTCATTGGTTAGGTTAACCATCCGTCCCCCTGCCGAAACTCCCAAGGGGCAAAATCAGGAGAAAAATTCATGAATATCCATGAATATCAGGCAAAAGAGTTGTTTCGAAAATTTAGCGTCCCCGTTCCCGAGGGCGGGGTCGTCTTCAGCCCGGCGGAAGCAGAAGAACTAGCCGGGGCCCTGGGCGAATTTCCTGTGGTTGTCAAGGCCCAGATTCACGCCGGCGGCCGCGGCAAGGGCGGTGGCGTCAAGCTGGCCCGTTCCAGGGAAGATGCGGGCCGTCTGGCAGAAGAAATTCTGGGCATGAATCTGGTCACGCACCAGACCGGCCCCGAAGGTCGCCTGGTTCACAAAATTCTGGTGGAGCAGGGTCTCAATATCGCCAAAGAACTGTATTTGAGCATTCTACCGGATCGCGCTACGGCAACCCATGTTATCATGGCCAGTGAATCCGGCGGCATGGATATCGAAACGGTGGCCGCCGAAACACCCGAAAAAATCATCCGGGTGCATGTCAATCCTCTGCTTGGCATTCAGCCCTATCATTGCCGAAAGGTGGCGTTCGGACTGAATATCCCGGCCCCTGCCATGAAGCCTTTTGTTCGGCTGCTGGCCGGGTTGTATAAAATGTTTGCCGACTACGACTGTTCGCTGGTGGAAATCAATCCTCTGGTGCTTACGACCGAAGACCAGGTGATCGCTCTGGATGCCAAGGTGGATATTGACAGCAATGCTCTGTACCGGCACCGGGATATTCTGGAGTACCGGGATCTGGATGAGGAAGATCCTCTGGAACTGGAAGCCTCAAAATATAACCTGAATTACATTAATCTGGGCGGCAGCGGAAATATCGGTAATATGGTAAACGGTGCCGGGCTTGCCATGGCCACCATGGATATTATCAAACTTGCCGGGGCAGAGCCGGCCAATTTCCTGGATGTTGGGGGCGGTGCCAATGCCGAAATGGTTGAAAACGGATTCCGGATCATTCTAAGTGATCCGAATGTCAAAGGCATCCTGATCAATATCTTCGGCGGTATCCTGCGGTGTGACGTACTGGCCCAGGGCGTGGTGCAGGCTGCCCGGAAGACAGGGATCAATGTGCCGGTGGTGGTTCGCATGGAGGGAACCAACGTAGATGAGGGACGTCGAATTCTGGCCGAATCAGGTCTTCGCCTGATTACGGCAACGGACCTGAAAGACGCCGCCGAAAAAATTGCCGAAATAGCCGGAGCCTGACAAGAAAATTTAAACTTGGAATTTTAAAAAAACAAAGAGATATTGATGCGTTATTAAATTTCCACCTTGCGAATTGCAGGCTTCCAATTTTTGGGTAAAGGGTGTGAATCCGAATTATAATAACGATGTAACCACTCGACTACTCAACCGCTTAACGAGGTTTGAAATGAGTATTTTTGTTGATAAGAATACACGTTTGCTGGTTCAGGGGATAACCGGGAAGGAAGGCCGGTTTCATACACGCCAGTGCATTGGCTATGGCACGCAGGTTGTGGCCGGGGTCACTCCGGGCAAAGCCGGCATGAAGATGGATGATGTACCGGTATTTAATACGGTAACCGATGCCGTGACAGCTACCCGTGCCAACTGCAGCATGATTTTCGTACCGCCGCCGTTTGCCGCCGATGCGATCATGGAGGCGGCTGATGCCGGCGTCGGACTGATAATCGCCATAACCGAAGGCATTCCGGTCATGGATATGATGAAAGTTAAAAATTACATCAAGGATAAACCCTGCCGGCTCATCGGCCCCAATTGCCCCGGCGTTATTACCCCTGGCCAGTGCAAAATCGGCATCATGCCCGGTCCGATTCACCAACCCGGCGGGCCCATCGGTGTTGTTTCACGATCCGGCACTCTGACATACGAGGTGGTGCACCAGCTCACCTGCCGTGGAATCGGGCAGACCACCTGCATAGGCATCGGGGGCGATCCGGTGAACGGCACCAACTTTATCGATTGCCTTGGAGAATTTGAAAAAGATGACGAAACAAAAGGAATCGTTATGGTAGGTGAAATCGGCGGAGATGAGGAAGAAAAAGCCGCGGCATTTATCACCAGCCATGTTACCAAGCCGGTTGTTGGATTCATCGCCGGCCTGACGGCTCCTCCAGGGCGACGTATGGGGCATGCCGGTGCCATTGTCAGCGGCGGCAGCGGTACGGCCCAGGGTAAAATTAGCGCCATGAAGGAATGTGGTATTCATGTATGCGAAAATCTGGGCACGCTTGGTGAACTTTGTGCCGAGGTTTTTAAAGATTAGAACATTTTTTAAAACGGCACTATCCCGCTACAGGTCGCTTATATGCATGAGATGGGTATCGCCATGCAGATTATTGAAATTGCACTTGATTCAATTCCCCCGAATCTTCAGGGAAAGGCAGTTGAAAAGGTCAATCTTAAAGTCGGAAAGTTATCTGCAATTGTGCCGGAAAGCTTGCGGTTTTGCTTTGACGTCGTAGCCAGAGATACCCTCCTGGCCGGATCAAAGCTGAATATTGAAGAGATTCCGGTGAAGGCAAAATGCCGGGATTGCCATTTCGAGTGGACTATAAACGATCCTGAATTTACCTGTAAAAATTGTCAGGGCGGCGCCATTGATATTATTGCCGGCCGGGAACTCGATATTGAATCAATTGAAATTGCTGACAGGGAAAAACCAGATGCCGGTTAATTTTTTCAGAATGCCAAAACAGTATCATCACAAGGATTTTTATACATCACCCCATACACATGTCCGTCATGACAGGGATACGGCAAGTCAAAAATCGGGAACACATACAATCAAGGTCGTGCGCCGGGTACTGGACGCCAACGATATTATGGCCGGGCAAAATCGAAAACGCTTTCGGGAAAAGGGTGTTTTTGTCCTCAATATGATGAGCTCTCCGGGCTCGGGTAAGACCACGACCCTCGAGAAAACGCTGGCCCGCATCATGCCGGAAATAAAAACGGCGGTAATTGTCGGCGATATATGCACTACGAATGATGCCGATCGACTGGCCATATCAGGGGCCCCGGTAATTCAGATCAATACCGACCAGTTCGGCGGTGACTGCCACCTAGCGGCCCATGTGATTGAAAAAGCGGTGGACGGGCTGAACCTGGATACAATCGACCTGTTGATCGTAGAGAATATCGGCAACCTGGTCTGCCCGGCGGAATTTGATATCGGCGAAGATGTACGAGTGGTTGTCCTGTCTGTAACGGAAGGGGAAGACAAGCCTGCCAAATACCCTCTGATGTTCCGGGAGTGTGATGCGACGTTGCTGAACAAAACGGACCTGCTGCCCTATCTTGATTACGACAGGGAGCTCGCTGTAAGGACAATTCAGCAGATTCATCCGGATATGCCGGTATTCGAGATTTCTTCAAAAACCGAAGACGGCTTTGAACCATGGATCCAATGGCTCCGAAATCTTGTCCACAATAAGCTGCACCACCAGTGATATCCCTTCTAACGGATTTGCTGAAAATATACGAGCTGATGATAGCTTCTGCAAATACCGGGCTCAAATTGAATATTGAAAACTTTTGGTATCGCCTTGCTCTTTATTTTCACAAGAGACTTCCCCAAAAATAGTTTGCCCACCACAGGGAACACGATCGATCATATGATCTTCCTGTAAAAACAGGTGTTTTTATTTTTGAAAATTTTCTAAGCAAAATCGACAGAACACCTTCACTATTTAATTATACAAGTCATCATCAGGGGAGGTAAAATCATGGAAACCCGCAAAGCCGCCTTTTCCGGTAGCTGGTATCCGGAAAGTGCATCCGAGTGTGAACGACAGATCAAAGGATTTTTAACCGACACCGGGATTGAAAAGATTACCGACCGGAAGTTCAAGGGGGGGATCGTCCCCCATGCCGGATGGTATTTTTCAGGTGCAATTGCCTGCAATGTTATTCAGCGGCTGATACAAGAATCCTTACCGGAGGTGATGCTGATTTTCGGTATGCACCTTCATCCGGAATCGCCTTGTTATATTATGGATCAGGGGGCATGGGAAACACCCTTTGGCGATATCGCCATCCATACCGACCTGGCCCGTGAACTTGCCGGACGTTTTCCCTTTCAGGTTGAAACGACCGACAGGTGCCACCCCGACAATACCATTGAACTGCAACTTCCCTTCTTGAAATATTTTAGCAAGGAGATCCAAATCGTTCCCATGGGCGTACCGCCGGCAAAAATCGCCCTTGATATCGGCAGGACAGCGGCAAAAATGGCAACCGAACGCGGGTTGAACACCCGGGTACTGGGTTCCACCGATCTTACCCATTATGGTACCAATTACGGATTTACGCCGCAGGGGACCGGTCCTTCAGCAGTTGAATGGGCTAAAAATCAAAACGACCGCAGGATAATTGATTCCATGCTGGACATGGATCCCGAGGCGGTCATAAAACAAAGCCGAAAACATCAAAATGCCTGCTGTGCCGGTGCCGCTGCCGCCGCCATCACTGCAGCACGGCAACTGGGCGCTGCAACGGGAGAAAAACTGGCCTATGCCAGCAGTTATGATAAAAGCCCGGGAGACAGCTTTGTAGGCTATGCGGGGATTCTGTTTTAAAAAAAGCCAAGGGCTGCAATCATGATTGCAGCCCTTGGCTTTTTTGGCTGAGGGACCAGGATTCGAACCTGGGTTAACGGGGCCAGAACCCGTCGTCCTGCCGCTAGACGATCCCTCATCAATTGTTAAACTTCTGATACACAAAAGCGTAAACAGAGTCAAGTGAATTTTTGAAACGAATCGATATCCTTCACAACAAATTAAAAATAGTTTACACCTTTTTAATTTTGTATCTTAGCCGTGAAATTAAAAAACAGTAGCATGTCAATGATTTGGCTAATTTCAAATTTCGACATCCTGAACCAGGTAAAATATACACGCTTTCAGCGTAAACCGGTACATGAAGGATGCCAACGAATTTTTTACTTATTCCTGTGTCTTTGATTCGATAAATTCGATGGCCTGTTCAAGACGGGCCATAACCCTGTTTTTACCTATAATTTCAATTATTTCAAAAATTCCGGGGCTGGCTGTCTGCCCGGTTAGGGCCACTCTTACCGGCTGGGCGATTTTGCCGAGTTTCAACCCTGTTTTGGCCATAACCCCTCTGAACACATCTTCCAGCAGCGATTCTGTAAAGGTGTCCATATCCGCAAAACGGGCCATGAGTTCCTTCAGTGGCTCCACGGCAATGGGTTTCAGTACTTTTCCGGCGGCTTTTTCGTCATACACGATTTCATCCTGAAAGTAGAACAGGGCCTTTTCAGCCATTTCCACAAGGGTTTTGCTCCTGGCGTTGAGTGTTTTAATGACGCTTTCCAGATAGGGGCCTTCTTCGACTTCAATCCCTAATTTTTCCAAAAATGGAATCAGCAGCCCGGCCAGTTTTTCCGGCGGCATCGCCTTGATATGGTCGGCGTTGAGGGCCATGAGTTTTTCCATATCGAATACACCGGCGGAATGCCCTATATTCTCAAGGGTAAATTTTTCGATCAATTCGTCAAGGGTAAAAAATTCCTGGTCTCCATGGGACCATCCCAGGCGTACAAGATAGTTCAAAAAAGCCTCGGGTAAAAAGCCCATATCCCTATAGGCTGTCACCGATGTGGCGCCATGACGTTTGCTCAACCGGGCACGGTCCTTGCCCAGAACCATGGGCACATGTCCAAATACAGGCACCTTTGCATTTAAAGCTTTGTACAGCAGAATCTGCTTGGGGGTATTACTGACGTGGTCATCCCCCCGGATTATCGTATTCACCTGCATGGTAATATCGTCCACAACCACCGCCAGGTTGTACATGGGCGTACCGTCGCTGCGCTGGATGATAAAATCATCGATGTCCGTGTTTTGAAAAACGATATTGCCCTTTACCACATCCCTTATGACGGTGGTCCCGGTTTGAGGCGCCTTGAAGCGCACTACGGCCCCGTCTGTCGGGCCAAGCCCCTTGCTGCGGCAGGTGCCGTCATATCTGGGCTTGCCGGCAGCGGCCATTCCCCGTTTACGCATGGCTGCTATTTCTTCGGGGGTACAGGTGCAGTAATAGGCATGGCCTGAGTCTATGAGTCGCTGAACGTATTCTCTATAAATGTCAAACCGTTTTGACTGAAAATAAGGGCCATCGTCCCAGTCGATACCCAGCCACTCGAGAGCTTCGAAGATGGCATCGACAGATGCCCGGGTCGACCGCTCCACGTCGGTATCTTCAATCCTGAGTACAAAGCGTCCCCTGGTGTGACGGGCGTACAGCCAGTTAAACAGAGCCGTCCGGGCGCCCCCTACATGAAGATAACCGGTGGGGCTGGGGGGAAATCGTGTGATAATCTGTTTCATTTTATGTCACCTGAATGTAAAGATAAAAACCGGTTTTTAATCCCTGGGAACAAATAAGACAAATCAAGTTTAACGCAGACAGCGCTACCTCGTGAACGGTGCTGTGTAGTTCTTTGAACCCGTGAACGGCTACAGTTTTTTTATTTCTCGGAGGAGTTGAGGATTTTTGCAAGCCTTGATTTCAGTACACTGGTTCCTTTACCTGTAACGGCCGAAATCAAAAGAACGTCCAAGTACCCTGCCGCAGCCGTAAATGCCTTGGCGGCTGTCTGAGCCTCCGGCAAATCAATCTTGTTCAACACCACTACCTGAGGGCGTTTTGAAAGCTCCCGGCTGTATAGCCCGATCTCGCGGTTTATTGCAAGGTAGGCCTTCATGGGGTCATTCACATCAATGGCTGCCGCATCGACAAGGTGAACCAGAATGCGGGTCCGTTCGATGTGGCGCAGAAACCTGATGCCCAGACCGGCACCCTGATGGGCGCCCTCTATCAAACCCGGAATATCGGCAACCACAAAGGGTTCCCCCCACGTAGTTTTAACGACACCAAGGTTAGGACTCAACGTTGTGAAAGGGTAGTTGTCGATTTTGGGACGCGCCGAGGAAATGACGCTGATGAGTGTGGATTTTCCGGCGTTGGGGAACCCGATGATACCGACATCGGCCAGCAGTTTAAGCTCCAGTTTCAGTTTCAACGTCAGCCCGGGTTCACCGGGTTGCGCAAACTTGGGGGCCCGGTTGGTGGACGTTTTAAAACGTTGATTGCCCTGCCCTCCACGACCGCCGGCTGCAATGGTAAATATCTCGTCGGTTTTAACAAAATCTTTTAAAATCTCGCCGGTGTCCGGGTTGTTAACCATCGTTCCGGCAGGAATCGCAATGACAAGATCGCTGCCGTTTCTGCCGGTTTTGGAGCTCCCCTGACCGCCTGTGCCATTTTGGGCCTTGAAATGTTTCTGAAATCGAAAATCATACAGAGTGCGTTTGCGTGATGTCGTCTTGAATATAACATCCCCGCCTTTGCCCCCGTCTCCACCATCCGGACCGCCCCGGGGAATAGATTTTTCCCGTCTAAAACTCACACAACCGGCACCGCCATCTCCGGACTGGACGGTAATAAGCGCTTCATCAATAAATTTCACTGAGCATAAACACTTGCTTTTTTTTGCGATTTGCCTACACGTTCATAAGCAACGACGCCGTCGATCTTTGCAAAAAGAGTATAATCTTTGCCCAGTCCGACATTCTCCCCGGGATGAATCCGGGTGCCCACCTGGCGTACCAGAATGCTGCCGGCGGTAACTTTTTCCCCGCCGTAGCGCTTTACACCGCGTCTCTGACCGTTGCTGTCACGGCCGTTTCTTGAACTGCCGCCCGCTTTTTTATGTGACATTCTAAAACTCCCGTATTTATTTTTATAGGTATGGCCTATACTTCGATACTGTCGATTTTAACTTTTGTAAAAGTCTGACGATGTCCCTGCGTACGCCGATATCTTTTCCGGCGTTTGTATTTGAACACGAGGATTTTCCTGGCCTTGCCCTGCTCTATAATATGAGCGCTGACAACCGCATTCTCGATAACCGGTTTGCCGACAGATATATTTTCATCATCGGAAAACATGAGCACCCGATCAAAGGCAACCTGAGATCCCACCTCACCGGGAAGTTTTTCAACACTCAGTGTCTCTCCTTCCTGAACCTTATACTGCTTACCGCCCGTAGCAACTACAGCGTACATAATCCGAACCTCCTTTATTTCGACCTAAAATTCCCAACACTTAAAAAGTGTTAAATATTGATCTTTCTAAATGTTTTGTCAAGCATAATGTTGAAAAAATCGACATCCGTTATTTACCGAATCACATTTTTTAACGCTATCTGTTTTTCCCAATTTCACGGCCGACACAAAATTGACAAAATTCAGCTCAATTTTGGGATGCGGAGTATTCCCAACGACTTTTATTGCCCATAGGTTCCAAATTTTCGGATCACCGTTTCCATTTCTTTATCCGGAAGGATGACCGGATTGCCGATACATCCGGCCTGATAGTAAAGTCGGGCCACAAATTCCACCTGTTCGGCAATCGAAAAGGCTCCGGCCATGGTGGGGCCGACGGCCACCAGTCCGTGATTGGCCAGCAGCACGGCATTATAAGCTCCAATGGTCCGGGTGATGTTTGCCGCCAGTTCCGGCGTGCCGAAGGTAGCGTAAGGGGCGACCGGGACTTTTGTTCCGGCAAACCCCAGCAGGTAATGCACCGCGGGGATCTCCCGGTTCAAACAGGCGATGGTGGTGGCATATATTGAATGGGTATGAACCACTGCATGAATATCCGGACGTCGCTTATAAAGCGCCAGGTGAAAGTCCAGTTCACTGGAGGGTTTCAGCCGGCCTTCCACTACTTTGCCTGCAAGATCCAGAATCACGATATCCTCGGGTTGCATATTACAGTACTCTATTCCGGAAGGGCTGATAGCGATAAGATTCTCGGGACGGTTAAACAGGCTCAGATTGCCACCGGTCCCAGTCGTTAATCCTGCGGAAATCAGCTTCCTGCCGAAGGTCGCTATATCATTTCTTTCGGTTTTTAACAGCATGAATAAAATCCTCCTGATTCCGGAAATCGTTTTAGAGCCGTGGTACATGGCCCGCCGGTATTCATCTGGTTGCCACCGGATGCTTCTCTATCTTTTAAAAAACCAAACACATTGTATCAAATTTAATATATCAATATTATGGAGTATTGTAAACAGTACAAACACATTTGATTTTTTATAAAGTGCCGCAGCCTTGCGAACCTTTTTACAATGCCATGCGTTTTCAAACTTGAAAATTTCCGAACAAACCCGTATCTTGAATTAACTTTAATCCACGGGAGGCGAATATGTCGCAAAAAGTTTTGATAATAGTGGATATGCTCAATGATTTTCTTGATGAAAGAGGGGCTTTGTTTCCAGTCCGGCTAAGTACCAGTCTGAAGGCCCTTCAAAATCAAAAAACAGTTGCTCCGATTGCCCCGGTCGGCAGTTAATGGAAAACAAAAAAAGTATCAAACGGTTAGCGCGGACCGATACCAAAAATAATAGTAGCTTAAACTTTTGGGGAAATTGCATCGCCGGTCTATAACCAATTAAAATAACACATTTTTTTGTTTAATTGACAATATTTATTGAAATTTTAACACACTACGTGCTATATAATCTCTTCAAATATACTATATCATGTATAAATGGGCACCTGTATAGATTTCACGATCCTGAAATGAATGTTGCGGTTGCATCAGACTTTTTCTCAATCCCGGAGGCAAGAGGTAATGGCCGGAATGCGTAAAATCGAATCTACGAGCAACCTGAGCGCCGGTAACCGCCCCGTAATAAATGTTAGTAAAAAGCAGCTAATCAACAGGCTTAACTATATAAATTTTCAAAATGATACGGTTCTACTGAAATTGAAGCACAGACGCTTTGAGCACAGTATCAGTCTTCCGGCAAAAACCAGGCCCTGCAACAATGATCAACTGGACTGCATCTGGGCCGATCCCCATCAACCGTTTACGCAGTATGCTACATATGATTTGGGTGCGGCTCTTATAAAACAAGTTAAAACTACTGCAAATAGAGGTGTTCAGCATTATCAGCATTGGCTTTACGCTACTTTTCGGCAAGATAATCCA
>Ga0075121_1000209_pt1 | contig 40556 bp, 39 predicted proteins | sample AntAceMetag02UKG_FD_69793 | JGI IMG/M metagenome (GOLD analysis project Ga0075121, IMG submission 69793) | Saline lake microbial communities from Ace Lake, Antarctica - Antarctic Ace Lake Metagenome 02UKG | ecosystem: Environmental > Aquatic > Non-marine Saline and Alkaline > Saline | place... | reverse complement strand
AATAATTTCAATATATTGTCAAAGGTCATCATTTCACCCAATGGGTGAAAATCGCATTACTGGTAAACTCCTAAAATATAGGAGCTAACCGCTGATTGCTAAGAGCTAATCGCTCATCTTGGGTTATAAAGAGACAGAGCGAAGCGATACCACAAATTTTTACTTTTCACCATTCAATTTGATTCCGGTTCAAATAAAAAACGCCGCCCCATGGATTCATGTGGCAGGCGCTTTAAAAAGTAGAATCAACAAATCGATCAGGAATGCTGACCACCTTTGCCTCCGGCGGTGTCAACAGTCGCCTTGATAATACAATAGGTCATTCCGAGTCCTATTATGCCAAGCGCGTACCACAGGCCACCGTGAAACACCATATGACCCATATCCCATATCCACTCAAACGAAAACGGAAACATATCCACTCCTCCTTGCCTGCCGAATTATGATTCAGCCGGGCTTAAGTCCTGTGCCGCAACAGCCGGCAGTTGTTCGGAAACGAATTCTTCGATTGGGTGATCTGATGTAACAATCGGATTCAATTCGGCTTCCTGTGGAAATATGGGCAGATAGCGAAATGAAATCATGATCAGAATGACGCCGTAGGCCACCGGCAAAATAGTGGTCGCCACTTCCTGCCAGCTAGGATAGTAAAGCTGCCAGGTGTCAAAAGTCATTACAGGAACTGCCATGGTCTGCAATACCATCACCCATCGGTTCAGACAGACCCCGATCACACCGAGAACAAAGGCAACCAGTCTGGCGGTGGGATTGCGCCGTCCGGTCCTGGTCATAAGGATCGCCGCCGGCACGATGCCGCATACAACTATTTCCAGGACCAGTATCCAGATGCCGTAGAGACTATTATTGGAATAAAAATCCATCAGCGAAAAGCCCCTGGCCGGGGCTGTAACCGTTGCCCAGTACCAGGTATCAATGATTTTGGCGAGAATATAAGTCCCGATCATCCATCCGGAAATCTTGGCAAGGAGCAAAATGACGTTTTCTTTGACCAGCTTTTTCCCGGAAATAATTTCGGTTATGCGGGTAACCAGCAACGTAAAACAGGGGCCGTAGGCCGCCGCAGACCAGGTAAATAAAAAGAAGGTCCAGGGCCAGATCAGCACGCCCTCTCGTACAGCAAATGGTCTGCCGAAAAGAACGCCTGCAACACCACCCAAAGATCCTTGATGAAAAAAAGACAAAAATGCGCCGGTCGCCGCAAAAATCGCCATAACTTCATGCATGTTATGGCCCAAATTATGAAAAAAAGGAACTTTGTTGATCCGGCGGTTTTCAAGAATAAGCGGAATATATTCGATTGTCAGAACGGCAAAATAGCAGGACAGACAAAAGGCCACTTCCGTGAGCATGGAATGTACATTGGCGTGCCAGAAAATAAACCAGCTTCTCAAAGGCTGGCCCACATCCATACCTAGGATCAGCAGGGCCGAACTATAGCAGATAAAACCGATAACCACCGCAAAATTAATGATATTTTTCAATTCATCCTTACCGATGAGATATCTTAAAAAACCGGTAAAAAAAGCCCCGCCGCCCAGTGCAATGACTGCCAGATCAGCCCAGATCCACAGGGCAAAACCATAATAATCATTCATATTGGTCTGATTCAGACCCTTGAACCAGCAAAGCAGCATGGCATAGACACCCCACAACAGTACGATGCCGACTATACCAAGTCCTAAGGCGAATTGCCATATGGGACAACGTTTGACCCCCCTGGGTATTAATGCAGAATCCATATGCGTTATGCTCCTAAATCTGTTTCATTGCTTTTAAATTTTTCCACAAATAGATTTCAGCCATGGCTTGCCGCCTTTTTGCCGGACCCGCCGGCTAGATAATTATCACCGGCCCGTCTGACCCATTCCCGGCTCGACAGATAATAAATTTTAGGGTTGGTGCCAAGCCTTTCAAGCAGACGGAAGGCTTTCGGATTTTTGGGACGTCCGCCATGTTTTTTATCCGGCTGAACCATCTGATGAACGGCATGCTTCGGGTTGTTCAAATCACCGAAGGTAATGGCACCGGCCGGACAGGCCTGGGCACAGGCCGTCTGGTATTCCTCTTCTGCAACTTCGGATCGCCCCTCAAAAATTGCTTTGTCCCTGGCCTGCTGGTAGCGATGAAAGCAAAGGCTGCATTTTTCCACGACACCGCGCATTCGCGGCGAGACATCGGGGCTCAGGTATTTTTCCATACCATCGGGCCAGACCGGATCCCACCAGTTAAAATAACGCGCGTGATAGGGGCAGGCAGCCATACAGTACCGGCACCCAAAGCATCGGGTATAGATCTGGCTCACAATCCCGGTTTCCCCGTCGTAATCCGTTGCAGTCGCCGGGCAGACAGACACACAGGGCGCATGCCCGTTATGCCCCTCGCAGTGCTGGCAGGGACGCGGCAGGTAGCAGATCTCAGTATCCGGATAGGCTTTTCCATTGGTCAACTTATAGACCCTCATCCAGGTAATGCTGTCCAGCTTATTGGATTCATCCTCCTTGAACGGAACATTATTTTCAGACATACAGGCAACCATGCAGGCGCCGCAGCCGGTGCATTTGTCCAGATCAATGGCCATTCCATATTTTTTGACCGGGTGGTGTCCTTGTTTCATCAGAACCTCATATCCTAAGTTAGGCTTTTGCCAGATTGGCGCGTATTCCCCAGGCGGCATTCATGCCCGAGACAGGATCCTCGATCGGACCGATAAGAGCATTGACATTTACACCTTTATTTGCCAGGTAGCTGTCATAGGCCGTATGTCCCAGCCCCCTGGGCATGGCTATCAGATCCGGCATGATGCCGTCAAACAGATGCACTTTAACCTTTGCCTGTCCCTCCGGCGTGCTCAGCATCGCATATTTCCCCTCGGACAGACCAAGGGATTTGGCCGTGGACGGGTTTATTTCAACCAGAATATCCAAGCCCTTTAAAATGGTATCCGATACTGTTTTAATGACAAAAGGCGGATCCCCTATCGCACCATTGGCAAGGCGCATGGAATCATACGGGATAAGGGTCATGGGAAAAGATTTTTCATCGCCTTCGGGGGTAATTTTTGCAAACAACGATTTCAAACTGATTTTATCACTGACAAATTCGAATTTTTTAGAATCGGTATTAAACGAACGCTTCCACGTGGGCGGCGTGAAATGCGGATCCGACCAGAACCCCTTTTCGACCATAATTTTCCATTTATCGGCCATGGTTTCCTTCAGGCAAGCCTGGTAATCATCCCAGGGGAACGCATCGGCCAGAGATCCGCCCACTGCATTGGCCAGCAGGATCAACGCATCCCCGACATGCCGGGTATCAAGCCGGGGGGCGATCACGGGTCTGGATAGACCGATTACAGGCTTTTGAGCCCCCGGCGGCGTGGGAACATCGAGATAGCGTTCAAGATGGGCATGGTCCGGAAGAATAATATCGGAATTGGCTGCAGTTTCATTCATCCACGGCGAAAAACTGACAATCAATGGAATTTTACCAAAAGCCTCTTTGACCTTTTGGTTGGACGGCAATGTATAGAAAGGATCCGCATCTGCAACAAACAGCACTTCAAGTGCGGCGTCAGGCCCCGAGTTGAGCACCCCGGGAAGACGGTCCAAAAGATGGCGGGCATGCGGGTATTCCTGACCGCCGGCTCCATCGATCCGGCCCTGCTTCAATCCCTTACGGGCGATTTTATCCATTTCAGGAGCGGGCCATTGAATATAGTCCGGTTCAGGCAGGGCCCAGACCCCGCCGTCCCTGTTGATGTTTCCAACCAGCGCGTTCAGGGCATGGGTGGCGACAAACTCGCCCATACTGCCCGGTGTTGTTCCCTGACCTTTGCCGCAAAGCGCTATTGGGTTCGATGCCTGCGCAAACTTCCTGGCCAGCGCAATAATTTCCGATTTTTCAACACCGGTTTGCCGGGCCACGGTAGCGGGTTCAAAATTGGCCGTAACAAACTGATTGAATTGATCAAACCCGTGAGAATAATGTTCTACAAATTTTTTATGATAAAGCGATTCCTTGATGATCACACAGGCGATCCCAAGTGCCAGGATCGATTCCGTACCGGGTTTTACCGGTATCCATTGATCCGCCTTGGCCGCCGTATTGGAAAGTCGCGGTTCGATCTGAATCAGCGTACCCTTTTTATCTTTCAGGTGGCTTTGGGCTTTGAACATCCGTGCCGATGAGCCCCAGCCGTCAATGACGCCGCTGCCGAAACTCAGCACAAAATCCGCATTTTCAATATCAAATCCGACGGTTGCCAAAACGCCGTGCATCATCTTCAGGGTAAGTCGGTAACTATCCCCCATGGATGGTGTACCAAAAAAATTGGGCGACCCGTACGTTTTCATAAATCTTTTGAACAACTGCGGGGTTGTTCCCTGATCCGAACCACAGATACAGGCTATTTTATGCGGCAGGCCCTCTGCTCGAATATTACCGAGCCGTCCGCCGACTTCGGCGATGGCCGCATCCCACGAAATTGCCTGCCATTGACCCTGCCCCCTTTCTCCGGTGCGTTTTAAGGGCGTTTTGATCCGGGTCGGGCCATAAAGCAACTGAAGCCCGGACAAACAAAGGTTGCACACTCCACCGTCGCTTCCGGGATACCCTTTCATCCCCTCTATCTTGACGGCCCGCTGTCCGACCTTGCGGACCGAGATACCACACCCCCCGGGGCATAGGGTGCTTACGGAATTGACAATGCTTACCGGTCCCTCACCGGGCACAGGTGTCCAGGGCCATGTCTGGGTCCAGACAGCCAGATCGTCGGTGAGCTTCCAGGGCAACGGAGAAAGAGCGGTACCGGCAGTTCCGCCAACCATAAGCGCCATAAAACTTCTTCGATCTATTTTCATAAAAATACACCCCTTACACGCGATAGAATATAGCTTATCAGCTGTATTAATTTAGGCGGAGCCGATTTTCAAAGCGTCGAAGGTTGAAACCGGCCCTGTTGGAAAAAACAAATCGTCTACCCGGTGTTATTTATGGCAAACAAAACACCCGCCTTTTTTTGTCTGCACACTGGCTTGACGGACGTTTTCCCTGACATGGCACTCGGAGCAGTCATCCATTTTCATTCGATCCCATGAATTTCTTTTAAAACCGCCGATATTGGTCCCCCATATATCGCGACTATACCCGGTTATGCGGTTTGCCTGATAGGGTTTAAGACTCTCTGATTCACCGATATGACCATGACAGGAAATGCAATCCATTTTGCCTGCCAAAACATGGGCCGCATGCGAAAAAAACACGCAATCCGGCTGTTTCGAATAAATAAGCCAGGGGACTTCACGCTGTTTTGAAACAAACTCTTCCACGAATTTAAGTTCTTCGGTGGTTTCTCCCATGGGTTCTTCATGACATTCGATGCACTGCTGCAGCGTGGGAGCACCCGAGAAGGTGCCGTCTTGTCGGAAAAAATGACAGCTTTCACACCCATTGTCGACCTCTTCCATATGAAGCACATGATTGAAATCTATCGGCTGACTCTTTTTGGAGTAAAGCAAATTCGGGTAAATTACCCAGCCCACAACAAGGCTCGCAACAAGTCCGATAAAAAAGAACAGAATCATATATCCTGTACTGTCTGCCTGTTTGCTGTTTCCGGCTTTGTCGGCAACTGTTTTGTTTTTATCATCAAATGTGGTCATGAATACTCCGTCAAGCTTTGGTTTAATAATTCCGCGCCTGCTGAACAATCGATACAACGTCTGAATTATGGGCTCGTACAAAAAAAAGTATCGTTACGCTATCCTGTCTTGCAAATATTGCGTGACCGGTCAGTGAAATGCCCATATGCCTTTTTGTTAAAACAATAGAATAACCGGAGAATTTGTACCTGTAGATTGCATTTTTGTCAAGGGAAATTCACTGTCCCAATGCTCCGTAGCTGTGCAGCCCGGGCAGCAGATTCACACCGAAATAGGTAAAAAGAACCGCCATAAAACCAAAGATTGAAAGGTAGGCAATTTTTTTGCCCTGCCAGCCGCGCATGAGCCTGGCATGCAGCAGAGTCGCATACATAAACCAGGTAATCAAAGACCATGTTTCCTTGGGATCCCATCCCCAGTAGCGACCCCATGCGGAATTGGCCCAGACGGCTCCGGTAATAATGCCGGCCGAGAGAAAAAGAAAACCAAACATAATCAGTTGATGCGTCAACTCGTCCAGCACGTCGGGACCGGGCAGATACTGCAGCAGAGATTTCTCGGAAGAGCCGGCACTTCTTTTTACCAGATACATAAAACTGACGCCGAATGCGACGGCAAAGGCGGCATAACCGATAAAACAGGTGATAACGTGCACGATCAGCCAGTTGCTCTTCAAGGCCGGTATCAAGGGCTGAATACGATCGCTGATATTGGGTGAGAGGGAGGCATAGGCCATGGCCGCAAAAATCAGCGGCGCTATGAAGGCTCCGATGGTCCGGTTTTGATATTTTTTTTCTACAAACAGATATAAAACCGCCGTAGTGAAGGCAAAAAATGCCAGGGATTCATAAAGATTGGAAAGTGGGGCATGGCCGAATCCAAGCCGATAGGACTCAAACCAGCGCAAAAGAAGGCCGAACAGATTGCCGATAGCACCGGCAATGATCACCCACATGGCCGGCCCCCCGACAGCCGGTTTTTTAAAAACCCAGGCAAAAATATATAAAAAAGCGGCCAGGCCATACACAAAAGTTATTACCGATAATATCTGCGAGCTGTTCATCATATATCATTCTCCACTGCGACCAGAATTTTTGCAATTTTTTTTGCCTTCAGGTGCATGCCCATTTTATTTTTGTTGGCTGTTCCGGTAACCATTACCCTGCTTTTTTCCCCGACCTGCACGACTTCTATACAAAGCTGCTGATGAGACATGAAAAAAGTGATAAAACATCCGATAATGATTACGATAAACCCGGCGTAAACCACCGGGACCCCGGGATCACTGGTTATCTGAAGCCCTGTGTAATACTGATCCGGCTGCTTTTCGAGCTGTTTGGAAGCTTCCGACTGTGCTCCGGATATGGAAATGACCATTGCGCCCCGCCGCATCTTGTCAAAATTTGCAAACCGAACCGGCAGCAGCACTTCAACAGGGTTTTGGCCTTTTGGCGTGAGAATGCCTGCAAAGGCTTCGCCGATATCCTGCCCCATGAAATCTGCGGACTGCTGAAATTCCGTAATCGTCAATTTTCCGGCGTCTTCGGGCATCTCCAGCACCTTACCGATCACTGCTTTCCGGGTATACACCATCCCCGTTTTATGGCTGACAAACTGTACAACAAATTTATCCTCAGAGATTTCCTGCTTTGGAGACTTTTGGGCGGGAAGCTTGCCGTAGCTTGACTGGAATATATTAACGCCTTTAAATCGCAGGGGATCATTGACGATGATATCCTTTGTCAAAACAACCTTTTCCTGTTCCAGGATAGTCAGGGTGGATCGATATTCTTTGGGCATACCGTTTCTGTAAAAACTGATGTCAAAATTATCGCACCGAATGGCAAAATCCAGCGCCAAGGGTGTGTCGCTGTTTCGTTGATGGATATGATCAATGGTTTGGCCCTCGGGAATATTGACAAACCCCTCAAACCCGAAAAAAGAGCCCAGCAAACCGCCGCTCAGCATCAGCACAATACTTAAATGGACCGCGTACACGCCCAGGCGGGTCAACCGTCCTTTTTCGGCAAAAATACAAAACCCGGTACTGGTCGGTTCGCTGCGATAAAAGCCAAACCTACGGGATACAATCGACTCATAAATTTTCAAGAGCCGTGCCGCGGGATGGTTGACCGTGAATTCTTCCCTCTGGGAAATTCGTCGAAACTTTGCCATTTTAAATGTTGGATTTTTTACAAAAATTATTTTCCAGGTGACGGAAAGCCGGTCAATCGAGCATATAATGATATTGATTGTCAACAGCAGCAGTAAAAGCTGAAACCACCAGGAATGGTACATGTCAAAAATATCGAGTGTCGCAAAAACACGGTACAATACTTTGCCGTATTGATGAAAATAGGCGGCATGGCTTGCATTCTGGGGAATAATCGTTCCGATGATGGAAGTTCCCGCAAGACATAACAGTACAATCACGGTAAGTCGAACCGAAGCAAAAAAAGCCCAAACTTTTTTCAAGGGACCGGCAAACGTCACCTTTTTACCCATTGAGTGTTTCCTTTTTTAAAAATAAAGAAAATATTTCTACCAAATGTATCGCCCCGGCGCAATGTCAAAATATCGTATCCGTCCGGGCCGGGATCCGCCTGACATGCTTCAACCTTTTGAAGATTTGAAACACTGCCCTCAAACAGATAAAAAAAACAGCCTGCAGGTTATTGTTTCTGCAGGCTGAATTAAAAAATCGGGATAAATTGAATACTATTTTTTCTTACTATAAACACCGCGTGACTTTGATATAATTTTGTTCTTTTTTGCAAGCTTATAGACTGCATTGCTGAGCTGTCTGGAGCTTAACGAAGTCTTTTCTTTCAATTTGGCTATAGTTGCACCGGTTCTGCTTTTTCTGATAACCTCATAAACCGTTTCAAGCACGGTCATCGGCTCAGCCGGTGCGGCTTTCTTGGCCGGTGCGGCTTTCTTTTTCGGTGCGGCCTTCTTTGCCGGTGCGGCCTTCTTTGCCGGTGCGGCCTTCTTTGCCGGTGCGGCCTTCTTTGCCGGTGCGGCTTTCTTTGCCGGTGCGGCTTTCTTTGCCGGTGCGGCCTTCTTTGCCGGTGCGGCCTTCTTTGCCAATGCGGCTTTTTTAACTGGTTGCAATTTTGCTATCGACGCTGTAATTTTTTCTACCTCTTCCAAAAGAGTCGCAAGGGTCTTGGTAATCGAGATCAATTGCTGTTGTAATTCCTTCATTTCGCATTCCTCCTTTACCGTATACTATCTTTATTAAAATTAAGCATTTATATATCCCCTAATATACTTCTCTCCAAATGTCAAATAAATCGGTAGAAAAAAGACAAAATAATATCTCCCGGGAATGCTTTTTTTACTGACACGGCTGATATCCGCTCAACCTGATATATTGCATCTTGCCGCAAAGCATTACAACCTTTCAACCGGCTCTATGGGTCACGTGATTCTTTATTTTATGTTTTGTATATCAAAAAAAAGCCCACCAGACATAAACAATAAAAACAATCCATGCAATAATGCAGACGACATAAGATCTCCAATCCGTCGGCTTCCGGGCCGTGCCGTGGTTCTCCACCTCTCCCACCTTTTTATTGCAGACAGAGCATGTTTCAGCATCAACAGGGAGGTGAGTCTGGCAGTACGGGCATTTTTTTGTTGAAAAGGATTCGTGGTCAAATTTTTCAGGATTAAATTTATCCATTAATTCTCCTCTTCCATTTTACAATACCATGAACAACTACAAGTTCTATTTCTCAGGCAAGCGAGGCACTACCCTAAAAAATTTTCTTCAACAATTATTTCACTTTTTTCTTTTACCTGAGCCAGCCAGGCTTTAAAGGCGTCAAATCTTTTTTGCTGAAGCAGCTTTGTCCTGATACCCTCTTTTTCTTTTTCAAATGCACCGGCGTCCGGTATTTTCCTCTGCTTTTGCCGTAGAATATAATAGCCATCCGCCGCTTTTATAATTTTGTCAGCCAATGGATTTTTACTGGTCAACAAAAAAGACGCGGCTGCAATTTCCGGAGAATTGCCAATTTTAGGGATGAAATCGTTACGCTTAAACAAACCGGTGCTTATCGGGGTTACCGAAAATGTCTTGCCGGCAACTGCCATGGATTGTCCGCCAGTGATGGTGCTTAACAGGGCCTCTGCATCCAAGCGGGCCCGGGCATCCTTTCTTTCTTTTTGCAAATCAGCTCTCACACGATCCTTAACTGTATCAAAAGAAGGAATCTTGGAAGGAATTCTATTAACCAACTGCAGTATATAATATCCATTGTCAAAATCAAGGGGATTGCTGATTTCCAACGGTTCCAACGCAAATGCGGCAGATGCGAATTTTGCCCGGTTTGTGACTACCTTTGCAGGGCCTTTCCCTGAAAATTCCGTCGTAAATACTTCCATATTTTTTTTACGTGCCGTTTCAATGAAGTCATCGCCTTCAAAAAAGGCGTCATAAGCTGCTTCGGCCTCGTCATAAGCAATATTTTCCGCCTGTGCAGCGGCAAGTTTTTTGCCGATTTCAAGCTTTGCTTCGTCAAAGGAACGCGTCGAAGCATCCTTGATATTTTCGATTTTAATAATATGCCATCCAAAACGGGTACGCACCGGTTCACTGATTTCACCGGCTCTCATGGCAAATGCTTTGTCTGCAAAAGGTTTGACCATCTCTTCTTTTTTAAAATAACCAAGATATCCGCCGGTTGTATTACTGGGACCTTCTGAATACTGCCCGGCCAATTTCGCAAAATCCCGGTCCTGGCGGGCCATATCCATAACATCCAGGGCTTTTTCTTTTTTCTTCCCGACGATTTCCGGCAAAGCATCCTCATCCACCTTTATCAGGATGTGGCGTGCCTCGACTGTTTTTTCAGTTTTGAATTCCGCCTGATTTATGTCGTAATAGTCCTGTATTTCCGCATCGCTGATATTGGTTCTGTCCATAAAATCATCGGGATTGGAATGAATATAGCGAACATTGACCCGCGGTTCTGTTTTATAGGAAGATCGATGTTCATCAAAGTAGTCTTCGATCTCTTCGGTGGACGGATCACTGTCCTTGTAGCTGTCGGGCCGAAGTACTACAAACTCAATATCAACGGAGGCATTGGTGTATTTAAACCACTCTTGTGCTTCATGGTCCGAAACCTTGACGCTGTCGCTGACAAACGATCTCATTTTCTCTGTCAGCATGGATTCCTTCTGCAGCAGTTCAAATCCTTCCGGTGTCATGTGGTAGCGGTTTAAAACTCTGCTGTACAGACGGTTATCAAATCTACCCTCGTTTTGAAAGACCTTCATGTTTCGAATAAAATCAGCGAGTTCATCATCGGAAACCCTGAAATCAAGTTTTTCAGCCTGCTGTATAATCAACTTTTTTTCGATGAGTTGATCCAGTGCCTGCTGTTTGACATTCAGCATTTCCAGCATTTTGTCATCCAGGTTATTCCCAAGCCGCTGCTGCAGATTTTCAATCATCTGATTATACGCATTATTATATTCCTGCATGGTAATCACATCGCCGTTTACCATAGCAACCCTGGAGGCCCGTTTTGAAGTAAAACTGCCGACACCCCAGAAAACAAAAACAACCACAATCGCTCCTAGAATAAATTTTATCAACCAACTTGATGCATAATTCCGCATTAATTTGAGCATTGCAATCCACCTCTGTAAATAGTAACCCGCTTTCTGTTAGTTAAACCGGGCATACAAAATTGTATTAGAAAGTATTGATGATCAAAAAATTAAATTAATAACTCTATTTTCAATCACTTTTTTTGTCAACTATTTCATTTGATGCACCTGAAAAATATATTTGGATGGCTGAAGAAAAATCTGTCGGAACCTTAGAGCCGGGTACGGATACAAAAATTATAAGGCGATTAAAGCGCATCAAGCAATTTTTCATGAATATTGTCAAAGGCGCCATTGGACATGACAAGTATGTGGTCGCCGGTTCCGGCATGGTCTGCCAGATAATCGACAATTGAATCCGTATCGGAAAAATAATGCGCATTTTTACCACGCGCCTTTAAATCATATACCAGATTTTCAGAGGAAAATCGATCATCCTGTGGAATTTTATTGAGCAGCGGCGGCCTGCGGATACAGATCAAATCCGCCGGATCAAATACGGATGGATATACGTTCTGGAACACCTTGCGCATACTCGAGTTTGTACGCGGTTCAAACACGGCAATTAAACGTCCGCCCGTGCAAAACGGTTTAAGGGCGCAGAGAGTCTCTTTTACCGCAGTCGGATGATGCGCAAAATCGTCGATAATGGTAATGCCGTTTTTAATTCCCCGGACCTCCTGCCGGCGTTTGACCCCTTCAAAGGTTTCAAGGGCTTTTTTAATAGCCGGCAGGGGAACGTGCAGGCACTCCGCAGCGGCTATAGCGGCCAGGGTGTTCATCAAATTGTGTCGACCCATAAGCCGGGTTTTAAAACTGCCGTAGTGCCTGCCCTGCCTGTAAACCTCAAAAGTGGTCCAGGGCGGATGAACGGAAAACCGTTTCAGGTGCCAGGCCGAATCCGGATTCAGCCCATAGGAATTTATGGCACAGCGTTTCCCCTTAACCAGCCGGGAAATATTCTCATCCCCGTCAAATATCAGCAAATGGCTTTGAGGGGAGAGCCGTGATAAAAACCGATTAAAAATCTTCTTTACATGATCCAGGTCCCTGAATATGTCCGCATGATCAAATTCGACACTGGTCAACACGGTTATCAAAGGATCATAATGTAAAAATTTGGGCCCCTTGTCAAAAAATGCAGTATCATATTCATCCCCTTCTATGACCATATACGATCCCTTTCCCAGGCGGTAATTACTGTTAAAATTTTTCAGTATACCGCCGATGAAATAGGATGGATCGAATTTTTCATCATATTGTCCGGCCTGATATAGAATCCATGTCAAAATCGACGAGGTCGTACTTTTACCATGGGTCCCGGCGATTAGAAGCGTCTGGTTATCGGCAACCCCAAAATGATTAACCGCCTGCGGCATGGAGCAGAAGTTGAGTCTTCGGCGCATGGTTTCCATAACTTCAGGATTATCCCGGCTTACGGCATTGCCGATAACCACCAGGTCCGGGCCGTCCGACACGTTTTCCGGGAGAAATCCATCGGCAACCAAGATCCCCTTTTGAGCCAGAAAATCACTCATGGGCGGATAAATTTTCCGATCTGATCCACTTACCCTAAAGCCCTTGTCCTTCAGCATCCCGGCCAAGGCTCCCATTCCGGTTCCACAAATCGCAATCAAATGAATTTTATTGATATTTTCAGGAATATAGTTTTTGACAAGGTCTTTATCCGACATAAGAAGGTTCACCATCAGAAACGGTTTAGTTTGTTCGCATGCGTTTAAAAACAGACGTTTTTCAAGTACCATCCAGCCTGTGCGTCTTAAAGGGAGGGCTTCCGAGTCCTACGTATTCAGGAACAGAAAATATGTCAACCTTTTTGACGGCTCTAAAAGGCGGAATGCATGCTTTTTATATTTTGTTTTACCGCAACTTACATATTTGCTTTATCGGTTGCAGATCGGACAGATCCGATTACAGCGATATCAATCTGCACTTTAATTATTTGAATTGACATAAAGATTCAATCTGAGTATATTAAAACATACAGTTACTCGACATTTCTTATTAATCGTTATCTTTGTTAACGGCAAAAATCATATGCTCAGCAGTTCCCCCAATACCATATCGCCACAGGAAACATCCATTGCACGGTTAAAAGTAATATCCTCATGGGTTTCTTCGGTTCAGGATATCGATAAACTGCTTGAACTTATTATTGAAACAGCAACTCAAATGATGCAGGCCAAGGCCAGTTCCCTGCTGCTTCTGGACCCTAAAACCAGGCAGCTTTACTTCAAGGTGGCCACCGGGGAAAAAAAAAGCGAAGTTAAAGACTATAAAGTCAAAATAGGCCAGGGCATTGCCGGCCGCGTAGCTGAAAAAGGAACGCCGCTGCTTATTCAGGATGTCAAAAAAGACCCGCGCTGGTATGGAGAAATCAGCAAATCACTGGGCTTGGAAACCCGCTCCATCGCATGCGTTCCCATGAAAATGAACGACGAAGTAATTGGCGTTGTCCAGATTATTGACAAGCAGGACGGCAGCCCGATTCAAAATCAGGACATGCAGACACTTGAGGTCTTTGCCGAGCTTGCGGCCCTGGCCATTGGAAATGCCCGTAAAATTGATCAGGTAAAACAGGAAAACCGGGATTTAAAGGAAGAACTGGGGGCAAAATACCAGATAATCGGAGAAAGCAAAACCATAAAAAAAGTTGTCTCCGATGCCTTCAAAGTTGCCAATTCCAAAACAACGGTACTTATTCTGGGGGATAGCGGAACCGGTAAAGAACTCCTGGCACGGCTGATTCACAGGGCCGGTTCACGGAAGGATAATATTCTGGTGGTCCTGAACTGTGCGGCACTGCCGGAAACCCTGCTGGAAGATGAACTGTTCGGACATGAAAAAGGCGCCTTTACCGGTGCAGTGGGCCGTAAAACAGGAAAATTCGAACTGGCGGACAAGGGCACGATCTTTCTGGATGAAATCGGTGAAATGAATCCGGGAATGCAGGCCAAACTGCTCCGTGTTCTTCAAGAGGGCGTGTTTTACCGGGTCGGCGGCAATACCCCGATTTCAGTGGATGTGCGGGTTGTCTCAGCAACCAATAAAAACATTACCAAAGAAGTCAAAAACGGTCGTTTCAGGGAAGACCTGTATTACCGATTGAATGTCGTCTCACTTAATTTACCGACCTTGCGGGAAAGGATATCGGACATTCCCCTGCTGTCCGAATACTTTCTCAATATCTTCAAAAAAGAAACCGGCGCTTCAAATCTTCGCATATCCAATGAGGCCAAACAAAAAATGATGCGCTATGACTGGCCCGGGAATGTACGCGAGCTGCGTAATGCGCTGGAAAGGGCGGTTGTCATGGGCAACGGACGGGAAATTGTACCCGAAGACCTGCCGATTGATATTTCAAGGCCCAGTGTTCCCGATTCCCAGATAGGTACCACCATGGAAAAGGCGGTTAACAACTTTAAAAAAGAATTTATCACACTCACACTCAAACATACCGGCGGCAACAGAAGCAAAGCCGCCAAAATCCTGGACATTCAGAGAACCTACCTGTCCCGCCTCATCTCCCGTTATAACCTCCGGGATGTTTAAGGGCCTCGGAAAAAATAAATTACACAATCCTGCTTGTCTTTTAGCCCGGCTACTGCATTGCGTCAATGCCCTCATACAACAAGTATGAAACCATCGCCGCGCTTTATACCCGACCCAAAAATCAAGCGCAATCTCAATTTAATGAATTCTATCCGAGGCCCTAACAGCCATATCGTATGGGGCACCCACACAAAATAAGCTTATACCCGGACAAGCCGGAGCCGTATCGAATATTGGCACGTATTTTGCTGTCTATTTCATCATGACCTCTTGTTATGGCCATAGCGGAAAGATATCCGCGATCATCTCTTAACAGCCAAAACAATTTTAAGGAACCCATGATGAATTTATGCAGCCATTTCAACAGTAATGAAAAAACAGGGCCGGAAAACCAGCACCTTTTAAACCAATTTCACAGTGTTGAATTTTTATCACCCGAAATCCAGATTCTCTATCAGTTCAAATTGTGGAATTCGAAATCAGAACCGCTGTTTGTTCTGGTAAGAGAAGAATCCGATATTCTTGGGTATCTCAAGGCCGGGAATGTATTTAAAATGAAATACTACGGCACGGATTCAGGATGCCCGACAAAGTGTCTGCCGACCCAGATCGAAAATATTTCCAAAGAGGAGCAGGGCCGTTTCAAGGGACATTACCTGGTCAGCCTGTCAATCCTGCCGTCTGCAAACGAAACGATTCATTAACCCTGATGATCTTGTAAAAACCTCGCTGCGAAAATTTCAGCGACCATATACTGTGGTATCACAATAATCATACCGCCTCATATGGCGTTTTAGTTTCGATTTTTCGACTTTTTACGAATGCATGAAAATGAATACCATCAATAAAACTCTCCACGGCAAGACGTAAAGTACCGATCCCTGTTTGACACTTTTCACACAACCCCTGTATACTAAAAGATACAATTCAAACAAACGCCTCCGCCTCGTCACTATCCCTGCTTTAAAATAATTCCACCGTTCCTTGCCCCTAAATTATTTTTCAATAGGCCGTACGCGGTCAGGCATGGCCCATGCAAAGACTTGTTTTTCGTTAGCTGCCGACACCGTCAAAAAACCACCGGAACATATCACAGCTCCCGATGGGAAAAGACAAAGCCCGGGTGTATAAGAAAAAACAGTATCTGCCCTTGTAAAATTATCAATGCCGATCCTGAAAACCAAATACCTTCAACAGTCGGATGCACGCGGTCATAGTCATATTGGCACGCTACTTGAATTAAACCATTCAAAAGCGCATGTCAAAAAAAAGGGGGGCACAAATGAAAAAATACATATCCATACTGATCATATTTATGATGGCACTGAGTTATGGATGTACCGTATTTAAGCTGCCGGCATTGTCGAATAATACCGGCAATATTTCCGGCTGCGGCTCAGGTTGTCAAACATGTGAATATTCAAACCCGTTCACAACCGGTATCGATTTTTTTATCACCCAAAACTACGCTATCAACCTTAGGCTTAATTTATGCGGGCAAGGCAACGAGATCGATCTTCAAGAAACCCCGATTCGCTTTGACTCCGACAAAATCAGCCCCATAGTCGACTGCCGGTATTATTTCTAATTTTCGCCCCTCATCCGTCCTTGACGCCTTTTTTTGTTTGTGCTGATTATTTTCTCAACCCGCCCAGCACTTCTCCGGCCGCTTTAATCGTAGCATCAATTTGCTCGCCCCCATGTGTCGCCGATACAAAAAGGCTTTCAAATTGAGAGGGCGCCAGATAAATGCCCTTATTCAACATACCTTTATAATAAGCGGCAAACAGTTCAAGGTCACTGGTTTTGGCATCTTCAAAATTTACCACGTCCCGGTCCGCAAAGAAAAATCCAAGCATGGAGCCGACATGATCAACCCTGGCCCGGATACCCGCTTTTTCGGCAGCTTTTCTCAGACCGTCGGCAAGTTGGTCGGCCTTTTTATTCAACTTATCGTAAAATCCAGGAGCCTTTAGCTGTTTCAGAGTAGCGATTCCGGCTGCCATGGCCAACGGATTACCGGACAATGTCCCGGCCTGATAAACGGCTCCCTGGGGTGAAATATGTTCCATGATATCCCGCCGGCCGCCATACGCGCCCACCGGTAGTCCACCGCCGATTATTTTGGCGAAACAGGAAATATCAGGCCTGATGTTATACAACGTCTGGGCGCCGCCATATGCAACCCTGAACCCCGTCATGACTTCATCAAATATCAGCAGACTTCCGCATGCATGCGTAAGTTCTCTGAGAGTTTCCAGGAATCCGGGCACAGGCGCCACAAGACCCATATTGCCTGCAATCGGTTCAACGATAATGCAGGCGATCCGGTCACCCTGCCGGGTCATGATATCATGAACAGCTTCAATATCATTGTAGGGAAGCGACAGTGTATGTTCAACCACGGATTTTGGAACGCCGGGGCTGCCGGGAATACCCAGTGTTGCAATCCCCGAACCGGCCTCCACCAGCAATGTGTCTGCATGGCCGTGGTAGCAGCCGTCAAATTTTACAATCATGTCTCGTCCGGTCACTCCCCGGGCCAGGCGGATCGCACTCATTGTGGCCTCGGTTCCGGAATTGACCATCCTGACCATCTCAACCGATTCCACGGCATCGACAATCATTTCCGCCAGATCAATCTCAAGCTCCGTCGGGGCCCCGAAACTGGTCCCCCGCTCCAGAGTTTCTGCAAGAGCTTTTATAACCCGCGGATGTCTGTGCCCCAGAATCATGGGGCCCCATGATCCGACATAATCAATAAAACCGTTTCCATCGGCATCAAAAAGCATACAGCCATCGGCATGATCAATAAACACCGGTTCGGCACCCACTGCCCGGCAGGCACGTACGGGGCTATTAACACCACCGGGTATGATTTTTACGGCACTTTCAAACAAACGGCGTGATTTTTCCTGTTTCATGATTTTTTGAATCCTTTCATCAGTCATCAATGTTGGATATACGAGTCAGCATACACTTGCATCATACGAAATTTTTACCCGCGAGATTACTTTAAATTTATTTTAAAATCAACCATCCCTTTTACCTCCTGAATCCTGAGCAGTTGAACCTTTGAATGATCAGCAAAATATTTTACCGCCAACAGATAAAAAATAATTTGACATCCATATTTAAAGCTGATACGAAGCTTATCCGTTCGGATTTGTGACCAGATTAATTTATTTTGGGCCGTTAGCTCAACTAGGCAGAGCACCTGACTCTTAATCAGTAGGTTGAAGGTTCGATTCCTTCACGGCCCACCAAATTTTTACACCGTGGGTTAGCTTTTTGTGGCTAACCCTTTTTTTATATTAAAATTGAATGCTTGTTTTATCGGCAAAGCACCCGGCCTCGCTCGAAAATATAATTTTCGGAGTTTGATTCCTGCTGATTAAAAATTTGGCTTTTAATAATAAAAATAGACTTGACAGAAAACTTATTGCGTTGATATTGTATTAAATTTTATATGGTGATATTCTACTATATCCTTGCTCCGGTCTTCCGGGGCTATAACATCCATAAGGAGGAAATATGCGAAGGTACGAAACGATCATAATTATTGATCCCGACCTTTCAGAAGAGCAGCGTGCGCCCCTTTTCGAAAGGTGCAACAATCTGATACCTCAATACGGCGGATTGCTTGTCATGCATGACGACTGGGGTCAAAAAAAACTTGCTTACGACATCAAAAAAAAAGCACGTGGCTATTATACCCGGCTTGACTACTGCGGAACCGGTGATCTGGTCGATGAACTGGAAAGATTCTTCAGAATAGATGATCGAGTATTAAAATTCATGACGGTATTGCTTGAAAAACAGGTTGATATAGATCGTATTAAAGAAGAAATGATCCTGGCTGAAAAAGCCGAGAAAGAGGCTGCTGCCGCCAGAAAGGATGCCCTCGAAAAAAATTCAGCGCCCGATGTGGAAGCCGCTACACCTGAAAGCCAAGAAACTCAGCCGGAAGGACCTCAGCCAACAGCAATTCAAAGTGAAGAGGAGGAGTAAAAAATGGCTTTTCAACCTCGCAAACGAACCAATACCAACCGGAAAAAAAGAAAAGTTTTTCATCGCCGCAAAGTATGTCGTTTCTGTGCCGACAGCAGTCTTGTAATCGATTATAAAGACGCCAAGACATTAAAATATTTTATCACCGAACGCGGCAAAATAATCCCCAGACGAATATCCGGAACCTGTGCCAAGCATCAGCGGGCTCTGACCCATGCTATTAAACGTGCTCGCACAATTGCACTTCTGCCGTATGTCGGTACCATGGGATTTTAGCAGTCCACCCACCGGCACCTTAAAGGAAGGGATGACAGTGCTGCAGAACGATCAAAGCATGATCGCTAAAGATATTGCTACAGGGACAGCCATAGCCGTTTTTATTATTGGTATATCCATCTACATACCAATAATCGGTTTTTTCTGCGCCCTGTTTATGCCTTTGCCCCTTCTGTTTTATCGTTTAAAACTGGGCCGCAAGGCCGGCGCTGTCATATTTATTGCCACGGTCATTGTCATGGCCGCATTGCTTGACGGATTGTCCATTGACATGTTTTTTTTCGTTGAGTTGCTTTTTTTGGGATTTGTTCTGGGTGAACTTTTCGAATTAAATCTTTCTATAGAAAAAACAGTTCTCTACAGTTGTGGATCGGTTTTGGTAAGCGGCCTTGGCATTTTATTGATTTACAGCAATATGTTCGGCAAGGATATTGTTGTGCTGGTATCCGACTATGTAAAACTAAATCTTGAGCTTACAATGGTTCTCTATCAGAGCATGGGAATGTCTGAAGAAAGCATTCGGATCATTTCAAACTCGCTTGATAATATTCAATATGTTCTGGTACGTATTATTCCGGCGATGGTTGTTATATCGACTTTTTTTGTGGTCTGGACAAACCTGTTGCTGGCCAGGCCGCTTTTAAAAAGCAAGTCACTATTTTCCCCTGCTTTCGGGTCTTTACAACAGTGGAGATCGCCTGAATTTTTAGTGTGGGGTGTGATTGGATGCGGATTATTACTTCTTTTTCCGTCCAAAGCAATTAAAGTGCTGGCGTTAAACGGCCTGCTGATCTTGATGCCGGTTTATTTTTTCCAAGGAATAGCCATTGTATCACATTTTTTTAACAAAAAAAAATTCCCCCGATTTCTCAGGTTGTTTTTATACGGCCTCATAGCCCTGCAGCAACTCTTTCTTATTGCTGTTATCGGGGTCGGTTTTTTTGATATATGGTTAAACTTTAGAAAGTTGGGAATCAAAAACAGTTCCGGGCAAAATTAATACGGCCGGCAGGATTTCAAGGAGTGGCGCCCTGAACGCTTATACATAAATTAATCATACGGATCTATTGGCTATACTCTATTCAGGCCTGCCCGTCTTTACGATTAAATGGAGGTTACAATGAATGTCTTATTAAAGGAAACAATCGAGGCCCTCGGTATTATCGGAAGTGAAGTATCCGTTGCCGACGGCTATGCCCGCAACTATCTTCTGCCTCAAAACAAGGCTGTCCCGGCCACACCGCAAAATCGCAAAATGATGGCGCAGGAAAAGAATAAGTTCGAGCTTCAAATCGCCAAAGAAAAAGAATTTGCTGAAGAGATGGCAAAAAGGGTCGAAGGCGTTGTATGCACAATACCCGCCAAGGTCAGTGATGAAGACCGCCTATACGGATCCGTATCATCAAGAGATATCATCAACGCCCTGACTGAACAGGGAGTCGAAATTGAAAAAAGAATGATCATGCTCAGTGAGCCCATTAAAAATATCGGGACCTTCAAAATCCCCATCAGAATCTACAGAGAAGTAGAGCCTGAAATTACGGTTGAAATCATTCCCGAATAAATCACTGCGGCCTCAGGCTATAACCGGAATTATAGTATGAGGCCGGCGGTGTTTTAATTTGTACCGCTGTTCATTCAAGCTGTTTCAATAGAACGGCCACCGGCATTCTGCCTTGAGGTATTCACATAACCTCGCAAAAGGTTATTATTTGTTGCGCTTCAGGTAAACAATCGGCAGCGACCAAAAGACCCAAAAATAAACAGCAGCGGTTTTATCGAAACCCTGAGCAAAAAAACCGCAACTCCCGCCCCATGAGGTATATAATAGGCAAATGGCACAACCCCATTCAACGACTCCTGTAAATCCATCCCGACATGCTCTGCCTCCGCAAAGTATCCAGGCCGAGGAGTCGATTATCAGTGCCATTTTACTTGACAATGAAACTCTCTTTGAAGTGCTTGATATCCTTAAGCCTGAAGATTTTTACCGATCGGCCCACCAGAAAATCTTTGCGGCAATTTCTGAATTATTCACCAAAAATGAACCGTGTGATCTGGTAACTCTCACAGAAATTCTAAAAAATAGAGGGGAACTTGAACAAATCGGCGGCGCAACCTATCTTCCGTCTATTGTGGACACCGCTCCGCTCGCGGTGAATGCTGTTCATTATGCCCGGATTATTCACAACAAAGCCAGTTTGCGTCGTCTGATTGAAAAAGCCAATGCAATCGTAAAAAAATGTTTTGAAGAACAGGATGATGTTGATGAAGTTATTGACTTTGCAGAATCCTCTGTTTTTGAAATTTCAGAGCACAAAATCAACCCGGCCTTCTTTTCCATAAACCAGCTCATTGATAAAAACATAGAGACTCTCGAAGAACGACAGGCCAACAAGGCCTTGGTAACCGGGGTTTCAACCGGATTTTCCCGGCTCGACACCATCACGTCCGGTCTCCAGCCGTCGGATTTGATCATCCTGGCGGCCCGGCCCAGTATGGGCAAGACTTCACTGGCCCTTAACATCGCAAGAAACGCCGCCGTTGATGCAAATACGGCAGTAGCTATTTTTTCGCTGGAAATGTCAAAGGAGCAATTGAGCATGCGCATGCTGTGTTCCGAAGCACGAATCGACTCCAATCGACTGCGAAGCGGTTTTTTCGGCCGTGATGACTGGGACAAGCTGACGGATGCAGGCTCGATTTTATCGGATGCACCAATTTTTATTGATGATTCCGCAAGTATTTCAGCTATTGAAATCCGGGCCAAAGCCCGCCGGTTGAAAATGGATAAAGATATCGGACTGATCTTGATCGACTACCTGCAGCTTATGAAGGGACGCTCCTCAGCCGAACGACGTGACCTTGAAATCTCCGAAATATCAAGATCCCTCAAGGGCCTGGCAAAAGAGCTGAACATCCCCATCGTAGCCCTGTCACAGCTTAACCGCAAACTCGAAGAACGCGGTGAGAAGCGCCCCATGCTTTCCGATTTAAGAGAATCGGGGGCTCTTGAACAGGACGCCGATGTCGTGGCTTTCATCTACCGGGATGATGTTTATAACAAAGACAGCAATAATCCCAACCGGGGAAAAGCCGAGCTCATCCTTGCCAAGCAGCGCAATGGTCCTGTAGGAACCGTTCATCTGGCTTTTTTAAATACCTATACCCGCTTTGAATCGCTGGCACCTGACGATATAGCATAAACAGTCAGCAGTAATCCGACCTGACTTTATTCTAATATGAAAAAACTTTTCGGGAATCTCAAAGGCCTTAAATCGGATCAGATTCGTAAACTTGAGAATCTATACCGCCGCCGCATTCCTCCGGAATTCATCATAACTGCAGACTTAAGCCTCGACCTTAGCCGGTTGTCCGTCGAAACAGGCCGTCAAATCGGATTGATGATAAACCGTCAGGGAAAAATCATCCATGTAATCATTGGAAACAATCAGGGAATTATGATTCCCGATATCAGTGATTACAGGATCTCCGCAGATCGCTTAAGAGGTCTGCGCTGCATTCACACCAGCTTTGGAAGCGACGGATTGACCAATGATGATCTCACGGATCTGTCCCTGCTGAGGCTCGATTTGATAGCCGCCATTACAATTAAAAGCGACGGCAGCCCTGACAAGATCCATGCCGGCCATATCCTTCCTCACAACAGAGACAAAACCCCATACCAACTGATTCCGCCTATCTCACCGCATCAACTGGATATCGGGTGTTTGGATCTTATCCGTGCACTGGAGGCCGAACTTGCCCAAACAGGGCGTCTATATAAGGCCGACCCCAACAAAGAAAAAGCGCTGCTCATCAGTGTTACATCACTGCCTAAAAATGCAGCCATGGATTCACTCATGGAACTTGCAGAGCTATCCGCCTCAAGCGGCATAGATGTCGCTGAAACCATCATTCAGCAACGCCGCAAGGCAGATCCACGCTATCTCATGGGGCTTGGCAAACTCAAGGAATTGGCGATCCGTGCTCTGCATCAGGGAGCCGGCCTGATTATCTTTGATCAAGAATTAAACCCCTCCCAGATCCGATCCATTACCGACAAAATTGACCTGAAAGTGATCGATCGAACCCAATTGATTCTTGACATCTTTGCCCAGCGGGCAAAGTCCCGAGAAGGAAAACTGCAGGTCGAACTGGCCCAGTTCAAATATCTGCTGCCCCGTCTGGTGACCCGGAACACCGCCATGTCCCGTCTTACCGGCGGTATCGGCGGGCGAGGCCCCGGAGAAACCAAACTGGAAATAAACCGCCGGCGCGTTCGCGACCGCATCAAACGTCTGGAAAAGTCACTGACGCTTGTATCCCGTCGTCGAAAACAGCAAAAATCCAAACGCCATAAAAAAGGCCTGCCGGTTATTTCCATCATCGGATATACCAATGCCGGGAAATCGACCCTTTTAAATACACTTACCAACAGCAGCGTTCTGGTTGAGAACCAGCTATTTGCCACGCTGGACCCCTCAAGCAGGAGATTGAAGTTTCCCCGCGACATGGAAGTGATTGTCACCGATACGGTGGGATTTATCAAAAACCTTCCCCGGGACCTGCTGGTTGCTTTTCGGGCCACCCTCGAAGAACTTGAAAATGCCGAACTGCTGCTGCATGTCATCGACATCAGCAATCCGCGTTTTGAAAATCAAATCGAATCGGTCGAAAAAATTCTCGGCCAACTCAAACTGCAGAAAATTACGACCATCCGGGTTTTAAATAAAATGGATCGAATAGACCTGGAAACCGTTAAAAACCTTGAGCAGCGATTGAGGGGCACAGCGATCTCGGCTAACAAATCTGCAACCCTTACGCCACTCATCAAAAACATGACAAACCTGTTGACATACCGGTTAAAAAAAATATAGGTTTACTTCCTTATGAATCTTGAAACAGTGACAAAAGTCGGTATGGCGGCAGCCGACAGAGGTGCTGAAGTACTGCGCGGTCAATTCGGCAAAGTTTTAAATATTCAAAAAAAGAATATAACCGATCTGGTTACCAATGCCGATATCGAATCGGAAAAGGCAATCATTCAAACCATCCGCGCCCAGTATCCCGAACATGCCATTCTGGCTGAAGAAAGCGGCGCCCAAAAGGGAGAAAATGATTGCCAATGGATCATCGATCCTCTCGACGGCACCACCAATTTCGCCCATGGCGTGGGGATATTTTCAATTTCCATTGCATTTTCTTTCAAGCAGGAAATTGTGGCCGGCATTGTCTTGAATCCGGAAAGCGGCGAACTTTTTTCAGCCATAAAGGACAGCGGTGCCATGCTTAATGGAAATCCGATTCAGGTTTCCAATTCTAAAATCGTTCAGGACAGTTTACTGGTGACCGGTTTCCCCTATGATGTACAGCCTGTTTTTCCTGAACTGATGACACGGTTTTCCCATTGTCTGAAAGCGGCCCGCGGAATCAGAAGACTGGGCTCTGCCGCGCTGGATCTATGTTTTGTTGCATGCGGCCGTTTTGATGGCTACTGGGAAGAAAATCTCAAACCATGGGACACTGCGGCCGGGCTACTGATTGCAACCGAAGCCGGGGCACGGGTAACCGATTTTTCTGACCGAACATATAGAATAGAGGATAAGGAAATCCTGGCGACCAACAGACAAATTCATAATGAGATGCTATCATTATTGGCAATAGAGGGTAAAATATGAGCAGACCTTTCGACAAAAAAACACTCGATGATCACATCGGGTGTTTTGGCAATTTTAATAAAACAGATCCGATTTGCACCAGGCTGTGTGCCGTAAATCTAAGATGTGCGATTGAGGGAGATCAGCAGGATCGTATGGAAATTCTGGAAGAGCTGGTAGCGTCCGAAATCATGTTCATGAAAGTACAATAAGGAGTTGCGTACTTGTAAAATCTTTGCGTTTTCGGCAAAACACAATGGGTATATTTCCTCTATCTTAAGTAATTGAATATTTTCGAGATAAAACGAGCCTGCCGGTCCGAACGATAGGATGGCAGAGGCCTAAAAGCTGCCGGATTCCAGTTTTTTGCTGAAAAATTTCACATGTTCCTGGATTCGGGCGCTTTCTTTCAGCCCCCGCTCTACGGAACTGATGGCATGGATGGCGGTCGCATGATAACGGTTAAAACTTTTCCCGATAGCCTGGAGAGGCTGGTCCGTATACCTGCGTGCCAGATAAATGGCAATTTGACGCGGTTTGACTATTTTCTGCTTGCGGGAAGGTGAAACAAGATCTTTAACCGGCACATTATAATACTTGCTCACAATTTTTTTAATTACATCCAGGGTGATATCTTTTTTACGACGGGCAATATTTTCAACTACGCTTTCGGCCAGATGAATATCAATGGAACTCCCCAGCAGGGAAGATTTAACGGCCACTCCGATAAGCCCGCTTTCCAGTTGTCTCACATTCTCTGTGAGCTCTCCGGCCAGATAATCGGTAACCGAATTCGGCATTATATAATTTTTTTGAAGACATTTTTTTTGCAATATCCTGACCCGGGTTCTAAAATTCGGCGGATCGATTCTGGAAATCAAACCGCCGGAAAGGCGTGAACGCAAATTATCATGCAACCTAGGTATATCCGCCGGAAGATAGCAACTTGAAAAAATTATCTTCTTTTCCGAGTCCAGTAATGTATCCAGCGTCAGACAAAGTTCCAGTTGGGTTCTCTCCTTGCCGCTTAGAAAATGAACATCCTCAATGAGTAGTGCATCGCAATTGTATCGGTATTTTTCTTTAAACTGTTCAATGCGATCATGCCTGAGAGCATATACCATTTCATTGGTAAAATCTTCAGCCGTAATATAGTAAACACGCTCGGATGGAAATTTCGATAAAATATGATGCCCGATTGACTGGGCAAGATGGCTTTTCCCCATTCCGACGTTTGACTGCATGAACAGACTGGTCTGTTGATTTTTCCGATGAGTGGCAAGAGATAGCGCCGCAGAATAGGCAAAATCAGAATTATCCCCCACAACAAACTTGTCAAAAGTAAAATCATGCCGCAACAGCCTGCCGCTGTGGGGACGTACATTTAAATTGGGCAACGGCAGTTGAGGTTCAACAGGATACCCTTTTGCAGCCGACCGTTTGCCGGTTGAAATCTCTATGATAAGCTTATATTCTATACCGGATTTTTTTCTTAACTCCTTGACAATCAGCGGGGCATAATGCTCAAGCAGCCGTTTTCTGGAAAACGTATTTTTGCAGGCAAGAACAACACAACTTTCCTGCATGCGCAGGAATTCCACAGGTTCAATCCACATGTTATAGCTGTGAGCTGGAATCTGCTTTTTGACAGTCGTTTTTATCTCTTTCCAAGTAGCATCCATATTACGCAACAACCCTTATTTTCATAACCATTAAATCCACTATTCCACAACAAGCTTGCAGGGGCATGAAAAAACAATACTGTCGGGGCAGATTTTTACGCACCAAACTTAAAAATCTGAAAACAGAATCAAATAATTCGATTGGAATCCCGGAAAATTAAAGAAAATCAAAAACCTATTTTGATCAACCATGAAGAATTATACCAGATTATGAGCAGATCTCATCAAGATTAGTGTTTGTATAGTGTATCCGCGTATTCCTGTCAAACCGGAAAAATGCGGTTTAGTACATATTTGTTTCTGAATTATCAACAATTTTTATCTTATTGTTTTTATTGAAATTTTAGATGGCAAAATGGCAACCCCCCTTATTTACAACCTTTTTTGGATAAGCGATATTTTCAATATTTTTAGGCAGATCTGCGATTATGCAAACTATATTAACATTTTTCAATACTCTCTTTTTTTACGTTTTTCTTCCATTTTCTTCATTTTTCGTACTTTGTGAATTAATCAAAGCCCATTGCTACCAAATTTACAGGTCAAATAAAACCTCAAGAACAATCACGAAACTGTTTTATTGGAGTTAAGTTATTGTTAAACAATGGTTATTTTTTCATTCTATGATTTTTGTTTATTTTATAACTCCCTGTTCAGGGAACCGACAAAAGCGGCCCTGCGTAAATTATATTTGAATTTTTTCAGGTAGTCTGTATTATACTACCTGCCCCGGGCAAGCCGGAAGCTGATTGAATATTCAATGGTTCAAGGCAGAGAAAATATACCAACTGGGAAACAATACATCCAAACCGTGAAATCTGAAAAAATAATCATCCGGGGAGCCCGGCAGCACAACCTGAAAAACATCGATGTCGAACTGCCCCGCAACCAACTTATCGTTGTAACCGGTTTATCGGGATCCGGAAAATCAACACTTGCCTTTGATACGCTCTATGCCGAAGGACAGCGTCGTTATGTTGAATCGTTGTCCACATATGCAAGGCAATTTCTGGAAAGAATGGACAAACCGGATGTCGATCTTATCGAGGGCCTGTCACCGGCCATTGCCATCGAACAGAAAACAGCCAGCCACAATCCCAGGTCAACGGTGGGAACCGTTACTGAAATTTACGACTATCTGCGGTTGCTGTTTGCCCGAATCGGCACACCGCACTGTTATAAATGCGGCCGTGCCATCAGTTCCCAGACATTGGATCAAATTCTTGATCGAATACTGGCCCTTGAACCCGACAGCAAAATCATTATTCTGGCTCCGATTGTTGCCGCTCAAAAAGGCACCCATGAAAAACTCTTTATTCAATTAAAAAAGCAGGGATTTGCCAAGATCCGCATCAACGGCAAAATACTCGCAATCGACGATGTAGGACAACTGAATAAAAATAAAAAATACAATATCGATGTCGTTGTGGATCGCCTGATAATCAAAAACAATATCAGGAACAGGCTTGCCGATTCTATCGAGTTGGCCCTTGCTCAATCCGATGGACTGGTTCTGGTCGATATCATAGACCGGGAACCTGTGCTGTTCAGCGAAAAAGCGGCCTGCATCCACTGCGGCATCAGCTATCCGGCATTCACCCCGGCCAGCTTCCTTTAATTCCCCCCAGGGTGCCTGTTCGAAATGCGGAGGGCTGGGTTCAACAACCGAATTTGACCCGGCCCTTATTGTTCCGAACCCCGAACTGAATTTGCGGGAAGGAGCGATAGAACCCTGGTACAACCGGAATTCCATGCATTTTTCAGAATTTTTAGACGCCCTGACCCATCATTATAATACCGACATCTACACCCCTTTTCAGAAACTTTCCAAGCGCTTTCAAAAAGTGCTGCTCTACGGCTCCGGCAAAGAGGAAATAACCTTTTATTTTCAACGCAATGACCGCCGTTACACTTTTAAAAAAAAATTCGAGGGTATTATTCCCAAGCTCCGCCGGCGCTACCTTGAAACTGATTCCTCCCAATCCAGAGACGAAATCAGGAGATACATGACCTTTCGTCCCTGTCCGGAATGCTTTGGTGCCAGAATCGGCCGGGCAAGCCGTTCGGTAACCGTCGGAGAACTTGCCATCCATGAAATAACGGCCTTTTCGATTTCAAAAGCACTCGAGTTCATCCAACAATTACATCTGACCGGCAAAAAAAAAATCATTGCCGGCAGGATATTAAAAGAGATCACCGAACGCCTCGGCTTTCTGGAAAACGTAGGGCTGACCTATCTGACCCTGGATCGGGCTGCCTATACCCTTTCCGGGGGTGAAAGCCAGCGAATTCGCCTGGCCACCCAGATCGGCTCCAAACTGACCGGTGTTTTGTATGTTCTGGATGAACCCAGTATCGGACTGCACCAGAGGGACAATCAGCGTCTGCTTTCGACCTTGCAGCATATGCGTGATCTTGGCAATACCGTGCTGGTGGTGGAGCATGATGAAGAAACCATTCTGGCCGCTGACCATGTGGTTGACATGGGGCCGGGGGCAGGTATGCATGGCGGTGAAATCGTTTTTTCCGGCACACCTCAGGCTCTCCTGCGTGATACAAACTCCCTGACAGGGCAATATCTTTCAGGAAAAAAACAGATCAAAATTCCAACCCGGCGAAGATCCGGGTCCGGCGCTGAAATTGAGATTAAAGGAGCCACGGCCAACAACCTCAAATCCATCGATGTAAAATTTCCATTGGGCTGTTTGACCTGCGTCACCGGCGTCTCCGGTTCAGGCAAATCAACCCTGGTCCTTGAAACTCTTTTTCGAACTCTTTCTCGGAAAATCTATCATTCCAGGATGCCATCCGGCCGACACACTGGAATTCTGGGTATTGAACATGTCGACAAAGTGATTAACATAGACCAGACCCCCATCGGAAGAACCCCCCGGTCAAACCCCGGCACCTATACCGGTATTTTCACCTATATCCGGGAGCTTTTTTCCAAAACACCGGAAGCCCGGATGCGCGGATACAAACCCGGCCGATTCAGCTTTAATGTAAAGGGCGGCCGGTGTGAAGCATGCAGCGGTGACGGCATCATAAAAATCGAAATGCATTTTTTACCCGATGTTTATGTGGCCTGTGACGTGTGCCAGGGCAAACGCTATAATCGTGAAACGCTGGAAGTACAGTACAAGGGCAAAAACATAGCGGACATACTGGATCTGACCGTGAATCAATCGCTACGATTTTTTAACCGCATTCCCAATATCAAAACCAAACTGGAAACCATGGTGGATGTGGGGCTGGGGTATATCCGGATCGGTCAGCCGGCCACAACTCTTTCCGGTGGTGAAGCGCAAAGAATCAAACTTGCCCGGGAACTGGGCAAGAGGGGGACCGGCAAAACCGTTTACATCCTTGATGAACCGACCACCGGATTGCATACGGACGATATCCGAAAACTGATGGGCGTCTTGAACAGACTCGTTGATACCGGCAATACGGTCATCATCATCGAACATAATCTGGATGTAATAAAATCGGCCGACCATATCATCGACCTGGGTCCGGAAGGGGGCGATAATGGAGGATATGTAATCGGTTGCGGCACCCCGGAACAAATCATAAAACTGGACAAATCCTATACCGGACAATTTTTGCGCCGTGTCTTACAGACCAGCCTTAACCCGGATAAAATGGAACCGAATTGAATAGTGAGAATTGAAAACTTGTGGTATCGCTCCGCTCTATCTTTTGATAAATAAAATCGATAGATCGGGCGAACATAAGGTTCGCCCCTGCGCCCATCAATTTTCATTATTCAGTTATCGTAGGGTGGGCTTTGCCCACCAAACAGGCAGAATACCTGAATTCTTCAATTCTCACTGTTCACTTTTCAATTATAAAGGTCACCGCATACTTTCTGCAGCATAAAAACGCAAAGCATCAGATATAAGCGACCAGGGCTTTTCCCATAAAAAAACCGGGCAGGGTCTGTACACCCCCTGTCCGGTTTTTTAATACTTTTTTTTGATGCTACTTAATGCGCAAACAGGCCTGCAATGGCGGCGGCCTGGGGATGCGCATAGATTAAAATCAGCGAGATAACCAGAGCATAAATACACAGTGATTCGATCATGGCAAGACCGATCAGCATGGTAACGGTTACCTTACCTGATGATTCGGGGTTTCTGGCGATACCTTCGACTGCGGCTTTCAGCCCCATTCCCTGTCCAAGGCCACACCCGAAGGCTGCAATGGCGATACCGAAACCGGCGGCAGTAACACATGCGATAAAAAATTTTAATGCTTCAGCTTCCATACTCTAATCTTCCTCCTTTTTAATGTAATTCATTAGCTTCTCCCACTTCCCATTAAAAAACCACAAATAAGCTATCTTAATTTTATTATAAACACAACGAAATAAAAATCCTGCCCCCGGGGGCTCTTTAATATTTTTGTTAATGCGCGTGTTCCATGGCACCGGTGAAATAAATAATTGAAAGCAGAAAGAAAACAAAGGCCTGTACCAGGGATACGAAAACACCCAGCGCCATGAGCGGTAAAGGAGCGAAAAATGCTCCGGCCAGCCCGAAAAGAATTGCCAGCACGATTTCGTGTCCCATCATGTTACCGAAAAGGCGAAAGGAAAGGGACAGAATTCTGGCCACATGGCCAATAATTTCAATAACGAAAATCAAAGGACTCATCCACCATACCGGCCCCAGAAAATGCTTGATGTATTTAACGCCATGATACTTTATTCCGATAATATGTGTAAAGACAACCACAACCAGGGCACAGCTCAACGTTGTATTCAAATTGGCCGAAGGCGGCAGAAAACCGGGAATCAGCCCGATCAGATTACAGGCAGCCACATAGATAAACACCGTCCCGATAATGGGAAATACCCACCGGCCCTCTTCTCCGGTAACATCCACCATGAATTCTTCCATGCCTGAAATAAAAATTTCAAAAAAATTCTGTGCGCCGGCAGGCACCATGCGGATACTTCTGGTGGCCACAGTTCCTATAGCAATCAGGATGATCATGACCACCCAGGTATAAATTACATGGGGATATTTATGTGCGAAAGGTCCTAAACCTAATAATTTAAACAATTCAACAAAAAATAGATAGGGGTGTTCCATCCTTATACCGCCTCCTTGAAAATAAGTTTTTTAATTTCACATGCAGTTGCCAGAAAAATACTCGCAACAACAATCGACAACCCGACAAACAAACCTAGGGGGTTCACGTAGTGCCCTGCTATCAATATGAATATAATGATCCCGCTGATCAGAAAACGGATATAATACTTGGCCAGGATAACATTGTGGGAGGAAAGATGCGGCGGCGTGAGCGCTTTTTTCAGGGTCCGGGAAAGGAGATGGAAATTAACGGTAACGATCACCCCCCCGAAAAAAACACCTCTTGCAAAATCAGGTGCCGCTACGGCCAGGGCCGTCAGACTTGCAAGCCCCAGCAGTATCCAGTTCGCCCGCGTTACAAATATAAGAATACGTCCTTGAATTCCCACCGTAAAATCTTTCCTGTCAGAGTTGTCTGCTTTTTTGAATCGCGAGCCCGATATTCTTGAATCCCGCCGCGATTCCAAGACCCAGAAAAATCAGGGTAAACCAGGGACTCGTATCAAATACGCGTCTATCAAGATACAGCCCGATGGCAAGCCCGATAAAAATTGACAGTGCAACCTGAAACCCAAGGCTGCTGAAATAAGCAAGCTCCCTTAAAGAGCGTACGGTTTCTCTTTTCATAAGAAATATCTTTGTGAAAAAAGCTCTTTCGGAAAAATTTCAGATATCATGCCCTTCGATTCAAGTCAATGTTAAATTATATCCGAACCAGGACAAACACATTAAAAAAAACATGCACAAAGAGCCACCCGCAATTGCCCTTGCAGAGTGCTCAGGTGCCTGATTGCAGGCTCAGAAGGCGTGCATCAAACACTGGGCCGTCCAGACAGGCATGCAGATATTCAGACTCGGAAGACTTGCCCTTTACGGCACACCCGAGACATGCACCCATGCCGCAGGCCATGACGGTTTCAATGGAAACCTGGCAGGGCGTTTCGTACTTTTCCGCAATATCGGCAACGCATGCAAGCATCTCCATGGGGCCGCAGGCATAAATTATATCCGGCCGCTTTTCTTGAATCGACGCTTCCAGAGAATCGGTCAGAAACCCCTTTTCACCGGCACTGCCGTCATCGGTACTGATATGCGGCGTTATTCCCATCTCTGCGAATTCATTCATGCACAGCATGTCGCTTTTGGATCTTCCGCCTATAAAAAGGGTACACTTGGCCGGACCGATTTTCATTAAGCGCAGCGCGGAAGCAAGAAAAAGCAAAGGAGCGACTCCGATACCGCCACCTGCGATAATAACCCGCTGCAAATGGTCACTGATGGCAAATCCATTGCCCAGAGGACCCAGTATGTCAACCCTGTCTCCCCGGCTGAGTGCGGCGACCCGGCGGGTACCGCTGCCGACGATCTTATACAAAATTTCGATACGTGCAATATGCCCTTTTTGCATCAACAGCCGATGGATGGAAAAGGGCCGCCGCAACAAAGGACCTGCCCCGTTTTCAACCCGCAGCATTACGAACTGGCCAGGCTTTGCAATTGAATAATGATTTGTGCACTGCAAAGCGATTCTGCCGTAAGACAGCCCTATCCTGATATTGTTCAGCACTTCGGCTTTTTCCTGAAATATCGATTTCATTTTATCCTGTCCCTATCTGTTCCAGACCGATGACTGCAGCAAACCTTCCTGTAGTCCCGGCCCGACGATACGAGAAAAAAAGATCTGCGTTGCACTTTGTACATATACTGGCAATGCTTATATTCTCTTTCAGGACACCTGCATCACAAAGCTGGTCATAACTTGCCGACCAGAAGTCAAAATAGTTCCCGGTATCCTGATATTTCCGGAACGAATCAGGTATTTCAGACTTGTAGTTGACAAATTCAGCACAGCATGGACCCAGGGAGGGGCCGATACCGGCTATAATATCACAGGGAGCGGTACAAAACCGCTGCTGCATCTTGAGTATTGTAGCGCCGATAATATTCTGAATGCTTCCACGCCAGCCGGAATGCACGTTGGCCACCACCTTGCGGATGGGATCATACATCAAAACAGCCTGGCAGTCCGCCACCTGTATCACCAGATTCAGCCCGGGAATGTCGGTGATCACGGCGTCTCCTGCGAGCCCTCCATCCATTGCGATCCCGGAAAGGCCGTTATCCCGACCTTTAATTACCGCAACCCCGCGGCCATGCACCTGGTTTAAAAAAAACAGTTCCCCGCCTCCACAAAGCCGGGCAATCATATGACGGTTGGCCCTTACCCGGTCGATATCATCGCCCACACCCGCGCCTACATTCAGGCTTCGAAAAGGCCCATCGCTACAACCTTGGTTGCGGGTAAAAATGCCATGGTTAATTTCCGCAAATCCGGAAAAATTCGAAAAACGAAAGAATAAAATACCGTTTTTATTCACTAACAGCAAACGCCGGCCCCCGATCCGTTGTTGTCATTTTTTTAAAGATTCAGACACTGCGTACCGTTCGACAATGGTTTCAATAATCCGGGACGTAGAAATGGAGGGAACCACCTCCACCCGGACAACGCGCCCCCCGTAATCCCTGACAAAATCAGATCCGATAATTTTTTCCATTGGCCAGTCGCCACCCTTTACCAGCACATCCGGTTTGACGGCCTTGATCAATGCCAGTGGATCTGCATCGCCAAAAATCGATATATAATCCACACAGGTCAGGGCGGCCAGTACTTCCGCCCGGTGGGTCTGGTCCACAACAGGTCTTTTGGGCCCCTTGATTTTCCGCACGGATTTATCTGAATCCAGCCCCAGTACCAGCAGATCCCCATGGTCTCTGGCGGCCGACAGATAGCGCACATGCCCGGCATGCAGGATATCAAAACAGCCGTTGGTAAACACGATCCGTTTTCCGGATTCACGAAAAACGGTCAGCGTTTTTACAAGTGCCTCTGTTTCCAAAATTTTACCTGATGTACGAATCTTCATAATTCAATTCCCGATTAAAGATATATTCCTTTTTAAAACACGGCCGGGCCTGTGTATCAAAACCCACGGATAACACTTTGTGTAAATAAAACGACTCCAGCGCGCCTAAACCGCCCGGGCCAGCGTCAGCACATTGACACATTCCGCTCCGCCGTGCATCAAAATCCGGGCACATTCATTCACCGTTGAACCGGTGGTAAAAACATCATCCACCAACAGAATTCGCCTTCCCCTGACTAAGGACGCATCAGTCAAACCAAAGGCATTTTTAATATTGGAGATCCGGCCCTTTCTGCCCAGTCCGGTCTGAGGCCGGGTCCATTTTTTTCGTACCAGAATATCAGACTCGATATGAATATCTTCCGGCCTGCCCTTCACCATTGCGGCAGCCATTGCAGGCCAATCCTTCACCAGCAGATGGGTCTGGTTAAAGCCCCGTAATCTTAACTTTTTTTTATGCAGGGGAACCGGCATGATCAAATCAAAATATCCTGCATCCCAATACCGGAGAAAAGAATGAAACAGAAGGCGGCTTAAAGGCCGGCCCAGTTGAAGTTTCCCTTTATATTTCAAACAATGAATCAGGATCATAAGGGACTGATCATAAATCCCCGCGGCTCTGGCCGCGTTGAAATGCCCGGGTGAATCCAGGCATGTGCCGCATGCATGATCCTCTCCTTCACGGCTTTTAAATATCATTCCGCACACAGTACAAAAGGGAGATTCAACCGGAGAAAAAGCGCTGCGGCATTTATGGCACAACACCGGTGCCATAAGCCTGTCAAAATGATAGCGCTTTGAAAAAGCAATGCCTTCTGTCACCTTACGATCATAGGAGATCATCTGATTCTCGTCAAAATCGAAAAACGAGCGGCAGCAGAGGCATTTATCCGGAAAAACAGCGGCTTTGACACAACTGATTATACGAAAAAAAAGATTCTGCATCTTATAATCTCTAATTCTCCGCAGCTTGTTACGATTCCATGCAGGAACAGGTAAGAATTGATACTCTGAAGCTTGCTGCGGGGCGGTGCATTTTGCCCGATGACCGTTTTTGCGCAACCCATCAACAACTGAACCTTTGCCGAAAAGCCTCATACAAAACGATCGCCCCGGCCACTGAAGCATTGAGGGAATTCAATGCTCCTTTCTGGGGGATGGACATTAAAAAATCACAGTGCTTTCCCACCAGCGGACGAATCCCTTTTTCTTCCCCGCCGATAACAATGGCCAGGGGGCCGGTCAAATCACAGGCATACAGACTTTTTTCAGCCGATGGATCTGTTCCGGCAACCCAGATCCCTTTTTCTTTCAGCTCTTTAATGGTATTGACCATGTTGACCACCCGCGCCAGGTATACATGCTCCAGTGCACCGGCCGAGGCCTTGGATGCTGCAGGAACAGGCCCGACCGACCGGTCTTTGGGGATGACAATACCCTGAACTCCGGCACAAAATGCCGTCCGAACCAAAGCGCCCAGATTATGCGGGTCGACAATGCTGTCCAGCAGAAGAATAAAAGGATCGTTACCGCCATCACAGGATCGGTCAAGAATTTCGGACATGCCGGTCATGGGATAGGTACTGACCCGGGCCGCAATACCTTGGTTTTCATCCGTGTTTGTCCGGGCCTGCAATTGTGACCTGGACAATTTCCGGACAGGTATTTTTGCGGCCGTAACCAATGCGAGAGTTCGTTCAAGTCTTTCAGAAGATCTGTCCTTAACAATAAAGATCTCGAAAAAGCGGCGGCGGGCGGCTCGCAAGGCCTCTGTAACCGGATGAATACCGTACAACAGTTCGGTTTTTTCCGATACAATGTCTGTCCTTTGTTTCGAAGGCATTTCCTTCTCTTTTTATCGATAAGACGCTATCATGGTTGTAAGTTCGGCAATGGCGGTATCCAGTTGATCGTTGACAATCACATGCCGGTAAAGGTGTCTGCAGTCCATCTCTGCCAGGGCATTTTTCATCCGGCGCTTAATCACTTCTATCGTGTCGGCCCCTCTATCTTCCATTCTTTCTCTTAAAATCTCCGGGGTCGGCGGCATGATAAAAAGGGTTATGCTGTCGGGAAAACCGACAATTATCCGGCGCATGCCCTGTACGTCGATGTCCAGCAGTATATCCTGCCCGCAATCCATACAGCGGTTTAAAAAATCGGCCGAAGTACCATAATAATTTCCATGAACCCTGGCCCACTCCGCCCATTTGTCCTGCCGGATTCTTTTTTCAAAATCATCCGTGGTTATAAAATGGTAATCGATACCGTCTTTTTCACCTTTGCGGGGCTCACGGGTCGTATGGGAAACCGAATATCTAATATCGGGAAACTGGTCGCGGACAGCCCTGCAGAGCGTTGTTTTGCCGGCACCCGAAGGCGCAGAAACGATATAAAGCATCCCCTTTTTATCGTTTGTTCCAATTTTGTTCACCATTGAAGTACCCCGTCCTAATCATCCGGCAAGAGATGACTGTGCTTCCATCAATGCGGAATAGCGCTGGGAAATGGTTTCCGCCTGGATAGCCGACAGGACGACATGATTGCTGTCCATGATGATCAGCGAGCGGGTCTTACGCCCGTGTGTGGCGTCCACAAGCCGCTGATCTTCCTTTGCCTCATCCTTGAGCCGCTTCATCGGTGCGGAATTGAGTGACACGATAGCCACAACCCGATCAGCGATCACCGTACCGCCAAATCCGATATTTAATAAATACTTATCCATCTTCCCCCCATATCAATCGTAAAAAGCAGTTCCCGGTCAAAGGTTCACAAAACATTGACTTTGGGAATTTGATACTATTCCACATTCTGAACCTGCTCCCTGAGTTTTTCAAGCTCTGCTTTTACCTCGACAATCATGTGTGAAATATCCGTGTTACCGGTCTTGGAGCCCATGGTGTTAAACTCGCGGTTAAATTCTTGCAGCAAAAAATTAAGCTTGCGGCCTCCTGGTTCTTCAGCCCTCATGATTTCATAAAATTGCCGGACATGGCTCTGTGCCCTGACCAGTTCCTCGGAAATCTCGCTCCGGTCGGCCAGCAGAGCCGCTTCCTGCTCGATACGGCCGCTGTCAATCTCAATCCCCTTGCCGGTTAAAGAAACAATTCGCTCTTCCAGGCGTTTTTTATAAATTTCCAAAAGCCCGTGGGAACGATCCTCTATCTGCCGAATCCGGCCCTCAATAAACGCAAGCCGTCTGGCAAAATCCTCTGCAAGATAATCTCCCTCTTTCCGCCGCATGGCATCCAGCCCGTCGAGGGCCTGGCATAAACAGTCCCGAACCATCGGCCAGCAAGCGTCCGAATCTTTTCCGGTCTCCACCGGCTTGACAAGGCCGTTGACACCGGCCATCAGATCAACGGAAATATCACCGGCCAGATTAAATTCCGTCTTCAACCTGACCAGAGCGGCATGATACGCCGCCGCTTTGACCGCATCAATTTCAAACGCGTTGGCTTCCCGGCGCTCATCTTTGATTCTAACCATGACTTCCACCCGGCCCCGAGTGAGTTTTTCCGCAAGGGTTGCCTTTATCTTTTCCTCCAGCAGGGCATATCCATGGCCGGCCCTGACCACGGCATCAAGATGCCGGCTGTTCACCGACCGGATTTCAATGGAAACGATCAATGCATCGCTTGTCTTTTCCGCGCTGGCATAGGCGGTCATGCTCTTTATCATCGGTTTTATTTCCTTATATTTTCAACAAATGGTTTCAGGCGGACTTATCGCCCTCCGAAACCGTCGGTTTAACTGGCAGGGGTATTTTTTTATCCAGAATATACTTGTTGCGAACCTGCCCGAGAAAAGTCAGCATGGACCTGTCCGTATAATCCGGATAGGTCCAGGGCAGCGTCTGAAAAGCACCATTTTTATAGATCAGGGTCAGATCGGCATAAATGTTCCGGCCGATATAAATTCGGTGTGCAAAATTTTTCCCGGTGGCCAGGACAAAGCGTTCGGAAAGCAGGTATCCTGGATCAATATTGACCCGGCGGTTGCCGTTTTGCTGAAAATTCTGCTCAATGATATTGGTTGCCAGTTTGATCCCGGCCAGTTGATCCTGCCGGATCAATGGTTTGATGGCCAGCATCCGTCTGAAAAGAGGTCCGCCCATCTCCGGCTCATAATATCGGGTATAATCAAAATCAAACCAGGCACTGACAATATCCAGCAGACCCAGTTTTTCAGACAACGCTTCCGCCAGAGGACTGAAAAGCGCCTTTTCTTTCATCAAAAGCCCGACAACCAGTTTGGCGGCCTGAGGATCTTGCGGTATGCTCATAATGTTATTATTGCCAGTTCAAAACATTTTTTTCAACTGAGCTCAAAATTAATGGTCCCGCAAAAAGACAAAAGCCCACTTTTTACGAGACGTTTTAAATTTTAGGATTTAAGCCTTAAGTCTCTGGACGATCGCTTAAGCGCAGTAGATGGAAACTTTTTACGGCCCCGTCAATTTTTATTCCTGCGGTAAGGGCTTGGCCTCATCGATCAACATGATGGGAATATCATCCCTGATTTCATACAGCAGCTTACAATGATCACAGATCAATCCGTCCCGGGTCTCGTTCAAATAAATCTCCCCCTTGCACTTGGGACAGGCCAGAATATCGAGAAGTTCCTTGCTGATGGTCATAAAAACACCTGCTTTATTCTATAAATTGAGTAAATTTCAGTAACCTGAGTTCAAATACCAGATTGCTGCATATCAAACAATCAATTCGTATGCAAAATATTATTTTACCAAAATTCAGTTTAATTGATGATCTTCAACCCTTCAACCTTCAACCTTTCCTCCACCCCCTGTCCCTCCGGGCGCTTTGTCCGCAGGAATTCAAGGTAGGGAATAATCGCATCGTTTTTGGTGCCACCGGTGCCGTCGTAGGTAATGGGTACCACCGGCACACCTGTGACCTGCTCGATTTTCCCGGCCATGGCCTCGGTGACCAGGGACGGACAGCAAAAGGCCGGGCTGGCCTGGACAAAAAGCGATATATCAGGATAATGCTTTTTAATATAATGAATCTTGATCAGGTTGTCCAGAGATTCACCGGTATGTTCCATCCGTACTCCGAACCGGGCCAGGATCTCTTCGGGTGGATCATCAAAAGATGCCATGGGCCTGCCCAGAATCGGTTCGAAAAAACGATAAAAACTGCGCTCCATGTGGGTGATGCCGGCCATGAGGGTTCTGTTGGTGATCAGAACACGAAATTTGCGTTCATGAAACCACTTGCGAAAATAGGGGGTGGCGATCATTCGGGCGTATTCGGTATAAGGAGTGGTCACCACCTCTCCACCGTGACGTTCAATAAAACGAATCAGGTCCTGGTTCATGACCCGGTTATCCCGGGAGTAAAGATCTCCGAAAATGGCCACCTTGGGCCTTTGCTCCGGATGAACTTTGATGTTCTGAAACCGTTCCGTAACCGCTGCAAGGGCCGCCCCTTTTTTCATGCGCCCTGAAAAAGACTCACAAAGGATCTCCAGGGCCAGTTCCAGTACCCGGTCCACTTCTCCGGGGATCTCCTCATAGGGTCGAAGCTTACAGGCCACCTGCCGCAGCAACCCTCCGAACATATAGGCAAATACCGAATTAAACGCCGCGCGCGGGGTAACGTCTTTGAAAAATATGTCCCCCACGTGGACTCCGGCTTTTTCCAAGCCGTTGCCCCGGGCATTGAGCAGCGTCTTGATGTGGTGAGGATACAAGGCGATATTACAGGCAATAGAGGATTCACTCAGCCATAAAACCGTGTCCTCCGGGCGCAGGTCGTGCTGCTCGATACATTCGGAAAACCCCTGAGCAATGGCATTCAAAGGAATGCACTGTCCGGAATTTTCCCCCAGACTTTTACGGATGGAGGTTTCGGTCTCCTGCATCAGAATAACCCTTAGCCCCTCGCGGCGCAGCATGGCTTCCAGCAGTCGGCCGCTCAAACGGTCCCAGTTGGGCAGGACAATGGTTTTATCGGTTTTGCCGCGATGCAGATCCGGATTCAATGCCCCCGTCCCATGCACG
>Ga0075121_1000207_pt1 | contig 40748 bp, 34 predicted proteins | sample AntAceMetag02UKG_FD_69793 | JGI IMG/M metagenome (GOLD analysis project Ga0075121, IMG submission 69793) | Saline lake microbial communities from Ace Lake, Antarctica - Antarctic Ace Lake Metagenome 02UKG | ecosystem: Environmental > Aquatic > Non-marine Saline and Alkaline > Saline | place... | reverse complement strand
GATATTTTCCATCTGAACTGAATACTACCGAAGACACATTACCGTTAAATTTAAGCGATAGCATAGGATTAAACTCATATTCCAATTCATATTTGCTAATTGGATTTGCAATTATAAGCTTAGCCAAACCAATTTTATCACCGTTATCCACTGCCAATATTCCAGTATATAATAGCTTATTTTTGTTTTTAAATAGGTTTCCTGCATTTGCTTTGTCTATTTTAATTACTACTTCATAATGCTCTTTTTGATAATCAAGGTTATCAACGGTTATTTTCCACTCTTCTGTATTTGGGTCATACTTATCAGAATCTAATGCTACTCTTATGTTTTGAGTTTCAAAAAGCCTTCCTCTAAAAAAACTCATTTTCTGCCATAGATCAACCATATATTGTTTTCTAAGCTGGTTAATTTGTGGCATTGCTTTACTCATTCTTGTCAGATATTCAATATCACTTTCAAATGGATCCTGCTCAGCAAAAAGTGGATTTGAACTTTTTAGATCAGAAATTTTCTGTTCTACCAGTATTCCATTCTGACTGATTTCTTTTTTCAATGCCTCTATCTGCTTCAAATTATCCTCAATTTCATTTGCCTGCAAAATTAATGTCATTATAATAAAAATAAATACAACAGCTATCTTTTTCATATTTTCTCCTTAGAATTAAATTTACTCGCAGTATAAGTCACTTCCCATAATAATGCGCAGGTACGATATTTCTGCTTTCCTTCATTATCCTGGACTCTTAATCCTGCAACTGATTTTTTACTTAATTTCGCGGATATTTTATCACCATTTTCAAAAACAGTTAAATCTAAGTTCTTTATTTCTTTAATACCGTCATCAATTATGATTTGTTTTTTTGACCTCCAGCCATTAATCTTTTGTTCTATATCCCCATCATACTTTAGCAGATGATAAATTCCATTTTTTTCAATCTTAGCTACAACAATTATCTTGGCTATACCATCATACTCACCAACCAATAACAAATAACACTTTGCATTATTATCTTGTTTTGAAAATCGAGCAAGCTTAATAACATCTTCAATTATTGCTTTCTTTTTGCTTCGCTTTTTTTTACCTGCTGCAGAAGTAACAACCTTTTTTTCTATTAAACCACAAGGATTTTCTTCTTCTTTCGATAACCAGAAAGCAATATCGGCAAATTTGTCATTATCCAATTTAACAGGATAATTATTTTCTACCTTGTAGATCCTTTCATTTCTTCCTGAATTTGATTGAAGAATACCCTCTACAATAAGTTGTACTGCACCTTCTGGTATTCGAGTAAAACTGATAGTCCTTTGATATTCTATCCAGCTTGCTATACCATTAACTAATTCCGTTCCCCAATTAGATAAATTAGAATTCAAAATCCCCTCCAATTAATAATACATGGTTAAATATTATAAAATATATATTCTAATGTCAAGAAATTATATTTGCAATTCTATCATCTGCGTTCATTTGAATTATATTTTCATTTTTAAGTATTCAGAACTGTCCTTTATATTTTTTAAAGTAGCCATTTCAATCCAATTACTAATAAGCACGTTACATCTTTTGTAATAAGATAATGGAAGAGAATTATCTCCCTTAAATTTGCGGGAGTAGCTCTTCTAAACATTATAAGAAATAACCAGCTGAATTAATCCTGATGGTCATTTTTTATTAAATCATAAGCCGGAAGTTATTTTCTTAAACTAGCTTTGCTGAAAACGCTTTCCGGGATATTTACATCCATTTCAATACTTTCAATCACAAGAATGGTTCCTTTGCCTTTAGTATTCAATATATCTTTATAGAAGATTTTAAAAGGATACCAGCGGTTCTGCACCTGTCTGAAATCAGAAAGTTCAACCCTTTTCAAAAGAGTTCCGCTTTCACCATATAATTCTTCCTTTACTGGCAGATATATCTCTTTGGCAACCCACAATTTTCTCTGGTAATAGGTGACCCCTTCTGTTTTGGCAGTTAGTAATATTACCCAGCAATCCCTTTCCTGATAATTCTCTTCACCTTCCAAAACCGGATCATAACTATCCTGGTAATTGTTTTCATCCATGAAATCTTCATAAGAAAGATCTGAACCATTTACTGACTGGCGTAATAAATGTCCTGACATCTGGATTATTCTGTCACTGTTCTTATCATAAATCCATAATTTATCTACCAGTTTCAGCATCTTGGTACCAGCCTCTCTGGGTGGTGAAAGGTATTCTGTAAAAGAATCCTGGCTGCCCCGTGTCCATGATCTTGTAGATATTTCCCTGCCGCCCCGTCTACCTTCAATCACCATACGCGATTCAATGATCTGTGAATCACTATACATGTTATTATCAATTTTACGGATTATTTCCTTTGCAGTATCTGCCCAGAGAAAGACTGCTGAGAATAATATTATCAAAGTTATCAGTACTACCTTCATATTTTTCCTCCTAATTCTCTAATTCTTTAAATAAGGACGCTGTGCTGCGCCGGAATACCGCCAGAGCGGCAAATCCCGCACCCAGTATTGTTGCCAGAAAACCAGGTATAAAACCTACTACGTAACTGAACCAGTTTACATCTGCAGAAATATCAGGACTCATCATCACTGTGGCTTTCGTAAGATATTGGCTCATATCAAAGGGATGACTTTGCAGCCAGTAACCAATGCCAACTCCTCCTGCAGTTCCGATTATGGAACCTAAGAAACCTATCAAGATGGCTTCCTCAATTAAACTTAAATAGATATGCCCGGCATGCTCACCAATTGCCAGTCTGAGACCCATCTCCCCATAACGCCTGATCCCATTGATCAAACCAAGATTCCATAACACCAGTCCCATAATAAACACAAAGAACCCAATTAAAATGAATATTGCTCCACGCATCCAGCTTAGCATTGATTCCATATCACCCTGTTTATGTAAGGGCAGCATAACTGGAGAAAATTCGTCTTTTGGATCAGAATATTTATTAATAAATTGCTCAGATATTGCTACTGATTCATTCCAGTGATATTCATTATCCTTATATATGCCTAATATCTCTCCAACTCCATTAGGCATATCCAGAAGCTGACGCGCATCTTTGATATCCATCAGCAACATTCCTCTATCAAGAACCGGAATACCAAACTCCACTACTCCAGTAACCTGATAATTACCCACTGCCATTCCTCCATACATGGTAGCAGTGATCAGACTGAGATCATTTCCAATATCAATACCAAGTTTTTTAAAAAGCCCCGTACTTAGCACGACTTCATTGTCTGCTGTTGGTAATTTTCCTTTTCGCAAAGCATCACCCAGATTCAAGAGCTTCAGTTCATCAGAATCCTTTGAAAGATCAACTGCCATCACAGCACTTTCACCCTGCACTATTGTTTCTCCCTGAGCATCAGGGACATCCACCAATCCACCAAACTGAATGCGCTCATACCAGTTAAGTTGAGGATAATCTTTTTTTAGATCTGCAAGTAATTCTTCTGCTCCCAAAAGACATAGATCATAGGGCTTTTCATCTAATTCCTCAGCATAAGCCCTGGTTATCACTTTCACATGTCCAGTATCATAACGGGCACTGCCATCAATAGAGATTCTTTCATAACCACGGATAAATGAATAATATAACGAAGTGGAAAGAACTCCAGTGGCAATCAGGATAATCGGCAATAAGCTTCTTGATCTATCCCGTAAAATCCCTTTAAGTATAAAATCTATCATTTATTCCTCCAATACTCATCTATTCAAGAGTATTGCTTTTTCTTTTTCTCAGGCACTGTCATCCTTCCTAACAGTGCATCGACCGGCAATAACCGGGATATACTCCGAACCGGCAGATAACTTACTGCCAGCATGATCATCAGGACAATTATCACGGTAAATATCACCAGGCCTATCGTGTATTGAGGATACATGGAATCGATGATCCCATCCACTCCATAAGCATCCATATAATCAGGCAGTCTTAATCCATTTTCCTGGAATTTTATCAGAAGCGGTGTACCCCAGACAGCAGCCAATCCCACAGAGAGTAGTCCAGAGATGAAACCCTCCAGCGTAAATATCCTGATTATCTGGTCTCTATTCATGCCAATTGCCATCATCATGCCCACTTCTTTGCGTCTTTTAAACAGTGCCAGCACCTGCGTATCAAAAACTGCTATCATAGCCAGAAAAAGCATTAGAGCATACATGAACATCCCTCCAGCTATTTTGGCGGATATCAAGGCCCTGAACTCAGAAAGTAAATAGTCTTGTGATTTAAATTTCCATTCATTGCCTAAGCCGGTAATTGGCTTTTCAATCGAGAAATAGTTCACTGCCTCTTCGCAACCCATCATCTTGCGTAATTGTTGAATTCCCAGCCAGACCTGTCCCTGATCTATAGACGACACTGTAGTTTTGAATATCTTGACTACTTCAAAACTGGCAGCATCAAAACTTCCGCCTGCATCCCTCCAGCGCAGCATCAATCGGTCACCTTCATCCAGTTTCAACTTTCGAGCAGTACGGTGGCCCAGCATTAATTTGTACCTGCCAGGCTCATATGTCAGCATCTCAGTAGGCAGTTCCAGCAGATCCTGCTCTTCTTCCACTCCCTTTAGAGTGATGTTCTTCATTCTACCCTGAGGATAGATCACACCCTGCCCTACTAAAAATTCCACTGCTTCTTCATCTGGCACTGAGGCTGGCATTAGCTGCCGGCTTTCATCATAACTGAACGAATCATAAGGATCATAGTCACTTTGCCAGTATTGCCCACCAGCTACATGCCACTTGATAATGCCATTTTCACCATCCTTCTGCCAGCCTGTGTACATCCCGTGAAAACCTATAATAGTTACGATCACAACGGACAGAATGAACACATTCAGCCAGGTGCGAAAACCACCTCCAATTATATTTCTCCAGGCTAATTTTAAAATCATCCTGTTACTCCGGTTTGTTGCTTGATAATATCATCAGATACTATCCTGCCATCTATCAATGTGATCTTTCTCCGCAGATAATTGATTACTTTGGCATCATGGGTGCTAAAGACGAAAGTTGTTCCCAGTTTCTCATTCAATTCCACCATAGTCCTCAGGATATGATGAGAATTTTCTGCGTCCAGATTTGCAGTTGGTTCATCAGCAAGAACAAGCTGGGGTTTCTTCACAATTGCCCGGGCTATTGCAACCCTTTGGCATTCTCCACCTGAAAGCTGAGCTGGTCGGCTTTTCAGTTTTGGCATCAATCCCACCCACTCCAGAGCATTGTTAACCATCTTCTTACGCTCAGAAGCGCTAAAATTGAGCAGTAATAGTGGAAATTCCACATTTTCAAAAACAGTATATACCGGGAGCAGGTTATAGGTTTGAAAGATGAAACCTATATGTCCACTTCGCAGATTTGCTGATTGCCTGTGGGTCAGTGATTTCACATCTTTTCCCAGCACCTCGACTATACCCTCTGATTGAACATCGAGCGAACCAATGATATTCAAAAGAGTGGTTTTTCCTGATCCGCTTGGTCCTACGATACCACTGAATTCTCCTTCTGTGATATTAAGATCTATTGATTTCAAGGCAGTAAATTTTCCAGTTCCCACCGGATAATGCTTATACATTTCTTTGATATTGATCAGTTTTTCCATGATCTCCCCTAATAATTTAATTGTAATAATATTTGCAGTGCAAATTCTGATGCCTTTTCCTGTGATGTTGTGTCCTGCACTCCTTGAGGTTTATAACTCAGATTAAAATACAGACTGTGATAATCATATACCCGATTATATGATATGTAATAATAGATATTTTCCTGCTCCTGATCATAACTGACAAGTCCCATTATACTATCATATAAGCCTATAGGATAATCGGCAGTCAGCAGACTGATAGTCCTTTCTTCCTCTGCTACTTCCATTAACTTGTCTTCTGTCCTGATATACTGATGTTCTGCCAGGAGATGCAATCCGTTCCCGATATCAAAGGTATAATCGGTTCCCAGAGTATAAAACTCTGCATATAATGGCAGATCATCCACTCCATCATAGATGGATATTGAGGTTTCCTGCCATAACCCTATCCCGATATCCCAGGAACTGTCAAAACCAAACCGCCTTTCCTGTGACTCCTCAAATAATTCTGTTTCTCGCTCATTAAAAGCCTGATTTTTCACTCCACGATTGTGATAGCTGAAACCAAGATCACCTCCTAACACTGAAATTTGTATCCTGCCACCCATCTCCAAGGTTTCATTGCAAGTTTCCACCAGTTCCATACCCTTCAATTTAGATTCATTATAAATTGCCCAAAACCAGTAATTACTATTATCCAGACCGTAATAGCGCATCAGCATACTCCACACTCCTTCGGTTTGCTGGCGTGGGTCAAGGGGATCAATTTTATCAAACCACTGCAGGCTGCGTAAATAACGAGCAGGTCCAAAATTGATCTTCTGCAATCCTATCCTGAATTCACTCTGCTCAGCATAAGATCTTAGCCAGAATCTATAAGCATCCAATTCAAAATCACTTTCCACATTCTTTTCAATAATCCCTGCCTCTCCCCGGGTCATTAATTCCAAATTGCTGTCAAGGCTGATATTACCGCTTTTGTAGATCACTTCTTGAATAGAAGGATAATATTCCAGATAAATTTCACCTTGATTTTGGGCGGAATTTCTGAGATATTCATTCGATAAGTAAATATCATGCTCAAATTTCCAGCCGAGAAGTGGTATCATGCTTAAAATCATTATTATCAATAAAATAAAGCGTTTCACTATCTTATCCTCACTCCATTAAATGAAATATTCAATACTGCAACGATCAAGGAAGCCAGATCTGGATAATATCCCTGTAGAGTTTCATCCATTACCAGATATTCCAGTTTAGTAAGATATATATAGATGAATTCTACATCAAATTCATCACTTAAATTTCCCTGCTTCTGTTCCTTACGCAAAAATTCTATGAATTGCCGTCCCATCTTCTCCTGTAGCTGATGTAACTGAATGCTGTAATCACTATCTGTGAGTATCTCATTAATAAGTAGATCACCCCAACTCTTTACCATCTCATATTTCAATCTGAGCATCTCCTGCATTTTCTCTGATAAACTCACACTATCATCTTTTAGATATTCCAGAAAATCAAAACCATATTCACGCTGTCGTGCCAGAATTAGCTCCATTATCGCCCGTTTACTTTTAAAATGACGGTATAAAGTTGTACGCGACACTTCTGCTGCCTGTGCAATATCTACCATACTAACTCGCTTCAGTCCAAGCCTTCTAAATAAATTAAATGCAGCTACCAGAATTTCATCCTGTCTTTGTAAAAATTCTTCTGTCACTTTTGTCATCTTCATTTCTCCTTTTATCTAACTATTAATTCCAGAGCCCCACTGGAACACTATTTAACTATCGGGACATATTCTGTTCCACTATACACATTCTGTCAAGTAAAACATATTTTGTACCATTTAAATTAATCTGTAACATCATGGTTTCTACTTAGTAATAGCTAATTATTTTTATTACAGTGCTTTCCTGAGTATTAACAATAATAGTTATTTCCCTCAGATCATCAAATTACCTGCCTTAAAGATATCTCACTGCAGAAAGACAAAGCACTATCTCACTTTATAATGTCAGTATGTGCTAAGTTGTTCCGGTTTATGAGCTATTAATATCTAAGTTGTTTCATTTATAAGGTTTATAGGCCTTATAGGATTTATAGGGCTAATAAGCAGGATTATGTCTGGTTTATTTTTCTTGACTAACATCATCAGTCAGATATTTAGCAGTTAGAGGAAATAATATGAGAAGTGTTGATCGGATAGACATGAACCGGAAGTGGGCAATACCTTCCTGGGTACCTATGCTGATGCTGGTTGCAGCAGTTTCAGGACTTTTGATCGGTCGGTGTAGTCATGCAGCTCGGGATAAATATATAGTCTTTTACAATATTGAGGTTCAGGAAGCCACCCAGGCAAATATCGATGTAACTTTTGAGGCTTATAACCGGTCTAAAGTTGATTTCGAAGGAGAAGGTGTCCTTATAAGAGCTTTTAATGAATATGGTGAGGAGATAGCGAGTAAGATAACAACAATCGACCTTAAATCAGGTGAAAAACAACGCTATCTCAAAGTACTCACTAAATTAACCAAATTAATAAAAAGCAAAGCTGATGTGGTAAGCGTGTCAGTTGAATTATATCATTCAAGTTTATTTAAATAGGATGTAAAAATGTTAGAGAATAGAAAAATTTTATTAGCAGTCAGTGGAGGGATAGCAGCATATAAAGCGATAGAGCTATGTAGTATGCTCAAGAAATCCGGAGCAGAAGTGAAAGTGCTCTGCACAGAAAATGCCAGCCAATTTATTAACCCGTTAAGCTTTGAGGTGATCTCTCAAAACAAAGTATATTCTTCAATGTGGGGAAATGATATTGCAATTCCGCACATTGAACTCGCTGACTGGGCTAATATAATAGTGATAGCACCTGCTACAGCTAATGTGATAGCCAAAATTGCTCAAGGTATTGGAGATGATCTGCTATCATCCACAATGCTGGCTGCTCATACTCCTGTCGTAGTAGTTCCTGCCATGAATATTAATATGTATAATAATCCCGCTACCCAGGCGAATATAGCGATTTTGCGAGAGCGGGGATATTTCTTTATGGAACCCGAAGAAGGTATGCTCGCCTGTGGATATAAAGGTAAAGGTAGATATCCGGTTAATCAGGAAATACTTTATCACATTATGATCTATCTAAAGCATGCTCTTGCCTGGAAAGGAAAGAAAGTATTGATCACCGCTGGAGCCAGCAGAGAAGATATTGATCCCATGCGTTTTATTACTAATCACTCAACTGGCAAAATGGGGATAGCACTTGCCCGTGCTGCTCATATAATGGGTGCAGAAGTAACACTTATTGCTGCTCATGTGACAGAATATATTCCTGAATATATAAAAACAATAAGAGCCTATACAGCGTATGAGATGCTGGCGGAATGTAAAAAGGAATTCCCGGGAACTGAGCTTTTGATAATGAATGCTGCTGTAAGTGATTATACACCAGCAGAATATCAGTCAGAAAAAATCAAGAAAAAAGACGATCTTTCCCTGGAATTAGTGAGAACTCAGGATGTTCTGGCAAATCTTTCGAGAATAAAACAGCCTAGTCAATTAATATGTGGTTTTGCCGCAGAAAGCGAAAATATTATTGAGAATGGCAAAGCAAAATTGCAGGCAAAAAATCTTGATTACATAGTAGCAAATGATCTGGGTGTTGCTGGTTCAAATATTACATCATGCACTTTTATTAAAAATGAAGATGAATTTGCTTTAATTGGTGATAAATTTCCAGTAGCTGTGCAAATCCTTGATTTCATTTCACCAGATATAATCCAAGATGAAAAATAATCAGGCAATAATCATTACTGGTGCTAATGGTAATCTGGCATCGTATTTTAATCATCAGGCACTGGACAAGGGTTATAATCTCATTCTATTTTATCATGATAAAGTTGATAGGATCCAATCAATCATTGATAAATATGCAACTCGTGTGAGACTGATAAAAACAGATTTTGCTGATTCCCGGGATCTTAAACCAGAACTTGATCAAATCATAGAAGCTACAGGTTGGCAGATTTCTGCATTATTTCATTGCTCTACTGCCAGATCTAATGACTTTCAGTCTTTATCAGACAGTACCCCAGAGACCTGGGAGCAGATAGTAGATGTAAATGTGAAAGGCACTTTTAGAATATTGCAGGCAGTTCTGCCCCACTTCCGCAAACAAAATTATGGAAAGATCGTGCTTCTGGGAAGTAACGTGACCCGGATAGGACTCCCTCGTGGTTCAGCCTATAGCGCATCAAAAGCTGCTATTGCTAATATCAGCCGTAGTCTGGCTACTGAAGAAGGCAAATATAATATTTTTATCAATACGATTTCCCCAGGTCCCATTAAGATAGATGACAGCCATTTTTCTGAGAGTTATCGTAAATTCAGGAAGGAATATTACCTGGAAAAAGTGAAAGAAATACCCTTAAAAAGATGTGCTTCATTTGAAGATGTATGTGGTCTTGCCTGGTTTCTGATCTCAGAAAATAACCAGTATATAACCGGTGAAGAATTTTTTGTTACGGGAGGTAAACTTTAAAAAGCTGCTATTACTTCTAATAATATTACTAATGGCAATAAATGCTCATTCAGCTGAAGAAAAGGCATTCGCTTTCTATCCTTTTGGTGCTTATTCACCTGAAACCAGCGTGTTTTTAGGAGGATATGGCATATATACTTATAGACCAGAAAATCTTCCTGTAAATTATCAACCTGCATCACTGGAATTTAACCTGATTGTTAGCTTTAAGAAACAGTTGAGAGCATTGATCCGAAACCGTATTTATCTTGCTGAGGGTAAATATTCACTAGGTATTCCCTTGCGTTATTACCTTTGGCCCACCACTTTTTATGGTATTGGAAATCAATCGAAACCTGTAATGGATGAAAAATATTCCAGACAGTATTATGAATTCAGTCCCTATTTTGAATATCATCTAAATAATATTGTAACCCTTACTTTATCTGTATCTCTGGAGCAGAATAAGATTACTGAGAGTGAACTGGATAATGATCTGCTGAGTCATGAAGTCACAGGATTTGAAGATTATCTGATAACAGGCATTGGCTTTGGCATTGAGCGAGAGACTATTGATAATAGCTATTTTCCTACGAAAGGGAGTAAACTATCATATCAGATACAAATATATGATCACCTTTTTGGCAGTGATTATGATTTCAGGAAATCTACTTTTAATTATCGCAGATACTTATCTGTTTCTCAAACACATATTATTGCAGGGCAATTTCTACTTAAATCTGTTGCCGGAGATATTCCCTTTGAGAAATATAGTGATCTGGGAAGTGATATGAGAGGTTTTGACGACCATAAATACATTAATAATCACTTTATCCTGTGCAGACTTGAAGATCGTATCTTCCCCTGGAAAACAGATTTCTTACAACGAATTGGGATAGCTGCCTTTATTGAAACAGGTCAGGCGATGTCCTCGATATCTGAAATCGATATGGAAAACCAGAAATTCAGTGCTGGTCTTGGCTTCAGATATATTTTGGTCCCTGAGCAAATGCTTACTCTAAGAGCTGATTTCGCCTTTAGTAAAGATGGTTTTGAAATGGAAATAATCTCATTTGAGGCATTCTAATGAAAAATATTATTCTGACTTTTATTTTATTTCTTAGTCTGTATTGCCAGGCTGGTTTTGGTGCAGGGGAGGAATTGAATTTTGATATCAGCTATGGTATCATTACCGCTGGAAGCGTTAATATGCTTGTGGAAAAAGGTGTAAATCAGGATTCTATTCCAGTTTACAAGGTAACCTCACGAGCAAAAACAACTTCCTTCTTTGATAGATTATATAAAGTGCGTGATTTAATTGAGATAGAATTCTCACAAAATGATTTTCAAACCTTTCGCTATCATAAAAAACTGCGTGAAGGCAGTTATAGACAGAATAGGATCAATCTTTATTATCCCAATCTTGGATATGCTAATTATCTTAGATACCATAGAAAACCCAAAAAATGGTCTGATAGAAGATATGATATCCCTGTCCCTTCGCACGATATTTTTACCACTTTCTTCAAAGTGCGTACCCTGGAATTTGCTGTAGGAGATACAATCCAGGCGACTGTTGCAGAAGATGCTAAAATCACTATTGTAAATATATTGATCAAGCGGATCAAGAAAATCGATACCATCTTTGGGGATATCGATTGTTATGAACTGGAACCTCAACTACGTGGTACAGATTCCATTTTTAAGCAGAGTGGTGATATCTTTATTTATCTTACGGCTGATGAGGAAAAGATACCGGTATTACTGAAAAGTGAAGTTATCTTTGGCAGCTTTAGGGCTACGCTGAAAAATTATAAACCAGCTGCAATTAACCAACCTTGACCTTATGTAGTTTAATTTCTTTCCCAGCAGCAACCAGCAAGGCATGAAATTCCTGCAATACCCTGTAATCTTCTGGCATACTTTTTTCACAAATTGCTCTTAATTCATCATACGGCAGATTCCAATAGGAATACCCATACTCTTTGAATACTCTTCTGCTGTAGGCATCTATTACCATAATGTTCACATGGTATGCATAGAGCAGGATACTATCTGCAGTTTCCTTACCTATTCCCCATAATGAAAGAAGTTCATCTCTTGCCGGTATTCCATTTCTGTATTCATTCAGAAATTTGCAAAACACTTTTAATTTACGGGCTTTTTGATTATAATAACCACTGGATCTGATCAATTCTGCTAATTCGTCCTGGTAAACTTCTAATATCCTTTCAATAGAAATCAGATTCGCTTCTTTTAAATTATAAAGGGCTTTTTCCACATTAAACCAGTTAGTATTCTGAGTGAGTATTGCTCCAATGCATATTTCCAGTCTTTCTGATTCATTGCGAGGAAAAGAATAATCTTGGGGATGATAACAAGATAATCTTTCTGATTGAGGATCATCACACAGAATAGGCCACCAGCCCTGACAGCCATATTTACTTAATAAATTCTTATATAGTTCTCGCAATATCTTTATTCTTCCACAGGAAATTCAAATATCATACCGACCACATAGCGCATTATCAATGCTGAACCATATGCATCTATATTTGTATCACCGCTTACATCTGCTTTTTGCAAACGCTCTTCTTCCCAGGGCAGAGGATCTATTTCCGGTATTGGATCCATTCCCACAAAATATTGTAATACCAGTGAAGCATCATAAGCTGTGATCTCAGTATCATCGTCTATATCACCATACATGACCTCACCTTCAGAACTGAATACCGCATAGATCACATCCAGCAGCTCTTCATTATGATCTCCGTTAAACTCCCAGAACATCGCTCCACCCAGTTCCATTTCAAGTACATAATCGGCTTTGCAGGCAGTTGATAAAGTGTCGCAGTAAGTAATCATTACCTGCGAAGAGGCATTATATAGCCATGATATCTGAGCTTCTTCGTCCCAGAAATCCTCGTAACCATTCACACCATTGTAATTTGCCTGCAGGTCATAGTAATCATATACACCATTTTCCCAGGTGCCGAACCAGGGACAGTTTGTCCATTCCTGATATAAACCGTTATTTGCGTTTGTCACGCCAGCAAATCCTCGTCCATAAAATGGGAAACCAACCTGCAGTTTATCACTTTCAATTCCCGCAGCCAGATACGTCTGCACTGCTGCATCTGTATTATAGCCACTGTGATAAGGTTCTGGAAGTGGATCATCTTCCTGACTGTATATTGCCGATAAATGCCCGGTTACCGCATCTCCACCCCCTGGCCAGGGTCCATGAAAATCATAAGTCATAATATTGAACCAGTCCAGATAGGGTTCCATCCCTGCCAGGTCATGATTCGCTATCTTTTCTGGTCCTGCTGGTGTCGCTACAGTCAAGAGGTAATCTCCAGCAGCATCAAGTTGACTGCGCATTTCTGCCAGCAGCAGCACAAAATTCTCTGGGTCATCTTCACTATAGTAATTGGTTTCCAAACCTCCGCCCACAGGATATTCCCAATCAATATCTACTCCGTCAAATTCATATTCCTGAATAAATTCCACGCAGGAAGCAGCAAAATTCTGCCGTGATTCTGCCGTAGCAGCCACCAGTGAGAAGTAAGTTGACCATGTCCAGCCACCTACAGAAATCAGTGTTTTCACCTCTGGATAATTAGCTTTGAGTATCTGCAATTGATGGAATGAGCCTCGTAATGACCCGGGTTCCCAACTATCACCAGGATAGAACTTATCAATATCAGCATAAGCATCGCCCAGCATTATTTCTAAGGTATTAGGATTGATATTGGCAAAAGCATAATTAATATGAGTGATCTTCTCGGCTGGTATATCTGTGACATGATAATCACGCACATAAACTCCCCAGGAAGCGAAGTATCCGATAATCCGCTTATCCATATCAGCTGATGAACTAAGGATAATACCCAGAAATAGTATTATTATTATCTTCTTCATTCTACTGCTCCATAAAACAATATGTCATTATAATTCATAACCCAGTGGCTTCACTGTGCGTGCCAGCACACCCTGCAATTTAGAGATTGCCAAACCATAATTGGTAATTGCCACGCCCCTTCTTTCCGCTTCTTTTATTCTTCTCTGCATCTCTGTTTGACCTATCATACAGCCGCCACAGTGCAATATCAGATCAAATTCCTCCAGGTCTTCCGGATAGTCATGACCGGTTGTCACTTCCAATTCCAGCTTTTTACCAGTGTATTGAAGTAACCAGCGCGGTATCTTCACTCTGCCGATATCATCACATTGCACATTATGGGAGCAGTTTTCTGCAATAAGTACTTTATCTCCATCCTGCAGTTGATCTATCTTATTCACTCCCTGTAATAATATGTCAAGATCACCCTTGTATCTGGCGAATAATATCGAGAAAGTAGTAAGACGCACTTCCTGAGGAATATCCCCATCAACTTTTAATATCACCTGAGAATCAGTGATCACCAGGTCAGGATTTTTTGCCAGTTTCTCCAGAGCAGCCTCTATCTCACGCTCCTTCACTATCATCCCGATAGCATCATTATCCAGTATCTCACGCAGTATCTGCACCTGTGGCAATATCAGTCTGCCTTTAGGTGCAGCAGTATCAATTGGTGCTATCAAAAGAACCACATTACCTGGCTGGATCAAATCACCCACCAGCACCTTCTCCTGTCTGAATTCTGGTGGGGCCAGCCTGGCAAGTATTTCCTTCAATTCCTTCACTCCAGTACTATCCGCAGCACTTACAGCAAACCACTTCCAGCTTTTGATATTACATAAATCAATATCTGCAGTAGCTGGTTGGGCAATATCTGCTTTATTAAATACAATTATGAAAGGTATTTTAAGCTCAGATATCCTTTGTAATATTTCCTGATCTACTGGGGTTATTCCTTTTTCATCAACAACTACAATTGCTATATCTGTCCTGTATAGTATCCTCTCAGTTGCCTTTACCCGTTTCTTACCAAGCTCACCGATGTCATCTATTCCTGCTGTATCATATAGAGTAACGGCTCCTAAAGGTAATAATTCATATGATTTTGCTACTGCATCAGTAGTGGTTCCCTCAATCTCAGATACTATTGCTATTTCCTGACCTACTAAGGCATTTATCAAAGAACTCTTTCCAACATTTCTTCTACCCACCAGGCTTAATATCAGCCGTTCACCACGAGCTACTTTTGCCATTTACATCTTCCCCACTCTTTTTTGCCAGTGTCGTGAGTTTCCCTGAATGCCATAAGCAACTGATTCACCCAGAGAACTTATTGATTTATCCAAAGCCAGCCGGAAATCTTCTGCACTTTCATCACATACGGGCTTCCCATCATATAAAAGATAATCTCCACGATGCTCATTCTCAGTGATCACTGGCATAATGACATTTGCACCAGCCATCAATCCCTTTTCTCTACCCTTTGGATCAAGGGCATGTAAAGCTGTTGTAGCTGCAATATTTACATCTTTCAGGAATAATCTTACTAAAGCTATCATCTTGATCCCCATGCTCATAAGCCATTCTTTATCATATTCCGGATGATCCTCACCCAGAGGTGTATCTTTATGAGGTATCCAAGGACCCATTCCGATCATATCTATATCCCAATCTTTGAAGAAAATCAGATCATCAGCCAGATATTCTGCTTTTTGATCAGGTAAACCTATCATCACTCCTGTTCCAACCTGATAACCTGTTTTTCGAAGTAATTTTAAGCATTCCAGTCTTTTATCAAAAAGATGATCTTCTGGATGAAGTTTTTTATAAAACTCCCGGTTGGAAGTCTCAATCCGTAATAAATATCTTTGAGCTCCGGCATCCCGCCATCTCTGGTAAGTTTCTTCTGTCTGCTCACCGCAAGATAGAGTGACCCCCAGATCATCGCCAGAAAATTCTTTAATGCCTAACAAAATATCTTCTACAAAATCGACAAATTCCGGATCATCACGTTCTCCAGACTGCAGAGCCAGAGAGGCATATTTATGTTTCCAGGCCCATTTTGCTGACCTGATTATCTCTTGCTTATCTAAAATAAATCGGTTTACTTTGCTATTACCGCATCTGATCCCGCAATAATAACAATTCTTACTGCAAATATTAGATATTTCGATCAATCCTCTAAAATAAACCCGATTCCCTACATATTTCAGTTTAGTTTTATATGCTTCTGAATATAATTCCTTCAAATCTTCCTGATCTTCGAGCTGCAGCAGGTAGATAAGATCATCCCTGCTAAGATTATCATAATTTAATGTTTTTATCACTTCTTCTCCTAAAATCCTAACTTATACATCTGAGCAGGTGATAATAACTCTTTCAGCTCTTTTTCACTTAATAATTGCTTCTCTAATATCACTTCTTCCAGACTCTTTTTTCTCTCTCCTGCTTCTAATATCAAAGCTTCCACCTGAGTATAACCCAGTCGGTTGATCAATACAGTTGCCAAGGCTCCACTGCTTTTTACCTTATCTAAACAAACCTCATCATTAGCTGTAATGCCCTTCAGACATTTCTGGCAGAATAACGGTATACTGTTGATCAATAACTCCATTGATTCAAGCATTGTGATTGTCAATAAAGGTAAGAACTGATTTAGCTCCAGGTTACCAAGGGCAGCTACCTGACTGATCAAAGTGTCATTATTCATAACCTTCAAACTCACTTGACCTATCATCTCAGGCATCACTGGATTCACTTTGCCAGGCATTATACTTGAGCCTTTTTGCAGCTCAGGAAGCTTGATCTCTCCCAGTCCTCCCATAGGACCACTGCTTAAGAACCTGATATCCTGACTGATCTTAAATAGATTTACTCCTAATGTTTTCAACATACCTGATATTTCTACAATTGGATCCAGGTTTTGCGTAGCATCCACCAGATTTTCTGCGCGAGCAATACTTAGACCTGTTATTTTCCGTAATTGCTCAGTAACTTTGAAGATATATTCTCTGGGAGCCGTTAAGCCCGTGCCGATTGCCGTTCCACCCAGATTTATCTGCTTAATCCGTTCACGACTTTTAAATACCCGCCACCTGTCTCTGGCAATTGCCTCTCCCCAGGCTCCAAACTCCATCCCAAGTGTCATTGGAACTGCGTCCTGCAATTGAGTTCTTCCCAGTTTTACTACATCTCTGAACTCCAGTTCTTTTTCCTGCAGCACTTCCTGCATTGTCTGAAGTTCCAGTTCAAGTGATTTCAAAAGGTAAAGGATAGAAACCCTTAAAGCTGTAGGATATACATCATTTGTTGACTGATGAAGATTCACATGATGAATTGCATGTACCACTTCCTCATCCAGCTTCTCATTTGCCAGTCCTGCTATAACTTCATTGAAGTTCATATTAGTTGATGTACCTGCTCCTCCTTGATACACATCAACTACTATCTGGTCATCATAATTATTCCGGGAAAGCTCCTCACACACTGAGATAATCACCTCACCTCTTCTTTTATCAAGATAACCAAGTCTCACATTTGTCTCAGCACACGCCTGTTTCACCTCTGACATTGCTTTAATGAACACTTTGGGTAACCTTCTACCTGATACGTTAAAATTCTCGATAGATTTTTCGGTCTCTACTCCGAAATATTTCTTTTTGCTCATTCAAAATCCTATTTCCAAATTGATTTTCCACAACTCATTTTCTTCATAAGAAAATGTTGTATTAAGCTTATCTGTAGTTTTAAATTTTATTGCTGGTTGAAAGACCAGAGCATCATCAAATCTGTTCCTCAAATGATCATCATAAAAATAATTCAATTCCAATATCACACTTATCCTATCTTTTAACTGCTTATAAAATATATAATTATTAATTGCTACCTGGGTCTTACCCAGATCAAGATAAATCGATCCGAAGGAAAAATACAAGTCAGGTAAAGTAACATTTCCAGACAAAAATGGTGTCACAAGCAGATAAGCATTTGCAAAACTGCTATCAATCAGCCCTGTTTTATAACCAGTAACCCCAAATGCAGCTGAAATTTTATTATACCGACCTGAATATGGTAATATTTGATATTTAAATTGTAATTCCTGCTGTTCATATTTGTTTTCATAAAACGATGAAGTAGCTGAGAACTCAAACAGCCAGGTTTTCCAGGCAAATGCTATTTCATTTAAAGAAATGGGAAAGAGAGTGGATTTCAGATTTAATTGATAATCAAAGGGGATCAATTGACCGTTTCTGAAACTTACTGCTTTGTATGGTGGAGTGGAATCAAAAAATTCGGGATATTTATTTCTCATTTGCAGCATTAGATCATCTTTGACTTGAGATAATGAATCTTTGATCTTCACTCTTTCCTTTTTGTTACGAATTTTTTCTCTCTCTTTCTCTTCTTCCATTCTGTTTTTAGCGATCAACTTATCTAATTCTATCTTTTGCCTTTCCAAATCGCGAAAAACTTCTTCCCGCAAAATATCATTGTATTCATTCTTCTTGTATTTGATTATACTGAAAAAGCTCTTTCCATCGTAATAATGCCCCGCAAAAGCTATACCACGCAGACCTATATCAGAGCTGATTTTGATCTTCTTATTAATCTCATCAGTTACCTTGCCGTTTCGCTCTTTAATATATCGATTCACTTCACTTTCCACTTTTGTTTCCAGTGACATACCGAATCGTTCCAGGGCAATTTTATCAGCTTCTTTTTCTGATTTCTCAGCAACACCCACTCCAAAATAGTACTTCTTAAAATTCTTAATACTGCCCGTTTCTTTGTAATAACTCACCCAGTCAGGTTCTGAATTCCCAAAAAGTATAACTCCTATAACCAATATACAGAATAATACTATTAATTTCTTCATAACTATATCCTTTTCTTATATTATCAGTTAGATCAATGAGAGAATTACTCCCATTCAATAGTTGCTGGAGGTTTGGAGGTGATATCATAAAATAGATCAGCGACAAAAGGTAATTTTTTTACTTCCAAAACTAGTTCTCTTAAGAAATCAAAATCCATTTCATAGAAATCTGCTGTCATGGCATCAATTGAAGTCACGGGACGCATTACATAAACCTGTCTGCCCTGATGATCAAATAGAGGTAATTGCACGACAGGCATTTGCCAGATTTCTTCAATGGGCTTCACCCTTTGCATCAATAGATGATCTACCTGCCTTAGTTGATCACAGGCAATTTTAGTGAGACGGTGTTTCTTGAGAGAATAACTTTCTTTTTGCTCCATAATCGCGAATAAAGCTCTATTTACAGAACTAAAACTATTAATAGTCATTCGAGCAGCGATTCTTAATTCCTGCCAGTTTTGGACGTTATTTGATCTGTAGGAAAGCAAAACAGGATGATGATAGGTTCGGAAGTCTCCCATTACGCCAACACTGCGTATTGGAAGTATTTCTGCCTTAAAATTGCGATTTTTTATGATTTCTTCCAGTTTTGCTGTTTCAGTATTATCATAGGGTATTACAGTGGTAGAATCAGATGTTAAGATCCTGATCGCCAACCCGGGACCCGGAAATGGATGACGATTTACCAGTTCTTCCGGAATACCCAACTCTATTCCGAGTTTGCGAACCTCATCTTTATATAATTCCCTGATAGGTTCAATAATTTTCCCTTCAGCCAGCAGCTTTTCTATCTCTTTTACCCGATTATGATGGGTTTTTATCTTTGCTGATTTAGCTGAATCTCCACTTTCAATTGTATCTGGATAGATAGTTCCCTGGACGAGTAAAATATTATCTCTATTAAATTCAGCAATTGCATTATTAGCTATTTCCACAAATAATCTGCCAATTATCAGTCTTTTTGCTTCAGGCTCAAATATATCCTTCAATTCCCTAAGGTAAACATCCTCCGCATCAATCAGCTTCAAGTTATCATAACCCAATTCCTGTAAGTGATTTACAATATTATCTGATTCCTGATATCTCATAAAACCAGTGTCTATATGAATAGCAAAAACCCTCTTTTTCCCTATTGCAGCAAGGCACAATTCCATGGCAACCAGTGAATCCACTCCACCTGATAATAATATCAGTAAATCATTATCACCAGCTTGTTTGCGTACCGATTCGATCAATTCATTCTTGAAATTATCCACTCTCCAGTCCCTGCGATCGGTGCAGATATTCAGGAAGTTATCCAGAATTTTATACCCAAATTCCGTGTGAGATACTTCCGGATGAAATTGTACTCCAAATATTTTGTCATCATCCGATTTATAAGCAGCAATTGGAACCTGATCAGTTGCTGCTAGGATTTCATATCCTGAAGGTAGTTTAACTACGTGATCACCGTGACTCATCCACACTTTCTGTTTGAATGCTGTATCTTTGAAAATTGCAGTTTGATCATAGCAATCAATTTCAGCATAGCCATATTCTTTATTTGAACCACTTTCTATCAAGCCCCCGATCTTATGGGCGATCAACTGATGTCCATAGCAAATACCCAAAACAGGAACTGAACTCTTTTCAATAGACCATTTAATTCTATAAGCATCTTTGGCATTAACAGATTGAGGTCCACCGGAAAATATAATTCCGGCAATATGAGTTTTAAATTCAAATTCTTCAGGCTGATAGATCTCACTGAATATTCCCAAGTTTCGAATTCTGCGTGCTATCAGGTGAGTGTATTGACCACCAAAATCTAAAATAGCTATTTCTTTTTGCATTATTTAAGAATTCCTATCAAATTAGTTATTTGCTGAACAACTCTGCAAGCACATCGCTATACAATTCATGTTCTACTTTCAAACCAGTTATCTCTATATTATCTAGTGTTTTAGTATTCCTTAGATCAACCACTTTCTGAGCTATTATTTTGCCGGTATCCAAACCCTTATCCACATAATGAATTGTGATCATTGTCTCTGAAAGTTTGTTCCTCCAGGCCCATTCATAACCATGTAATCCCTGATGCTGCCTGGTATCTGCAGGATGAATATTGATTATCCTCTCAGGAAAAAGACTGATGATCTCAGAGGAAATTATCAGCATATAACCAGCAAGTATGATATAATCTGGTTCAATTTTCTCTAACCATTCTTTAAGTTCAAAATTGTATTGATCCCGTTTCTTACATTTTGAAATGATTACTTTTGTGGTAAATCCCAGTTTTTCTGCAGTTTCCAATCCGGGAGCATCCTCCTTATTACTGAAAACATGAGTAATTTCTACTAGTGATTCCAGTTTGCCAGAGATTGTATTTCTAAGGATAGCTTCCATATTTGACCCTCTGCCAGAGATCATAATTAGAAGCTTGATTTTATCTTTCATTTATAAATTCCTGGTACCTATATCAGTCCGATAATACATATCCTTAAATGATACTTTGGAAACCAGATCATAAGCGTTCTTGATCGCAGAATTAAGATCTTTTCCATCAGCAACCACATTCAATACTCTGCCGCCAGATGTTACAATTATATCATTGTCTAATTTACTGCCAGCATGGAATATAACACCATCTACTTCAAGTGGAATATCAATAGGATAACCTTTGGTGTAATGAGAAGGATAACCTCCTGATGCCAGGACTACATCCACAAAATATCCTGGATTAAATTCCAGGTTAAATTCTTGTAATCCTCCCTTGAAACACGCCAGAACTAGTTCAAGCAGATCACTTTTTAAGGCAGGTAATACAACCTCTGTCTCTGGATCACCCATGCGTACATTATACTCGAGCACACTGACCCCATCGGGAGTAATCATTAAACCAAAATAGAGCACACCGTGGTAATTGAAATTTTCTTGCTTTAAGCCCTGGATAGTTGGTTCAATTATTTCCTTCTTGATCTGTTCCAGCATTTCATCTGTGCAGAAATCCACGGGGCAATAGGCACCCATTCCTCCCGTATTGGGTCCTTTATCGTTATCCAATAATTGTTTATGATCCTGAGAAGGTAATAATATCTGATATTCTGAGCCATTGGTGAAAGCGAGTATAGATAATTCCTGACCAGTAAGTAATTCCTCGATCAGAATTCTGGCATCAGCACCATAGGTATCATTTATAATGATAAGGGCATCTTCTACTTCTTTAAGGGTATTACAAACAAAAACGCCCTTGCCTGCTGCCAGTCCATCATACTTGATCACGCATTTTCCCTTAAGTTTTTGACAGTATTCCCGTGCTTTAGCAGAATTATCAAATCTTTCATAAATAGCAGTTTTAACGCCATATTTGATCATGAACTCTTTGGCGAATATTTTTGAGCTTTCAAGTTGTGAAGCCCGTTTATCTGGCCCAAAAACCATTATACCACTACCGTCGAAATAATCTGTGATTCCCTCATTTAAGGGCTGCTCTGGTCCCACAAATATCAGTTTCACATCATTATCTTCACAGAATCGCTTGATCCCGCTAAAATCATTTACCTTTAGTTCTACATTGTTGTGGGTTCCCGCATTACCCGGGATGCAAAAGACTTTTTCAGCTCTTTCACTTTGCTGTAGTTTCCAGACAATTGCATGCTCTCTTCCCCCGGAACCAATCACTGCTATATTCATATTCACCTCAGTAGATTATTTATCTTTCTTTGATTTCATTATCAGCCTTAATCAAAGACTCTTTGATGTCAGCTATTTCCTGATTCACTATTTTACGTAATCGACTGATATTCAAACAATTGATCGCTGCTTTTGCTGCATTTCCCGTATCTATCACAGTTAATCCGGGAGTTTTGGATGGCATGATCAAGGTAGAATTGATATTCACCATCATATCGATCTTATCTTTAAAGGGTGGGCAACTTATCACTGGTATTGAGCTATTTGCTGCCAATGCTCCTCCCAGTCCATTAGATCTGCCAGCTACTGCTATGATCACTCCAGGTTCGATAGAATTATTATAATCACCCAATATCTCAGGAATTCTCTCCCCATTCTTATGGGCAGAAACTACTCTCATCTGTGTGAATATATCATATTTTTCCAATGCTTTTATGATGTTCTCACAATGAGGTAGATCACTAGGTGAACCCATAAAAATACTTACATAAGCATCTTTGATGATTCCTTTTTTAACCAAATTTCCAGCAATCCTCTGTTCTATATCAATTGTATCATCACATACTATATTACTTCCAGTTATTATATTATAAATAGATAAGTAACGCCTTGATGTCTCAGAAATCACTTCAGGTGGTAGAAATTCAGGAATTCGTCCATCTTTCTTATTATTCAAAAGCCATTGACGCACATATTCCTTATCCATCTGGTCAATTTTTGCAGAGTCTTTTTTATATGATTCAAGTGACCAGAAACGTGAACTATCCGGAGTGTGAATTTCATCTATCAAGATCAGTTTGCCATCCAGTAATCCGAATTCATATTTAGTATCCACCAGTATAATTCCCTTGCTGGCTAATAACTCAGTTCCTCGATCAAAGAGCTTGAGAGATACTTCTGCCATCTGGTTATAAAGTTCAGATGTAGTCCACCCTTCCTTAACGATATCCTCTGGTGTGATCTCACGATCATGTTCTTCTTTGGTAGTTGGAGTTAGGATTGGATTGGGAAATTTCTGATTTTGGGTAAGTCCATCTGCAGCATTAACTCCAGAGAATGTCCTGTCCCCTTTCTTATACCTGCGCCACATGGAGCCGGTAAGATAACCTCTCACGATCATTTCAATGCGAATTGGCTCTGCTTCTTTAACCAAAGCAATATTGGGATCCACCATTTTTATAAAATGATTTCCAATTATATCCTCAGTTTGCTCAAACCACCAGCTGGATATCCCGTTCAAAACCGCTCCCTTATAGGGAATTTCAGAGTTTAATACGCTGTCAAAGCTGGAAATCCTATCAGAAACCACCAGCATCCTTTCGGTATCACTGATTCTAAAACTGTCTCTCACTTTCCCACTATGGATATTCTTTAATTGCGGGGAGTTAATTTTATTAATCACATACATTTGCAACCTCTCCATTTATTCTTTTTAATGCCGGAAATGTCTTATTCCGGTAAATAACATATTTATACCCAGTGCACGGGCTGTTTTAATCACTTTTTTATCCCTGATTGATCCACCAGGCTGAATGATATTTCTAATGCCCGATTCAGCAGCTAATTCCAGATTATCAGCAAAAGGGAAATATGCATCAGAAACAAGAATACTCTTGCCAATTTGAGTTGTCACGTATTCCTCAATATCTTCAATACCAGCATCTTTAGCTTCATTCCGTAAATTAGTCCTTGTTTTATCAAGGGCTAATTGCGTAGCTATCAACCTGTTAGGCTGCCCTGTCCCCATTCCAGTCAAGCGTAATATCCCTTTATCTGAGCGCTGCACGATCACAATGGCATTTGATTTGATACTGCGAACAGCTTTTAACCCAAATTCAATCAGATCCTGATCAGAGATCCAGTCAATATCGCCTTCTGTGACCTGATTTAAGCTATCATATAGCTTATCATCACTCGTCTGCCATAATATAGAGCCATGCACAAATCTGAGATTGAATTTGCTCTTTATAGAATCGGGATCAAATTTTATTATTCTCAAATTCTTATGGAAAGATAGATAATCTATCACACCTTCTGCAAAATCTGGAGCAGCAATGACTTCAATGAATTTTCTCTTTGATTTATCTGGATTATTTAATTCCAGAAATTCTGCTGAGCTTAATTCCAGTTTCTTATTAAATGCAATGATAGAACCAAATGCAGAGACTGGATCACCAAACCAGGCATTAGTTAATACTTCCTTTTGATCATCTCCACAGGCAAAACCACAAGGATTCAAATGCTTGATGATCGCAACTGCAGTTTGAGGAATATCTCGAACCGTCAGCTGAGCAGCTTCAATATCCAGTATATTATTATAAGAAAGCTGTTTACCATGTAGATATTCCAGGTCAGCTAAAGAATTTTCAGTTGTATTATCTCGATAAAGAACGGCTTCCTGATGGGAATTTTCTCCGTAGCGTAATTCAATTCCATGATCATAGAAAAGCCTGATGGATTTCTCACCTGCTTTTTCATCCAGTGTTGTGGCTATCATGGCATCATAATCAGCAGTATGATTAAAGGCTTTTCTCATCATTTGAAAGCGAAATTGCTCTGAAATATGCCAATCATTTTCAGTCAGTTCTTTTTCCAGTTTTTGATAATCTGATGGATCAGTGATAACAGTTACCCATTTATAGTTTTTAGCTGCTGAGCGGATCATTGTAGGTCCACCAATATCAATGTTTTCAATTAATTCTGGTAATTCAGCACCTTGCTTAACTTTTTCTGCAAACGGATATAAATTGCAAATTACTAGGTCAATTGGTTTCACATTAAGACTTTTTGCCTCTTCAGCATCCTTTTCACGATCAAACAGCAGAGCTGATTCCACCTGGAAAGATATTGTTTTCATTCTGCCATCAAATGCTTCAGGATTACCTGTAATATTACTGATATCAGTTACTTGTATCCCAGCATCTGACAATCTTCTTTTCGTTCCACCAGTAGAAATGATCTCACATCCTGACTTGGATAATATTCCTGCAATGTATTCAATATCAGCTTTATCTGAAACACTGACCAAAGCTCTTTTGATTTTAATTAAATTCATATATTTCCTCTATATTATTGGGGATTTTCGACTATATTAACAACCGGGAAATAAACCAGTTCCTGAAAATCCTGATCAAATACGTGATAAACGCTTTCAGATAATCCTTGAGCAATCTCTTCTGCTTGTTTCAGGTTGTTCTGATAGATCTCGGTAAATGGTTTTATTTCTGATTTCACGATCTGCTCTGTTTGTAAGGCTCTATTTATATCCAGATCCACAATCTGATCAAAGCCTTTTTCTGATATATGATTCCACTCTCCCGTGTACATATTAAAATTATACTGACCAAGGAACTTTACTGCATTTCTACTGATGAAGCGAATTGCTTCCACGGTGTATTCGAATTCTTCTTCAGATAGGATATAATGCACATTCAGCCTGATCCAGCCGGGTTTTAATCCAGCCAGGTGCTTAGTCTGGATCACTTTCATATATCTTTCTGAAAGTTCTTTTTCAATATGCATGATCAAATGACCATAAGGACCTGCACAGGAACATCCTGCTCTTGTTTGAATGCCAAATAGATCATTCAGCAGCTTTGTAGCAAATTTGGGATGGATTATCTTGCCGTCATTATTGAATTTGATATTAAAAGGAATTATCCCCACCTTCTTCCCTGGATCAGTTTCCCCTAAAAATTCAATATTTTCTTCTTTCCCGATTTCAGAATAAAATCTGGTCATGAAATATTTTTCGATAGCTTCTATATTTGACAATCCAACTTTTTCTTTCAATTCCACTGCCAAAGAAACTCGCAGTGCCTGCAATATTCCCGGAGTTCCCGGTTTTTCACGAGTCTCAATATCAGTTACATATAATTCTGTGGTTTTAGAAACATAGTCTACCGTGCCACCCGCTGCAATACTGGGGGGAAGATCAGAACGATATATATTTTCATTAAAGATCAATACCCCACTGGATCCCGGTCCTCCCAGGAATTTATGAGGACTGAAGAAAATAGCGTCGTAATAGCTTTCTTCATCATGATTCATATCAATTCCTATATAAGGACCACAAGCAGCAAAATCAAAACAGGCAAGGCAATTATTCTTGTGAAGAATCCTGGCAATGGCATATGTGTCTGATAAAAGTCCAGTTACATTTGAGCCAGCGGAAAATGAGCCAATTTTCAGTCTATCCTTATATTTGGGATCAGAAACTATCCTATCCAGAACTCCCAGGTCGATATGACCTTCTTTATCGAGTTCAACTTCCTGAACGTCACATAATGTCCGCCTCCACATAATCTCGTTAGAATGGTGCTCATATGGGCTCACAAACACTATTGGCTTATAGTAGTCAATATAATGAAGCAGGGCATCATGGCAGGAAGACTTTTCTACACCTTTTCGTACCAGGCAGCTTTCCAGAAACAGATCATACCTTTCCCGGGTAGCCGGGGGTAGATATACTCCCAATATCTGCTGTAATCTGGTGATACCTCCAGTAGTACCCGATCCAGTAAAAATTATCTTTCCATGTTCACCCGCATGAACCGACTTTTTTATCCTTCTTTCAGCTTCATGCAATAAAAGAGTCATTGTTTTACCAGTAAAATCATCCTCAGTATGTGAATTTGCATAATATTGCCTGATCTTGTTAAGATGGTTCTCGATAAAATAGAGGTTTCTTCCACTGGCGGTGTAATCAAGATATACAATTGGTTTTTCCCCATAAGGAGTTGGTATCATTATATTTCTACCAATCAATTCCTGCCTTAACCATTCAAGTTCTTTGATAATTTCTTTTACCTGCATTACATTTCCTTTCACCTGTTCTTGATATGCTCCACAATGTTTTTAAATATCTCTAATCCTTCACCATCTTCTGACATTTCAGGATTCATTCTCTTTTTTCGTCCCCAGTCAGGGTGATTAAATATAGATAAATATGCTTCTGGATGCGGCATTAAACCAAATACCTGTCCTGTCTCATCACATAAACCAGCACAATTTATATATGACCCATTAGGATTGTATGGATATTCAGCAGTAATATTACCCTCGAAATCAGTATAAGACAGGCAGTTCAAGTTCTTTTCTATTATACCATTAAGAATCTGTTCGTCTCTGATGATCAGTTTGCCTTCACCATGCCTTACGGGTAATGCTGTTTTGTCTATTCCCTTCAAAAATGGTGTTACTGATGCCGGATTAGTTCGGCAATATACCCATCTGTCTTCAAACTTACCTGAATCATTCAAAGTCAGCGTAACTTCCTGAGAATGCTCTTTAGCTACATTTGGCAGAAGCCCCATTTTCACCAGAAACTGAAATCCGTTACAAATTCCCAAGACAAATTTTCCTGCTTCTATAAATTCCAGAATGACATTATAAAATAACTCACCATCTGCTATTCTCTTATATTTCATCTTATTAGCCAGCACTTTGCCAGAGCCCAGATCATCACCAAATGAAAACCCACCAGGGAAATTAAGGATATCATAATCACTTATTTTTACTTTCCCCAGAAATACATCATTTAAATGTACAATTTGAGCTTCTGCTCCAGCTAATTGGTATGCTGCTGCCAGTTCTCCTTCGCAATTTATCCCATATCCCGTAACTACTAATGATTTTACTTTTTTCATTTCATGCTTCCCGATCATATTTCCCTCAAGGTTTTAGACCAATACTGCTCCAACTTTTCTGAGCTGAGGTTGATTATCTCATTGCCATTTAAGCTTATCTCTAATTTTGCGATATCAGTAACTTTGCCCATATTTGTTGCAGATTCGCCTAAGATTGCTTCAAATTCTGCCTTATTCTCTGGATCAATAGAAACCACAAACCTGCTGTGACTTTCTGAATATAATAGTGCTGCTGCACTAAGCTCATCATTATTCAAACTGATCTCAGCACCAAGATTTAAGCCCAGCAAACATTCAGCAAGGCAGACTGCCAAACCACCATCAGATATATCATGACTTGAAGCAATAAGCCCTTTCTTATTTGCTTCCATCACTTTTATATAAATCGCTTTTGCCTTTTCCATCCTGACCTGAGGAACATTTTTCCCTAAATATCCCAATTGTTTATAAAATTCAGAAGCTCCTAATTCATCGTAAGTCTCCCCTATCTGATAGATCAGGTCATCTGCTGTTTTGAAATCACTGGTTACTGTTTTACGGATATCAATTATCAAGGCAGTCATGGAATAAAGAATTGTAGGTGGCACAGATATTTTAGTCTCACCCGACTTGAAATCATTCTTCATACTGTCTTTTCCGGATGTCATGGGGATATTGTAATATGTTGCCATATTATATAGTGCCTGGTTCATCTGAACCAGCTTGGCTAACTTCATCTTACCATCGGGATTAGTTACAGCATCATATAATGAATCCGGTACACAGAAATTATCGTTCACTGACCAGAATATCATTTCCTGAGACTCAGGGTCAGGCAGCTGTCCACCTATCGAAATTATCTGCCTGATAGCTTCATCAAAAGCGCCTGCAGACATCTGATAGGCATCAATATCGCCATATTTAGGAGAAATACCATTAGATACTGCTATTCCCTTCCAACTCTCGAAATCAAGCCTAATTACAGCAGCATCCTGAGGTGCTCTCCCGGTACTTCCCATCAATGGTTTGATCACCGTCTTTCCCTTTACCTCATGGTCATATTGCCTGATCACGCTTTCTCGAGAGCAGATATTCCAATTAGAAAGCAGTTTTAAGATAATCTCATTATGATCAAGCTCTTCTGAGATAACAGGTTCACTCAGATCAGGTCTTTTCCATACAGCTTCCATTTGCTTACGCGGAAAGCCATTATGCAGAAAATCTATATTGAGATATGCTACTGGTCTATTATCATAATTTACTTCAATAAATCCACTGTCAGTAAAAATTCCTACTCTGCTGAGTTCAACTTCTCGTTCATCAGCCAGCTTGAGTAGTGCTGGATAGTTTTTCTCTTCCACCACAAATGTCATTCTCTCCTGAGATTCTGATATATAGATCTCCCAGGGCATCAGATTGGCATATTTCAAAGGAACCTTTTCCAGGTGTACTTCTGCCCCACCCGGTATCTGGGCTAATTCACCAATTGATGATGATAATCCACCAGCACCATTATCAGTTGAGCATTTGATCAAACCAGCCAATACTGCTTCCTGCATATAATCTGAAAGCAGTTTCTGCGTGATAGGACTGCCTATCTGAACAGCAGACTGGGGAGAATTTTCATCAATTTCTGCTGAGGAAAAAGTAGCTCCATGAATACCATCTTTTCCCACTCTACCTCCAGCCATGATGATCAGATCACCAGCATCAATATCTTTTGACCAGGAAACCTTTTCACCATATTTCATGGGCATCACTCCACCAGTTCCACAATATACCAAAGGTTTTCCGCTATATCTATCATCAAAAATGATCGCTCCGTTTATTGTAGGAATACCGGATTTATTTCCTCCGTCTTCAATTCCTTTCCTCACACCTTCAAATATTCTGCGTGGATGCAATTGCCCTGGCAACAGCGGTTTATCATAATCAGGAGTCCCAAAACACAGTACATTAGTATTGAATAATAGCTGTGCTCCACCGATCCCGGTGCCCAGAGGATCACGATTATTACCTAAGATACCTGTTATAGCTCCTCCATAAGGATCGATTGCAGAAGGAGAATTGTGGGTTTCCACTTTCCAAACGAACACGCGCTCATCATCTATTTGAACCACTCCTGCATTATCTGTAAAAACCAGCTTAAGCCAGTTGTTTCCTGCGGCTTCAAATCTCTGGATCACTTTATCAGTTGAACCTTTTATATAAGTTTTAAATAGAGAATCGATTTCCAGGACTTCACCTGTTTCCTCATTCCGGTAATTTATCAAAGCACCAAATTCTTTATGCTTACAGTGCTCTGACCAGGTTTGAGCGATCACTTCCAGTTCACAGTCAGTTATTTCCTTACTGATCCCTTTCTGTGCTCTACTGGCAAGTACATCTTCGGATTGAAAATGCTCTTTTATCGCTTTCATCTCATCCAGATTCAATGATAGTAATCTTTCCCGAGAAATATTTTTTAGTTCTTCATCACTCACGAGCAAATCAATTGTTTCTCCATCAGTGTTTTCTTTAATCTTTACTTCAGGAATATAGAGAATATTTTCTTTAGTTTCTCCATACTCAAAATGATTAATCAGTTTATTACCCAGTAGTGTCTCTGCCAGTTCATGCAAAGCATCATCAGCTAATTTATGTTCAAATAGATATAGATCCTGTGAAAATATATGCTGTCTCTTAACGTCGATATCAAGATCAAAGAGGTCTGCAAGAGTTTTTTGAGCAGAAATACCTTCATCATCGGTAACACCGGGAAGTTTCGCTACGAGCACATAGCTTCTGAAAATCTTATCTATAAAAAGCTTATTGATATAGTAATCATGAATAATATCATCTCTTAAACCCTTTTCAGCAAAATCCTTTACCTGCTGTTTGCTCAGATCATAGTTGATATTGAATATTCTGGTTGCTTTCACTTTTCCGGTCTCGATCCCCAGATAATTCTTAGCTTCCCTGATAACCCGTTCTGCTTTATTATCTCTGATACCAGGTTTCAGTACTAATTGGATTTGATTGATCATATTTATTTTACCTGTCCGCTATTTGTGTCATAAACTAATATTTGGGGTTCATTACCTTGGGAATGGATCACTATTTCCTGCTTTTCAGTAATTTCTCCAGCTATTTTACAATCATATCCGGATTGAGCGATAATATTGCATATCTCATCAGCATTATCGTTACTTACCACCAGCATCATCCCATTTCCCATATTCCAGATCAGGTATGCCTGTTCTTCACTTATCTGACCCATTGACTGCACTTTTTGCATAAACCCGTGCGGAGCAAATATACTATCAAGCCGGGCGCCACTCTTGGTTAATTTCAATACCCGGTTAAGATTATCAGCAATTCCACCACCGGTGATATGAGCAATACCCTTGATCTCTTTTCCGTCTTTTATCAGTTTCGTGATTAATGGTGAATATATCTGGCAGGGGGTGAGTAATTTCTCGCCCCAGCTTGTCTCTTTATCAAATTTCTCTTCATGCCAGTTCTCTCCGAACTTCGCCTGGAGTACTTTTCGTAAAAGGGAGAATCCATTACTGCGAAAGCCTCTGCTTGCCAGACTGATAACTTTATCTCCTGGAGTAATAGTTTGCCCGGCAATAGCCTCTTTCAGTTCATCAGGTAATATTCCCGTTGCAGTAGAGCACCAGTTGAAGTGCATTCTGTCTCCCCAGCCCCCGATGCGATTGCCTAGTTCAGCAATTTCTCCTCCAGGTACTGAAATACCGGAGAAATCTGCTGCTTCTGCTAAGCCCATCATCAATTGATCCACGATCTCAGCATCCAGAAGATCCACATCCAGAATATTAGAAAGATTCGCTGCTTCAAAGCCGTTTGCTGCCAGATCATCTACCACCATTGCCACCAGATCATATCCGAGAGTATTATATATTCCGGTTCTTTCAGCAAGTTCCACCTTAGTGCCAATTCCATCAGAAGTGATACCAATTCGTACGCCATTATAATCAATCACGTTGGAAAAAGCCCCTTCAATTCCCTGCTTAAGATCTCCAGCCTTACCGCTTCTATTACTAAATGTCTTCTTTGCCCAGCCAAAAGCTATCTGAGAACATTTATTCCCCAGATCTATATTAGTTCCGCTCTCTATTTTTTTCATATTTACCTGCTAAAAGTTTTGGGTGGTTTCCGAATGCTTATTCTCACCCGGGATATATACATCATGAGCTTTTCCTTCTCTGATAGATAAAGCTGATATAAGTTCCAATTCCGCTTTCTGATGAAATTCTGTAATAGTTGCTGAGCCGCAGGTACTCATAGATGCTTTGATCTTGATCAATGTCTCATCCAGATTATCACGCAGTCTGCCACTATATTCCACAAAGCCTTCCACCCCTTCCACGAATTTCATCTGATGATAACGCTTTTCCACCCATTCACGTGCTTTGGCACTTCCCTCTCCCCAGTATGGTTTCATCACTCTATTATTGATCACAATCTTATTAGTCGGTGATTCTTCCATTCTGGCAAAGTATCTGCCCATCATCACGTAATCAGCTCCAAGTGCCAGGGCAATAGTTATATCCTTCGTGCTGGTAACTCCACCATCAGCGATCAGGGGAATATATTTCCCGGTTTCTTTATAATATCTGTCACGTTCCGCAGCAACATCAATTATCGAGGATGCCAGTCCTCTACCGGTACCTTTTTGTTCCTGAGTAATGCAGATAGAGCCTCCGCCCATTCCTATCTTTACCGCTGAGCAGCCAATATCAACTATGAACCGGAAAGCTTCTGCAGTGATGATATTTCCACCTATCAGCGGGATATGAGGATATTCTTTCAAAGACCATTCTACTGTCTCCTGAAGGTAAACCGAAAAACCATCCGAAGAATCTACTGAGATCACATCCACTTCAGCTTCAGCAAGTGCCTTTATCCGCTCCTGATAATCATGAGTATTCACTGCTGCTACTGCCAGAAGACGTTTACGATCATCGCATACTTCATCCGGATTATTAAGGTGATCATTGATATCTTTACGAAATACCAAAGATTGAAGTCTTTTATGATCATCTAATATCGGCAGTACAGATTTATGACTTTCCAGCAACAAATTATTTGCTTCTTTTAGATCACTAATATTATAGCCTACTTCACAATGATCAACAGGGATCATTCGCTCCCTTACCAGCACACTGCCATGCAGGCCCAGGTCATAATCATATTTTGAGAGTAAACCTACAAATACATTAGTTTCATCAACTACCGGAAAAGTAGAATATCCCGTTTTCTCACGGATCTCATACATCTCGGCAATCGTCATATCAGGTGAAACAGTTTTGGGATTAACAAATCCTGCTTTATAATTCTTGATCTTCCTGATCATGTCTGCCTGTTCATCAATTGGCTGTGAGCAGAATATAAATGCCACTCCACCCAGCTTGGCAAGTTCAATTCCCATCCTGTCTCCGGACACGCTCTGCATTGCTGCTGAAACTATCGGTATATTGAGCTTGTATTTTCCCTCATTGCGAGTGGAATATACCAGTGGAGTCCGCAAACTTATCTTTTCAATAGTAGATTGCTCCGTTGTGAGTCCAGGCAGCAGCCTGAATTCTAAAAGGGTTCTGGAAGGCTCATATATTATTTTCTTTGCCATTTTATCTCCTGGCTATATCAGGCGTTTAAATTTTACTTCATCAACAGTATATTTCTTTTCACAATATGCGCAGCGCACTGTCATATTATCTTTATTAATATCAAATCTGCTGCTCATGTTTTCCGTATTTGTAATGCAGGTGAGATTAGGGCACACTATCAGATATTCTATCACATCCGGTATATCTGAAGTTTCTTTACTTATTACATCATAATTCTGGATTTGGACAAAAGAAGCTCTAGGAGATATCAAGGCAATACTATGCTTCTCTGCATCGCTCAAGATATAATTCTCGATTTTTATTATATCCTTCTTACCGAATTTTGAGCTTTGCAGATTTGAGCCTATCACAAAGAGTGATGACTCCACCAGATGCAGAAGCTGGGCAATATAAAGTGCTTTACCGGCAGCAATGTGATCTATCACTGCACCATTTTCTATCTGTCTAACCTTCATTTTCTTCATTTCACACCTCACCCAGTAATATTGATATAATTGCCTGACGCGTATATACACCGTTCCTTGCTTGCTGGAAATAGTAAGCATATTGCGTTTCATCCACATCAGTATCGATCTCATCCACTCTTGGCAGAGGATGCAATATCTTGAAATTAGATTTCACTCCGGAAAGCATCTCACTTTTCAGTACATAAGATCCTTTCACTTTATTATAATCTTCTATATCAGCAAATCTCTCTTTCTGGATCCTGGTAACATAAAGGATATCAAGTTCATTTATAAAGGCTTCCATATTGCGCTCTTCATGCCAGTCTATCTTCTTCTCATCAAGGTCATCAAGTATGGAGTCCGGCATTTTTAAATGTGAAGGTGAGGCAAAATAGAACTGAGGATTAAAATCTCCCATTGCCTGGCAGAGACTATGCACCGTCCTGCCAAATTTCAAATCTCCCACAATCCCAATTTTAAGGTTTTCCAGTGTTCCCTGGGTCTTTTTGATGGAATATAGATCAAGCAATGCCTGGGTTGGATGCTGATTTGCCCCGTCTCCGGCATTTATTACCGGAATACTTACCACTTCGGAAGCATATCTCGCTGCTCCTTCTATGGGTGATCTCTGGATAATAATATCTGAATATTGGCTAATAGTCTGTAATGTATCTGCAAAGGTCTCGCCCTTTTTCACAGAAGTATTTCCTGTTCCGGTCATGATCAGGGTTTTACCACCCAGCCTTTTTACTGCGGTATCAAAGGAAAATAAAGTACGCGTAGAGGGTTCGAAAAAAAGTAAGGCTGCCACTTTATCGGGAATATTCACCTTGAGCTTCCCGCTCTCAATCTTTTCTGCAACTTCCAATATTTGCAGTATTTCTGCTTTACTCAAATCCCGCATCGAAATCAGATTGTTCATTAATTCTCCCCTTTATTTTTCTCGTTTTAAATATGCTTTCCAGGCTCTTTCCCGATATATCTTTGCTGTTGCTCCTGGATTATCTGATTTTATTATCCCTCTTCCCACGATTATGCAATCTGCGCCACCTGCGATAGCTTCTTCCACTGTAATATATTGCTGACCCAGTTTATCCGTTCCACTTTCCAGCTTCACGCCAGGCATCAGAAGCATCATTCCGGCCGGGAACTTCGCTTTGAACCTTTGGATATCAGTTTTATCTTTGCCATGTCCGATAAAGCCCGAAACCACTTCAGGATTCTTTCGCCCTGCTTCCAGTACTTTTCGGGTATAGGCATCATTGATCAAATTATCCTTTGAGGACATTCTTGCCAGCAGAAAACTGCTCCTGCCCTCTATTCCTCCAAAAAGACCATCCAGTATTGCTGCTCCGGCTACCAGATGTACCGTCACAAATTCTGACCAGTCCGCTATTTTATATATCCCTGACCGATACTGCATCCGCACTGTGTTACCGATATCAGCAAACTTACGGTCTTCAAAAATATGAAAATCATATTTCTTTGAATATTCCTGAAGTTTGGGGATAAAGCCCTGATCATAATCTTCCATTATATCCGCATGAGTTTTCAGCATCACGATCTCTGAAGCAGTTTTATCTAATATATTAAAGAAATCCTTCTGATTGGTTACATCAAGTGATAAGATCAGATTACTCTTCTTTCGCTTCATTGTCTCTTGTAATTTAATTGTGAGTGAGTTTACGTTTTCTTTTTTTACTTCTATTTTATCTTCTGCCAGTCCACTGGTGAAATCTTTCACTTTGCTGATCATCTCTTCATCAATATAATTGCCTTTCTTAAGTATTGCCAGTATCTCATCCAGGTCTATCAAGCTATGCAGCTGATATCCTGACCTGCCTAATATTTCACTGCCATTATTACTGCGGTCTATCACTACCACGAAGTCTTTTACTATCACGCCTTCTGCTTCCAGTTTCTCAGCAGTTTCTATCTTGCTCTCTCCCGTTGTGATCAGATCATCTATCACCAGGCACACTGCCCCTGGCTGATATTTACCGATCACGTTATTACCGGTACCATAGGCTTTTTCTTCTTTTCTCATATAGATCAAGGGTTTCTTAATCCGGTCTGCCACCAGCGAGGCGATTGGTAATGCTGTATAAGGGATACCTGTAAGTACATCAAATTCCATCCCCTGTATCCTTTCCACTAATAATTCCACGATCCCGTCTAAAAGCTCCGGATATGAGATCATATCTCGAAGATCAAAATAAAACGGTGATACTTTCCCGCTTTTTAGGGTAAATGAGCCAAATTTCACTGCTCCAATTTCAAATAATTTTTCTATGAACTCTTCTTTTCTCATTCTTTCTCCTACTTGATTACTTCATTAATTTTTCCGTTAACTATTGTATATACAGGAGCTCCCTTATATCTAAATTCTTCAAAGGGAGTATATCTTGCCTTACTTCGGTTACGTCTTCCCCGTATAATGCCTTCCTGCTCAGGATCAATAATTGTCAGATTTGCCGTATTACCTTCTTTTATTTTCCCATAGTCCTCCAATCCAAAGATATGAACTATCTTGCTGTTCATTAGATCAATTAACCTTTCTTTAGATAATCTTCCCTGATGAACGCAGGTCAGCAGCAGTCTTAGTGATGTATCAAGTCCCGGAAATCCTGATGGTGCAGTGGAATATGCTTTGCGCTTATCTCTCGATGAGTGCGGTGCATGATCACTTCCTATCATATCTATGGTAAAATTATTTATTCCTTCCCACAAAGCCACATTATCTTCTGCAGTACGCAAGGGAGGATTCACTTTAGCGATATTTCCCACCTGAGGACATATCGTCTCATTTAATAGCAGATGATGCGGAGATACTTCACAATATACCTGCACTCCATCAGCCCTGGCTATGCGGATCATCTCTACTTCTTCTTTAGTGGTCACATGAGCAATATTGATGGTATTACCTATCGAGGTCGATAGATCAAGACAGATATCCAGACCGGTTATAGCTGCTTTCCGGTTACGGAAGAGATTATGGTTCTCTATCTTCTGAGCGAATTTATATTTGGGAACTATGAATTTCTCCAGCTCATCATGTATTGTTATCACTTTATTAAATTCCCCACCCAGTTCAAATACTTTGCGCAATTCTGACACATTGCTCAATATATCATTACTGCTGGATGCAGATAAAAAGATCTTGATCCCTATCACATCCTGAGGTTCTTCTTCCAGTATCTTTCTCAATTGCTTATAATTAGTATTAGTAGCACCCAGGTAGTACCATTTATTAACTTTGGATTTCTCTGCCGCCTTGCGCTTAAGGTCGAGGTTTTTCTGGTTTGTGGTAGCGGGTATAGTATTCGGCATATCAAATACACCGGAAAACCCACCTCTGATGGCAGCATTACTTCCTGATTTCCAGTCTTCTTTAGCAGCCAGCTCTAGATCCCTCATATGCACATGAGGATCAATAAATCCGGGGCATACCCAAAAATTGGCACAGTCAATCACTTCGTTTGCTTCTTTTGCTTTCTTCCCAATACTGACTATCTTACCGTCTGTAATGATGATATCCTGACTGGTTTCTCCAATCTGCACATTTTGTAATAAAATCTTTGTCTTTTTCATCTTGTTAAAAATATTCCTTTGTTCCCGCAGCATTGCGGTGATATTCTCCAAATTCGGTCAATTGCACAACCTGATCTTTCGCCAGTACAGGTCCTTCTACACATAGCCTTAATCCCAGGGGATCGATAGTACAATTTCCACAAATGCCAATGGCACACTTCATATATCTTTCAAACAGAAAATCATAATCCAGATCAGGATATTTCTCCAGCAGGTCACGCATTGCCTTCATCATCTTCTCAGGTCCTGATACATAAACCATATCATAATTATTTTCCGCTAAAAGTTCTCTCGCTATATCCACACTGGTACCTGCTCTTCCAAAGCAACCCGCATCAGTGATCTTCTTATATAATAACTGTAATTCTTCAAAACGACTGCAAAATACCAGGTCTTCTTTTGTCCGGGCTCCATTAACTAAAGTGATACTCGCTCCCCGACGCATTAATTCCTTACTGAGAAAATATAATGGCGGAGTGGCATATCCACCTCCTACTAAAAGGCAGTTTTTACCTTGTAAAGAAAAAGAAGAGCCATAAGCTCCTCTAAAAGATAATAAATCTCCTACCTTCATCTCAAAGAGCTGACTGGTAAATTTCCCCAGCTTCTTGATAGTCACACCAAAATAATCAGATTCACATTCTGAGATCGAGAAGGGTTTCTCTCCATGCTCAAAATCAGTCAGCATGATAAATTGACCCGGCTGAGCTTCCAGACTGTGCTTAAAGTAAAATGTCCGTAAAGTGGCACTTTCTTCTCTGATCTCTGCTATGGGTAATGTATTACGCCTGCTCATTCAGCTTCTCCAATCTTGGTATTTCATTTATATTTTCATATTTATATTTCTTCATATAATCTCTTATCCCCTGATTGATCTCCTTGAATACGCCAATACCTCCCTGATATACGGCACTCCCAACTCCCACCAGAGCTGCTCCGCTCATCAGCATTTCCACGGCATCACTACCGCTTTCCACGCCACCAGTACCAATGATGGGTATCTTCACTCTCGAATATGCTTCATATACTGCCCGCAGGGCTATAGGTTTCACGCAGGCTCCTGATAAACCACCTGTTCTATTACTAAGCACCGGTTTCACCATATCAATATCAACCAGCATGCCAGGACCTAAAGTATTGATCATGCATAATGCATCAGCTCCGGCTTCTTCTGCTGCCAGGGCAATATTTGTAAGTCCGGTCACATTAGGAGATAGTTTTGTTATCACAGGAAGTTTACTAATAGCTTTCACTCTGGAAGTTATCTCTTTCACCATATCTATAGAACCCGCCAGGGGCATTCCAAATTCATCCATTACATTAGGGCAGCTCAGATTAAGCTCAATAAAGTCTGCTTGTGAATCATTTACATGCCGCGTAAGCTCTTCAAAATCTTCTGTTTTAGTAGCAAACACACTGGCTATCACAGGCACTTCGGGCATTATTGCCTTAAATTCGTTTATCTCCTGCAGTCCGTCTATTATTCCCGGATTGCACAGACCCATGCAATTAAGCATTCCGCCTTCAAATTCTGCTACTACTGGTCCCGGATGTCCTGTGCGTAATTCTAATGTCAAACTCTTGCTTGTAATTATCCCGCAGCCATTTTCAATAACGAATTTCATCCCTGACCAGGTCATACCCATAATCCCGGCAGGCAGCACCAAAGGAGACTTTGTCTTCTTACCCAAAAATTCTGTTGATATACTTATAATGCCTTTCACTTCCTCTTCCCGTTGTTATTAATTCCGTCTTCAGAATTGCTATACAAAAAAAATATTCTCTCTCTCAAGGTCAATGTATTTATATTTTAAAATTGTGACTAGTGATTGGTGATTAGTGAACGGAAAGTCGTAAGTCGATTTTTCTACTTTGCGAATGGTTTTAACCTCCGCAATGGTAGACTTGTGAACAGTGATTGGTGAACGGAAAATCGTGAGACTAAACGACTGATAGACTACTCGACTGATAGACTGCAGGACTTAAAGACTACTGGATTGGTGATTGGTAAACAGCGATCAGTGAAAAGACTGCATACCCAGAGCTTCCAGTTCTGATTACATTTAATTTTACATTTTACATTTTCAATTTTCAATTCCTCTCTGTGATCAGTGAACAGTGAAAAGACTGCATACCCAGAGCTTCCAGTTCTGATTACATTTAATTTTACATTTTACATTTTCAATTTTCAATTCCTCTTGGTGATTAGTGAACGGTGAATTTAAATCAATATCGAGTTAAGATACCGTACCCGGTAGATTGACTTGAGGTTGATTTTAGTGAGTCTACTTCAGGACTGATAGACGGCAGAACTTAAAGACTTCTGGACTTCTGGACTTCTGGACTTCTGGACGGATAGACTACAGGACTTCTCGACTGCTTGACTTAAAGACTAAAAAAAATCGACTCACGACTCACTTCTCATCGAAGATACTCCGAAGCTTTATGCGAAGGAGTACTACTCACGGATAAATCATTACATTTTTTCGCGTCATTCGCGCCTTTCGCGGTTAAATAAATCTTACATTTCTCGTCTCACTACTCACGGATAAATCATTACATTTTTTCGCGTCATTTCGCGCCTTTCGTGGTTAAATAAATTTTACATTCTTGTCCGCCTGGGTGGATTCAATTATTCTCCCCTTCACCCTTTCACATCTTCGCCCCCTCAATTTTTCCCTCGTCTCACGTCTCACGATTTACTACTCACGGATAAATCATTACATTTAATTTTACATTCTTGTCAGCCTATGGTTGATTCAATTTTAAATTCCTCTCGGTGAACGGTGAATTTAAATCAATATCGAGTTAAGATACCGTACCCGGTAGATTGACTTGAGGTTGATTTTAGTGAGTCTAC
>Ga0075121_1000202_pt1 | contig 41326 bp, 48 predicted proteins | sample AntAceMetag02UKG_FD_69793 | JGI IMG/M metagenome (GOLD analysis project Ga0075121, IMG submission 69793) | Saline lake microbial communities from Ace Lake, Antarctica - Antarctic Ace Lake Metagenome 02UKG | ecosystem: Environmental > Aquatic > Non-marine Saline and Alkaline > Saline | place... | reverse complement strand
AAGAAAAAAGAAAACAAAAAAAGTTTCTAAAAAGAAAAAACATTAATATTTTTTCATGCGACACATTTCTAAAGAAATGCATCGGAAGAAGAAATTTCTCTCTCTTCATATGAGATATTGTTTCACAATACACCCAAAGAAGAAGTAAATTCATGTTTCTCTTAGATCAATAATGACTTCCTTCGAGGTATTCAAATCAATCTCAAAACAAATCTTTATAAAATAATTATTCCTAACTATTTTAAGAAAATGAGGTTGAAATTTTTATTAATGTTTTTATTAGTTTTTTCTTTAGCTTTTGCTACAGCAACTTTTCAATTGGGGGAACCAAATAACACAATCTCAACAGAATATGCTTTGGGGGCAAGCTTAGCAGGAACAATAAATATAAGTTTTGATTCTGAACCAATAAATTCCATAATAACAAATAATTTAGGAGATTCAATCTCTCTAGGAGGAATATTAAATAATTCATTAAACTCTGGATTTTCTTATACCTGTAATACTCCTGGTTGTTCTTCAACTTACGCACAAACAAACCCAGAAACACAAAAACAATTAATTTTAGATGCTAACCAATCAAAAACATTCGGTTTCAGGTTTTCAGGAATAATTAATTCAATAAATTCTCTAGAATTCAATGTGGCAAGTAATGCCCCTTCTTCATGTACAAATCAAGTGAAAATTGATTTACTATCTGATGGAGTTTTTGAAACAGGAAACACGGGCCAATCAATTCAAACCTGTGGGGAAAAAAATTATAGTTGTTTTGATTTGGAAGAAAATCCTTTAGAAATAACCTTAAGCCAGGTTCCATTTTGTCAAAAATTCACATTAGAAGAAGCACCAGGGTTTGAAATTGGAGCATGGATTAAAGAAACACAAGCTGGAGATAAAAGTTTATCTATGGGATTGTTTGACCTTTCTGGAAATGAATTAGAGTCTTGTGAATTATCTAAAAATATTGTAGGGTTAGGAGACGGAATTGAAGTATCTTGTAATATTGAACATTTGGTACCTGAAGTAGCAGAGTATTATATTTGCGTTGTAGAGGGAGCTGGGACAGGAACATACAAAACTAAAGGTTACACTCCTGTAGGAGAAAAATGTGGATTTAACGGCTTACCTCCACAAACACCCGGCGTAGCTTATCAAATGTTTGCTCAAAATTCAAAGTTTTCTTCAGTGAGAACAATTCAAATTGAAAACATGCTCTCGTCAGGGGAATTACTCTCAGTTAAAATGGAAAACTACATCATAGAAACTTATGGGAGTTTAGATTGCTCACAAGTTTGTTTAGTCCCATTAACAATAAATTCAAACATAAATCAAGAAATTACTTTAAACAATTTACAATTAGAATATGATCTTGTAAACTTACCCAATATTATAGAGAACAAATTTTACGACTTTAATACAGCTCCAGCAAAAATAAATTCTTCTTTTCAAAATTTATTTTTTGATCAAACAGAATTTTCAATACCCCCAACAATTGGGTATAATGAATACATTTTAGACTTAAACAATGAAGAAATATATGAAGGAAATTTTTCAGTAAGAAATATTTCAATCTCAATCTCTCCAACAAATATTCCAGTACTTTTTCCAACAAAAATAACTGCACAAGTTGAATCAGAAAATGAAATTGTAAAATACAATTGGAATTTTGGAGACAATTCAACCCAGACAACATTTACTTCAGAAGTAGAACACACTTATTCACAAGTTGGAAACTTTAATTTGATTTTAGAAGTAACAGATGAACAAGACAATGTTTTCTCAAAATTAACTTTAATAAATGTTAATACTTCAAACGAAATAATCAATTCAAAAATAACACAATTAAATTCAAAGATTTTAAATCTTGAATCACAAATGGCCCTGTTAGATGATTTTACAAGTCAAATGTTAGACAACTATATCGGATTAAATGAAACAAAAGCAGAATTAAAACAAATAGAATTAAATTATTCTTTAAATGAAAACGATACATCTTTTATACCCTCTTTAATAAATTTAAATCTTCCAAAGAGATTTATTAAAACAACAACTTCCAAAATTTCTTATTATCCATTAGAATCTTCAATAAATTTAGATATTTTAGAAGCTATTCAAGGAGAAAATTATGATAGAAACAGGCAAAGTGATTATTCAACTTCAATTCTTATTTGGTTTCAAAAAAATATTGATGCGAAAATAATGCTAACAGAAATTTTCATAGAAGAAGATGAAGGATTAGATCCTGGATTCAGAATTTTTTCTTTAGATATAACCAAAAAACAAGCTCTTTCTGAAGATCCTGATGTGGTGGTAGGAGATCTTGAAGGATTAACTTTCAAAAGCATTTATGGAAAAAATTTAACAAATGGATATGTTCATTTCAAATTAAGTAATTCAAATCATCTGGAAATATATACAACTGAAAAAATAAATTTTCAAGAATTACCTTTGTTTATTTCCCCCAGATTGAGTCAAGTTTTTGTTCCAGTTGATTTAAATATAGAACCTGCACCAAAAAATTACAAACTTTTGATAATGATAATATTAATCATACTTGTTATCGGCCTAGGAATTTTTGCATATTTCATGATTGGAAAATGGTATAAAACAAAATATGAAAACAAATTATTTCCAAATAAAAATAATTTACTAAACATGATAACTTATGTTAATAATTCAAAGAAAAAAGGAATGGCAAATAATAAAATCCGGAAAAATCTAAGTAAAGTAGGTTGGAATTCAGAACAAATAGGATATGTGATGAAAAAATATGTGGGGCGGAATACTGGGGTTCCGGGAATTAAATAAAAAATACAATTACCCTAATTCAAACATAAAAACTTTAATAAATGAAAAAATCTTAAATAAAATATGGCAATAAAATCATTCGCAGAATTATTCAAAAAATTTATATCAAATGTATTTAAGAATAAAAAAGACATAAAATTGGGTTTCTACGGTCCACCAAATGCGGGCAAAACTTCTCTAGCCAACAGAATTTGTAAAGATTTTACAGGTGAAGAAATTGGTTCAGTATCAAAAATCCCCCATGAAACAAGAAATGTTCAATTCAAAGAAAAGGTAGAGATTTCTTACAAAGGAAAATCAATGACTTTCAAAATGATTGATACACCCGGAATCACAACAAAAGTAGATTACGAAGAATTCTTAAAATATAAAGTAAAAAAGAAAGAAGCAAAGTCTCGGGCAAAAGAAGCCACACAAGGAATTATTGAGTCAATCAAATGGTTAGATGACATGGATTTAGTAGTGATTGTTTTAGATTCAACAGAAAATCCGTATAATCAAGTAAACATAACAATCATTGGAAATTTAGTTGCAAGAAAAATTCCAGTATTAATTGTTGCAAATAAGGCTGATTTAAGAAAAGCAAAAATAAAGAAAATTGAGGAAGCCTTTCCAGAATATGAAGTTATTGGAATAAGTGCAAAATATGGCAAGAATTTGGATAATTTTTATGAAGCCGTATTTAAATTATCTAAAAAAATAAAATAAAATGGCAAAAAAAATAGTGAAAAAAAAGAGTAAAACAAAAAAAATTAATGGATTTGCAATCCAATTTATGCCTTATTCAGAAATAAAAAATGCAGGATCAACAGAAAGAATAAGAAAAATTTTAGATATAGCATTCACAAATTCTATTTTAATTTTACAAGGCAGATTAAAGCCCGAAGAAGAAACTCGTTTAATTGAAGATACCATGGCAATGATTGGCCATGTAAAAAGTTTTAAGGGAATTGAACTTGCTGTAATTTCCCCCCATGAAAATCAATCACCCATAGAAAAATTTAAGTACAAAATTGCGACAAAATTAAGTGGGGCAGATCTTGGAGCAATAACAATTATTGGACCAGCAACAATTGTTCGGGAAATTAAGCAAGATCCCAGAAAGATTGAATTATTGTTAACTAAGTGATTATTTTTTAAATATGGGAGATTTCTAAATTGAATGGATTCCATTAAAGAAACTAATAAAAGACTAGACATTTCTAAAAAAATTTCTTCTTCTCTAGAAGGAATTATTAAAGGCATTCTTTTAGGGGGTTCTATGGGATTTGGACAAAATATATCTGTTAATAAAAAATCTGATATCGATATGGTGATAGTTTGCGATAAAAATAAGATTAATGAATTAAATTCTGCGATTTATTTTCAAGGAGAGATAGAAGAAGAAACCTTAAAAATGTTTAAAGAAGGAACCATAAATTTCTTTTGGGTCACAAAAATGGTAAATGATGTTGAAGTCAATTCTTTTATTTATGAAACTAAAAATTATACAAAATTTTGTCTCATGGAGGGGGGACTTAAAGGATATAAATTGGGGAGACCCCAGGAAATCCAAGAAAATTATGGGTTTGATGGAAGTTTGATTAAATTTAAAAGAAATGTTACCCCCCATAACGAGGGATTCATTTATGAAAAACCTCCGTTGGCAGGGGGGAAATTTTTTGGTGCTCCCCCAAGGGATGATTTCACAAGGGGGACATATATACTCTACCAAGAAAATAATTTTTTTGATGAGTTGAAAGAGCAAGTATGGGATGCTATAATTGAAAGATTAATTCTAGAACATGGAGCTAAACTTGATTTAAAAAAAACGAATATTTTGGAATCGGAATTTGTGTATAAAGCAAGACCTGGAAAATTGCCGGAAAAGAGAATAAGAGAAATAATAAGAGAAACTGAAGAAAGAGTATTTGCTAAATTGAAGAAATAAATTTAAATAATCAATATTCTTATTTATTCTATGCCACACCAATGTGTTAAATGTTCAAGAATAATTCCTGCAGGAAGCAGAGAACTCTTAGAAGGATGTGCTACTTGTCATTCCAAATTTTTCTTTTATGTAAGAGAAGAGCAATTAGCAAAATTACAAGACCAAATAATTGAAATTCCTGAACCAGAAAAAAAACAAATAGAAAAGGATGTAAGGGAAATTGCAGGTATCACAGATTTAGATGCCCCAGTTATCCTGGATTTCGAATCTGTTAAAGTTACAGGAGAAGGAAAGTTTGAACTTGACTTAACAAATTTATTCAACAAAAAAAGGCCCCTTGTCTATAAACTTGAAGAAGGAAAATATATGATTGATTTGGCTAGAACTCTAAAAGATAGTCTTGATGAAAAAGAAGATTAATATAATTTTTTATTTTCTTTTAATTCCCAGTTTTTGAATGGAACAAGACAATTTTTTCGATTAGTTTTAATAATTTTAAATTTTTTATCTTTCTTTTCTCCCTTAATTAAATCATAAATAAATTCATCATCAAAACCAATCTTTGCAGCATCCTTTCTTGTGCAACCAAAAGATAATTTTTGAATCTTTGCCCAACGAATAGCAGCAAAACACATGGGACAAGGTTCACAAGTAGAATAAATTTCACAATCAGATAAACCAAATCTTTTTAATTTTTTACAAGCTTTTCGAATAGCAACAATTTCCGCATGACAAGTGGGGTCATTCATTTTCAAAACTTCATTATGTCCCTGTGAAATTATTTTTCCCTTTCGAGAAATAACTGCTCCAAAAGGTCCACCATCATTAAGAGTAATTCCTTTTTGTGCCTCTTTAATTGCAATCCCCATAAATTTGGTCATATATTAAACAAATAAAAAACATTTATAATTTTAACCAATTAAGACCAAAAAAGGTTTCAACTTAGCAACCTTTAAACTTATTCCTAAATCCCCCACAACACCCACAACATCTTCAATATCTTTGTAAACGTCAGGAGATTCTTCAACTAAAGACCTCATACTGCTGGACTTAACTAAAATATTTTTTTTCTTCAATTTTTCCTTAACTTCTTCGCCAGTAAACTCTTTATATGCCCGACTTCTGCTCATTACTCTTCCAGCCCCATGAACTGTTGAACCAAAAGTCATTTCTTCTGCTTTTTTTGTTCCAACTAAAACATAGGAAGAAGTTCCCATCGAACCTGGAATTAAAACCGGTTGTCCAACTTTTCTGTAAACTTGGGGAATTTCAATTCTTCCAGGACCAAAACTACGTGTGGCTCCTTTCCTATGTACACAAATTTCCCTTTTCTTGCCCCCTACAACATGCTTTTCCACTTTAGCAATATTATGACAAACATCGTATAAAACGTTGATTTTAATGTCTTTAAAGAGGTTTACCATGGATTCCCTTACCCAATGCGTGATTAATTGTCGATTAGCAAAAGCAAAATTACTAGCACATTTCATAGCAGACAAATAATCTTGACCTAACTCGCTTTTAATTGGAGCATTAATGAGTTCTCTATCGCTGAGTTCCTCAAAGCCATATTTTTCTTCCATTTTTTTAATATAGTCTGAAGCCACCTGGTGACCAAGTCCCCTAGAACCACAATGAATCATAATTACTACCTGATCTTTTTTCAAACCAAAAGCCTTTGCAACAACTTTATCAAATAATTCTTCAACAATTAAAACATCTAAGAAATGATTTCCAGCACCAAGAGTTCCAAGTTGTCCAATACCTCTTTTAATCGCTCTTTCTGAAACCTTCAAAGGATCTCCACTTTCTAAACAACCTTCTTCTTCAACATTCAAATAATCTTCTTTTTTTCCATAACCTGCTTCAACTAAATATTTAGCTCCACCACTCAAAACACCATTCATAATTTTTTTACTCATTTGAAACGGACTTCCCCGACCAACACCAGTTGGAATTTTTCTTGATAATTCTTTTAATATTTCTTCACCCCTTCCCAAAATATCTTTTCTTTTCAAATTTGTAGTTAAAAGTCTAACTCCACAATTAATATCATACCCAACCCCCCCAGGAGAAATGATTCCTTTTTCTAAATCAAATGCAGCAACTCCCCCGATACAAAAACCATATCCTTGATGACAATCAGTAAGAGCAATAGAAGCTTCAATGATTCCTGGTAAATGAGCAACATTTTTTACTTGTTCTAAAGATTTATCATTCTTAATATTCTCAAAGATTTTTTCTGAAGCATAGATTCGTCCCGGAACATTCATCCCTTTTTCTTTAGGAATCCCATATATATTTTTACTAATTTTTACAGTTTTCATATTAATTATCCTTGAATATATTTTATAATCTTTTCTTTAATCAAACATCAAGTGTGACTTGGCAAATCCACACACCATTCTCTTTTCTAACAAACATTTCATTATATGTGATGGCTTTAATGTGAGAAAAAATTTCATAGCTCCCTTCACTGTCTCCAATTAAAACACAACTCAAAGTTTTCTCTTCTTCATCAATCTTCATCTTCTTCACATTTGAAACCAAAAATCCTTCAGAATCAAATAAAATTATTAACTCTTCTAAGAAGTTATACAATAAACTTTCTAAATCTCTGCCCTCAACTTCAATTTTTATCCCCCTATCTTCTTTAATTTCTTTTTCACAAATTGATTTAGTAGTAGCTATTGCGGCATTTGTAAAAACTTCCATAAGAGTTTTTCCATATGCTCTAAATTCTACATCTGCAGTGTGTTCTATAAATTCATATTTCATAATATATAACAAAATATTTTTAATGTCCTTGGAGAATATAATGTTTTATTTGCAGTTATTAAGTTTTGTGTTACATAAATATCTTCTTCAATATCTGTATAACCTAAACAAGTTTCTTCTTCTAAACAAATAGAAAGAATACATTCTATTTTTCCAGAACTCGTTTCATTAATGAAATCTTCTAAAACAGAAGAAAACCCAAGTTGTTCAGAATTAATTGGGAGACCTGTTTGTCCTAAAACTTCTAAACGGAGTGTTTGGTTAACTGCTATTTCCTGAAGGATTTCCTTTTCTATATCCTGCATAATAGTTTCATCATTTTTTTTAACATTGTCAGTTCCAACCGCGATTAGTAAAACACCCATAAGTAAAAGAACAGCAATAAATGCTTCAACAATTTTAATCCAACCCTTTTTATTTTTTTCAAATAAGTTTTTTGTTACCATGCCTTTATAATTAATCCCCCTATTTTTTCGTTTCCATGAATATCTAAATAATTGATATTAAAAGTTCTTGCATAAATATCTGTTTTAACTTGTTCATATCCATGAATAATTGTTCTTTCTTCACCAACAACGTAAGAATCATTATATGCAAAATGAATACTAAATTCCTCATTACGAATATCAAATTCTTCTTTCATTTCTTCATAACTATTATTAACCAGATTAATCAAATTAAGTATTCCAGTTTCAGTAAATCTTTTTTCTTCAATTATATTTTTTGGAAGAATTGAAGCGCAAGAACTTCCAGACCAAGAGGTTTGTTTTTTAAAAGAACTATTTGTCAAATAAATTTTCATAAAACCTTCTCCCCCCAGAACAGAGATAGTAGAAGAAATAGTTGAACCAATTTCAATATCATTAGAATTTTTTGCAAGAACTTGAGGATTTGAAAAATAACTTGGATCAGTTAACTCCACGCAACCATTGGTATTATCAACATCATAAGCTCGAATAACAATAACATCTTCAAGTAATTTTTCAAAAACTTGTTTTTTAATCAATTCAATTGTTTGACCTTCATTTTTCAAAGTTATGGGTGGGCCAATAATAAAATATGTAAATATAAGAAAAGTTATAAACAGCGTAAAAGATAAAACCATTCCAACATGAGATCCCCTTTTATTTGTATTTTTAATCATTTTATGAACCAAATAAAACATTCGCAAGAGTTGAAATGATAAATGATAAAAACATCAATCCAAACGAGTGTTTAACCCCTGCTTTAATATTTCCTTCAGCAAGTTGCCCAATAACAAGACCTGTAAAAAAACCTTGAACTAAAATTAAGTAAAGGAATGAATCTGAAATTTGTTTTTGTTCAACTTCAACACTTCCTGTTCCTCCAAGGCCACCCCCTCCAAAACCAAGGCTACTTCCAACATCCCCCATTCCAGAAACCATTGGAATAATTTGAAATTGTAAAACCAAAACAATAATAATGAATACCAAGAAAATAATATATCCTTGAGAAACCAATGCAGAAATAGTGGCCATTCTTTCTTTTTTCAATTTATTAGCCATGTTAACAGCCCCCGCAACAGATTCTAAAATCTCCCCAATATCTCCCCCTGCTCTTTCTGCTTGACCGATTAAAGTTAAAGATCTTGAAATAGATTTATTATTAACATCATGTGCAAAAATTTGTAGGGCTTTATTCAGAGGAATTCCCAAAGAGATTTGATTACCCAATTTTCTAACATGTGGAGTAAGTGATCTAAATTCTTTTTTTTTCATATTAATTATACTTTTACTAATTGGTGTACCTGTCTTTACACTTTCAACCAAATTTCTTGCAAATTCCAAAAACATTTCTTCTTTTTCATTTTTAATTTTATTTTCTAAAACAATTCTAATAACAAAAGGGATAACCCCAACTAGAATTCCAATCCCTGCAAATAAAGGAAAATTAGCTTCAGCTGCAAAAAAGTATGCCAATCCAACTATTGCTAATCCCACACCTGCCCCAATAAAATCTTTATCTTTTATTTCCATATTATTATGATTTTTTTAAATGTAAAAAAGTAAGGAAAATTACATTTACAATGACTACTCCAAAGATGATTAAAAGAGCAATTAATGAAACACTGAGGCTAATTCCGAGGCCACTAATCTTCATAATCATCATTAAAAGCATTAATATCATTGGTGCTGCAATCAATAAACTAATATATATATCCATAAAAGTTTCTGCAGCTTTTGAATCTTTTTGTTGTTGAATCCTGTAATCAAATAATAATGTTTGTGAACGTTTATCAAAGAATTTGGGCAAATCCCCCCCAGAATTAATTGTTACCGCAAGACCATTTAATAATTCATTCAATCTTTTACTAGGACTATTTTTAGCAGTATTTTTTAATGCACTCACCAGGTCATAACCATACAAATTAATTTCATTAATCATTTTTGTAAATTCTTTTTCAAGAGAAGGATATTCTTTTGTTTTTGAAATAATTTCAAAAATCTTGATGGGGTTTATCATTGAACCGGAAATTGCCGCCATGTGAATTGTTGCAAAAGGAAGTTCAATATCAATTTTATTTCCTGCAGATTTTTTTTCAAGACCAGGATAAACATACATCATTAAGAAAGTTAATGTTGGAACCAAAAATAAAATCCATACGACTTTGAAAAATCTAATTCCAATTGTTTCAGTAGCTCTAGTTATAATTGGCATGGTGGCTCCAAAATTAAAAAATAAGAAAAATAAAAATAAAAATCCTGCAACAAAACATGATAAAAAAGTGGTCAATAGAATTATTGAAACATAACCAACAGGAGTAAAATTAAGATTAGATTTAATTAATGAATCTTGCATTTTTTTGAAAGATTTTTGTCCAAGAAGTTTTCTTGAGTTTTTTGAAAAAAGGTTACTAGCCATTTTTGAATAAGGAGAAGCCAAACTCGTTGTCTTTTTTTCTTTCTTTTTTTCTTCTCCTTTACTTTTTAATTGTTTTAAAGTTTCATTTTCAAGGCCAATTGGAGAAATTTGTTTTAGACTAAATTTTTTCCCCCCTAGAGTTCTAAATTTTTGCCTTTCAAATTGTTCATTATCTCTTTTAGGAATTTTTGGTTGAAGAGATTGTTTTTTTATTTTTTTTTCAATTACAAGAGGTTTTGAAAAAATTAATTTTCCGAGGGTTTTTTCAAATTCCAAATTTAATTTTTTCAAATTTTGAGTTAAAATATTAAGATGATTATTAATCATATTTTTTTCATCTTGATCAGTTAATGATTCAATTTGTATCAATAATCTTTCCATTTCTTCTAAAACTAATCTTTCATTCAAAGCAAATTTTTTTGCTTTTTCATATTGATTATCACCGGGAATCATTTGATTAATTTATTCAATTGCAATTGGATTTCAAAACAATCTTTTTTAATTTTATTAAATTCATTTACATCATTATCCTTTTTTGCTTTTTCAACTAATAATAATTTTTTTTCTAAAGATTGAATAAATTGTTTTGCCAAAATAATATCTGTTTTTTTAATTTTTCATTTACCTCTTCTTTTATTAAAATAAAGAACAAATTCACATTATTAAAGATTATGATTGAATTAAATAAATTTTTTGATTAATTAATTTGAAATTTGGCTAAAGTTTCTTTTGGTTTTTTATAATATTCGTTAATAATTTCTTGCACTTCATGAAATCTAAATATTTTTTTTTGATACAATTTATATAATAGTTCTGCTCTTCTCCTAAATTCAACATGTAAGGTATCTTTATTTATTCCATATCTTTCAGCAATTTTTTGAAATAATTTACTTTCTCTCTTAAAATAAAATCTGTCTTCACTAGAGTTCCACATAAAAGGAGTATTTGTAATGGCAATTCCTTCTTGGTCTACATTCACAATTTCAACAATTTCTCGCAATTTTCTTGTTTCTTGATTGTTTACAATAGCATGAGTCATAATACAAATACTATCTAACACATTCAATAAAGTTGGAGACAACTCAATTGGAGGTGTTTCTAATCTTTTAATTACTGTCTCAACGCTATCTGCGTGAAGAGTGGCAATAGATGAATGTCCTGACGCCATACCCTGGAAAAGCACAGAGGCCTCTTTACCACGAACCTCCCCCACAATAACATAATCTGGGTTTTGTCTAAAAGAAGCTTTCAATAGAGAATATAAATCAATTTCTCCGAGTCCACTAATTCCCGTAGCTGAACGTGAAACACTAGGTAACCAATTTTCTCTGGGGAGGTTCAATTCTCGAGTATCTTCAATACTTACTACTCGGGCTTCTGGAGGAATAAAAAAAGCCAAGGCATTAAGTAATGTGGTCTTACCTGAAGCAGTTCCCCCAACCAATAATAAATTCATTTTATATTCTACAAGTAACCATAAATAAGCAAGCATTTCTGGACTCATTGTATTAAATCCAATAAGTTGTGGTGGTGTCCAAGGTGTTTTTGTAAATTTACGAATTGTAAAAGTGGGCCCTTTACTTGTAATATCTTTAGTATAAGTTGCGTTAACTCTTGATCCATCTGGAAGAGAACCATCTAAAATAGGTTTTGCATAGGAAATATATTTTCCACATCTTTGAGCTAATTTTTCAACAAAACTTTCTAGCTTATCATTGTCCCTAAAAATTAAATTTGTTTTAATATTCCTAAAAACCCTATGAACTAAATAAATTGGTGAATTAGCACCATTACATTCAATATCTTCTACAAAATAATCTCGGAGTAAAGGTTCAGTCTCATTAAAACCAATAAAATCTCGACATAAGTAATAATATATTTTTTTATAAGTTTCATAAGATAATTCTAATCCCAATTCAATTGAAAGTAATTTTAATCTTTTATCAATATATTCAAAGAGAGTATCACGATCACCTCCAATGATTTCTTCAAAATTAATCATACTACGTAATGCAGAAACAAGCTGATCTTTATACAACAATTCATTTTTATCTAAAATTGGTTCTTCTATTTCATACATCACCTCATATTCTTTTTCATTCCAATAAATATGAACATATGCAAAAGGTGCAATTAAACAATATCTCACATTAATTTTTGTTTTATCTTTTACTTTTTTTATTGGAGGAATTTTAGGTGTAAAGTCAAGAGCAACCTGTGGATAATCCAAAATACCCAATTTTCTTTTTGACATTATGATAATTCAAAATCAATATTATCATTGATTGTTCCCCCATTGTTTGTTATAAATAAAAAATATGGTGTTGAAGCTTTAAAAATTTCTTTAGTTTCTTCTTTTAAAGAATAAGTCAAATTATATTTGGGGCTAAATTGTTGTTTAATGGTTATTTCATAAATTTTTCCCTTCTCTTCGGTTGTTATGTTTAAATTTCCTTCTTGATATTCTTGCCCTGGCTGACTATACATATATGAACTTTCCAAATAAAATATCAAGGTATCATTTTCAGAATCAATTTTAAATTCACCTTTTTTCAAATTAATCTCTAGCTTTCTTTTATTTCCAATTCCTTTTTCACCAACTTCTTTGATAACAGAATCAATCTCTTTAATCATTTTTATTGATTGTTGAATAACTGCTTGGTCTTGCATTTCTTCGATTTTTGGTTTTGCAAAAGCCAAAACTAAACCAATCATAACAAGAGCAACTAATGTATAAGTTACTGTTTCAATCCAAACTTGTCCTCTTTTTTTCATTTTATTATAAAAATAAATCTTTTATCCCTCAAACATAATGAAATAAATACAATTTAAATAGTTAATGATAAATTGTTTTTGAAAAACCTTCTCTGAAAAAGATTATTCCAAAAACAATTTCCAAAAGGAAATAGAATTAAGGTGGATGCTAAAATCCTATAAAAAAATTTTGACTAAAATTTTCAACAAGGGTAAACACTTTCGACAAAATCACTTACACCACATTGCTTTTTACCTGATTGTACAGAAATAATTATTTGTTCTGGAATTTGATTTATTCCAGATAAAACATACGTTTTCCCACCTTCTTTTGAAGGAAGTGAAATATTGAGATATTCTGCAAGATATTCTCGAACATTTTCAACTAGGCTAGATTCATTCAAAATTCTAAAAACAGTTGAACTAGTTCCTAAGGAAACACTAACGAGAACGCTTGTCATCTCAGCATCACCACGATTTATAGAAATCAAGGTTTTATTAGAAGATGTATTATAACATGTCCAGTCATTATTTAATTCAATTTGATCAAGAACATCTAAACAAGAACTAGCACCTTCAAGTTTATTTTCAACAAAAGAATTAACAATGCCCCAAACAATAGCAATGGCAGCGACGGAAAGCAAAATTAATAAAACTGTAGTAACAACCTGAGAAAGCCCTTTAGTATTTTCCATTTTAATTTCCTATGTATAACTCGACCCCATGTCTTTCATCACAAGTATATGTTCTTTCTCCACTTTCTGTTCTTCCAAGTAAAACTGGGATAAGAAGTATTGTATCTGCTTGAGCAAGTTCCCCAGAATATGTTCCCCCTTGATTTAATCCTAATTCTGACCAATTCCCATCTAAACCCACCATTTCAGTTGAATGGCTTCCAGCTGAAGATCTTTGAGCTTTAATTTGAAAAATTGGAACGTTACCAGTATTTGAAATAAAAACATAACCTCCCGTGTAACTAGCATCAAAACTAACATCCTCACAAACTAACTTGACATTTGTTCCATCAAATTTTGTTATAGCCTCCTCGCTAATTCCCCTAAACCATAAAAATACTATTAAACCAATCACAATTACAATTGCAATTAATAAGACTGTTGCAACAACCGGTGAGAGCCCCTTTTTTTGTTTCATGTTATAATTATGTTTTTAGTATTTTTAAATATAGTCAAAATCATCCACAAGTTATTTCTTGTTTTATTTTAGCATTACCGCAACTGACAAATCTTTTTTTATTATTATATTCTTGTTCTCTAACTGGAGTTATTTCAATAAATTTAACAGCTGTATCATTCAAATCAAACTGATGTTCAGTTTCAACTTGGGGAGCCATAAATCCTTCGGGATCAACTCTAGAAAATAAAATATGACTATTTTCTAGAGCTACCGCATTACCTGTAGAATCATTAATAAAATTATTTGCAAAATTAATGGTGGCGACATCAATAGAAGTATTTTCTGAAGCATGAATATAATATCCCATATAATTAAATTTCCCATTATTTTTCAAGGTAACATTAAAACTGTTTTCAGCACAATCATAATTAGTGATTAAAATAGAAACTCCTTCAGGACATTGTAATGCATCTTTAGGAACATATGTTTTCAAATAATTATAAACAACAACACTCATAACAATTCCAATAGAAATTAATATAACATACCCGACAACAACACTAACTCCTTTTTTATTTCTAACCATTGATTATGTAAACCTCTTCATTATAATTATATTTTATCAAGTAATAAATGTTTTGTCCATCTAACAATTCAAAAGAATATTGGTTTCCATCAATTTCTAACACAATTGATCCACCCACATTATATGAGATTAAAGTATCTTCAAGTTGATTTCCAACTAACTGTATTGAAGTTGGTTTTCCAAAAATAAAAATGATGTCTTTATCGTCTCCAATTTTTTTAATAAATTCTTCTGAAAAATTTGTGAATATAGAATTAATTTGAGTATCACTTAAAGGATTAGAAAAAACATAATCTAAAACATTTCGTCTTTCTATTTGAATTTCTTCTTCCAATCCACGAATATCGACATTTGTATCTTGTCTAATATAATTTGCAACTGTAATAAATCCAACAAAGATTGCAATAATAATTAAAATTGCAATCAGATAAAATTGACCTCTTTTATTTTTTTCCATTTAATCCTCTTTTGAATAATGTGGACCAAGTATTCAGCTCAAAATTAATAAGAGAGCTACCTTTAAATTCCCTCGGCTCTGCAACCCACTAAGCATCCAAGCATCTGATTAGGGCTGCTTGGTTCCCCACCTGACCCGTTTCACAAAAGTTGAATCAAAGCGGACAAAGTTTCAACAGGAAAATAAAGACTCAACTTACGCCTTTATCACACTTACTTGTCATCTACCATAAAGCCCGTTTGTACATGGGAAAGGGGCTAACTTCCCGATCAAGTCCACAAAAATAAAGGGATTTTAGGTTATTTAAGGGTTACTGATTTGAGGAATTCTTCTTTTTCCTACCACCATATCTTAATCTAAAAATTAGAAAAAAGAATATGGTTGTTAAGATTAAACTTCCTGTCAAAGCCAAATTAATTTTTGATTTTTCTTTTGTCTCACCAATAACTTTTCCAGTGAATTTAGTAAAAGAATTTTCATTAGTTAAGGAAACATTCATCCAAATTCCAACTCCTGTAGGATTGCTGTCTATTCTGTATAAAAGCAAGCCATGATAATTTCCAGAATTTTTCCCTTCAAGACAAATTTCTAAATTGGTTTTATTTAAAATAGTTATAATTTCATTATAATTCAATCCTAATCCTAAATCATTTGAAGATAAATTATGGATTAAAAATTTTCGTCTTGTTTCTCCTTTTTCTGCCCATCGATCCTCTCCAATTAAATTTTTAGAACCTTCAGTTTTTATTGTGATTTCATTACATATTTTTTCATTTGTAGATCCAATAAAATTTATTTGAGTGGGGGACATTGAAAGCGATCCAGCAAAGACATTACCAGACATAAAAATTAAAAATAAAATAAAGATAATGTAATTTTTCATCTTAAATTGGAACTGCCCAAAAGACTACTTCTGCTTCATGGTCAATCATATCTGTGACTATATCTTCGTTGTATTCTTGTAAATCCAAATACATATAGATATTTGAAGATCTTGTTCCACCAACGTTCTCAGGTTTCATGATTTCAAAACTAAAAAATCTTATGGCAGTCATGGGATCAGAAAGAATTTCTTGAAAAGCTAAGTAATCAAAAATACCCTCTGCATAATTTGGTAATTGAGGAGTTATTTCAATATCTACTGTTCCAGTATTTTCAATATCTAAATCTTGTCTTTCTGAAAGATATCCCGAAGTTATGTCTTGGAAAATTATTTCATTAGGGACAGAAATACTAATCTCAGATTGTAAAACATTTGTTCTTACAGTCATATTATCATTTGTGCTTTCTAATGCACTACCAAAACCCATAGATAAAACAAACATGCCTAAAATCATAAATGTTAAAATTGTTTTTTTCATTTTTTTACCTCCTTAAACTTTTTATTGTAAAAAATCGTTTTCTAATCTATTTTTGTTAATTGAAAAAGTTTTTCACAAAGATTTGTTAAACAAATCTCGGGACCGAAGTAAATCAGAAAGATTTACATAGTTTCAGTCATTATCTTTCTCCCCCTAAAACTTATAATTAAATTTATTTAAAGATTGTATCGTAACATTGTTATCCAACATTGTTAATAACTTTCAAATAAAATGATTTCATAATTGGTATCCCTTAAAATCAAACTATCTCCAGATTTTGTCCAAACATATTCTTCTTTCCAATCTTTTGGAGTTAGAATAATTTCTTCTCCTTTGCCTAAAATTTTATTTTCAAAAATATATTTTTTCCGTCCTTCATCTTTAATTGACCAACCCGTAAGATTAACATCATTAGAACAAATATTTTTTAGAATAACTATTTGTTCTCCAACATCCCATTTGTTCAAAACAATACATTCTTCTTTTGATTTTTTACATAAATTTTTTCCTTTATTCAAACAAGAATTCCATGCACCAACAAACTCTAAATAATATTTGTCTTTACCTGAAGGAAAATAATAATTTGAATAACCTTGTTTAACGCTTTCTAGGTTTATGTTTCTCCCTTCATAAAAAACATAACCCAATTTCCTATAATATTTGTCATATTTTGTTTTTCCAAAATGAATTTGAACTTCTTTATTTAAAATTTGATTTTCCAGAAATTGTTTTGATTCAAAATAAAAATATTCACTTTTTTCGGGGGAATTTATTCCAAGCAATCTTATTGATTCTCCATTTATTTTTATTGTATCCCCATCAATAACTCTTTCAACTAATCCTGTTTCAGAATCTTCAAATATTTGAATCAATGCTGAATTAAGAAAAGAGTAGTTAATAATAAATAAAAGAACAATTAAAATTATCAATAAATTTCTTCTCTTCATCAATTTCTTTTGTTAAATTGGGATTATATTTTTCATCAATTAAAATTATCCCAAATTTAAGAATAATAAAAAAATGCGAGGGACAGGGTTCGAACCTGCGTAAGCATAAGCTACAGCCGCTTAAAGGCTGCCTGTTTGACCACTCCAGCACCCTCGCATAGTTTGTATCTTGGAGGGGTTTGACCACTCAGACATGAAATCCTTGGATTTTATGTCTTGCCCAATGTTTAAAACATTGGAGCTCAGCACCCTCGCATCAGATATATTTTTTGAAGATTTATTTAACTTATAAAACTTATCATTCTCTTTCAAAAAAATTTATAAAAAATAATAATAAAAATTAACTAAATTACTGTTGTGTAGTTTCTTTAGTTTGTATCTTAACGCCAAGTTCTTCAAGTCTCTTGATGTGTGATTGCATTCTAGCTTCAACATGTTGAACCATTTCAATCAATGCAAATCTTTCCCCATTGAGTGTGTTGATGCTTCCTTGATGAAATCCAATTTCCATTTCTGGAGACATTTTTGGAGCTTCAGCTTCAGCTTGAGCTTCTGGCATTTTATTTTCCGTCAAAGATTTTTCTAAATTTTCTTTATTTATATCCATTTTATTTTTCCCCCATTATCCTTTTCTTTAAAGATTAGTTCTTCTATAAAAACTTTGTTTAGCTATTTTTGGTGATTTGTAATGATTTGATTTTTCAGAATATTTTTGTTGTTTAAGTTTTTCCTCATAAATTATTGAGAATTCATTATCTAAAATAATTGGAATTTCTAATTTCAAATTTTCCCTTAATTGCTCTACCCTGTTTCCCAAAGAACCTATGGCTAGAAAATTCTTCTTCTCTAATTTTCCTTTCAAACCTTGAAGATCTTTTTCATTAATTGTACTGATGGTATAGGGCACATTTTCCCTATCTAATTTATTCAATAGAATTGCCATCTCCTTTCCCTGAAAACCTTGTCCCGGAAGAACAATAATATAATTTTTTGTTACAATTTTCGTTAATTCCATAAAAAAGAGAAACTGTTACTACTTAAAAGATTTATCATCTAAGAGTTTTCACTTAGAACTAGCTTTTTTCTTCCGATGATGGTTTGCCGTTATCGCCTGAGCTCCCAGCTTTCTCTTTTTGTAATTGTTTATATGCAGTAAAACAAGCAGTTGCTCCGTCTCCTGCTGCAGAAATTATTTGTCTAAATGGCCTATTTGTCACATCTCCCGCTGCAAATATCCCGGGAACGTTCGTTGATTGATCTTTGTCAACAATAATTGTTCCATTCTCTAATTTTAAACCTAATTCTGCTGCAAGCTTTGTATTTGGGAGTCCACCAATTTCAATAAATAAGCCATTTAATTCAACTTCTTTTTCCGATTTTAATTTAACTTTTTCCAACTTTTCTTTACCAATTAATGCTTCAACTTCTTCATTAAACATTAGTTCAACATTTTCTAACTTCTTGACTTCGTCAACCCAGCTTACTTCTGCTTTTGTAAATTCAGGCTTTCTATAAATAATATAAACTTTCTTTGCAAATTTTGACAAAAGGATTGCTGCGGTTAATGCTGCATCTCCTCCACCAATCACTCCCGCAACTTTATCCTTATAGAACCCAGCATCACAAGTTGCACAATAACTAACTCCTTTTCCAGTTAATTCTTTTTCTCGGGAAATTCCAAGTTCTCTTCTCTGAGTACCGGTAGAAATTAATATTTTTTTTCCGATATACTCTTCTTTGCTCGTTTTAACAATAAACCCTTGATCTGATTTCTTTATATCTATCACAGTTTCCTGTTTTATTGGGACTTCTAATGCCTTTGCTTGCTCCAACATTTTATTCATTAATTCCATTCCAGAAATTTGAGCGAATCCAGGATAATTTCGAATATCGTGAGCAGTGGCTGCAATCCCCCCAGGCATTTGACCAAGGAGTATTACATCCACCTTATACCTTGCTGCATAAATTACCGCTGAATATCCCCCAGGTCCCGCCCCAATTATTATAAAATCATGTTTTTCCATAATTAACAAAAATAAAACATCTTTAAATATCTTTTTTAGAAGAGTAGAAAACTGTAAGTTTTTTACAGTTTATCTGGAAAATATTTATATAGGCTTTTTGTTAGAATAAATGTATGACTCAAAAAATATTATTCCTAGGAGTTCCAGGGGCAGGTAAAGGAACACAGGCTAAACTTTTAGAAAATAAAGGATTTTATCACATTGGTACGGGAGATTTAATTCGTGAAGCATTCAATTCAAACAATTCACTCATTATAAAATATAAAGAAATAATTAATGATGGAGGGCTTTTACCTGACAAATTAATTTTCAAATTAATTGAAAAGGCAACATCAGATTTTTCAAGTTATATTCTAGATGGTGCCGTTAGAACAATAGATCAAGCCCAATATGCTCTAGACAATAAACTTTTGAATAAGGTAATCTTTTTCACTTTAACAAAAGAAGAAGCAGAAAAAAGATTACTGAACAGAAATGAGGGACGGGCAGATGACAATATTGAATCAATTAAAAAAAGATTTGAAGAATATAATAAAAAGACATTACCAATCATTGATTTTCTAAAGAAAAAAGGAATAGAAGTGATTGAAATTGATGCATCTCCAGAAGTTGAAGAGATTCATAAAAAAGTTTTGAAAGTTCTATATTTGTAAAAGTTTATTAATTCTTTTTTTCTTATTAAAATATGAAAAAAGAGATAATTCAAATTCTAAAAAAAGCCCTGAAAGAAAAAGACTTAAAATGGGAAGAAGAAAAAATTGAAGCTGCTTTAGAAATCCCAAAAGATTATACAAATGGAGATTTTGCTTTTCCTTGTTTTTTATTAGCCAAAGAATTAAAATTTCCCCCACAAGATATTGCAATTGATTTAGGGAAAATTATTGGCAATCCCCCCAAGGGCATTTCAGAAATTTTAACTGTTGGACCATATATTAATTTTTTTGTAGATAGGAAATTGGTTGCATTTAATTTAATTGAAAAAATAGAAAAAGAAAAAGAAAATTTTGGAAAAGGAGATATTGGAAAAGGCAAGAAAATATTTATTGAATCTTCTTCTCCAAATATAGCAAAGCCTTTTGGAATTGGACATTTAAGGTCAACGATTATTGGAAACACAATTTCTAATATTTGCAAATTTCAAAGTTTTAAAGTTAAAAGAGCAAATTATTTTGGAGACTGGGGAACACAATTTGGGAAATTAATAAATGGATATATCAAATTTGGGAGTCAAAAAAAATTAGATGAAGATCCAATAAAACACCTTTATGAAATATATGTTAAAATTAACAAAAAGAAAGAATACGAAGAAGAATCTAGGGAATGGTTCAATAAATTGGAAAATGGAAACAAGGAAGCCATTAGTTTATGGGAACATTTTAAGAAATTAAGTTTAATAGAATTTAAGAGAATTTATGAAATGCTTGGAATAAATTTTGATGTTTATTTATCTGAATCAATGTATAATAAACAAATGGAAAAAATAATAATTGATTTGAAAGAGAAAAAATTATTAAAAAAGAGTGAAGGAGCAATGGTTGTAAAATTAAAAAAATATAAACTTGGAACTTCATTAATTATGAAAAGTGATGGTTCAACTCTTTATGCAACAAGGGATTTGGCGTCCGCGATAGAAAGAAAAGAAAAGTATAAATTTGATTATATGATTTATGAGGTTGGTCAAGAGCAAAAACTTCATTTTCAACAACTTTTTAAAATTTTAGAATTAATGGGTTATGATTGGGCAAAAAATTGTATGCATGTGTCTCACGGATTATATTTGGGGAAAGATGGAAAAAGACTTGCAACAAGAAAAGGAAAGACATTTTTTATGGAAGATATTATTGACGAAACTAAAGAATTAGCTAAAAAAGAACTTCTAAAAAGAGATGCAAAAATTAAGAAAAAAGAATTAGAACACAAATCTTTAAAGATTGCAATTGCAGCAATTTTTTATGGTGATTTGAAGAACAACAGAGATAATAATATTGTTTTTGATTTAGAAAGGTTTATTTCTTTTGAAGGAGATACCGGACCTTACCTTCTTTACAGTTATGCTAGGGCAAATTCTATTTTAAAAAAAATAAAAAAGATTGAAAAATTAAAAGTTGTACCAGATTTAGAGGATAAAGAAATAAAATTAATCCTAAAAATTTTTAAATTTAATGAAATAATAAATTCAGCATATAAGCATATGAATCCCTCTTTGATAGCAAATTATTCTTATGAACTTGCCCAAACATTTAATGAGTTTTATCATGCTTGCCCTGTTGTTGGATCAAAAGAAAAAGAAAATTTCAGATTACATTTAGTTAATTCGTTTAAACAAGTTTTAAAAAACTCTTTAGGATTGTTAGGAATAGAAACTTTAGAGGAAATGTAAATGTTAAACGAATTGATTACAAATATAACAACAAATGAATATTTAGCCGCCATAATTTATTTTATATTTTTCTTTATTATTTTAAGAGTCTCAATTTTTATTTTAGAAAAAATAATTTTAAAATTGACAATCAAGACAAAAACAGATTTAGATGATTTAATTTTAGCTAGGTTAAGTAAGCCTTTAACATTTATCGCTTTACTTTTTGGATTAAAAGCTTCAGTGAATCAAATTTCAACTTTAGAGAATACAATTGGAATTGTCCAAGAAATACTTTCAACCATTTTAATTTTAGTAATAATGTATTTGGTTTATGCAATATTTGATTTAAGTTTTACAAGAGTTTGGAATAGATTTGCAAGAAAGACAAAAGCAAAATCAAATGAAGCTATTCTTAATTTAACGAATGGAACAATAAAAGTTATTTTAATTATTTTTACAATTATTTATGTATTAAATTTTTGGGGGATAGAAATTGGTCCACTTTTAGCAGGACTTGGAATTGGCGGAATTGCAATTGCTTTTGCTCTTCAATCTAGCTTAGCAAATATTTTTGGAGGAATTTCAATTATTTTAGATAAGACTGTTCAAGTGGGAGACGTTGTAAATTTAGAAGGAAATACTTCTGGAAGAATTTTAAGTATTGGCTTAAGGAGTACTAGAGTAAAAACATTTGATAATGAAATTGTTATTGTTCCAAATTCAAAATTAGCAAATGGAAATATCCATAATGTGGCTCAACCCGAACCAAAAGTAAGAGTCGTGATTCCTTTTGGAGTTGCATATGGTTCAAAAATCGATCAAGTAAAGAAAATAATTTTAACAGAAATAAAAAAAATAAAAGGATATGTAAATGAACCCATGGCTTCAGTTAAATTTTTAGAAATGGGAGATTCTTCACTAAAATTCAAAGCATATTTCTTTGTTGAAACTTTTGAGAATAGATTATCTGCAATTGATGAAGCAAACACAAGAATCTACAATGCTTTGAATAAAGCCAAAATTGAAATCCCATTTCCACAAATGGATGTTAATGTTAAGAAATAATTTTATCTATATTTCAAAGCCATAAATAAGACACTAAATGATCCTAAGACTCCTATGATAAAACTAATAATTATTGGAACTTCATTCAAAATTATCCCATAGGCTAACCAGATGAATGAACCCACAAAGAAAATGAAATAAGTTATTAGGCTCACATCTTTTGAAGTTTTATTTTTATAAATTTTATATGCCTGAGGAAAATGTCCAATGGACATTAAAATCCCAAAAATACTTACGATTATATTAAAAATATCAATAAACATTAAGGTTTAAAATTAGGGAAGTTTTTATTTATTTAGATTCATTTAACAAAGTTTAAGGAAAATAATTATACCCTATATTCAAATTCTTTCTCTGCAATATAAAAATTAGGAGAGAAATTTGCATTTTCATCAAAATCCCTAATTTTATATTTAATAAAATTTTCATAGGAATTAAAATTAAAATTTTCATTTGAGACAATGATTTTTCTTTTTGTGGCTTTTAGATTTGAATATATCTTTTTTATTTTAGGATTTATTTCAATCTTTTCAATTGATAATTCTTTAAGGTGTTCATTGATTAAATTTATCTGATTCAAGGTTATTTCTTCAGGCATTCCCACAACAGTTATTTTTTTCTAAATCCATAATTTAAAACAACCATTTTCATATAAAAAGATTTATGAGTTTCAAAATCTATTTTAAATCTATGATAAAACTAAAAACAAAAAATAGAATTTTTTTGGCCCCAATGGAAGAAGTGAATGATCCAGTATTTAGAATTCTCTGTAAAAAGGCGGGGGCGGGACTAACTTATACTCCTTTAACCTCTCCTCTTTCACAAAAACCTTTAATCTTAAAAGACAAACCAATTCTTCAAATATTTGCAACAGAAACAAGAGGAATAAAAGAATTCATGAAAAAATATAATTCTAAGGTTTCAGGATGGGATTTTAACTTGGGCTGCCCCGCAACAACGGCAAAAAAACACGGATTTGGCGCATATTTAACAGATCTAAAGGTAACAGAAGAAATTATTGCTTTAATGTGTTCTTTAACAAAAAAACCTTTTTCAATAAAAATTAGAAAATCTTCCCTCTCTTACAACCACATAAAAATAGCTGAAAAATATTGTGATTTAATTTCAATACATCCCAGAACGAAAGCACAAGGTTTTTCAGGAATTCCAGATTTGAAATGGGCAAAAGCATTCAAGAAAAAATCAAAAATTCCAGTTATTTATTCGGGCAATGTTGATGAAAATAATTATAAAGAATTTCTAAAAACATTTGATTATGTTATGATTGGTAGAAAGGCAATGGGTCATCCAGAAATATTTTCAATAATAACAAAAACCAAATTCAAAAAAGATTTCAAAGATTATCTAAAATTGGCAATAAAGTTTAAACTCCCATTTAGACAAATTAAATTTCAAGCAATGCAATTCACAAAAGGAGATAAGGGTTCAAGACAACTTCGAGCAAAATTAGTTCAAACAAAAACAATGGATGAATTAGTAAAAGTTTTCAAGGTTTGAAGTAATTCATTTAAGTATTGAAATTTCCACCCTTATTTTTCAGGTTCTTCACCCCATTTAAAAAGAAGTTTTCTTTTAGTTACTGCATGGGATTATTAAAAAAGAAATGTGCTTATTGTAAGAAAAGAATAGAAAAAGGAAAAGAGATATTTGCAGAAGTAATAATTCCAGAGTTCATTAATTCAAAAATGAAAACTTTTTGTAGTCAAGAACATTATGAAAATTATTTGGAAGAAAATAAGGGAACTCCGAGTAGAAAACCTTATTGTATGAATTGTTTAGATTAATTTATTTAAAAAAATAATCTTCCAAAATTTCCATAAACTTTCTGTATTTATTTTAAGTGAGACAAATTATCTTGCAGCATACATCTAGACGTAAAAAAGAATTTAACGAAGCATAAAATAAAAAGAGTGGGAAATTTACTTAATTGGTTTCATTTGAGCCCATGCCAATTCAAACATTTGTTCTAATGCCTGAGAAAAGAATTCAGTATTAATCCAAACACCAACATCATAATTAGGGTGGAATTTTTCATCATCCAATAACATGAACATTAATTGATTAGAATCAATAATTGTGAATCTTGCTTTAATATTTTCTAAATTTTTAACTTCAGCAACTTTCTTTAATTCTCTAGCAATTTCAATATTGTTTTTATCAATTGGTGCAGCTATTCTAACTTTAACTCCCCTCTTCTTAATCTTTTCAAGTGAAGGCATCAAAGCTTCAAGTTTTCTGTTTAAACCTTCCGCAGTTGTTACAATTGTAATAGTCTTTTCAGCATCTCTAACCATCATATCTAAATGGTTGTATAAGTTTTGTCTCCCTTTCAAACTTCCAGATAAGTCACTAGGTTCAACAAATTTAATCCCTTTAGTAAATAATCCAGTTAATTCTTGTAATACTTCGTCACCTTTCAAAGTCTCTAATCTTTTTGTTTTTTCTTTTGCACTAACCATTAAATTTTTCTTAACTCGCTCCACTACTTCTTCTGGTTTTAATGCTACAAATTTGATCGGTTTACCAATTTTCATAACAATGAACCCTTTCTTTTCTAAAGATTCCAAAATATCATATGTTCGACTTCTTGGAACATCAGAAATAGTACTTAATTCCCCAGCAGTAGAAGTGCCTCTTGATAATAATGCAGTCCAAACTTTTACTTCATATAAATTTAAATCAAAAATTTTTCTTAGTCTGCTTAAAAATTCGTCTTTAACTATCATTTTGTATATCGTAAAGAGTATTATTTACTTTTTAAAGATTGCTATCTTTGGATAGTAATTGTTGGATTTACCACTTCCTAGTTTAACTTTATTGAGAAAGAACCCGTTTTTTCTTTAATCTTAAAGTTTTCATGATTCTCGTCGGTATTTTTGATTAAATTAACAAATTCAAGAGATTTTGAACCTGTTCTTTCTTTTAAAAATTCTATTTGTGGAGACAAAATCTTCTTCAAATTTGGAGAAAAAATTAAGAGTTCAATTGAATCTTCTTTGTTCAAACCAATCTTTTTTCTAAATGCCTGAACCTTTCTAGAGAGTTCTCTTGCGTAACCTTCAGCTTCAAGTTTGGGAGTCAATTTAAAATCAAGCTCTACTGAAAAATCTTCTGATTTTTTGAATTTAAGTTCCTTAACATTAAGTTGTGACTTTACTATTGATTCGATTTCTTTTCTAAAAATTTTATTTGAGTTAATTGTAGCTTTTGATAAGGGCCATTTTAATCCAATTTGATTTTTGTCTCTTTCCCTCAAACCATTTTCAATTATTTCTAAAGCATGTAAAAATTCTTCTTCAAGTTTAATATCAATTTTTTCCTCACCTGATTTGGGCCAAGAGGATAAATGAACTGATTCTCCTTTTTGGAATAATTGGTAAATTGATTCTGAAATGTAGGGAGCGTAAGGGGCTAACAATAAAGAAATCTTTTCTAAAATTTCTCCGAAAATTATTTTTGTGTCAGTTCTATCTCGAGTCATTCTAATATATGTTCTAGATAAATTATTCACAGTAAAATCAATTATTTTCGTCATTGCATTATCAATTTCAAAATTGTTTAAAAAATCTGTTGCTTCTTTTATTGTTCCATTCAATTTACTTAAAATCCATTTGTCCTCAATTTGTTCTTTTAATTTTTCATCCTTTAATTGACAATAATAAACCTTGCAATTATACAAAACATTCAAAAAAGGTAGGACAGATTCTCTCACCATTTCAACTGAAAATCTTTTTGAATTTCCAGGATCACTTGCACACATTTGCATTCTTACAGCATCAACTCCAACCGCATCAATAATGTCTCTGGGTTTGATTATGTTTCCTTTGCTTTTACTCATTTTTTCTCCTTTTTCGTCGAGAATATGTCCTGCACAAATTACATTTTTGAAAGCAAGATTATCAAAAAGTATTGTTGATAATGCATGTAAAGTATAAAACCATCCCCGAGTTTGGTCGATTGCTTCTGAAATAAAATCATATGGAAATCTTTTTTCAAATTCTTTTTTATTTTCAAAAGGATAATGAAATTGTGCAAAACTAGAACTACCAGAATCATACCAACAATCAATAACATCTTTTATTCTAGTCATTTCTTTTCCACATTCACAAGTTAATTTAATATCATCTATCCAAGGCCTATGTAAATCATATTCTTTGAATTTTTTATTTGATTCTTTTTTTAATTCTTCAACACTTCCAATAATTTTTTCTTTGCCACAATCACATGTCCAAACTGGAAGTGGAGTTCCCCAAAATTTAAATCTAGATAAATTCCAATCTTTAATATTTTCTAACCACATTCCAAATCTTCCATCCTTAATATGTTTAGGAGACCAATTTATTTTTTGATTCAAATCCACCATCTTGTCTTTAACAGCAGTTGTTTTTACAAACCAAGATTTAATTGCATAATACATCAAAGGAGAATCACATCTCCAACAAAAAGGATATTCATGCTTGTAATTTAAAACTTTGAACATTTTGCCTTCTTCATGTAATTTTAAACCAATGTCTTTATCACAATCTTTAATGAATCTACCTTCAAAATCTTTTATTTCAGAAGTAAAATTTCCAGATTGATCAACTGGTTGAATAAAAGGAATTCCGGCTTCCTTGCATGCATCATAATCAATTTCACCAAAAGCTGGAGCCATATGAACAATTCCAGTTCCGTCTTCAGTGGTTACAAAATCTCCGTCCAAAATTTTAAATGCTCCTTCTAAATTTTTGAAATAAGGCATTAAAGGATCATATTCTTTTCCAACTAAATCTTTACCTGAAAACTTTTCAATTATTTTTGGTTCTTCAAAATATTTTTCAACCAATGTTTCAACTAAAATTAATTTTTCTCCTTCGTGTTCTACCGTCACATAAGTTAAATTGGGATTCACAGCAATTGCTAAATTTGAAGGCAAGGTCCATGGAGTAGTTGTCCAAACCAACATTTTTCTTTCTTCATCTTTTAATTTGAATTTAACAATCACGGACTTTTCTTTAACTTCCTTGTATCCCTGACTAACTTCATGACTTGAAAGAGGAGTAGAACACCTTGGACAAAAAGGAACAACTTTGTGGCCTTCATATAATAATTTTTTTTTATATAATTCTTTTAAACTCCACCAAACCGATTCTACATAATTACTGTCTAGAGTTTTATATGGATTTTCTAAATCTATCCAATAATTTAATTCTTCGGTTGATTTCTCCCATTCTCCAATATTTGAAAAAACGCTTGTCTTACATTTTTCAATAAATTTGTTTTCTCCATAATTTAATATTTCTTTTTTAGAATTCAAACCTAATGATTTTTCAACTTGAACTTCAACAGGGAGTCCATGACAATCCCATCCCCCTTTTCTTGGAACTGAAAAACCTTGCATAAATTTGTATTTGCAAACGATATCCTTGAAAGTTCTAACTTCTAGATGATGGAGTCCAGGAGGAGCATTTGCGGTTGGAGGCCCCTCTAAAAAAGAAAATAATTTTTTTTTTGAATTATCTTGCACAGCTAATTTAATTTCTTTGGAATGTTTTTTCCAAATTTGCTTTGCTTCATTTTCAACTGATTTAAAATCTATTGCCATCTTACTTAATTTCAAGTTAATTTTGTTTTATAAAATTTTGTAAGGTGTACTTAGAAAGGGAATATTTATAAAATATAAATGCCCTGTTTTATCATGGAAAAAGATCAGAATAATCAAGAAAAAAAGAAACAAGAAAAAGAACGAGTTGATGTAAGAATTGGTAAGGGAAGTTGTTGCATTTGTGATTAATTCTACAAATATTTCAAGAAAATGGAATGTAAAATAAAAAAACCTAAACTCGAAGTTGAAACCGAGGATACAATTTTTGGAATTGAATTTGGGCAAATCCAGATTGAGATAACTGGAAAATGCAACATGAATTGTGAGCATTGTCGGGCATCAAATCAAGAAAAAAAAGATATGCCTATTTACCAAATACTTAAAATAATAAAATTTGCTAGACAATTTAGCCCTAATTACAAAGAAGTAATTTTGTCCGGAGGAGAGCCTTTTATTCATAAAGAATTTTCTGAAATTTTGAAAAAAGTTCGTGAAAACGGAGTAGATTTTTTAACTTTAACAACAAATGGGCTTTTATTAAATAAAAGTCATTTAAAATTAATAAAAGAATTAAATTTTGAAAGAGTTGTTTTATCTGTTAGTTTAGATAATTTGAATTCAAAAAAACATAATAAATTTAGAAAACATCCTAAAGCTTTTGAAAAAGCAATAATAGCCCTGAAAAGAATATCCAAATTAGGAGATCCTAAAATTATTCCTTCTATGAGATCCACAATTCAAGCATCCCAAATAGGAGAAATGGAAGAGATGGTTAAATTTGCTCAAAATCTTGGTTGTAAAAGAATTAGCTTTTCTGCAATTCATCCAGCAGGAAAAGCTATTGAAAGAAGTGATCTTTGGATGAATAGAGAAGAAAAATTAAAATTCTTAAAAGAAATCTATAGATTAAAAAAAGTTTTTCAAAAAATTAATGTCACAACAAACGATCCCTTAAAATGTTTGATTCGAGGAGAAAATGACTTGGGTAAAAAAGGAGAATTAGTTTTTGATGGTTGTGGGGCAGGAGCAATAACTTTCAATGTTAATTCAAATGGGATCATGACTCCTTGTGCTTTGTTGGATATCCCCATGATGGACGTTTTCCCCTTGACAATTGAAGAAATGAATGAACAATATAAAAATAATGGTTTGGTAAAAAATATACTTTGCATGAATCTTAAAGGAAAGTGTTCAACTTGTGAAAAAAAATATCAATGCGGAGGTTGTAGAGCTAGGGCATTAATACAAAATGGGGATTATTTAGCTGAAGACCCTCATTGTTGGTTATAAAATTTTGTAGAAACAAGAATACAATAATCCTTATTAACTTATTTCAATAATTCAAAATATGACAAATTTTTATATAAGGCCAGGAGTGATTGAAGGATTTTGTGGACCAATGATGTCTGGAAAAAGTGGATTACTATTGAAAAGAATTGATCCTTTAAGATGGATGAATGATAGATTCACTTTTATTTGTTTTAGGCCAAAATTAGACAATAGAAAAATAAATTGCAGATCAAATGATGATTTCATAAAGTGGATTAAAATAGATGAAAAAAATCCCGAAGAAATTTTAAAATATGTGAGAAAAGAACATGATATAATTGCCATTGATGAAATTCAATTTTTTGATAAAAAAATAATAAAAGTAATTTTAGAACTTCAAAAAAGAATGAAAAATATTATTTTTGCTGGGCTTGATTTGACTTTTAGGGGAGAGCCTTTTGGACCAATGCCCGAATTAATTTCAATTGCTAATGAATTCAAAAAATGTCATGCAATTTGTAAAAAATGTGGTGAACCAGCATATTATACGCAGAGATTAATGGGTGGAGTTCCTGCACATTATAATTCTCCAACAGTTTCAATAGAACTTAAAGGTAAAAAAGAAACTTATGAACCAAGATGTTTCAAACATCATGAAGTGCCTGGAAAAAATTAACTCCTATTTCTTATTTTTACTAAAGTCTTCAAGAACTGATTTCTCAACAAAATGCATCTTAGAAGGCAAAATAAGGCAATATGGTTTGATAACTCCATCGTAACCTTCCATTTCTTCAAGAGTTCTATAAAGAATTTTTCTGTTCTTAGTTCCCATTGCTTGACAAATCACAATTTTGTTTAAAGGAACATCATGTTCCTCAGCTGCTTTCTTTAATTGAACCAAAGCATCTTCAAATTCTAAACCAATATCAACTAAAATCAAAGAATGCGCTTCCTGGCTCATATTTTGTTGAACAATTTTCATAAATGAAGTTGGTTCATATGATTTTTTCCAAGCAGGCATTGACGCAACTTTTCCAAATTTATACAATTGTAAACCAGTTTCAGCTACCGCATCAAAAATAGAGGCATTATAACAAATATGATATTTTATTCCTGAAGCCCGACATTCATCAATTAATGTAATATGGGTAGTTGCAGTTAGGGGGGATCCATAAACAAGTAAAGCAACATTTAATTTTTTTGCTTCATCAACCAAACTCAAATCTTCAACTTTCTCTCGATTTGCAATTTTAATATTTTTTCCAATAATTTCTTCAAGTTTATGTTGTGTGTATGGAAAGTCAACAGTATAGTTTTCCAAATAAATTTTCTTACATTTATTAATAGCTTCAAGGCCTTCTTTTGTGATGCTTCTTTCATTTAATCCAAGTCCAATTAAGTATAATGCCATAGAAAAAAAGGGTAAAATTGATTTATTAAGGTTACCCTTAATGCAAAAACTCAAAAATTAATTTTTCAAATAAATATTTTCTCCAGAAATTAAAATCTGTTGACAGACAAACTTCCTGAATTAGTTTGAACCAAGACATCTTTATCTCCCCCTTCAAAAATCAAACCTTCAAAATCTTTATCCAATCTCCCCGAATTTGTATCAAACATCAAATTAAAAGAAGAACCAGGAAGATAATCTATTGAAATTCTTCCACTAGAAGATTTCAAATCCATATTTTTATTTATTAAAATACCACTCAATTCAATTCTTCCAGAACTAGTTTTTATCTTATTCAAAAAAGAATTACTTCCTTCAATGCTACCTGAAATACTTTCTATATGAGAATTTTCAAAATTGACTCGATCAAGATCTATTCCTCCAGAAGTGGTTTTTATTTTAGCTTCATTTGAATCAAAGTTTTCAATTTCAATTCTTCCTGAAAAAGATTCAACAATAAGTTTTTCTGTGTTTCCACGATTTAATAAAATATTCCCAGAAGTGGTTTTAATATTTGATATCTCTCCAGTAATTTTTTGAACATCTATTTTTCCTGAAAAAGAATTTAAATCAATTTTTTCAGAATCAATTTTTTCACCATAAATACTCCCAGATTTAGATTCAACCAGAACTTCTTTTGCTAAAACATCTTCAAAGTTAATTCTCCCCGAATCAGTAGAAAATTCCACTTTATTCAAATTTAAATTTTTAGATTGAATTTTTCCAGAGTGGACATTCAAATCCAAATTTTGGGAATAATTTTTTGGAATTTCAACATACAAATCAATATTTTGATTATTAAAACCAATTAAGATCTTTGGTTTTTTGTATACGATATCAACAATTATTTTGTTATTTTTATTTATCAAAGATAATTCAATTTCTTCATCATATTTTCCTTCCGCATAGTATCCAGTCAAATTAAAAGTAACTTCATCTGAATCAATAATTTTAATAAAAACATCTGAACTTTGTGAATTAATTTCAATATCTGTTATGTTTTCAATTAAACTTTTTTCAAAAGTATCAACATTTTTATAATTAGGATTATCAAAACTATACCGAATATAATCCTCATTCATAAAAAATAAAGCCGCAGCAGCTCCAACTGAAATGAGACAAATAGCAGTCAAAATTAAAACAACTTTTGTAATTCTTTTCATTCTTCTTCACTCCGAATTATTTTCATATTAAATTTAACATACTTCAAAGTTATTTTATAAAATCCTTTTGAAACATAAAAAGTTCCAATCAAGAATAATAAACCAAAGGAGGCAAGTCCTATTCCTACAAGAAATATTAATGGGAGACTAATTCCACCCAGAGCAATAAACTCAACCATTAATGGTGCTAAAAATCCAGCAACAATGATTGCAATACCCGAAATAGTAAGCGAAAAACCAGTAGCGAGTAAACCAATTAAAATACCTAAGAGCCCAAAGAAAGGACCAATCATGAAAATAAGATTAAAAAAACCAAGACCAAGTGAAGCAAAAATAACTCTAGAAATATTTCCAATTGATTTTTTCTTTTCAGCTTTTTCAATTGCAAGTTCTAATTTTGCATGTTTAGCAATTTGTTTTGGATTTCCCAAAGCTTTTGCAATTTCACTTTCTTTTCTTTTTTTCTTTTTCCCAATAATAAAGTGAGCTTCATAGTCTTCAAGAATTTCTCGTTTATCTTCTTTAGATAATCCTCTCAAATTTTTACTCAATTCTTCTAAAAATTGTTTTTTACCTCGAAGAGGTTTTCGTGATCTTTGGTTATTCATTTTAATATTTTATCCACCTTTTTTTCGAAATCTTTCCAATCTTCTTTTAATTTTTTTCCTTTTTCTTTTCCTTTTTTTGTTAGGGAGTAATATTTTCTTGAAGGACCTTCATTTGATTCTTGAAGGTAAGTTTCTAAATATCCTTCTTTTTTGAGTCGCCTCAAAATGGGATACAAAGTTCCTTCCGAAATTGCGATCGTTTTTGAAATTTTTTGGACAAGTTCATATCCATAGCAATCGTGTTTTTTTAGTATTGCGATGACACATAAATCGAGTACTCCTTTTTTAAATTGTGTGTCCATTTTTTATCATTTACTTTGTATTGTACAGTACTTTGTTATGCATAGTAGTATATAAATGTTTTGCAAAAATATAAATAATCTCTTTTCCTAAGAAAAAAATGAAATGGTTTATGAATTCAAAAATACACAAAGCAATTGTTACTGAGGCAAGATTAGACTATGAAGGAAGCATAACAATCGATCGAAAATTGATGGATTTAGTTAATTTAGAGAAAGGAGAAAAAGTTTTGGTAGTAGATAACACTAATGGAAATAGATTAGAAACATATGTGATTCCAGGGGGAAAGGGAGAAATTTGTATGAATGGCGCAGCAGCCCATTTAATAAAAAAAGGGGATGAAATAATTATAATGGGATTTATTTTAAGTAATAAAACTCCAGAACAAAAGATAATTTTAACAGATAAAGAAAATAAATTTGTTAAATTTTTGTAATCAAACTTCTACTAGTAACAATTGCAATAAAAAACAAAGTAAACATAATTGTATCATTTCCAATTATTATTCCAACAAAGCCACCAATAATCCCTAAATAAGTTAAGAGTCTAAAATATTTTTTTCCAATCTTTAATTCGTCTTTAGTATATTTTCTTAAGAGGTTTCCAATTGGGATACCTAAAATCAAAATAACTGCTCCAATCAATATTTTTATCAATTCATTCATATACTCCCCAACAAAAAACAATTTAAATAATTTAACCTTTAAGTTTATATGAAAAAGTTCTTAATTATTGGTAGTAAGGCAGATAAAGCAAGTAGAAATATCATTATGAACCTAATGGAACTCGGGAGATTTAATTATCATTTGATTAATGGGGACATGTTAAAGACAGAAAATTTAAACAAAGAACTCATAAATAAATTTGATTATGTGATTTTTGCATCCCGACATAAATCTGCAAAAAAAGAAAAAACACTTTCAATTCATGCTCCAGGAAATTGGGGAGAAGTTTGGGGTGGGGGAGAAAAAGGAAGAGTAGCGCCTTCAGGAGCATTATTCCAAAAACATTTATTTGGAATATTAAATAAACAAGCAAAAAAATTAGATCTTTCAAGATATAATGTAACAATGGAAGTGACTCACCATGGCCCATTAATTGATGTTCCTTGTGTATTTATTGAAATTGGGGGAACTGAAGTTGAATGGGCAGATAGAAGGGCAGCATTTTGTGTTGCACAAACAATTCGTGAAGCAATTGAAACCTTCAAAGAAAATCCATATAATGAAATAGGAATTGGAATTGGGGGAAATCATTATTGTCAAAGCTTTAATAAAATTCAATTAAACTCAAACGTTGCACTTTCCCACATTATCCCAAAATATGTGGGACCAATAACAGAGAGCATGATTTTAGAAGCTCTCAATAATACTCTGGAAGAGGTTGACTTTGCAGTACTAGACTGGAAGGGACTCGGAAAAGCAGAAGAAAGACAAGTTGTGATTGACTTACTTGAAAGAAATTATATTTCTTGGAAAAGAACTGGGGAAATAAAGAAGTGAAATTGTTACTTTTACATAAAGGTAACGAAATAAAAGCTTTTATAAACTTTAATTTTCTAAAATCAATATGAAATCAGAAATTGGAAAAACATATTTGAATGGAATTCCCCATGGAGAAAATGAAATTTCATTTCAACATCCAGCGATGAAAGGAAGTTATGGAAATGTTGCACAAGAGATTAAATCTCTAGGCTTAAAAAATCCGAATTCAAGTGAAACAGCTTCGTTAGTTTATGACGCATTTCAAAATAAAGAAGGAAAATTTGAATCTGAAATAATTAATATTCTAGAAAATAATGGGTTATGGGAATTTACTGGAAATTTATATTTACCAAAAGGTAAAGGAGATTTTCAAAATGGAGTTATTTTACAACATAACCCAAATGTTGAAAATGGAAGAATTGTAATGAATAAAAATTCTTTGGTTAAAAAATTAGAAGATAAGGATTCAAATGTAAAATTTGTTCCATTTGGATATAAAATAGGGAAACAAACAGCTTTAGAATTATCAAAAAATCCATATATTATTGCAAGATACAGAGAAGAAGGAGCAGAAAAAATAGCAAAGATTGCAGATGAATATAAATATGATCCAAAACTATGGAGTTTTAATTCTGTAGACCAAGAAGAAACTAGGGTGTCTGCTTTGGGCGGCGACTGGGACGACGACTGGGGGTTGCATGTTGGCGGCGACTACTTCGACGAGGGTGGTCATGGTCATGCTTTTGGGATACGAACTGCGAAGTAGTGAGAGTAAATCTATTGTCCGCTTGCAGAGAAGTTGAACAATTTTGACGCGAAATTTTTTTAAAGGGTTGTTTATTTTATTTGTTTGTCTTGGAGATTTTTATTTTTCCTCTGGACAGGGAAAGGTAAAAAAGGACTACACGTCAATTAATAGTGTTTCTAAAAAGAAACCATAAAATTCAACTTTGACAATTAGTAGCTGAAATATTGTGAATATTGAAAAAGTGGTGATTTACTTTCAATTAATTGGCTACATGGCTGGTGTCTGCTTTGAACGACAACTGGAACAACGACAGAAGGTTGCATGTTAACGGCGACTACTTCGACGAGGATAGTCATGGTCATGCTTTTGGAATAGCCCTTCTTCAGGATTTTTTATTTCATAAAAATGAAAACCTACAAAAATATTTATAAAAAGATTTATTCAAAAAAGAATTTAATTCTTGCTTGGAGGAAAGCAAGAAAAAGAAAAACAAAGAAAGATTATGTTCTTGAGTTTGAGGGGGATTTAATTTGCAATATCAATGAACTCCATGAAGAACTAAAAAATCAAATTTATCTTCCAAGGAAACTTGAAGATTTTATTGTAAGGGATCCAAAAACAAGAAAAATTTCTAAATCTCATTTTAGAGATAGAATCATTCATCATGCAATATGTAACATTATAGAACCAATTTTTGATAAAACATTTATCTATGGCAATTGTGCAAATAGGAAAGGAAAGGGAAATCTTTTTGCAATAAAGAGGTTCAATTCTTTTTCACAGAAAGTTTCAAAAAATGGAAAAACAATTGGCTGGTTTAATGAAAATCAAATAAAGGGATACTGTTTCAAAGCAGATATAAAACATTATTTTCAAAATGTTGATCACCAAGTTTTAATAAATATTTTGAAAAGAAAAATAAATGATAAACAAATGGTGTGGTTAATCAAAGTTGTGCTAGAGAGAGAGCCGCAGTCTTCGATTAATAGAAAAGGAATGCCCCTCGGAAACTTAACATCTCAATTCTTTGCAAATGTTTATCTAAATGAATTAGATCAATTTGTGAAACACAAATTAAAAACAAAATATTATATTCGTTATGTAGATGATTTTGTTTTATTGCATTCTTCAAAAGAACAATTAGAGAATTGGAAAAAAGAAATTGAAAAATTTCTAAATGAAAAATTGAAATTAGAACTACATACCGATAAATCAAAAATAATTAATCTTTCAAGAGGGATTGATTTTGTTGGATTTAAAAATTTTTATCATTACAGATTACTCAGAAAAAGAAATATAAAAAATATTGAAAGAAAAATATCTTTGTTTAATCAAGAAAAAATAAATGAAGATAAGTTTTTAGAAATTTGGCAAGGTTGGTCAGCATATTCTGATTGGAGCAATAATTATGGTTTAAAGAAAAGATTGATAGAATCTTTCAAAAGTAGTTGAACCATTTATCAAGCAAATCTAATCTATAACCAAAATTTTTTTTGCTTTCAGATAATTACTTCTGTTTTAGCGAGTGAAAATTAATCTAAGCGAAGCAAGATTAATTAAATGAACTGTCTTTAAAAATAAAAAAAAAAAATAAAAAAAAAAATTTCCGTTTTTTAGTTTTGGTAACTTTTTCTCTTCTTCACAACTTTCTTCCGATACGTTTCTTTAGAAATGGATTGTATGAAAAAAATTACTTTTCTTTCTTTCTCTTAGTAATTTTTTTCTTAACCTTCGGTTTCCAAGCAACAAATCCTAATGCAATCAAGAAAAGAATTCCTCCTGCTTTTGGAATTATCGGAGCAAGACTAAACCATCCCGGATATTTTTCTTTTTCAAAAATTCTCCAAATAGCAATTATGCTTAAAACAAATATTGCAATCCAACCAAGAACAGGAATTAAAATCAAAAAGACCCAAGCCCAATGAAATCCTCCCAATTCTAAGATCATTACCAAGTTCAAAAAAGGAATCCATGCAAACCAAGGATGTTTGTAACCCTGTCTCATAGCAATAGTTTGCCAGGCAATTGCAGTATAAACATAAATAGCCAGAGCAAAAATTATTCCCAAAATAATTGCAACTCCCAATAGTGCTCCTAATGTTCCACCAAGAACTAAATTTTGAAATCCTTCTGGACCAATTTCAGTTAAATTAGATAAATTCATCATTTCACCTCCTTAGGATAATAAAAATCAATTAATCTTTATATTTCCTTTGGATAGGTACTTTCTTAAAGATTATTTGATAATCAATATAATGGATTTATTAACTTTGGCAATACTCTTATTGGCAGGATTAGGAGCAGGAATAATAACCGGTTTAATTGGAGCAAGTGCTGTTTTAATAATGGCTCCCCTTTTGATTATAGTTTTGGGAATGGATGCATATTTAGCAATCGGATTAAGTTTAGCAACAGATATTGTGGCTTCAATAATTGCAGCAAGAGTATATTATAAAAATAAACATATTAAATTAACTTCAGTAATTCCCCTTTTACTTTTTTCTTTTGTGGGAATAGTTATTGGAAGTTATGCTTCATTTTCTTTACCTGCGGGAGATTTGGGAATAGTTACTGGAATAGGAATATTTGTTTTGGGAATAGTATTCATTTTAAAAAAAGAAAAGAAACATAGTTTGGATTTTTTAAAAAAATTGGGAGATACTAGGAAGAAAAGAATAATTATTTTATCTATTTTAGGAATAATTGTAGGATTAATTTGTGGAATTTTTGGTGCTGGAGGGGGCATTGCCATTTTAGCAGTTTTGGTTTTGGTTTTGGGTTTTACACTTCATGAAGGAATTGGAACAGCAATAGCGATGATGGTAATCATGGCGTTTTTTGGGGCAGTCACCCATTTTTATTATAAACCTTTTCCAATTGTCTTCTTTTTAATTGCAGGAGTAGGTGCATTTTTTGGAGCAAAATATTCTTCAATAATTGCAAATAGATTTTCTGAAAGAAAACTAAAAACAATTATTGGAATCATTCTTGTAATAGTTGGATTAATCTTAACAGCAAAGATATTTTTATCTTAATTTTTATGAAAGAAACCTTTAAAAGTTCATGAAATTTGTATTTTGTATATGGCGAAGTGGACATGATTTCACGTTGTGAAACCTAGTCGCTTGCAAGAAGAAAGTTCTTATATTGGACATGGCTTTTATGAAAAGGCCTTAGTCTCTTGCAGGAACAAAAGTTCTTCCATTGGAGCAGCCCAGCTCCACCACTAAAAAGGGCAACTCATATAGCGAGGTGGAGCAGCCTGGAGTGCTCGTCGGGCCCATAACCCGGAGGTCGCGTGGTTCAAATCCCGCCCTCGCTATTTCACATTCTTAGGCGTGATTTGAACTCAAATCCAGAGTATCTTTTAAAATTTCTAATAAATGAAAGAAGTGAATTTAAAGAAGATTTTGAAAGTACGAATAGCCCTCGCTATTTTATTTTACAAAACAAAACACAACACTCTTTTCTTCTAAAGATTTATAATTTGTATTTAATTAAAAACAATATGAAAGAGAAAAATGTGAAAATTGCAGGTATGTTGTTATATGTAATTTTAGCTTCTCTTTTAGTTTATTTAATTAAACCTGCCTATCTTTATTCTATTTTAATAGTCTTGGTGCCCCCAATGATAGTAAACTTTTTATGGTTAAAAAAATCCCGAAAAAAAGTTTTAATTTTCTCTATTGCATTAACTTTATTTTTTGCATTAGCAGTTGAATTAGTAAGTAGATTAGCCGATGCTTGGGATGTTCAATCAATCTTACCTAGAATTTTTGGAATAATGCCTTTAGAAAACATCTTATTTGCATTCATTAATTTCTTTTGGGTTTTGTCTTTCTATGAATATTTTATTGATCGAGATACAACAAAAAAAATCTCAAAGAAATTTAAATATTTGGTAGGTTTTCTAATTGTTTTCTCAACAATAATTTTTTCCATTTATTTTTTAGATCCCACATTTGTTGCAATGAATTATGTAACAGTTGCAATAATAACTTTGCTCGTTCCATCAATAATTATTTATTCTAGGAATTTAAAATTATTAAAAAAAACTTTTGTTCCTGTGATATTTTTTTCAATTATATTTTTTATTTATGAAATTGTTTCCTTATTAATTGGAAGTTGGTGGTGGCCAGGAAAATATTTGGTCCCAATAAATTTATTTGGAAATATTTTTCCGATTGATGATGTAATAATTTGGTATTTCTTATCAACAATAACCCTCATAGGAGGTTATGAATTTTTTGCAGATGATTTTAAATAAATCAAATTCCTAAACAATCACGATATTTTAGCATATTTTTATATTTCCACATTAATGCACTTTGACTCATTTTCGTTTCAATACCAAAGTCTCCATTATCTTTTGCATCAGTTAAAACCTCACAAGGACCCTTAACTTTAAAATCTCCAACATATTTTGAATCCATCATTATTTGTATATCTCCCAATTCATCTCCTTCTTCAACTAGATTTTTTTTCAAATTATAAGATTTTTCCCATTCTCTTTGCCCAGAATCAAAATTGTAAAATTGCAATTTCAAAATAGAATCTTTTGGAAGATCTTGAACAATTCCGCTTTTTGATAAATCTGAAACTAGGGTCGAATAATTTGTTGAACTTGTTATATCAAAATAATTTATATTCCCCTCAGTTGAATTAAAAATCTTTTCTGAATCACTTGAATGCATAATTATTTGATTTGAAATTTTTGCGTCAAAAATATCAATATCTTTTTTTTCCAAAACATATTTAGTGGCAGAAACTGTTAAAAATATCAGAACAAATATGAAAAAAATCTTTATTGTTGGTTTTGAAATATGTTTCACTTTCTCAATGAATCTTTTTTTCGGATGATAAGTTTCTATTTTTTTTCTTTCCATTAGTTAAAAAAATAAATTTTCTTTTTATTATTATAGATTCACTAAATAGTAATCTTTAAAACCTTAAACTATATTTTATTATTACTATGCCTCGATCGCATAGCGGTTATTGCACCAGATTGCTAATATTATATAAAAAATTTACATTTAAGTAAGATTTATATATCAGAAAATATTACTTCTTCTATGAAAAGAATCAATGAAAAGAAGAGTTATTACGACGAGTATATCAAGAAAGTTGAAATTTGGGAGATTCCAAAATCTGAAAAGAAATATGTTTTAAATTTCTTTAAAGATTATGAGTTAGGCAAGATTACAAGTAATATTGCAGAGAAAAGAACCCTTGAACATTATGTTGTTTATCTAAAAGTTGCACTAGAATTTCTTAAGAAAGAGACAGACAAAATAACTGAAAAAAACATTGATAAATTTGCTATTGCCTTGATTAAAGATGAGATTTTGTCTGGCCACAAGACTCCTTTTGCACAAAGTGTTAAGGCCAAAATTAGAAGGACATTATTACAATATTTAGATTGGAGAATTCCAAAAAAATCTAGTTCAATTAATAGCTCATTAAAAGTAAAGAATAAACAAAAACAAAAAGATTATGTGTATTTAACAGAAAATGAAATTGATAAACTTTACAAGAACTGTAAGAATAATGCTGAAAGGTATTTGATTGCTATGCTTTTCTCAACTGGTGCAAGGGCTTCTGAATTTTATA
>Ga0075121_1000196_pt1 | contig 42120 bp, 43 predicted proteins | sample AntAceMetag02UKG_FD_69793 | JGI IMG/M metagenome (GOLD analysis project Ga0075121, IMG submission 69793) | Saline lake microbial communities from Ace Lake, Antarctica - Antarctic Ace Lake Metagenome 02UKG | ecosystem: Environmental > Aquatic > Non-marine Saline and Alkaline > Saline | place... | reverse complement strand
ATCCAGGCGGCCAAAGCCAGGGCTCGTGGTTACCGTACAAAACGGAATCTAATTACTATGATTTATCTCATCGCTGGTAAGTTAAACTTTGACTTACCCACATGAAACAGCGAGGAGCCATATTGAGCTTACGCCGGAAGAAGTGCTGCTGATCAAAGATGGGCTTGATCGGGAAGTGGTCACCTATGCTGCCTGGCGCATAGAAAGTGATCGAGAAAAATTTATAGCCAAAATTCGAACCATTCATCAGGCTATCGTAAAAGCTCTTACGGGTTCAGGTACAGCTTCCCGGGCCATGCCGTTTCGATTCCTGGCAGGCCTTGAAAGGGAGATATTTATTTTTCTGTCTCTGATGGCTGGAAAGACCGCCCGGAGCATATTGCGCAGCGCCATAAAAATTTATGGTGATCCGGAATCAATTGTTTTTGTTCAACCAGAAAGCCGGGACCATACCGAGGCCCTGCTGCACCATCTGATTGTCCTGATTCGCGGATTGGGACGAATCGGCAACCAGTCTGACCTGGCACTGTTTCAAAAGATCAAAGGAAGGAGCAGGAGGTTCCAGAGTCTGGGAGAAACTGTCCGGCATGAAATGCTGGTGAAACGCATTGCCGGATGGACTGAAACGGCTGCAAATAATATTAATCGCAATGGCTGAGTTTTTCGGCTCTGATTTTCCGTCTCTTAATCCTGAACAATCTGCAGTGGTTTAAAAAATGCCCATGCCAAACAAATCCAATCAGCTGTTTTCCGCAAAGAATGTTTTTAAAATATTGATCAAAAACAAGCTGCTCGACAAAACCCGGGCCTTGGAGATAGTATCAAAAAAAGAGGCGATTGGGCGACGTCTTGAAAAGACGCACAAGCAGCCTGTTACCATTGTGGACATTATTGTATCTCTTAAGTTGAGCCGGGCCGACGGATTGTCCGGACAACTGGATGAAGATACGATCTTCCAGACCCTTGCCGCCGAGTGGAAGGTCCCGTATACCAAAATCGATCCTTTGAAGCTGGATCTTAATGTGGTGACAACCACACTCCCCCGCTCTTTTGCCATGAAACACCTGGCATTGCCCATAGATGTCAGTGACGGGTGTTTGACGGTGGCAACGCCCAACCCTTTTAACGAAGAAGTCATGGAGGATATTTCCCGGGTCAGTGATCTGAAAATTAAGACCGTTGTCAGTTCCAAATCCGATATCATCAAAATTATCAACGAATTTTATGGTTTTAAACGGTCCATTGTCGCCGCCGAACATCAATTTGCCGCACCCATCGTGGATCTGGGCAACCTGGAACAGTATGTGCGGTTGAAATCAGCAGATGAACTGCCCTCCAACGATCAGCATGTGGTCAATGCCGTGAATCACTTGCTGAGCTATGCTTTTGAGCAGCGGGCCAGTGATATTCATATAGAGCCCAAGCGGGAAAAAAGCATGATACGGATGAGAATTGACGGCATATTGTATACGGTTTATGAACTGCCAAAAAATGTGCACTCGGCTGTTATCAGCCGGTTAAAAAATCTATCGCGGATGGATATGTCCGAAAAACGGCGGCCTCAGGACGGCCGGATCAAGACCGACAAGGGCGGTGTCGAGGTTGAAATAAGGGTCTCCACGATCCCGGTGGCCTTTGGTGAAAAAGCCGTGCTGCGTATCATGGACCCGGACATTCTTTTTCAGGACCTTGGGAAACTGGGTTTTACCGATCAGGATATGGCCCGTTACGATGGTTTTATCAATCGACCCCATGGCATCGTACTGGTATGCGGTCCCACGGGTAGCGGGAAATCCACAACCCTCTATTCGACTTTAAGAAAAATTGCAACCCCTGAAATCAACGTAACGACGGTGGAAGATCCCATTGAAATGGTGCATGAAAGCTTTAATCAGATCGCGGTGCAACCGGTTATAGGCATCACTTTTGCCACGATTTTGAGGAATATTTTAAGGCAGGATCCGGACATTATTATGATCGGTGAACTGCGTGACCTGGAAACCGCTGAAAACGCTGTTCAGGCGGCCTTGACCGGCCATCTTGTATTATCGACCCTGCATACCAATGATGCCCCGTCGTCTATTACGCGACTGCTGGATCTGGGCGTTCCGCCTTTTTTAATCAGGGCCACACTGGTGGGTATTTTAGGCCAGCGGCTGGTTCGCAAGGTATGCAACCGGTGCCGGGAAACATTTGAGATGGATGCGGCTGAATTAAAGGACATGGGGTTGAATCTCGGCCGGGAAGGACCGGTTCGTCTTGCCCGCGGCAAAGGCTGTCTGCACTGCCGGGGTACCGGTTATTTCGGCCGGACGGCTATTCTTGAGGTGCTGCCGTATTCCGAAGCGCTTAAAAAAATGACCGGCCCTACCGCTGACCAGGAATCTCTGTCCGCCAGGGCCCGGGAAGAGGGCATGGTCAGTCTCAGGGAAAATGCCCTTAAAAAATTGTTCAAGGGAGAGACCACTTATCAGGAAGTCCTCCGGGTTACCTGGGGACAGGAATGATGTGGTCTGTTACTGCAACGGGCTGCAGACCTTATCCCCGGGATGAATATCTTTGTTTGAATTGGTGACGATAACAGTGGAAGTTGTCTCTTCGGTGTGCAGAATGAGAAGCGTGCCGAAATTTACCGGATTTAAGAGTATTGTTTTATCCGAGGCGGCGTCAAGTTTTTTTGTGTCCTGGTAATAAACGCTGTATTGCTGGCCCGGCTCGATTCCATCTTTAGCGCCCTTGTCGATAAATGCAATTGTATTTTCACCGATCAGTTGGGCATGTTCTTCGGAAACGATCACCATGGCCTTAATATACCCGGGACTGGGTTTCAGGGGGATTTTAGAATTTCTTGGCCGAAAGGGCAGCAGACTGTCGCCGGTTTTGATTTCACGGTAAGTGTCCATTACCCGGGCAATAACAAAATCAGGCTCTTTTTTTATAATTTCAATCACACCGGTCAAGTAATGCTGGATGCCTGTCTTTGCACGATAAGAATTGCCGGCGGCAGGTGCCATAGTTCGGTAAACCGTATGCCGGCTGCCGGGTATGAGTTCTTTGCCGTATGCCGGTTGAATATAAACCATGTCTCCAGTGCTGATCATATCATGATCGCCATCTACTTTGAAAATTGAACCATTGGCGGACACCGCCGTTTTTTTGATAAATCCGACTTGATCGATGGAGGCATAGAGATAGAACGGCATTTTTTCAGAAGGCGCCATTTGATTGGCTGATGATGGTTGCATGGGGGCTTTCAGTGTCAGTTTATCGGTCCCTTCACCCTGGTACAGGCGTATCCGTTCTCCTGGATAAATCCAGTGAGGGTTGGGTATCTGGCGGTTTTTATTCCACAGTTCAGGCCATACCCAGGGCGAATCAAAAAAGTGATCCGATAGATCCCACAGGGTATCTCCTTTATTGATGGTATAGTAAAAACCGGCTTCATGGGTAAGTGCAATTTCATTTTCCTGAGCAAAAAGATCTGTCCGGCAAAAAACAGTTATTGCGGTAACGATGAAACAGAACATGATCATATGCAATCTTATTTTAAGTTTCATTGGTTTCCCCATTTTTTTATTAATAAGCAAGGCAATTCCGGATACTAAATTTTAGGTTTTTAGTGGTAAAGGGTGGGTGTTCCCCAATCCCGCAATTTTATGACATATATCAGTACTCTGTTTGCAATCTATTTGTCAAGGTTTTCCATGGGAGGGCCTTAAAACAAAAAAAGCCTTCCTGCGATAAAATGCAGGAAGGCTTTTTGTTATTATATTTTCAAACCGGCCGGCGGCAGTATCATGGTGCCTGTCCGCCTGCCGGCTATACGGAGTGGCGGATTACATCATTCCGCCCATTCCGCCCATTCCGCCCATTCCGCCTGCTCCGGGAGGCATAGCCGGTTCGGGTTTGTTTTCCGGCTTATCGGCGATCATGGCCTCGGTGGTCAGCATCAGGCCTGCAACGCTGCCGGCATTCTGAAGTGCAAAGCGGCATACCTTGGTGGGATCAATAACACCGGCCTTAATAAGGTCTTCATAGGTGTTGGTGTCGGCGTTGTAGCCCACTGCACCTTCGCTGTTCTTGACCTTATCGATCACCACGGAACCTTCATGACCGGCATTGTTGGCAATCTGGCGCAACGGTTCTTCCACGGCACGCATGATGACATTGACACCCAGTTGTTCGGCACCCTCAAGTTCCATTTTTCCCAGGGCCGGGATGCAGCGAACCAGTGCAACACCGCCGCCGGCAACGATTCCCTCTTCCACGGCAGCGCGGGTGGCGTTCAGAGCGTCTTCAACGCGGGCCTTTTTTTCTTTCATCTCGGTTTCTGTCGCAGCACCAACGTTAATCACTGCAACCCCGCCGATTAGTTTGGCCAGACGTTCCTGGAGTTTTTCACGATCGTAATCGGATGTGGTCTCTTCGATCTGGGCGCGGATCTGTTTTACCCGGCCTTCCAGGGCGGCACGTTCGCCGGCACCGTCTACAACAGTGGTATTGTCTTTGTCGATGGTAATGCGTTTGGCTTTACCCAGGTCTGCAAGGGTCAGGTTCTCCAGCTTGATTCCCAGATCTTCGGAAACAACCTGGCCGCCGGTGAGGGTGGCGACGTCTTCGAGCATGGCCTTGCGGCGATCACCAAAGCCCGGGGCCTTGACCGCAGCGATCTGCAACGTGCCGCGCAGTTTGTTGACAACCAGTGTGGCCAGGGCTTCGCCGTCCACATCTTCTGCAATGATCATCAAGGGTTTGCCCATTTTGGCAACCTGCTCCAGGACGGGCAGCAGATCTTTCATGTTGCTGATTTTTTTCTCGTTGATCAGGATGTAGGGATCCTCCAGAGAGACGATCATTTTTTCCGGGTCTGTAACAAAATAAGGGGAGAGGTAGCCGCGGTCAAACTGCATGCCCTCAACAACCTCAAGGGTTGTCTCCATGCTTTTGGCTTCTTCCACCGTGATGACACCTTCCTTGCCGACTTTATTCATGGCCTCGGCAATGATATTGCCGATGGTCTCATCGTTGTTGGCGGAAATGGTGCCGATCTGGGCAATTTCACGCTGGTCTTTGGTGGGTTTGCTGATACCGGCAAGCTCTTTGACGACAGCTTCGACGGCTTTGTCGATACCGCGTTTAATGGACATGGGATCGTTGCCGGCAACGACCAGTTTTTGACCTTCTTCATAGATGGATCTTGCAAGCACGGTCGCGGTGGTCGTACCGTCACCGGCCATGTCACTTGTTTTGCTGGCAACTTCCTTGACCATCTGGGCGCCCATGTTCTCGAACTTGTCTTCCAGCTCGATCTCTTTGGCAACGGTTACGCCGTCTTTGGTCACTGTAGGTGAGCCCCATGATTTGTCAATGACTACATTTCTGCCCTTGGGCCCCAGTGTTACAACAACAGCTTCAGCAAGTGTTTTAACCCCGTTCAGCATTGCTTCGCGGGCCTTCATATCGTATTTAATCTGTTTAGCCATATCTATTTTTCCTCCATAATGAAAAGTTGGTTTTTTATTCGATAACACCCAGGATGTCGTCTTCGCGCATGATCAGGTATTCTTCATCTTCAATTTTTACCTCGGTACCGGAATATTTGCCAAAGAGAATACGATCATCTTTTTTGATTTCAAGGGGAACTCTTTTCCCGTCATCCGCCAGTTTGCCGTTGCCGACAGCCACAACAATTCCCTCGGCCGGTTTTTCTTTGGCTGAATCCGGAATGATGATTCCGCCCTTGGTTTTGGATTCCTCTTCAACACGTTTTACTAAAATTCGATCCTGCAATGGTCTGAGTTTCATAATTACTTTCTCCTTTTTTTAATCAATAAAATTATAACAGATAGAATGATGTTGTTATATGCGGGCCGCATAATCTCGAAAAGATACTATTCTTTGTTTCAAACTATAAGCATACATTTTTAGTTGTAAAGAATAGTTAACCTAAATTTTTATAAAAATTTGTATTTATCCGTATTTGACAGCTCCCTGAATTTAGGATAGCGGTTTTTATTTTTCTGATTTTTTTTCAGTGTTTTGGGTGGCTTTTGCATCAGTTGTCTTTGCATCAGGTGTCTCTACATCGGATGCTTTTGATTCCGAGGGTTTTTCCCGGGATTGAGTATTCGATGATTTTTTTGTTTTATCGGCATAGTCCGTGACATACCATCCGGACCCCTTGAGATGGAAACTGCTGTGTGAAATGAGTTTGTGCAGTTTGCCCGAGCAGTATTTACATGTGGTTAAAGGCTGGTCGGAAAATTTTTGGAGCACCTCATCTTTTTTACCGCACCGGGTGCATTCATATTCATAAATAGGCATTTACAAAACCTCCGCAATTTTGATTTGATTTAAATATAGTTTGAAATATTTGATTGTCAAGGCAGGTATTCGATAGATACGGGGGTAAATCCGTTTGGATCAGTTGCTGGACAGATCATCAAGGGGCTTGCGCCAGTTAACAAAGAAATCAAGCGTATCTGGTAAGCCCGTAACCTGGACGGGCTCCAGGATCGTGTGGGTTTTTTGATGCACCCGAATCTCTTCGGCTATTTTTTCCGCAGGTGAGGCGCTGAAGTTTTGTAAAAATTTACTGAATCGGACAATATGAATCAGTTCATGGGTAATGATATACAGGGTGAATGGGAAAATATGCAGCGTGCCGGATTTTTTCAGTACGGCAAGAATAGCATGATCCTGCAGACAGATTTTGTAAAAATCATAGGTGGCACTGCCCAGTGCCGTATCCCGGCGTTGCCCCTTGTAGCGGACAATCTGGGCAAAGGGACCGTTAACAAGTTCTTTCGGGGCAAGGTCGGCAACCGTTTTCACATCATATTTATGGTGCAGCCATTGGGCCGCCGATAATTTATAGTAATTGCTGACCAGTTCTTCGGCCATGGATACCGCATTATTAACCGCGATAATCTGTTTTTTGTTGAATTTTATTATATTTTCCATTGTCTTGAAATGATCATTTTTTTGGTTCACGCAAGGTCGTAAAGAAAAATAATAAGATGAATTTGCTCAAAAATTTTTGCGTGAGCTTTTTTTATTCCGGTTTATCCGGGTTGAAATTCACAATTCATAATTTGCCCGGTCCTTCCCCAATTATGTAAAAAAAACATGGACAAATGATAATAAATAGTGTTACCAAGAATTTTTATATATTTTATTAAACAAAGAATGGGGGTGATCGGTTGGGCAGCGTCGTTAAAAAACGAAGAAAGAAAATGCGAAAACATAAGCACCGAAAGCTTTTAGCCCGCACTCGGCATCAGCGCAGAAAGGGTAAATAATGCCGATTGGAATAGATTATTGAAACAGAAAAAGCACTATGGCAAAAAAATGCGGTGCTTTTTCTGTTTCAGGGGTTGCTGATTACTTATTTGGTATACCCTTTAAGGTATTTCAGAAATTCCGAATCCGTTGAAAGTACGATGGAAATATTCTTATCCAGGGCCTGGTTGTAAGTTTCCAGGGTCTTGGAGAACGAATAGAATTCCGGATCAACCCCATACGCCAGGGCAAACAGTTTGGTCACTTCGGCATCGGCCTTACCTTTGATCTCCTGGGCGGTTTTATAAGCCTCGGATGTGATCCGCTTTAAATCGCGTTCCTTTTCACCCAGAATTTTTCGGGCCTCGCCCTGCCCCTCGGAGCGAAATTTTTCCGCGATCTGATTTCGTTCGGCAATCATTCGGCCATACACGGATTTCCGGACCTGCTCCACGTAATTAATCCGCTTGATTTTGACGTCCACGATCTCAATGCCAAAGGGGCGCAGTTTCGGCTGGGCCTGTTTCATGATCCCTTCTGTGAGTTTTTCCCGTCCTGTCTTTACGTTGTATCTGGAGTGGTCCTCGGCAGTTTTTTGCGTAACGGTGTCTGTTGCATCGCTTGCGGCCAGCCCGATTTCAAATGTATCCATTACGCGATTGGTATTACGGACGGTTTCAATCAGCTCGTAGGATGTCACAAAATTGCGTACCGCCGGATCAAGGATATCGTCAAGGCGTCCCATGGCGCTGGCGGTGTTGTTGACCGTCTGGAAGAATTTTATCGGATCGACGATTTTCCACCTGGCAAAAGCATCCACCCATATGTAGGTTTTATCAAGGGTTGGAATCTGGCCCGGGTCACCGTCCCATTCCAGCAGGTTTTTGGGGAAATAGGTCGTGTTCTGAATAAACGGAAGTTTAAAATAGAGCCCCGGCGCCAGCTTTGGAGATCCTACAACTCGTCCGAACTGGGTGACAACGACCTGCTCTGTTTCATCGACGGTGTAAGCCGACGTAAACCCCAGGATCACTACCAACACTGCAATGATTATAATAATGCTTTTAGATTTCATTATTTGCCACCGTCCTGTTTTCCAATATTAAGTAAAGGCAAAAGATTCTTCTGATCGGAATCGAGAATATATTTTTGACCCAGTTTGGGGAAAAGCTCCCTTAGCGTTTCAAGATACATGCGCCGTCTGGTAATATCCTTGGCTTTGGCGTATTCGGTATAAAGGGCCGTGAACCGGGTCGCATCTCCTTTAGCCCTGTTAACACGGTCCAGGGCATAACCTTCAGCGGCCTTGATGGTCCTTTCGGCCTCTCCTTTGGCTTGGGGAATGGCTTTGTTGTAATCTTCTTTTGCCTGGTAGATCACCTGTTCTTTTTCCTGGGTGGCCTGGTTGACCTCGTTAAAAGAGTTTTGCACCGGGTCGGGTACGTTTGTTTTCTTCATCTCTATGGTGACAATATGGATTCCACTTTCAGCGATGTCCAGTTCCTTTTGCAGTACATGCCTGGCTTCCACCGCGATCTCCTCACGTTTGCTGATGACTTCGTTGATACTGCGGTCGCCGACAACCAGCCGCATGCCCGCTTCGGACATGTCCCTTAAAAGTCTTCTGATATCCCGAACCTTGAACAGGTATTGATAGGGATCTTTGATCCGGTACTGGACGATCCAGGGTACGATGGCAACATTCAGGTCCCCGGTAAGCATAAGGGCAACATTGGCATCGGCACTTTGCGATGAAAACCGTTCCTGGGTGCCGTCGCGCAGGGACCGAAAACCGAATTCTTCCTTATATACTCTTCTTACTTTGGTTTTGGTCACCTTTTCAATGCCGGCCGGTAATTTGAAATTAAGACCGGGCTGACTGGTTCTGATATATTTGCCAAAGCGCTGAACAACGCCGACTTCATCGACCCCCACCGTATAAAAAGTGGAGGAAGCCATGAGGGCCGCCACAATGACAAGCAGCACTATGGGGCCACCCGGTAGCTTGAATTGTTTGAATTTATTAATGATATCATCCATTTGTGGGGGAATACCCCCGCCCCCGCCTTTGCTTTGTTGCTGTTCTTTAAGTTTTTCCCAGTCCCAACTCATAATGACAGCTCCGTTAACTGTTCGTGGTTGATTGTTTGTCCCTGCCCCGGCGTTTTAATGCCGGATGGTAAGGGTGCAGGTGCGATTGTTGGTTGCCCACCTGCCCGAGTTCTCGAATTCCCTATAATATGGTATCTTTAAATTAAGCATTCCTGCAAGTCAAGCAAAAACCAAAAATCGGCCCCCCCAAAGTGATGCGGTGAATTACCCTGCAGCTCAACCTTCTGCCGCCGCAAGGGGAAGCGTTTTTTGATTTTTATGCGATGACCGGAATTTATGAGGGAGTTTTTCTTGACATGGGTTCGACTCTGTCGGTATTTTTAATGGTATGCAAAAGAAAGCAAAGCACGGGCGTCCTGTTGCCATCGGTCATATTCTTCCCCGGGTATTGCAGTCGTGCCGCGCCCAGTCGGATCAGGCCCTGATCCGGGTGTGGGATCTGTGGGATGGCGCAGTAGGTGCCGTCATTGCCGCCGATGCGCAGCCGGAAGCATTCAAAGGCAAAGTATTGATTGTCAAGGTAAGCAGTTCAACCTGGATACACCATCTTCAGTTTTTAAAAAAAGATATCATTGTCAAAATTAATGATGCGCTGGGTCAGGAACTGGTCGAGGAGATAAAGTTTAAAATAGGAACCATCGGAGCCACCATGCGGCTGCGGTAATCCTTTGCCCGGTAAATTGTCGATAGTCGGTTTGATCCTTTGGGGAAATGTATATGTCACTTTATACCACAGATGCCTTCTTTAATGGACAGGTAAGTGTCAAACAGAGTCGGCATGGATATCGGTTTTCCGTTGATGCCGTGCTGCTCGCTCGCCTTGCCGCAGTCCGTCCCGGTGAGCGTGTCGTCGATCTGGGGGCCGGATGCGGCATCGTGTCCCTGCTGCTGGCCTACAGGTATCCCGACATCAGATTGTATGGGATTGAATTGCAGCAGGAACTTGCAATTGCTGCCAAAGACAATGTTACGGAAAATCATATGCAGGATCGGATTGTGATTTTGCAGGGGGACATGAAAACGGTAACAGCCGGATCCGTGGGCGGGCCCGTGGACCTGGTGGTCAGCAATCCCCCCTACCGAAAATCCGGTTCGGGAAGGATCAATCCGGACTCCCAAAAGGCCCTTGCCAGACACGAAATCCATGTTACGCTTGAAGGCGTTGTGAGGGCGGCCCGGCGTTTGCTAAAGACGGCAGGGCGATTTGTCGTTGTTTATCCTGCCGAAAGGCTGGCCGATATCTTAACCCGGATGCGCGGTGCCGGCATTGAACCGAAATGGCTCCGCATGATTCATTCCGGCCGGAAAACACCTGCAAAGTTAATGGTTATCGAAGGCGTAAAGGGCGGACGTCCGGGAATGAAAATAGCTCCGCCGCTGGTCATCTACCGCGAAGACGGAACCTATACGCCGGCAGTTGAAAAAATGTTTGGAACATAGGTGTGAGCACGTAATACAGACCTTGAAAATCGGCAGACGACGGATATGGCAGAATTTGGTTGAAAAAAATTGCTTTTGAACCAGATGATGATTGACAGATGATTTTAAAAAGGATAATTTAACACTTTTTCTGCACTTGGAAATGGCCCTTTGTGCTGGAGAGGTGGCCGAGTGGCTGAAGGCGCTGCTCTCGAAAAGCAGTAAGCGTTTACGCGCTTCCAGGGTTCAAATCCCTGCCTCTCCGCCATGAAATTACAGGTATTCAGGGGTACTTTGGGGGTGTCCGGGGTTCTGGTTTTTTTTGGCATCAATACCTGCAACGCAGTATTTTGTTATTCATTTGTTTAAACGGAGAGATGTCCGAGCTGGCTGAAGGAGCACGACTGGAAATCGTGTGTGCTGTTAATAGCGGCACCGAGGGTTCGAATCCCTCTCTCTCCGCCATTAATTTTAAGTTATTGAGTTTACGGTCCTTATGATGAATCGATTCGGATACGGCTCAATATACCTTCCCCGGCATTACCTCATGGGTTGCATCCAGGCGCATATGAAATAGAATCAGGTTGGTTTGAACCGGGGGCGTTATTCAGCCTGTCATGGCCGGGTAAGACCGGCGGGTGGAATTTTTTTTATGGCTTACCTTGTACTTGCTCGAAAATATCGCCCACAGACTTTTGATGAGGTCGTTGGCCAGGCCCATGTGACCAGGACCCTGACCAACGCGATTACGGCTGGCCGGGTGGCCCATGCCATTTTATTTACGGGGCCCCGGGGCACGGGCAAGACCACTATTGCCCGGATACTGGCCAAAGCCATGAATTGTAACCGGGGCTCGTCCCCCGTCCCCTGCAATGACTGCCGGTCATGCCGGGAGATCACCGGCGGCAATGCCGTGGATGTGTTTGAAATTGACGGAGCATCCAATAACAGCGTGGATCAGATCCGGGAATTGAGGGGAAACGTCAAGTACATGCCCGCCCACAGTGCCTATAAAATATATATCATCGATGAAGTGCATATGCTGAGTATTGCCGCATTTAATGCACTGTTAAAGACCCTCGAAGAACCCCCCTCGCACGTGATGTTCTTTTTTGCAACTACAGAGCCGCATAAAATTCCCATAACCATTCTTTCCCGGTGCCAGAGATATGATTTGAGGCGAATCGATATTGAATCGATTACAGGCCATCTCTCGGAATTATGCGACAAAGAGCAAATCAGTATACCTGTGCAAAGTCTGGAACTGATCGCACGGGAAGCCGGCGGCAGCATGCGGGATGCCATGAGCCTGCTCGATCAGATCATGAGCTGTACACAAGGCGCAATTGAGCCGGACAGGATAGTGGATATTCTCGGTGTCATAGACCGAACGGTTATTTTTGATCTGTCATCTGCGGTTTTAAGCGCGGATTTGCCCAAAGCACTTGATATCATAGATGATGTCTATGAGCACGGCCATGATTTGAAGAGACTCTATGCCGATTTGACGGAACATTTCAGAAATCTTCTGGTGGTCAAGTGGGGCAGGCGGGTTGAAAAGCTGGTGGATCTGCCGGCCCATGAGATAGAACTGATGACCCGGCAGGTGAAAGATACGTCCGTAACCTATTTGAGCCAGATATTTGACCTCTTTTTTCAGGAGGAGGCATCGATCCGGTTTGCTCCTCAGCCCAAGTTGGCGCTTGAGATGATTTTTATGCGGATGCTTTTGGTGAAACCAGCATTGCCCATTGATGTACTGATTGAAAAATTGGACCACCTGAAGAAAGATTTCGGCACTTTACCGGGCAAAGGGCTTTCGGAAACCCAGGCCGGGTACGGTTCAAACGGACCCATGGCCGCAGTGTTGTCCAGTGATGCGGGTGCAGGAATGGAAAAAGAAACACCCCGGCTCTCTGTCCGGTCTGCAGCCGTGGCCGATACTGAAAAGGTACCACTCGCAGCAAAGGCCGTTTTAGAGTTTGATGCGGCCGATGATCCTGAAACCCTGTGGAAAAAGGTTATTGATGCCGTGGCACTGAAAAAACCGTCGGTGGCATCAAATATGGCCAAATGCCGGTTGAGGAAAGTTAAAGACAACACGCTGGAGATCGAAGTCAACGGAAATGGTTTTATCACCAAGATGGTCACGAAAAATCTGGCGACGGTCACACAGATCTGCAGTGATTTTTTCGGCCGGGACATGCAGGTTAAATTATGCAAAAAGGCGGATGTGGCTACGGGAACTCCAGAGGAATTGTCCCAAAATGGTCAACAGGAACAGGAGACATTAAGCCACCCCCTGGTTTCGGATGCCATTGAAATTTTTAATGGCACACTGGTTGATGTTAAGAAATTGTGACCGCGTTCGGCGTCGGGCTCGTAAGGTCGGGCTGTAAAAGAAATTTGGGAAAGCAACCCGTAAACGGTAAATATTTTATGATTTTGTAAAAATATAGGAGGAACAGGTATGAAGGGAATGGGAAATATGATGAAGCAGGCCCAGAAGCTTCAGAGCAAGATGTTGAAGATGCAGGAGGAACTGGCCGGAAAGACTGTGGAAGCATCTTCCGGCGGTGGCATGGTGAACGTAGTTGCCAATGGCCGGCAGCAGCTGGTCGATATCCGGATCGAAAAAGAGGTCGTGGATCCGGATGACGTTGAAATGTTACAGGATCTTGTGCTGGCTGCTGCAAACGATGCATTGGATAAGGCTCAGGAGATGGTTTCAAGCGAAATGGGTAAGTTGACCGGCGGAATGAATATCCCGGGGTTGATGTAGCCTGTGAATTGTTTTAATGGATCTATTATGTAAAGTAGACTTATGAATCACTATCCAGCATCAATTTTGAATGTTATAAAGCATCTTTCCCGGCTGCCGGGGATCGGTGAAAAAACCGCCGAACGGCTTACCATGCATATCCTGAAAGCTTCCCGCAGTGATGCGGAACAGCTTGCCCGAAGCATCATTGGTCTGAAAGACAAGGTACAGCTATGCTCTTCCTGTTTCGGGCTGAGCGACGGTGAGCTGTGCAGTATCTGCAGGAATCCGGCCCGAAACGCGACTCTGGTTTGTGTTGTCGAGCAGCCGGCCGATATGGTGGCCATTGAAAAATCAGGTGCGTTTCAGGGCTTGTACCATATACTGGGCGGATGCCTTGCACCCATGGACGGAATCGGGCCGGACGATATCAGAATCAGGGAACTGCTGACCAGAATTGCTTCCGGCTGTATCAAAGAAGTGGTTCTGGCAACCAATACGAATGTCGAAGGCGAGGCCACCGCGGATTATATTTTCCAGCGCCTTAAGAAGCAACCCGTCAAAATAACCCGGATTGCTTCGGGAGTACCCGTTGGCGGTGATTTGAAATTTGTTGATCAGGTTACTTTAAAAAGAGCCATGGAGACCCGCCATGCCGTATGAAAATATCACCCCTGCGGATATTTTCAACTGTCAAAAATGCGGCGACTGCTGCCTGGGCTATGGCGGTACTTTTGTCACCGAAGAGGATATAGAAAATATTGCCGGATATATCCATGCGGATCCGCAATGCTTTGTTAAACAGTACTGTCAGATGTCCGGCAGCCGTCCGGTTCTGGCCCAGGGCGAAAACGGGTATTGTGTATTCTGGGACGGGGAGTGCACCATACATCCTGTAAAACCGAGGATGTGCCGTAGTTGGCCTTTTATTAACGGCGTACTTATGGATGTGGAGAACTGGTATGTAATGGCGGCATCATGCCCGGGCATCCGGACCGATATCCCCGCCGATATTGTAAAATCCTGTGTCCAGGAGGAACTTGATCGCATGCATCGTAAGCTGCCATAAGAGCTGTCCACAAGACCGTTTCAGGGGACGGATCCGTTCCAGTCTTGCGCATCAATAAGCTTGTAAACCGTATTCTCCTGATGATCCGTCAGGATACATTGAATAATACCGCTTTTTTCAAGCTGCTTTAACGCTCCAATCAACTCTTTTCTTGCGCCGTTCCATACGTTGGCCAAATTTTTTGTGGAAATCGGCGTGTCCGTATCTGCAAGGTTGCAACATAAAAGATATGCGGAGACCGCGGTTACTGAAAATCCCATTTTGAAAATTTTTTGGCTCATGGACGGTGTTGACCGGGACTCATTCATGGTCTATTCCCTTGGAAATGTTTGCATTCAGGCGCTTATATTTGATTTTTTTCTCGATAGGGCATAATCGTTATTTGAGAGTTGGATATTGTAATTTGAAATTTGTTATTTTCGGTTTAGGCTTGTGCCGTGTATTTGGGACCGACAATTAAAATATCTGGTTATCCATAAAGCTAAAGTGACAAAAATTTAATTGGCCAGAAGACAATATGGAAAAAAACCGCCTATGATTTCTTTGTAAGTTGTTTTAGTTGACGAGTTTACCTGTTGAGCAATTCGCATCATTTTTTTAAACTTGAAACAATCCTTTACGTCAATTGAATCCTCAGTAGAAACCTATTATTATACTCCTTTTCAAAGGGAGGATCAAGAAAATAGTCAGTAAATCAATTTTTCAAGTCGGATTTTATATGTTTTTTTGAATAATGGTAATGTTGCGCTTTGGGTAGGGAATTTCAACTCCGGTTTTGTCAAACTCAGCTTTAACATTGTCGGTAATATAGGAGATCGTGTCCATCCGTTTGCGGGCGTCATTAATCCATACCCGTAACTGGAGGTCTACGGAGGATTCACCGAAATTGCGTACGACAACTTTTGGAGCCGGGTTTTTAGCTACCCAGTTCACAGCCTCGGCAACTCGTATAATTGCGGCTTTGGCGGTTTCCAGGTTTGACTCATAGGCGATTCCGATATTGATTCTGACCCGAATTTTAGATGAAATAATCGTGTAGTTCACGATATCACGGGTCATAATTTCATTGTTGGGAATGATGATGACGATATTATCCGTTGTTTTGATTTTCGTGGCCCGCAGACCGATATCAATCACATCGCCCCAGGTAGAACTTCCTGCAGGGGCACTCCATACCTCGATTCGATCGCCGATTTCAAACGGGCGATCGATAATCAGAAGAACACCTGCAATCAGGTTAGACAGGGTGTCTTTGGCGGCAAAACCTACAGCGACACCTAAAATACCGGCACCGGCGATAAACGGCATGACATTTATGCCCAGTATATCAAGCGCCAGGATAATTGCGAAAGCATAAACAATGACCCCTGAAAATTTGTTGAGCAGGTCAAAGATGATATTGTCGACTTTGGTGTCGGTTTTTTGGGCGATGCTACGTTCCAGATACGTCAGTGTGATGATGAAAAAATCTTTGATGGGTGCGGCAATTAAAATGATCAACAAGGCATGAAATGGATTTTTTATAAAGGTAAGGCCAAACATCCGGATCAGATATGTTCCTGCGATAAGAATTAAAAAATAGCGAATGGATTTACGAATGATAATAAATAACTCATCGTTGATATCAAACAGGCTGAATTTTTCTAGCCGTTTTGCAACAACGGAAAGAACTTTTTTTATAATCACCCAGACTGTGAATGTCACTGCCAGAACCATGAGGGTTTTTAAAAAAATGCCCGGCCAGGTTGTTTGTGCATCGAGAAGTTCAATCAATTTATTGAATAGGATATGCCATGTTTCCATAAAATCTACTGCCCATTTTTTGTTGAATTATGTATATGGTATTACAATTCATAATTTGTTCACGCGGCATCTGAAACAAAAGATGCTTTAAAAAATTCACGATTCAGCCGGGCGATATTGACGATTGAAATTTCTTTGGGGCATACGTTTTCGCATTCCCGTTCGTTGGAGCAGTTGCCGAAACCACAGGCATCCATGGTACGAACCATATCTATTGCACGCTGAGCCGCTTCGGGCCGTCCTTGGGGCAGCAGGGCCAGTTGGGATATCTTGGCGCTGACAAACAGCATGGCCGATGCATTGGGGCAGGCGGCCACGCAGGCGCCGCATCCGATGCAGGCGGCCGCATCCATGGCTTTTTCGGCGGTTACCTGGGAGATGGGGATGCTGTTGGCATCCGGTGCGCCGCCGACATTCATGGACACATATCCCCCGGACTGAATGATTTTGTCCAGAGGGCTGCGGTCGATGATCAGGTCCTTGACGACTTTGAATGCTCTGGCCCTGAACGGTTCCACCACAATGGTATCGTCGTTTTTAAATTTTCGCATATGCAGTTGGCACAGGGTCATGGCTTTTTCAGGGCCATGGGCAGTTCCGTTGACCACACAGCCGCACATGCCGCAGATACCTTCCCTGCAATCGTTGTCAAATTCAACGGGTTCTTTTCCATCCAGGGTCAATCGTTCGTTGACCACATCCAGCATTTCCAGAAAGGACATGTGGGTATGGATGTCCTTGACCGGAATTGTTTCAAACCGGCCCCTGTCCCGGGGTCCTTTCTGACGCCAGACCTTCAGCGTTATATTGATGGTATTGGTTGCATGTGTCACTTGTAACTCCTTTGCGTTAATTCAACATTTTCAAAGGTCAGCGGTTCTTTATTCAATTTCGGTTCTTTTCCGTAACCGGCATATTCCCAGGCAGCAACATGGCGATAATTTTCATCGTCACGCAGGGCTTCGTTTTCTTCGGTCTGGGATTCTTCACGCAGATGACAGCCGCAGGATTCTACGCGTGCCAGGGCATCGACTGCCATGAGTTCGGTAAATTCAAGACAGTCGGCCAGCCGGCCGGCTTTTTGCAGGCTGAGATTGTAGTCCCTGTCGGTTCCCGGAACCAGAAGATTTTGCCAGAACTCTTCGCGCAGGGACTGGATTTGCCCGACAGCTTTTTTAAGCCCGGATTCGTTGCGGGCCATACCCACGTGATCGACCATGATTTTGCCGAGTTCCCGATGGATATTATCGGCGGTTCGTTTGCCGTTAATGGACATCAGTTTTTTTATGGCAGTATCTGCCTGATGGGCGGCATCCGTAAAGGCCGGATGCTCCGTTGTGACATTTGAAACGCCGGATTCGACCAGGTAGGGGGCAATGGTGTAGGGAATGACAAAATAGCCGTCCGCCAGTCCCTGCATGAGGGCGCTGGCCCCCAGGCGGTTGGCCCCGTGGTCTGAAAAATTACCTTCGCCCAGGACAAACAGCCCCGGAATGTTGCTTTGGAGCTCATAATCCACCCACAACCCGCCCATGGTATAGTGGGATGCCGGATAGATCATCATGGGAGTCTGATAAGGGTCTTCGTCAATGATGTTATGGTACATGTCAAACAGGTTGCCGTATTTTTTCTGGATTACCTCTTTGCCGTCGCGTTTGATGGCATCGGCAAAATCCAGGTAAACGGCATAGCCGGTCAGCCCCACGCCCTTGCCGGCATCGCACTGTTCCTTGGCGTTGCGTGAGGCCACATCCCTGGGCACCAGATTGCCGAAGCTGGGGTATTTTTCTTCCAGATAATAGTTCCGGTCTTCTTCGGGGATTTGGCTGGGCCGCCTTTTGTCACCGGGATTGCGCGGTACCCATACTCTGCCGTCGTTGCGCAGACTTTCACTCATCAACGTCAGTTTGGATTGATATTCACCCGTATGGGGGATGCATGTGGGATGGATCTGGGTAAAGCTGGGATTGGCAAACAGGGCACCCTTACGGTAGGCCTTGAAGACGGCCCCGACATTGCAGGAGGTGGCATTGGTGGACAGGTAGAATACATTCCCGTAACCACCGGTGGCCAGTATCACCGCATCGGCGGCATGGCGCTCCATCTCTCCGGTTATCAGATTGCGGACAATGATGCCGCGAGCCTTGCCGTCGACCAGAACCAGGTCAACCATTTCGCGGCGGGTAAACAGTTGCACTTTGCCGGCGGCGATCTGGCGGGACAGTGAACTGTAGGCCCCTAAAAGCAGCTGCTGCCCGGTCTGGCCTCGTGCGTAGAATGTACGGGACACCTGGGCGCCGCCAAAACTTCGGTTTGACAGGAGCCCGCCGTATTCTCTGGCAAAGGGCACGCCCTGGGCCACGCACTGGTCGATGATGTTGTTGCTGACCTGGGCCAGACGGTAAACATTGGCTTCACGGGACCTGAAATCGCCACCCTTGATCGTGTCGTAAAAAAGACGCCAGACACTGTCCGCGTCATTTGGGTAGTTCTTGGCGGCATTGATGCCCCCCTGAGCTGCAATACTGTGGGCCCGCCTGGGGCTGTCCTGGATACAGAATGTTTTTATGTTATATCCGAGCTCGGCCAGGGTTACCGAAGCACTGGCTCCGGCCAGGCCGGTACCGACAACGATAATATTAAATTTTTTTTTATTGGCTGGATTGACCAGTTTCATTTTGCCGCGGTAGTTGTCCCATTTTTCCGCAAGGGGACCGGTCGGTATTTTTGCATCAAACTGCATTGAAACCTCCTTATGCAATTAACGTAATATAGATGGGTAGAAAGCCGAAACCGATGCCGAAGATCACGCTGACGGCAATTCCGAATCCCATGATAAAGGGCGTGTATTTGGGATGGTTGGCGCCAAGGGTTTGAAAGGCGCTCCAGAATCCGTGACTGACATGCACTGCGACCACAATCATGGCCGCAATGTAGACACCCATGTATACCGGATCCCCAAACGCATGGGATACAATTTGAAAAATGGGGGTATTAATTTTATCCACAAAATGAAAATTCATTAAATGGAAAATAATAAACGCAAGCACCAAAAAGCCGGTATAGGGCATTGTGGCGGATCCAATGGTACGTCCGCCTGCGCGTTTGCTGACTTTGTAGCGAACCGGGCGGGCACTGACATTCTGATAAAAAAGGATCACGCCGGTCAGCACATGAATCAGAGCCAGCGTCAGCAGCGCCCATTCAGCCAGAGTAACCAACGGGCCTAATGCGTGCAGATGTTCGGAATAAGAGTTAAAGGCATCCGCGCCTCCGTAAACGGTGAGATTCCCGGCCAGGTGGACAGTTAAAAAGCCGATAAAACAAAATCCGGTCAGTGCCATTATCAGCTTTTTTCCGATGGATGATCCAATGGTTTGGGTAAACCAGTTCATATGTTCCTCCAGGATTTATTGTGAGTAGATTAAAAAGTTTTCGTTCATGTTTACGAGTCCATCAATTCTGCCTATGGAAGATTTAAAAAAAAGGCGGATAACAAGAGCAATAGCCCTGCTATCCGCCTGATTTTTTATCATGAATTCTTTGAATTACGGATTTCAATCTATATTCATTTTTCTGTATGGGCTGTTTTTTCTACGGTCGGCTGAGGTTTCTCTGTCTTTACAGGATTTTCCACATCTGCCGACTGGGTTTCCTCCTCCGCAGCTTGTTGCGCCTCTGCTTTTTCTGCTGCGGCAGCCTCTTCAGCAGCCTGCAGAGCAGCAAGTTCAGCTTTCATTTCAATAACCGCCTTGATTTTTTCTTCGACAAGGGTACGTTGTGTTGCATCAATGTCCAGCATTGCCGCTTCTTTAAGATAGTTTACTGCAGATTCAAAACCTGTCTGGGTTGCCTGACCGGCAGTGGCTTCGGCTTTATACAGGAGAACCAGCATTTCGATGGTATTGACACGCGTATTGGCGGTTTTTATGGATGTTCGGTCCGTGGCGTAGTCAAGGGCCTGGTGAAGGTAGGTTTTTATCCCCTCAAAATCAGGCAGGCCGGGCACTTCTGCAAGGGCGTCCGCCTGGGATATGTAATAGCTGAATGCCAGTGGGAATGCCTCTTTTTTTCGATATTCGGGCTTTGCCGGCATAGGCATTTCCGCGCCCGGGATGGAAATCAGTAATTTTTTGCCCATGGGGGCAAAATCACCCTGCCACATTTCAATTGTGCCGTCAGCGGGCATCAGGTAATACTTGTGGGAGTTTGAAATGCTGGCCATAACAAGTACTATAAAAATCAGGCCAAAACCGATGGCTGCAAATTTGATTGTTTTGTCCATTGGATCCGCCTTTTCAGCAGCGGCTTTTTCAGCAGCGGCCTTTTCAGCAGCGGCCTTTTCAGCAGCAACTTTTTCAGCAGCGGCTTTTTCAGCAGCGGCCTTTTCAGCAGCAACCTTTTCAGCAGCAACTTTTGCCTTCTGTGTCGGTTTTTTTGTTGTCAGCGGAGTTTTTGCGTTACTATCGGATTTTTTATCTAAAGTCGTTTTGGTCTGTGTCGGTTTTTTTTTCTCTGTAGACTTGATTAGGCTTTTTTTTCCCATGTAATCCCCTTTGAAATAAAAAACTTTTTTGTATATGAGGCTAAACTACATACAAAACAAATTATATACGATATTAATGAATTTGTAAATATATAATTGGTGCCTGGCCGGAAAGTAAAGCATGTAGAAATCAAGGCTGAATACAACAAAATGCGGCAGGTATATTATATTTAAAATTATTGATGCCCCAGACAATGAAAAATGGAAAGAAAAAAATGAAAATAAATGAGAGAGAACCGGACAGGGCCGGATGTGAACTCGAAATTAAAAAAAAATATCTCATTAGCCTGTTGCGAAAGGCTGGAAAGATTGCGCTGGCTTTTTCAGGCGGTGTCGACAGTACTTTTTTGCTGCAGAGTGCTTATGAAGCCCTGGGGAATCATGTAATTGCCCTGACAGCCAGGTCTCCATTGCATCCTGCCATGGAGATTGAATTCGCCATCGCATTTGCAAAACAACTGGGTGTAAGGCATTCCATTATTAACACGAACGAGCTTGCTATCAGTTCCTTTGCACAAAATACCATGGATAGATGCTATATATGCAAAAAAAATCTTTTCCGAAAGATAAAGAAAATCAGCATGGAAGCGGGGATCGAAACTGTTGCACACGGCGCCAATCTGGATGACCTTGATGATTTTCGTCCAGGGTTTCGGGCCGCCCGGGAAATGGGTGTTATCGCACCCCTGATTGATGCCCGCATGACCAAAAGCGAGATCCGGATATTGTCGAAACAGATGGGGCTGCCTACCTGGAACAGACCGTCCATGTCATGTCTGGCTACCCGAATTCCCTATGCCGCTCCCATCACTCTGAAGAGATTAAAAAAAATTGAGCAGGCCGAAGATTTTATTCTATCATCAGGATTCAATACCTGCCGGGTCAGGTACCATGATGAGATTGCCAGAATTGAGGTATTGACTGAAGATATGCATAAATTCCAAAATACCAAATGCAGGAAAGCGATCATAAAACAATTCGAAAAAATAGGTTTCAAATACGTGACAATGGACCTGGAAGGCTATGTCCAGGGGAGTATGAACAGGGAGATCAGAAACAGCAGGCAGGAAAAATAGAAAGCGACAAACCCCGGGGCTTGGGAAGAGCCTGATATCCGGTTGACATATAAACGTTTTTCTCCTATTCTGCAACAAATAACAGATAAGGACCACATCCCGTGTTTTTAGAAAACAGTCCTGACCCCATAAACGCCGCAGTATATGATGCGCCGGATGCATCTGATAAGAATTTTTTATCTTGTGGTGTCAGGCCCAAAAGTGCTGTTAATTTTGTTGATTTTGCCGGGAAACCCGGTCTGATCGGTATTCTTCTGATCAGCTGCATCTTGCAGTTGCTTTATTTTGTGAACTGCAGCGAGGCGGAAACATTCAAGTATATCAAGATTGGTGAAAACGAAACGTCCACCAGAATTGTGAAAGCCGCCAAACTGAGATATATTAAAATCGGTGAACATGAAAATTACACCAGGGTCGTATTTGAATTTAAAGAACCGGTCAGACATGACACGCCGGTTATAGGCCCGGGAGGCAAGTTTGCCGTTGTTTTTTTTGATACGACGACAGCTTTGTCCAGCCGGATAATGGTTGATGCTACCGAACGGGTCGAAAGGATTGAATTCGAGCAGCGGGAATCCAACCTGAAAGCGGATGTGAGTATGTCGTTTCCCCGGTTCAGAATCAAATCATTTTCACTGGCCGAACCGGACAGACTGGTTATTGATGTTTTTCGGCTGGAAAACCCGGTTGATATCGTGCCGGGTAATATTGTATTGCAAAAAATGGTGTTCAAAGATTCCAAATACAGCCCGGTTGAAGAGGAAAAGGTTATTCATGAAACTGTGAAACCGGAAAACATCGCGGATAAAGATAATGTCGAGTCGGTCCGTGCTGAGAGTCCTTTGGCAGAGGAATCTCCGGCTTTTGCGGATATTATGGCGGATACTGCGGATGAAACCGGAAATTTTGCCGTAAGGGAAGTACAGCGCAAATACGACCCGGTGCCGATTGTCCATATTGACCAGGAAGATGATACTGCCGCCGGTTATCAAAAAGATCCGGATTTTATCATTAATCATATGGCAAAGAAAGATGGCGGGAATGGTAACCTGCAGGTATATCTGCTGCCCCTACTGACAGCACTGTCGGTTACTATTATTTTACTGCTTGTTTTTATTGTTTTTCAGAAAAAAAAGAGTGCCGGTTTGCCGGGTTCCGCCAAAAGACTGGAATCTTTAAAAGCAAACGATGAAACCATTGCGGCGATAAATGCAAAGATAAACAGAGAGATTAAAAAAATTAAGCAGGCTTAATCATGACGGACGGAATCAGACCGGATATCAATATCGGGCTTTCGCCGGCGGAAAAAAACGATCTCGAAAAATTGATAGGAGAGTTCAGCGCCGGACAAAATAAGGATCCTTCCGGAAGCTCGGTTGAAGATATTCAGAAACAACTCGCTGCAATGAAAAAACTTCTTGCACGGCACGGCGAGATGTTAATGAAATTCGATTCCAGAATGAAGGCATTTTATGAAATTATTCGTCTGACCCATGAGAAAACCGAAATTATGAACGATAGAATCACTACGGTCATAGAGACTATCCAAAGGGCGGATGAAAACTGAGGAAGACTGGAGATTTGTCGGCGGTGGCGGTAAAAAACCGGTTACCGGCAATCAACAACGGACAACCGATCCGGGGGAAGAGATTGAGAAAGCATCCAAGTAGGCAAGACAGTATTGTAAATCGGATTATTGACGGTTCCGTCAACATTGAATCTGAAAAAGAATTCGAAAATTTGCTGGAAATATTTCCGAATGAGCCGTCCCTTCACAGGGCTTTTGCCGATTTACTGGTAAAAAACAATTCAAGAGAGGCTGCCGACGACGCTTATGAACAGTCGGTGGATCTTTTTATCGAGGCGGGCCGGATACTGCCGGCAATTGTGGCAAAAATTTTAAAATGGCGTATTGTCAGGCCGCTTAATAAAGAAGGGCGTAACTTTTACGCCGTGGTTCGTGATTGCAAGTTTATTGATAAACCACTGAACCGATTTTTATCCGGCCTTTCCTATCATGAGTTTGTGGCAATATTGCTGAAAATGGTGCCCTGCCGTTTCTTGGGTGATACCATAATAAAAAGACCGGGAGATATTGAAAATTATCTTTATCTTGTTGCTGGCGGAGCTGTGAGTGAGATCACTCTCTCCCGGTCGACTATCTCCTCGGGATCAAACGGACGGCGCCGGACGGATTTGACTGAAAGTGATTTTTTTGGAAGCATTTATCCGTTTGAACAGGAACAAATATCCCATACGCAGGTCGGAACCATTACCAATGTGGAGGTGGTCAAGATCTCAAAACCGGATTTGATTAAAATCAGCAGAAAATACGGCGATATGGGATTAAAAGTTGAAAAATTATACAGGTGGCGCGATGAAAGCGATGATGAATGCGCAACTCAGATCATTCGAAAGACGGTCAGGCATCAATTGCCGACCCGGGTATACATGAAGGTGTTCGAGGCCACAGCCGGTAGCCTCCCTTTGCTGATAGAAGGCTTTGCCGATGATATCTCTTCCGGGGGTGCCTGTGTGGTGATAGGGGAGCAATACCGTTTTGGCCCTCCCAATGCCATGGTCGATAAAAATGTAAAGCTTGAAGTCGTTTTATCCAACGCTGCCGTGCGTTTGGCTATTCTTGGCCGGATAGTCTGGGGAAAAGGCATCTTTCTCGAAGGTAAAAAAAGTGTTGCTATCGGAGTTCGATTTACCGAAATGACGGATAATGATCGTGAATTACTGCATGAGTTTTGCAGCGGGAGTGAAGGGGAACAAAATCTTATTTGGAGCTTATGGGAGTCAATGGTTAAATAAAAAGAAATCGTTCAAAGATTCGGAACCTCAATGATCCAATAATTTTTTTTGTGAAAGGCGGAATGTGAAGGAAGAAAATACCCAAAAAAAAGATGCAGTTCCCGTTGTCTGGGCAGTTGGCGGAGGCAAGGGGGGCGTCGGCAAGAGTGTTATCAGTACTTTGCTGGCATTCTGGCTGGTGCGCATGGGGAAACGGACGATTTTGGTTGATATGGACCTGGGAGGAGCCAATCTGCATACCCTGCTGGGTATCAAGAGCCCTGAACGGACGCTGAATGATTTTGTTACCAGAAGATATAGTGCGCTTGAAGATATATGCATCCCGACTCCGGAAAAAAAATTGCGCCTGATCAGCGGCGCCAGTGAAATCCTTTCGCTTTCAAACCCGCATTTTTCCCAAAAGGTAAAGATTATAAAAAATATTTTCAAGCTGGACGCGGATTATGTTATTCTTGACTTGGGGGCGGGAACCTCTTTTAATGTACTGGATTTTTTTCTTTTTGCTCATAAAAGAATCCTGGTGGTGACACCGCAGCCCATATCTATCCAAAATGCTTACGGGTTCGTCCGTAATGCAGTGTATCGGAGGTTGAGCCAGATTTGCAACCAAAAGCCGTCACTGCAGATGTTGGTAAAAACGGCAATGGATCCCAAAAACGATCTTAAGGTACGGACAATCAAAGAATTATTCGCGGTTATCGAGGAGTCGGGAGATTTTGAAACCGCAAAAATACTTAAAAATGAGATCGCCAGGATCAAGCCGGCTGTGATTACCAATATGGTCAAAGATCCCAGAGAGAAAAACGCCGGTCGCATTGTCCAGCTTGTTGCTGAAAAATATTTAATGCTTCATCCGGTGGATTATGGTAGTGTAGCTTATGATAAGCAAATTTATTCAATGGTTTCCGGAATGGTGCCATTGACGAAACTTAATCAGTCGAGTGATGCACTTGCCGGTGCATATGAGATAGCGACCCGGTTGCTTTAAGGGGACTGCGGGAAACTATTATTTTTACATCACTATTTACCCTGATATGCCTTTGTGGCTCAAATTCAGCAAACCCTGTTGATGGCAGGTTCATTGAATCACAGGCAGATATTTTATTATTGTTTGTCGGGTTCAATAAAAATTGTGCTTGACAATGGGTCGAGGAGTAATTAATTTTTAGTAATTTTTGGGTATAATCTCATAAGGAGGATTTATATTGCGACCTCAAAAAAGACGTATTGTGGCTTACAATCCGAGTGTCAGTTATTTTAAACCCAGAGGCATTCCCATGCTTGAACTTGACGAGATACAGCTTACAATCGATGCTTATGAAGCTGTTCGGCTCTCTGATCTGGAGGGAATGTCTCACGAAGAGGCCGGCCAGGCCATGGGCGTTTCCAGGGCCACGTTCGGGCGGATTATTCTCAAGGCGCGCAAGGCTATTGCAAATGCCATTGTTAATGGGAAAGCCATTAATATTGAAGGCGGCACCTATGCGCTTGTAGAGGATAAAAGAATATTCATGTGCAATGACTGCGGTCGCAGGTGGGAGGCCCCCTTAGGTACCGGTAAGCCCAAGGAATGTCCTAACTGCAGTTCAGACAAGATCGTCCGGGTGAAACCGGATAAAGTAAGATAGATATCATAAGCGGATCAAATTTAAAAAATTTTAACGGGTTTCGCAGTCGGGTTTTTCAATTTGCGAACGATTCACCGGTAATGTCTGTTGTCCGGCAAAAGCGACCCTGTTATCCTGTGACTTTGGGGCTACGCTTTTGTTACGTTACCCCGTGTCAGCAATGGCGACAGAAGATTTGCGTGTGTTGCCCAGGGCGGAAAGTACTTTTGAATCCGGGAATGTTTTATAAAATATAGGAGATAAAATAGTTATCATGAAAATTGCGCTTACAGCAACAGGACGTGATATTACGTCGGACCTTGACCCTCGTTTCGGGAGGGCAGAGTATTTTATTTTTGTTGATGCAGACTCCATGAAGTATGAGGTCGTGGAAAATACACAGAATCTAAATCTTCCACAGGGAGCCGGAATACAGGCCGGAAAAACCATTGTTGAAAATAACGCAGATGTGCTTATTTCCGGAAATTGCGGTCCCAAGGCCTTTAAAGTGTTAAACAGCGCAGGTGTTAAAATTGTGGTCGGCCCAAGGGGGCGGGTGGTAGATGCCGTCGAAAAATATAAGAACGGTGAATTGACGGCAATGGATGCTGCCAATGTAGAGGGGCACTGGGTTTAGAAATGGTATCAGGTATCGGGTCTTGCCCGTTATTGCACTTGCAACCGATCGCCGGCAATTAAAAAAATATTAAGGAGAAATGAACAATGGCTCAACTTCATGGAAGTGTAGACGTTGCAAAAAAGAAGGATCCGGCCAAGGAGGATCAGGATGCCCAGGTCAAAGGATCTTTGCAGAAAATAAAAAATAAATTTATCGTTATGAGTGGTAAGGGAGGGGTTGGAAAAACCAGCACCTCGGTCAACCTTGCCATTGCTCTGTCCAAAAAGGGATTTAAAGTCGGGCTGATGGATGTAGACCTGCACGGCCCGGATGTTCCGCGGATGCTGGGGCTCAGCGGTATGCTGGACCTGAACGCTAGTAAAAAGCTGAATCCCATGAAATATTCCGAAAACCTGGCAGCGGTTTCCATAGAATCGCTGACACCCAATAAAGATGATGCTATTATCTGGCGCGGTCCGATTAAATATTCGGCAATCCGGCAGTTTATTGCAGATGTGGAATGGGGGGTGCTTGATTTTTTAATTGTGGATTCACCTCCGGGTACCGGAGATGAGCCGTTGACCATTGCCCAGACCATGTCGGATGCCAAAGCGATTATTGTAACCACTCCCCAAGAGGTCAGCCTGGCGGATGTAAGAAAATCGATTAATTTCTGCAAAACCGTCAAGATGGATATATTTGGTCTTATTGAAAACATGAGCGGACTGGAGTGCCCTCATTGCGGGAAAATGATTGAGCTGTTCGGATTAGGCGGTGGCGAAAAAACAGCATCTGATGCGAATATTAATTTTCTTGGCAGGATCCCGTTTGATCTTGATATGGTCACTGCCGGTGATTCCGGAAAATGTTTTCAGGAAGAACATGCAGATTCATCGGTTGCCCTTGCTTTTGGCAATGTTGCCGAAAAAATGGCAGCGCTTGTATAGGATTCAACGTACTACGAGAGCCGTTGCCGGAACCGGGTCGTTTTATGTGCAGTTCCTGCATTCCCGGCAGCGGGTAAATTTTATTTAAAATCAATGTGTCTGGAGGAAATAAAATGAAGTTTGCAATACCGATGGCAGAAGGAAAACTGGCGGCCCACTTTGGGCATGTCAGGGAATTTGCAATTATTGAAGTGGAAGACGATCAGATCAAAAACACAGAATTGCATGCGCCGCCTGCTCACGAGCCCGGGGTCCTGCCCAAATGGCTGCATGAAATGGGTGCAGATGTGATTATTTCCGGTGGAATGGGTCAGATGGCCGTGAATCTTTTTCAGCAAAACGGCATTAAGGTTGTCCTTGGGGCACCCACTATGGAGCCTGAGGAAATTGTAAAGAACTATCTGGAGAACAACCTGACAACCGGTGACAATTTTTGCGACCATTAAGGATGAATTTTATACCCTGTGCGCTCTCGGTGGGGTTTTCAGCAAGTCCCTCTTCCCGGGGAAAGGGACCCGTTCGGTTCTTTTGAGCCCGTTTCGAAATTGAATATTTTAAAACGGGCTTTTTTGACGGTTATATGCTGAGCGGCTGGGAACCAAAATTTATTTTTCCACCAGGGTAAATTTCCAGGCGCAAAACCAGTCTTTCGGGTGTTCGTCCGGCGGACAGGCGATGCATTCGGTTTGAATGCGGTGATCAATTGTTCTGGCAAAATAGGGATACTCCACGTTGCCTACGGATTTGCAGGGGTAATCCGGCAGGCCGCGGCGTTTTCTGGCGGTCTGGACCCGGCATTTGTTCATGCGAAAGATGATACAATTATCATCGATATTTTCAATGGACTGCTCATTGATATGGGCGTACATGCGAAAGGCCAGGGCTTTTTTCAGGGCTTCAATCCCCCCGGATGCAGGTAATCTCAGCAGATCCTTGATCCGGGTGGCCTCAAACGGCGAATACCGGGTCCAGCAGGTGTCATTACATCTTTTCGCATCGGTCATGCCATGCTTTTTTTCGACGGCCTGAAACCATATACCATCGTTGGCCAGCCAGTTGACACCGATATTTTTCAAAAGATCGAACTTGGCCTTGCGCGGCAGTTTTGAAAGTATTGCCGGGGCATTGCCGGTTACTTCAAAACCGGCGGTTTTCCCCAGCCGCTTGAGCTGGTTTTTGAAACTGGCATCCCAGACCCGGTTTTCAATCTCCATGGCATTTTCCAGACCCAGTTGATGTTCAACCTCGGCAAACCAGTGGCCATAATGGACAACGATCCGGCGAAAGGCATCGATCACCAGATCTGTCAGCATGTCATCGTCAATCGTTTCCATATCATTGAAAAATTCGATCATTGCACTTTCCTCCTGATTCTGCAGTGCAGTCCTTTCATATTGGGTGTGCCGAACTCTTTTCCCAGGATACTAGTGGACGTAAGAATGTTGAAGTTGGATTTTTCCCACTCATACTGCAGTTCACATTTGCCCTCGGGGAACCACCAGCCATAGGCCGCATATATAATTCCAGGCTTGATGTTTTCGGAAATGGCGGCAAACTGGGTGATGGCGCCTGACGCGGTTTCGATGACGACTTCATCATTGTTTTGAATATCATGCAGGGCCGCGGTGTCAGGGTGCATCTTGACCAGGGGACGAGGGCTCTTCCGTCTGAGAGGTTTTATCCAGCGATAGGCCGAATGCATATAGTACGGGTCCTTGGCGCCCGTTAAGATCAACGGATATGCCGCGTCTTCGGGCTCAGGGGGACCGTTGAAGGCGGGAAGGGCCGGGAGGTTGAATTTTTGGGCCGTGCTCAGGATCAGTTCGACCTTGCCGGATGGCGTTTTAAAGCCCGATTTCATGTATTTTTTGAATTGGTCGGTGCCTTTTAAGATCCCCTGTTTGACAAAATCGGCATAGGATAGGCCGGCAGGCGCCAGCAGGTCTTCCAGGAAATTTTCCCAATTGTCATGCCACAGCTCTTTGGGCGTCATGGCCCTGCCCAGCGCATTTAATATTTTGATATCCGGCCAGCATTCTGCCGGAGGATCCACGAGCTTGGGCCGTGCCAGGATATATCCGTGTCCCAGACCGTAATGACCGATGTCGTTAATTTCAAAATGGGTGGCTACCGGCAAAACGATGTCCGCCAATGCGGCCGTGGGCGTCATGAAAATATCCGCCACGGCAAAAAAATCAAGTTTCATCAGGGCGTCATAGGTCTGATGGCTGTCGGCATAGGCCAGCAGGGGGTTGGTGCATTGCATGTAGGCCCCCTTGACGGCATAGGGGTTCTCCTCGATGATCGCTTTTCTGAAATATGCCGGTGGAACCGTCATCAATCTGGGAATGGTATGGTGATGGGCATGCAGCATTTCCTTTCTTTTGGAGGGAATCAGGTCGGCCCGGACAAATTTGCCCAGTCCGAGTATGGCCGGTTCGTTGGCCTGAATATTACCACCGGATATATCCAGGTTGCCGCAGACGGCCATGAGGCAGACCAGGGCCCGGACCGTATCAAAGGTGTTGATGTTCTGCTCAATGGGGTTGCCCCACTGAATGGCGGCCGGTTGTGCCCTGGCGTATGCCCGAGCGCTTTCACGGATAACAGGGGCCTGTACGCCGGTGATCGGCGCCATATTTTCCGGGGTATATTGACGGACATGCCGGGCCAGTTCATCAAAGCCGGTGGTCCACTGTTCAACAAAACCGGCATCATAAAGTTTTTCGGCGATGATGACATTCAAAAAGGCCAGGGCCAGGGCATTGTCCGTGCCCGGCTTTAGCTGCAGCCAGTGATCGGCCTTTTTCGCCAGAGAAGTCCGGGCCGGGTCGACAACGATAAGGCCTGTGCCGTTGCGCAACTGATCCAGCAGGAGGCTGCCGATTTCTCCTTCTTCGTTGGTGGCTGTCACATTGCTGCCCCAGAGAACCATCACATCACTTTTGTGATGGAAGTCCGCCACCGGATAAAAGCCGCAGGTATGGCCGCCGCCGATCTCCCGCGGTGCATGGCAGACATCCTGACAGGCCACCAGATTCGGTGAACCAAAGATGTTGGCCAACCGGATCAGGACAAAATGTTCCAGGCCCTTGGGCATGCCCTGACAGAATGCCACTGCCCTGGCGCCGTTTTCTTCTCTGATCCGGCACAGGTTGTCGGATATGGTGTTCAGTGCCTTGTCCCAGGATATTTTTTCCCAGTTGCCGGCGCCGCGTTTTCCTACTCTCTGCAGGGGATGGGTGAGCCTGTCCGGGTGGGAGAGGCGCTCTGCTGAAGCCAGCCCCTTTGGACAGATATGGCCTTTGTTGAGATATCCGTCTGGGTCACCCTTTAAGCGTACAATTTTATTGTTGGAAACTTCGGCCAGAAGACCGCATCCGCCATGGTCCATGCGGGCACAGTGGGTTTTTATCCAGCGACTCTGGGTTGCTGCGGCGGTGTCGGGTTTTTGAATATGCATATCATCCATCATAAATCACCGCAAGGATGGTAGCATGTTTTTCCTGGGCGGCAATCAGGTGAGGCGTGGTGGACAGGTAATAGACACTGTCGCCCGGTTCAAGGACAAACGTCTCCTTTCCGATGGTCATCGTTGCATTGCCGCTCAGCACATATATAAATTCTTCACCGTCATGGACCGCTAAATCCGCTCCGGGGTTTTCCTCCAGATGGACGATCAATGCCTCCATGTGACGCCCCTTGACTTCCGGGGCCAGACTTTTATAGGTATAGACCTGCTTTTTGCCCTTCTGGGACGTGGATCTTGAAATAATTTTTTGATCATCCTTGCGGGTGACGGAATACAACCGGCTTCCAACACCGGAAATAAGGCGGCTGAAGGCGCCGTCAAGGGCCTTGGACAGCTTGATCACCGTTCCCAGTTGGGGTTGAACCTCGTTTTTCTCGATTTTGCTTAGAAATTCGACATCGAAACCGGTGAGATGGGCCAGTTCATCAAGTGCCAGTTCTTTTTTTTCCCGCAGGGTCCTGAGCCGCTGGCCAATGTCTTCAGTGACTTCCCGGTCCAGTTTATCGATATCGCCGGTCAGATCTTCAAAAAAATCAACGTTGATATGCGGTTTTTGTTCATTTGTTGTCATTATTAACTCCTAACCCGGATAAACCGGTATTTTCCCGGCAGCACGGCTTTGGGCGCCCAGTCTTCAGGAAGTGTCTGGCCCGGCTGTTCACCGAGTTGTTTTTTGCGATGGGCCAGGCCCGGCCTGGCAAATTCCATATGTCCCTCTTTTAACGTACGGCCGTTGATCATGGCTTCAGAGCGCAATCGACGACCGATGGTTTTTTCCATCTGACGGCCGAGGGCAAGGATGCGGTCCACGTCATACCCGTGCTCGATACCCATCTCATCGATTTGGACCAGGGTGTCTTCCAGTGTGACCAGGCCCACGTACCGGGGGTCCGTATAGTAATAATCGCCGGTTCCCTTGGTGGGGCAGTCATCCAGGAAATTGGCCGGCTGGCCCCCTAGGCCCCCGAGGGTGGCTTCGAAATGAGTGATACCTGCCTGCAGGGCAGCCAGGACCGATGCCGAGGAGACCCGTTTGGTTTCGTGGAAATGGGCGATATGATACTGCGGATCGGGCATTTCGTCCAAGATCATGGAGAAGTAGCGATACACATCCGGGGCCGAGGCACTGCCGTCGTGGTCGGCATGTTCGATGTCATGGGCCCCGATTTCAAGAAATCGTTTTGAAAATTCAACCGCATCCTTAAGCTGTGTAGCGCCGCCGATGGGGCTGCCCCAGATGGTGCTGACGGTTCCGCACATCTTCATGCCCGCATCGTTACATTTTTTGATACAGCGCTCGACTTCCTGCCAGTAGTCGGGCAACGTGGTGCCGGAGTTGGCAAAATGATGTTCTTCCTCGGTGGAGACCATCATCAGCAGGCGATCAGGTCCAATGCCTTTTTTCTTAAGCTCGATGGCCCGGTTCACCGACGGTTCCCGGATGGTAATGGCGGTAAGGCAGATATCATCATAGTTGATTCCCTTTTTTGCACATCTTTGCTTAAACCGGTCGCTTCTTAAATGGGCAAGCAGCTCTTCGGCATCCCTGAACTGCGGCATGAGAAAAGGGTTGCCCAGATTGGTCACTTCTATATCACGGCAACCGGCAAAAATCAGCTCTTCCAGATAATACTTTTTGGCAGCGGTGGAAATGAATTTTTCTTCGTGTTGAAATCCGTCGCGGATAGTAATATCGCCGATCACTACTTTTTTTGGTATTTTGGGAAAAATTTTCCAGTAATCATATTCAGTCATTTTGTTAAGCTTCTCCTTTTTTAAGATTGAAGGTAAGGGCGGGCCATGCCCTAAAACCTGAAATTACCAAAAGCCGGATCACCGATGGGGGCAAGAAGGCTGACTTCAAAAGCCATGGCCAGCCAGTCCCGGATTTCACTGAATTTTAAAACCCGATCGTTCAGCAGGCGGGAGCCGCAGTAAAACGGGTGGGCTTCGCCGTCGTATTTTTCAATCATCTTGTCACTGAAGGCCTGTTCTTCCGTTTCGGTCATGGGATTGTTGCACGCTTTGCGTTTGCGCTGTTCAATACTCAAGAGCACCCCGGCGGCACTGCGTCCGCTCATGACCGATGTACGCCCCCGCATGGTGGTAAACAGAAAATGGGGCCTGTAAGCCCGGCCGCACATGCCGTAGTTGGCAGCTCCGTTATCCGGTCCAATCACCATCTGAATACGCGGCACCTGGGCACAGGAGACCGCCCGTACCATGTCTGAGCCGTACTTGCCGATTCCCATATGTTCGGATTCGGAACCCACCATATAGCCGGGAGAATTCTGCAGAAACAGCAAAGGGGTTTTTTCCTGGGAGCAGCGGACGATCCATTCGGTGGCTTTGCGGGCGGCTTCAACAAAAATGATGCCTACGGCATTGGATGCGATAACGCCGATGGGCAGACCTTTGATACGGATTTTTCCGGCGAGGATATTATCACCCCGCCCGGGCGCGTAATTTTTTTTGTATTCATAAAAATAACTGTCGTCGGCAATGCAGCCGAGAACCTGTCGGGCATCGATTCCCTGGTGGATGGTTGCCGGAAGAAGGTCATAGAGCGTGTCGACGGGCACCTGGGGAGGGGTTTCAGCATAGCGGTGCAGATGTATTTTTTGAGGCGGTTCAAGGGCCAGGATTTCCCTGACATGATTGATGGCCTCATCCTGGTTGCCGCAAAAATGGTCGGCTCCGCCGGATGTGCCGGTGTGTACCTTTGCACCGCCAAGATTTTCGGCTGAGATGGTTTCACCGGTGGCCATTTTTACCAGGGGGGGACCCCCCAGAAAAGAGTAGGACATCTGGTCGATCATGACTGACTGACAGGCCATGAATACGATGTAGGCACCGCCGGCAGTATTGCCGCCGGTACTCAGGGTAATTTGTTTCAGGCCTTTGGCCGACATGCGGGCCATATTGAAAAACATGGACCCGAAATGCTGATCATCGGGAAAGACATCGGCCTGCATGGGCAGAAAAGCGCCACCGGAATCGGCAATATAGACGCAGTTAAGGCCGCAGCGTTCGGCAATGGCCTGGGCCCGTATATGCTTTTTCAATGTAATCGGGAAATAGGTACCGGCCTTGACCCGGCTGTCATTGCCAAAGACCATGGTCCAGTTGTTGTTGATTTTGCCCAGCCCTGTGACCACGCCGCCGCAGGGCACATCTTCCACCCCCGGATAGTTTACCCCGAATCCGGCAATCCGTGAGAGTTCAAAAAAAACAGTGTCCGGATCGATCAGGTGATTAATCAGTTCACGTACCGGCCGTTTGCCCTGACCGGCCAGTTTGGCAACGGCCTTTTCACCGCCCGGCCACAAGGCCTTGTAGACCCGTTCGTCCAGTTTTTTTTCTTCATTTTGCCAGAAGGTTCGATTGTCGATGGCTGTCATGGTTTTTCCTCTGCTGATGCCTGTATGGTTGGATGATTATTCACCTGTGTAAACCGGTTTGCGTTTTTCCCGGAACGCGGCTAGGCCTTCTAAGCGGTCCTTTGTGGGAATGGTGATCCAGTAGGCATTTGATTCAATGGCCAGACCGGACGCAAGGTCGGTTTCCATGCCGTAATTGATGGCATATTTGGCCTGTTCAATGGCAATGGGCCCTGTCTCACAGATCATGGCGGCCATTTTGAAACATTCAGCCATTAGGGCATTTTGGGGACAAACCCGGTTGACCATGCCCATCTCCAGTGCCTCGGCAGCGCCTATCCGGCGGCCGGTAAAAATCAACTCCTTGGCCTTTCCCCGTCCCACCAGCCTGGGAAGCCGCTGGGTACCGCCGGCCCCGGGAATGATGGCAAGCCTGGCCTCGGTGAGCCCCATGGATGCATTTTCAGCGGCAATACGGATATCGCAGGCCAGCGCCAGTTCCGTTCCGCCCCCGAGAGCGATCCCGTTGATCGCTGCAATGACCGGCTTGTTGAGCTGTTCGATGGCGGTAAAAAGGTTGCGGATGGTGAAAATAAATTCTTTGACCTGGATCGGGCTTAAGGTCACGCGTTCCTTGAGGTCAGCGCCGGCGCAGAAAGCCTTTTCGCCGGCGCCGGTGATGATCACCACCCGAATATCCGAATTAAACCGCAGGGCGTCGATCTGTTGCGCGAGGGCTGTTAACTGGGAAAAATTAAAGGAATTCATAACCTTCGGACGATTCAGGGTCAGCAGGACCACCTGATCTATTTTTTCCACCAAAAGAACATTTTTATTCATGCTGTTCTCCCTGTTTGAAAATGATGTTAGAATTGAGATACTAAACAACTTTCAGCCTGAATGGAAGGCTGAAGAAATAAAGGTATTCTGCCTGGTTGGTGGGCAAACCCCACCCCGGGACAATTGAATGCTGAAAATTGATGGGCCGCTGGGCGAGCCCTGTATTTGTCCTGTCTACCGATAGTATTTATAAAAAGACAGAGCGAAGCGATACCACAAGTTTTCATTATTCATTATTCAATTTTCACTAATTTAACACCCGATATATCTGGAAATGACAAGACGTTGAACTTCGGACGTGCCTTCTCCGATATCCAGCAGTTTCTGGTCACGGTAAAACCGTTCCACATTATATTCTTTCATCAGGCCATACCCACCGTGGATCTGGACGGCATGGTTTGCCACCCGGCCCATGAGTTCAGAGCAATACAGCTTGGCCATGGCAGCCTCTTTTTCAAAGGCGCGCTTGTTATCCCGGAGCCAGCAGGCCTTATACAGCAGGTTGCGGCCGCATTCGATTTCAAGGGCACAGTCCGCCAGCTTGAAGGCCACTGCCTGAAATTTGCTGATGGGCTGGTTAAACTGGTGCCTCTCCTTGGCGTATTTCAAGGCGGCTTCATAGGCCCCCTGGGCACCGCCCAGACCCATGGCACCGATGGAGAGCCTGCCGCCGTCAAGGGTCTGGAGCATCTGATGGAAACCGTCGCCGCGCTTGCCCAGTATGTTTTCTTTGGGTACCCGTACATTGTCAAAGTAGAGTTCGGCGGTATTGGATGCCCGCCACATCATTTTTTTATGCATGGCAACAGCTTTGAATCCGGGCATGCCGGGTTCGACGATAAAACAGGTGTATTCGGGCCGGCCGTTGGGCCGGGTACCGGTAATGGTCTGGACGGTTACGCCCATGGTCAGTTCACAGGCGGCATTGGTGATAAATATTTTGGAACCGTTGATCACCCAGTCATCGCCGTCTTGAACCGCGGTGGTTTTGCTGCCGCCGGCGTCTGATCCGGCCGTGGGTTCGGTCAGACCAAATCCCCAGAGCCCTTTCCCGGCACACAGTTTGGGTAGATATTTTTTTTTCTGCTCTTCTGTGCCAAAGTAATACAACGGGCCGATACCCAGCGAGTTCCCTGCGGCAATGGTGGCCGCCTGGGAACCGTCGATACGGGAAATTTCCTCAACAGCAATAATATAGGAGATATAGTCCATCTGCTGGCCCTCGTATTTGTCAGGCACAAACATGCCGAACAGTCCGATTTCACCCATTTTTTGGGTCAGATCGACGGAAAACGTCTGGTTTTCATCCAGCTCGGCAGCTACCGGGGCAATTTCATTCTGGGCAAATCTGCGAACTTCTTTGCGAATCATTTCCTGTTCTCTGGTAAGATCGAAATCCACATCTCCTCCTTTCAAAGCCCTATTTCAGGCCGTTTAGAATAAATTTTTCATAGATGCCCGCAATTTCGCCGACGGCCAGACGTCCATCCGGATTGAACCACGATGCGCCGGAGGTACAAAGGGTCAGGATTGCGTAGGAGAGGATTTTTACGTCGCAATCACTAAAAACGCCCTGTTGGATGCCCTGCTGAATAAGATCTTGAAATATTTTTTCGTAGGCATCCCGTTTTTTAACGATGATTCGGTAATGTTCGCGGGTCAATCCCCGCAACTCACTGTTGGCAATAAAGTTTTCTTTCTGGCGGTTAAGGTGAAACTGAACATGGCCCCGCACAGCTGCCCGTATGCGATCTTCGGTATCTTCAATTTCCGCCAGGCTGTTGTGCAGATGCGCCATAAGGTCTTTCATGGTTTCGGACAGAATGCAGAACAGGAGATCTTCCTTGCTGGGGTAGTGATAATAGATACTGGCTTTGCGAATACCGCAGCCGTTGGCAATTTCGTTGATGCTGGTGGCGAAATATCCTTTTTTATAAAAAAGTCCGACGGCAATATCTTTGATATTATGTTTTGTTTTCAGCATTTAATCACTTACCGGCCTTTCCAGACAGGTTTGCGTTTTTCCTCAAAAGCCTGCAGGCCTTCATGCGCATCTTCGGTGACGCAAAGGGATGCAAACAGTTCTCCCAAGTAATCCAGGGACTGGTGGTAGGGAAGATCCATCATGCCGTAAATTCCCTGCTTGCCGATCTGTACGGCCAATGGGCTTTTAGAAGCCAGTTTACGGGCCAGTTCCATGGTGGCATTTTCCAGTTCCTCCGGCGGCACCACCTGGTTGACCAGCCCCAGACGCTTTGCCTCGGAAGCTGAGATGAAGTCGCCGCCTAAAACCATTTCCAGTGTTTTTTTTCGTCCCACCAGACGGGCAAGAGGCACGGCCGGCCCCAGGCAGATCAATCCGACATTGATGGCCGTTGTTCCAAACCGGGCATCTTCGGCGGCAACGGTCAGGTCGCAGGCAAATGAAAGGCCTGAACCGTTGGCAATGGCATACCCCTGTACAGATGCGATAACTACCTTTTTCATGCGGGCAATGGTGTGGTTATGAAGATCCATCACCTGTATCATTGCGCGATATTCGTTCAGGGTTTTATCCTTGAATTCATCCAGGGCAATACCGGCGGAAAAATGTTTGCCCGCACCGCGAATGACAATTACGCGAATGTCGTCATTTTGATCCATCTCCACAAGCGCGGCAGTCAGTTTTTCGGCAAAGGCCCGGGTAAAAGTGTTCAGGGCATCGGGTCGGTTAAGTGTGATGACGCCGATATGTCCCTTTTGATCGACCAGGATGGGGTCAGATGGCATTGTGATCTCCTTAATTGGGTTTATACCGGAAAATAATTGTTATTCCGGCAGTATTGTTTCAGAAGCTGTGCTGCCCGTACGCAGCAGTACCGGCGAATGGCTGGAGCATTATTCTTCCTGAAGTTCTTTGATATCCGCGTAATAATCCAGCGCTTCGGGATTGCTCAAGGCATCCTTGTTCAGTACGGGTTGCCCCTGAATGACTTTTTTTACGGCCAGTTCGACTTTTTTCATATTCAGTGTATAGGGTATTGCCGGGATGCTGATAATTTTGGCCGGGACATGTCGCGGTGACGCATTGGCCCGGATTGTCCGGCAGATCCGTAGTTTCAATTCTTCGGTTAATTCATGCCCGGATGCAAGTTTTACAAAGAGGATGACCCGCACATCGTTTTCCCACGGCTGTCCAATAACCACACTGTCCTCGATTTCGTCTATCTGTTCCATCTGCCGGTAGATTTCGGCCGTACCAATGCGCACTCCGCCGGGGTTTAAGGTTGCATCCGACCTGCCGTACATGGTGACACCGCCATGGTCAGTGATCTGAATGAAGTCGCCGTGACGCCAGATGTCGGGATAAACATCAAAATAGGCGGCATGATATTTGGCTCCTTCCTCATCATCCCAGAAATATACGGGCATTGAAGGGAAGGGAGCTGTGCAGACCAGCTCGCCCTGCCGGTTGAGGATCGGTTTGCCGTCATCATCAAAAGCTTCTACCTTCATGCCGAGGCCCCGGCACTGGAGTTCCCCCGCATACACCGGTCCCATGGGATTGCCCAGGGCAAAACAGCCGTTTAAGTCTGTTCCTCCGGCGATGGAAGCCAGTTGAAGATCTTTTTTGACTTCCCGGTAGATAAATTCAAAATTTTCGATAGACAGGGGAGAACCGGTGGATAGCAATGCCTTTAAGACCGACAGGTCATATTCTTTGCCCGGTTTTACGCCGGCATTCTGAAGGGCGGCAATATATCCGGCACTGGTACCGAAAATCGTGATTTTTTCTTTTTCAGCCATTTCCCATAGTGCACCGGGATGGGGATAAAACGGGTTACCGTCAAAGAGAACCAGGGTAGAGCCGACGGCAAGGGAACAGGTCAGCCAGTTCCACATCATCCAGCCGCAGGTTGTAAAATAAAAAATTACATCTTCCCGTTTCAGATCCGTGTGCAGCATGAGCTCTTTCATCTGGTGCACCAGTATTCCCCCGGCGCTCTGAACCATGCATTTGGGAAGGCCGGTGGTACCGGACGAGTACATGATATAAAGAGGATGTTCAAAGGGCAGTTGTTCGAATTCGATGTCAAGGTTTTGTTCAATGGATTTGAAGTCGGAAAAGAGAATGGCATTGGGAATCCGGCTGATATCCGGAGACGGTTCGGTGTAGGGAACCACCACCACTTTTTGGATAGAGGGAAGCTGGGTAAGAATTTGACCGATCCGCTCCAGCGAGTCTATTTTTTTACCCTTGAAAGAGTACCCGTTGGCCGTGAACAGGATTTTTGGTTTGATCTGGCCGAAACGGTCCAGCACGCCTTTAATGCCGAAGTCAGGCGAACAGGAAGACCATGTGGCGCCGATGCTGGCGGCTGCAAGCATGGCGATAATGGTTTGCGGCATATTGGGCATGAATCCGACCACCCGGTCATTGGCGGTAACACCTTCTTTTTTAAGTGATTCGGCAACCATGGCCACTTCCCTGTACAGTTCGGCATAAGTGATTTTAGTGGCACCCTGATCTTCTCCCTTAAAAATAATGGCTACCCTGTCATCCCTGTAACGAAGCAGGTTTTCGGCAAAATTCAGCCGTGCGCCGGCAAACCATTTTGCCCCGGGCATTTTGGTAATATCATCAACCACCTCCTCAAAAGGTTGTGATGCCTGAATTTTTGCAAAATCCCACATGGCTGCCCAGAAATCGGGGATGTTGTCGATGGACCATTGATACAGTTCGGAGTATTTTGAAAAATTGAATGCATATTTTTTGTTGATGAACTGCATGAACCCGTACATATTTGTATTTGTGATCCGTTCTTCCGATGGCTGCCACAACGGTTTTTCCATATTCAGATCCTTTCAAGGCCTTGGGGTGAAAAGCAGGTAAAGGCCGGGTGCCATGCAGATGCTGAAGACAACCCGGCAGAAAACATGGCTTTTTTATGGTTCGCACAAAAATATAAGTTCATAATTTTATACCGACCGGACGGTAGGTTGCATGATACCTTTCATCATGAATCGATGCGGTTGTCAAGTATTTATGCGGAGATTATTAAAAAATCGGGGTTATTCTTTTGAATGATCGGGGGTGCCATGAGCGGACTGACCCCTTTTACATGGCATCAGGTCGGCTCTTGTAATGGTATCCTTCATCTTTTTCCCAACCCCTTAAAAGATAAAGATAAAAAAGCAAGAATTGAAAATATTTTTGAAGGATATCATATTGACTGGGGAGATGGTGATGATTTTTACACCATCACTGGTGATTTCGCAACCTATGTGGGCAGTACAGTTCCTGACAAAGATTATCTGACCATGACTTTTGAATTTGGGACACTGGATACCCAGGCCACCATGGGATCCATCAAGGCATTGCACAATGTTATAATTGAAAACCAGGGTGTTCAGTACGGATATGTATCTAAGAAAGATGAAATAGAGGTGAAATCAAGATATTTACAAGGGTATTATCCCTCATCTCCGGCTTGGCGGTCAAAGGCGCTGCACGATGCCAGAGAGGTACTGATACAGGCAATAAAAAAATACCAGGAAACAGCTGTCATGGAATAATCCTTTTTTGAGGCATACAAGGCTAACAGATGAGTTAAGTTATGTGAAACCGGATTCCATGGCCAATTTTGCATCCTGTTCCAGAATGATCCTCCCCCCAAAAACTGTAACCGAAGTTATGCTCTGTTGGGGGTGATATCAAACCAGCAAAATGCACCGGACGAGCCGGTGATTTAGGTTATATGGACTTAACAGAAGGGAGAAAGAAACCAGGAAAGGTCAGCACACCATTTTCAGGCATTTAATATTTAAAGCAAAGGGCAGGATTATGAAAATTACACATTTCCTCTACAACGCTTTTCTTATTGAGGATGAGAATAAAAAGATAGCGATTGATCCGGGACAAAATCTGGGCATCTTCAACCTAAGTAGTTTGATTCCCAAATCCGAGTGGCCAGGCATCACCCATCTTCTGATCACCCATGGTGATCCAGACCATTACTGGCAGGCCGACCGTGTGGCTGAGGTCTCACAGGCCCCGGTGGTATGCGGGGAAGCGTTGACCAGAAATGAAACAGCCAGATCCTTTTAGTGGCACCACGCGGCAAAGAATTAACTTCATGGATCCCCTTTAACAACGTCCAGGCGCGTTTTGGGGGACGCCCATAAAATTATAACTTTTAAAACTAAGAATACTGTGATATGAGGGTTGTATGCCACGTAAAGCACGCATCGATGCTCCCGGAGCCTTGCATCACATCATTGTTCGAGGGATTGAGCGTCGGCGGATATTCTCAGATGATCAAGACCGTGAT
>Ga0075121_1000195_pt1 | contig 42146 bp, 38 predicted proteins | sample AntAceMetag02UKG_FD_69793 | JGI IMG/M metagenome (GOLD analysis project Ga0075121, IMG submission 69793) | Saline lake microbial communities from Ace Lake, Antarctica - Antarctic Ace Lake Metagenome 02UKG | ecosystem: Environmental > Aquatic > Non-marine Saline and Alkaline > Saline | place... | reverse complement strand
CAGTGCTGGACAGAGAAATTGGAATAGGAACCTTGGAACAGCCAGCAGCCATTGTTAAGATTGTAGGATAACTTTTAAATAACCAAATCTATTATATGGCGGGAGAAATCCCGCCTTTTCCTTTATTTGAATCCTTTAGCTGCACAGACTTACCCATTTGTCCGCGACTCTTTTCCATCAGGAAATGCAGCATTCCATTCTACAGGTATGAAAGTTGTTATTGAGAGCTGGTTGTTGACCAGTGAATAATTATATATTATTATAAATGCAGATAATGAGTCATGGAGGCATAGTATGAGTCAAATAACTCTTCGCCAGATACCGGCCGCTCTTGACAGCCAGTTAAGAAGTCTTGCCAGAAAAAATAAAACCAGCCTCAATAAGGTGATACTTGCTCTTCTCATGAAAACTATGGGATTGTCTGTTGATTCAAGCAAAAAAAGAAATTTAGGTGATCTATGCGGTAACTGGAATCCAGATCAATTTGCCGAGTTCAAGAAAAATACAGAAGAGTTTAGCCGGATAGATCCTGAAGTGTGGAAGTGAAAAATGAAATTATCACTTGATACAAATGCCTATTCGGCTTTTAAAAATGGTAACCTGGAACTTATGCGAATGCTGGAAGATGCTGATGAGTTATTTGTTCCGGTAACAGTACTGGGAGAACTCTACTCGGGTTTTCAGATTGGCAGTTTGACAGAGAAAAATTTAACTGAGTTGAATACATTTTTATCAAAACCAGGGATCAGCATCACTGCTGTCACGAATGAGATTGCATTCAGGTATGGGTATCTCATAAAAACTCTTCGTAAGCAGGGAACCCCTATCCCAACAAATGATATCTGGATTGCAGCATCAACCATGGAAACAGGATCGATCCTGCTTACTGGTGATAAACACTTCAATCATGTTCCAGGGCTAATGGTACTGGATTATTAGTACTAAGTCTTCGCTTACAACCAGTATTTTTTCATTCTGTCATTAAGCTGCCGGGTATATGCATCCCAATCCTCTATAGGATATTTTGCAAGACCCTCTTCACATGCCGCTTTTGCTACTGCTACCGCTTCCCACTCAATTACACGTTTATCAAAAGGCTTCGGTACAATATAATCACGGCCAAAAGAAAATTTACGCCCACCGTAAGCAGCACTGATCTCTTCTGGAACTGGTTCTTTAGCAAGAGCAGCCAGTGCTTTTGCTGCTGCCATTTTCATCCCTTCAGAAATTTTTGTTGCTCTTACATCCATTGCCCCACGGAAAATAAAGGGAAATCCAAGAACGTTGTTGATTTGGTTAGGGAAATCACTTCGTCCAGTAGCCATGATAACATCATCTCTGGTTGCCACTGCTGTCTCATATTTAATTTCAGAATTAGGATTGCTCATAGCAAATACAATAGGATCTTTTGCCATGGAGAGCAGCATCTCAGGTGTTACACAATCTGCAACTGATAATCCCATAAATACGTCAGCTCCAACCATAGCTTCGGCAAGTGTTCTTGCGTCAGTTTCTACAGCCAGTTCTACCTTTTCAGGTGTCATCCGCTCAACTCGTCCTTTATAGATAACACCCTTGCTGTCACACATGATAATATTTTCTCGTTTGGCGCCGGCAGCTTCAAACATCTTGCTGCAGGATACTCCCGCCGCACCGGTACCATTGAAAACAATCTTTAAGTCTTCCATCTTTTTCCCGACTATCTCAGAAGCATTCAGGAGACCGGCTGTGGAAATAATAGCAGTACCATGTTGATCATCATGAAAAATTGGAATATTACACTCTTTAATAAGAGTCTGCTCAATTTCAAAACATTCAGGAGCCTTAATATCCTCAAGGTTCACACCGCCAAAAGTAGGTTCAAGTAGTTTTACCACTTCAATGATCTTCTTTGGATCCTTTGTATCTAATTCGATATCAAACACATCTATATCCGCAAATCTTTTAAAAAGAACCCCTTTCCCCTCCATAACTGGTTTTGAGGCAAGAGCTCCCTGATCTCCAAGACCCAGAATTGCGGTACCATTAGAAATAACTGCAACCAAATTTCCTTTGGAAGTATACTTGTAGGCATTCTCCGGATCAGCTGCTATTTCCATTACGGGCTTTGCAACGCCTGGAGTGTATGCCAATGAAAGGTCGTCAGCTGTCAGACAAGGTTTTGTCGGAACAACTTCAATTTTTCCGGGAATTCCATCCATGCTGTGATATTTTAAAGCTTTCTCTTTCAGTTCATCCATTATCCAATCTCCTGTTAATGTAGTTTTTATTCAAAATCGAAGGTGTAATCCATATCCCACCTGTCGCGAAGCTCAATCATTACCTTCTGCAGTGATGGCGGTACCGGACAGCCATGATCTTTACGATATTGCCACGCAATATACTCTTTCTCCCCTGCAGTATAAATCTGCTCTTCCCCCGGAGCTTTTTTGGAATTTCGCACTTCCCGGCAAATAGTCCCGGCAATGCGTTTAAAAGTTTCCAATCCCATAAACCGTTCCGGATCAATTACTATGAAAAAGTGGCCCAGTGGATAGGGAATTTTATTACCATCTGCATCAAAACCATTCAGGTCTTTCAGGCAGCCTCCATCCTGGAGAGCGGCAGAGAGAATTTCTACTACCATTGAGTATCCATATCCCTTATACCCGCCGGTGGTTTCACCCAGTCCTCCCAGAGGAGCCAGAGCAGCCTTTCCTTTGGTCAGGTCAATAAGGATCTGTTTTGTATCAGTACGTGTGTTTCCATCATTTCCAATTACCCATCCGGCTGGAAGGTCTTTCCCGGAGCGCCCGTATACTTCAATTTTTCCACGTTGGGAAACTGATGTTGCACAATCCAAAATAAAGGGAAACTCTTCATCGGTGGGAAGCCCGAATGTTAACGGGTTGGTTCCCAGCATATTCTCAACTCCAAATGTCGGAGCTATCGACGGTCGGGCATTTGTACCGGTAATACCGATCATACCTGCTTCAGCTGCCATCAAAGTATAATATCCGGCAATTCCATAATGTGTAGAATTTCTTACCGCAACCATACTCATACCAAACTCTTTCGCCTTTTCAATTGCTATTTCCATGGCTTTTTTTGAAACAACATGTCCCATCCCGTTGTTTCCATCCAGAACAGCTGCTGTTTTATCATCTTTCAAAATATCAATTTTTGTTTCCGGGTTAAGAATTCCGGCATCAATCCTATCAATATAGATTGGTTTAAGTCTGCCAATACCATGAGAATCTATTCCCCGCTTATCCGAGGCAATAAGTACATCACAAATCACATCAGCATCTGCCTCAGGGATTCCTGATTTGACCAGAGCTTCCTTCATGAAACTTTCCAACACCTTAAAATCGACCCATACACAATCTTTATATGCATCCTGATAAGCCATGACAGCCTCCCTAATAGTGTGAACCTATAATACGTAAAGGTTCATTTCTGTACTCCAGCAAAAAGCAGCTCAACTCCCGCTTGGTGCAGCTCTTCTTCCGATAACATGTGCCCTGCTCCATGATCAGTAATAAGATAATCAATTTTTTCCAGAGCTGCTGTCTTAAAATTTGAAATAACTCCAATTTTACTGCTGTCAGCAACCACAATTACCGATCCTACTGTTTTCTCTATCATTTTCCGGGTCATCTCCGCTTCCTGCATAACAGGAGTAGTGAGGCCGTAGGTCAGACTGAATCCATCAACTCCGATTACAGCCTTATTTGCATAAATTCTATCCAAAGCCTGCAGTCCGACATCTCCGGTTACCGAGTGAGATTGAGGACGATAACTACCGCCAATAAAAAGGAGATCGAAAGCTGCTTCATCCGCTATCTGGGCAGCTCCGATATTATTGGTAATAATAGTTATTTTTTTACTCTTCAGTGCCTCAATAACAGCCTGAGTGGTGGATCCGCTATTTATAATAACCATGTCACCATCTTCAATAAGTGCTGCAGCCGTAAGGGCAATGAGTTCTTTTTCAGTCTTATTTACCAGCTCTTTTTGAGAAAACAGGGGTTCTACCGACATTGACTGTCTAAGCACAGCACCGCCATGAGTTCGTTCGAGATATCCCTGCTTTTCAAGCTGATCCAGATCTCTACGGATGGTAAGCACAGAGACATCCAGCTGTTCGCTTAATTCATTTACGCGTACGATTCCCTGTATTCGTATCTGCTCTGTAATCAATTTCTGTCTATCTGCAGGAATATGTCCCGATGACATCTTTGTCCCTCCCAGTAATACCTGATAAGACATGGTTTTTTATGAACGTTTTTTATCATTTATGTTCTATAGTTGTAGAATACAGAGTGTTGTTATTGTTGTCAACAATAAATATGAATCTTTTTGTTCTTTTTCAATCTTTTTTATCGCTAAATGTCCGGAGAAAAAAGTTCCAGCTGCCGCCCGTCAACAATAGCCTCAAAACTATCGTTCATGGCGAACAGCACACCATCAGCCAATGGTTTGATCTGCTTTTCGATGTAGTGGCGGTAATCAATATCTTTCGGTTCCATCTCGATAGGGACAGCTCCATTGGAAGTCATGATATAACTGATCTCCCTTAAGTGCCTGACCCCCTCGGGATCAAGCATTCGAACTGCCTTAATATGAGGCGGTGTTGTTTTCTCGTACTGCTCTGCACTTCTTCTCAGCCGTTTACGGTAGACCAGCAGATCATCCATCTCACCATCCCACAATCTTTTAACAAACGATTTTATCCACAAGCGTATCTCCTGCTCCTGAAAAAATCGGGAAAAGAGCTCCTGCTGAAACTGTTTAGCCAGCTCTGTCCAGTCTGAACGTACAACTTCAAGCCCTTTATACTCGATCGTCCCATCGTCCAGCAGTCCTGCATACCGCTTTTTCGAACCTTCAGTTGAAGAACGTTTCGCGGGAAGAAAAAACTTCTCATAGTATTTCTCAAACTCCATCTCCAGCATCGACTCAACACCGAACTCTTCCAGGATTTTTCGACTGAAATAGGTATTTACCTGCTTCACTAATGTTATACCTGATTCCTCAGGGTTTTGCTGCTGACTGCTTTTTAACACGACAAACACCGAGTCTGTATCACCATAAATCACCGTATACCCCTGAGCACGAATAAATTCTGCTGTGTTTTTTAGGATCCATTGGCCAGTTTCAGTGATAGATGCGGGAAGGTCTGCATGATAAAACCTGCAGCCGGTAGTTCCCATAACTCCATAAAAACTATTCATCAAAATCTTAATTGCGGTAGAGAGATATGAGTCATGTTGGTTCTTTGCCTGTTCTCTCTTTTCCATAAGATGTTTTAGAAATTCAGGGAGAATATGATGGGTTTTGGAAAATTTTATTCCATTGGGCGTGGTAACGGTATCTGTATCTGTCTCTGCATTAATCCTGGAGTAGGGGTCGATCGAGAATGTGCGGATAATAGTAGGATAGAGACTTTTGAAATCAAGCACTACTACATGGTGATACAGCCCGGGCAGTGAAGTGAATACATATCCGCCGGCAGCACGACCGCCAGAAACTATGTCATCTGTCTCAGGAGCAGCATATCCTTTCCTATGTATGCCCGGGAGCATTACATGATCGAACGATGCCACGGACATGCTTATTCGATCCAGGGTAAGTCCGGTTATAAGACTGCGTGCCTTTATCTGCTCTATAAGACCGGTTTTTTTGAAAATTTCGGTAACAAGCACACAGTCTTCAAGATTATAGCGGGCCAGAGCCTCCTTGTCATATAAAAATCTGCGGGTAATTTCCTGAACCTTCTCCTCATTTGGTCTGATATCTTTCCCTTTGCCGAGAATTGCCTGAGCTACTGTCTCAAGGGTAAAATCATCAAACTTGAAAAACCCCATCCTCATATTTTGAGGACCGTCAATAACCACCCTGCCCTCGATATCGGTAGAAAATATTCCGCTGCGTTTTGCTGATATCCTGACCGCTCTATTTCCCCGGCCAACTAAAAAGGGAATCTGAAGCAGTGCGCACTTATCAATAAGAAATTTCAGATCAAACCCAATTACATGCCAACCAATTATCAGGTCAGGATCCCATTCATTGAGTTCCTTGATAAAAGCAAGCAGGATATCCTTCTCTGTTGGAAGAATGATGGGTTTAATAGTTTTTTCATCTATTTTGTCAGAACTGCCGGGATCAGAAGTTTCTCCCACTACAAACACTTTTTTCATTTCCTGATTTCCGTAAGTGCCCTGCATGGCTATGGAATAGAGATTTGTATTTTCGTTTTCAGGCTGACCAGTTTCGATATCTATTGAAAGCCAACTGAATTCCGGTAAGTACTCTGCAGGCTGCATCCGGGGATTAATCCAAACCGTAACATTTCCTTCTTTATGATGTTTGCCGCTAATTTCAACACTGCTGTTGATAAACCTCTCCATAATATACCTGTCGGCAGGACGTACATCTGATTCATAGGTTTTTATCTGGTGCATGCGAAGCTTTTTCCGGGCATTGTAGTAATCATTCAGAGTTCTAAAATAGAGGGCATCAACCTTTTCGTGTTCAAAGGTTTCCAGCGGTACTTCTCTCCGAGTCATGCCTATAAGGGGGGGAAGTGTCGCATTTTGCGGAGATGTCGCAGGATGCGGATACAGTGCAGGACTATTTCTCACAAAAAAAAGTGGCATATGGGGTGTAATGACGATCCTGAACGATCCCGAATCGCTCCTGCCGTAGTAGTGAAGCTCACAATGTCCGTTTCTGTCTACTGCATGACGTGTGAGAATAAATCCTTTTTCAGTTTCCATATCTCTATTATACCTCTATGTCAGGAACCTGCAAACAGAAAATTCCAGGGGGGAGGAAGTTAACATATATACCGATTTTTATACCGGAACCGGTAAATTTATACCGGTAAATTTATACGCAGGTTGTTGTTCAAACTTATAAGAAATGGTGATATTATCTCATAATTGTGGAAAAACTTTTTACAAAAGTTTGCAATGCAGACTTCGGTGAGTCAGGCTTTTATTTTTTACGAGTATCGCATAAGCTGTAATTAAATTTTATATAAGGAGGCTGGAATGCCCCGATATCAAATACAGAGACGTGTTCGATCCTGCTCTCCAACCTATACCGTATTTAAACCCGCTTTTACCCCAGTAAAAAAACTGGAAAAAATAGTTATGACTCTTGATGAGCTTGAGGCCTTATGTCTAATGGACTGCGAAGGTTTGTATCAAAAAGAGGCTGCAGGGAAAATGGGTGTATCCCGACAAACTTTTGGGAATATTTTGACAACTGCAAGAAAAAAGAGTACCGAAATGCTGACAAAGGGCAGGGTTCTGGTAATTGAGGGCGGAAATGTCTGTTGTTGTTGACCTTTAAAATTGGATATAGTTAAAATATGAAAACATATGATGCAGTTATCGTAGGTGCCGGTGTTATTGGCTGTGCAATTGCGCGAACTCTTGCCCAAACAAACCTCTCTCTATTGATTATTGAAAAAGAACCGGATACCGGTTTCGGCATCAGCAGCAGAAACAGCGGGGTGGTGCATTCAGGTATTCACTATGCCCCAGGCTCAAACAGAGCTGTGTATAATGTCCGGGGTAACCGCATACTGGAAGAACTCTGCAGCGAACTTAAGGTTCCCTACAAAAGATCCGGTAAAATAACAGTTGCCTTTTCCGATGAACAAGTGCACATATTAACAACACTGCTGAAGCAGGGAACAGAGAATGGTGTACCCGGTATCAAACTGATCGATAAAAATGAGATGGAAATACTCCAACCGGGGACCGGGGGGAAAGCCGCACTTTATACCCCGTCAACTGGTATTGTCAGCCCATACGAACTTACTATCGCATTGGCAGAGAGTGCTTATGCGAATGGAGCAGAATTCAGGTTCAATCATACCGTTAAATCTGTTGATCTCCCCGATCCGGCACAACACAGAGAACATTTCCTTCTGCATACCGAGCATGTAGAAAGTTCCAGAACAAAAAGGATCTCCTATGCTGCTAAAGTTGTCATAAATGCCGCAGGCCTTGGTTCTGCCGATATAGCTAAAATGGCCGGAATTGATGAATACACAATCTACCCTTGCCGGGGTGAATACTATGTCCTTGATAAAAGACTACGGAACTCACTAAATTTGTTAATATACCCTGTTCCCGGTGCTCATAGCAGCGGGCTGGGAATACATCTTACCAATACCGTTGATGGAAATATTCTTATCGGTCCCTCAAATGAATATATTATGGATGATGAAGATACTTCTACCACTATTAATATAATGGAGACACTCCGGGAGGAGGGGCATCATCTTCTGCCTACTTTGGGCGGTTCGGATTTTATCAGGAATTTTTCCGGTATTCGACCAAAGCTTGCTCCGCCGGAAGAAGGAGGTTTTCGGGATTTTGTAATCGAATCGCGTTCGGATATTCCTGGTTTTATTAACCTTATGGGCATTGAGAGCCCCGGCCTTACCGCTTCACCTGCAATTGCTGAGAAGGTAAAGGTATTAGTAGGAAAGCTTATCCCACTGCAGAATCGGGAGAACATTGTACGAGGGCGACCTGTTATACACAATACTCCATTTACTGAAAAGTCTTTTTCCTCCTGTTCCAAGGAAGAAAAATCCAGGCTTATTTCACACAATCCCGACTACGGTTCTATTGTCTGCCGCTGTGAAGAAGTTACTTTAGCAGAAATTAAAGAAGCTGCTGCACGTACACTTGGTCCTGTTACTTTTGCAGGAATTAAATATCGCACCCGGGCTATGATGGGAAGATGTCAGGGGGGTTTCTGCCTACAGCGGTTAACTGAAATTCTCCGGGAATCGTTTGGTATTACCGTAGAAGAACAAACCCTGAAAGGTCCAGGCACAGAACTTTTCATGGGTTCGTTAAGAACATCTCAAACACCCGATATAAAAGAGTCACTATGAAAAAAAACCTGAATTTTTCATTAGAGAATGAGCCTCAATTTGCTGTTGCCATAATTGGGGCAGGGCCGGCGGGGTTGGCCGCTGCTTTCGGGGCGGCAAAAGCGGGTGCTGAATCTGTCGTAATTATTGAACGGAACTATCAACCTGGAGGAATTCTCAACCAGTGTATTCACGATGGTTTTGGTTTACACCGATATAATGAATCTCTCTCCGGGCCGGAATATGCTGCCCGGGAAAATAATATTTTACAGAATAAAGAGATAATTGATAAAATCACCCTGTTAGCCGGAACCTTTGTTCAAGATCTCGTACCGGAAAATCAGGGTTTTTCGCTTGCAGTTATGTCTTCAGGATCTTTTAGGGTAATAAGAGCGGCGGCTGTTGTTTTAGCTATGGGTTGTCGGGAGCGAACCGCCGGTGCAATCTCTTTACCAGGAACCAGGCCTGCCGGAATCTTTACTGCAGGAACAGCCCAACGCCTAATGAATATGCAGAATATAAGTGTTGGTAAACGTGCTGTTATTATTGGATCGGGTGATATTGGACTAATAATGGCCAGAAGGCTTACCCTGGAAAGCGCTGACGTTGCCGCGGTTACTGACATACAGCCCTATCCCGGGGGACTCGACCGGAATGTTAGACAATGTCTTCATGATTTTAATATTCCGCTTATGCTATCCACCGGAGTCGTTAAAGTACATGGGAAAAAACGGGTTGAAGGAATTACTGTTGCCCCCCTGGATACTTTAGGTAATTTGGAATTATCATCATCAACCTATATTTCCTGTGATACCATTCTACTCTCAGTAGGTCTTATACCGGAACATGAACTGGCAAGGGGTGCCGGTGCGGCACTGGATACATCCACACAAGGTCCAATAGTTGACCAGCATCTTATGACAACAGTTCCAGGGTTGTTCGCCTGCGGAAATGTACTGCAGGTGCATGATCTTGTCGATTTTGTATCGGAAGAAGCGGAGTATGCCGGATCTTGTGCGTCTAACAAGGTACTTACCCCACCCCGGCTCTCTATAGAAACCACTCAGGCCAACAGCACCACTTTGTCTTTAAAAGTAGGATCCAATTTGCGTTATGTGCTTCCTCATACCATTACAGAACCAGGCCGCATAACTCTCTCTATGCGTGTAACCGTACCGGAAGTAAATTTCCGTGTCCATGTAGCACGTCTGGAAAAAAGTGCTGACAGGATCCTGTTAACAAAAACATTCAGCAGAGTGTCACCATCTGAGATGTTACGATTTACCTTTAACTGTGATACAGTTGAGCCCTTGGAGGTGTATGGTGAATCTTTCTGATCAGGAAAAACATATCGTAGAAGAACTCACCTGCATTGTTTGCCCAAAAAGTTGTGTTCTCAGGGTTGAGAAAGACAAAATATCCGGGACAATTACCGCAATACATAATGCAAATTGCCAGCGGGGAATCGCTTGGGTTACCCAGGAACTGCTTCATCCAACCAGAAGTGTCTGCAGCTCAGTACTGGTTGAAAATGGAACCGAACCGCTGACAGGGGTCAGAACAAATCAGCCAGTTTCCAGGGATGATGTGTTTAAGGTTATGGGGGCAATAAAGAGTTGTCGAATCTCTGCGCCGGTAGCTATTGGTGCAATAGTACTGGAAAATCCCGGCGGTGTTCCCTGCAGAGTCATCGCAACAAGAGCGGTTGGAAGAGAAGATCGGAAGCTGGAGACGGGAAGCCGGAAGATGAAGAGAAAAATTTTAATACAACTTCCAACTTGATCTTGTTAAATTTTAGAATTGGCTCCTGTTCCAGCAGTTGCAAAGCAACTGCCAAGCTGAGTACTCTCAGCCAAGCTCCCTGTCCACTAGCCCCTTGTTTCTCTTGCCAACAACTTTAATCTCTGAAGATCATCACGCGTCTGCCCCCGCCATTCTGTCGGAAAAAAAAGGTTATTATGATAGAGAGGCTCTTCAGCAAGCGGAAAATCGCTGGCTTTTACGGCATCCTCCCACATTGGGGTTCCGGGAACAGGTGAATATTCTGCAATAGATACACTTACTCCGGCTTCAGCAGCAACCCTGATTGAAGCTTCTACCTCATCAGCATGCTGACCGGGAAGTCCTGTAAGGATATATACAGGAAGCTCCTTTTTTGTAAACCCGGCTTTGAGCAGCATCTCTATAGAGTCATGGAATTGCATCGTTGAGAATTTATGATCATGAAGCAGATGGAACTCACTGGAGGCTGATTCAAAACCCATTCGTATCTCCTGGAAACCGGCTCTCTTCATAAGCCGGGCACTCTCCTCATCTATATACCGGACATGTACTGCATTGGGTGTATAGAAAGAGAATGGTATACCGGATTGAATAACCCGCTCCAGGAAAGGAAGCAGAACCTTCTCTTTATTAACCAAAAGAGCATCATCATAGAATCCAAAATGTCTTATCCCTTTTCTCTGGTAGAGATTTCGAATAAGCGTAAAGGCTTCATCAGGATTACCACTGTCAAAAATTGGGTTTATCAAATTCGAGGCACAATAGTCGCAGTGCAGCGGACAGCCGATGTTGAGCCGAATCACTCCGGCTCCCTGACCCCAGAAATCTGCACCTTTTCCAGGTTCTACATATGTAGGGATCGACGGATAGCGTGGGATCGACCCGGAAGGCATCGGAAACCCATTTACTGATAGAAAGGCTTGTATTGGATCCGGACTATCCCCTTTCACTACAAGATCTGCTCCGGTTACTCGTTCGGCATGTTCGGGCATAAGTGAGGCATAGATTCCACCAACCAGTATCCTGGTTTTCGGTACCAGCTTTCGAACAATTTCTGCAGTCTCTACAACTCCCTGATACCAATAGGTCATTCCGGATGTAATGCAGACTATATCAGGTTGTGATTTCCTGATTTTATCTGCCAAAACTTCTCTCAGAATTCCATACCTTCCAAATATTCGGGGGATGCTCCTGATGCTCTCAGGGAGTGGTATATGCTGCTTAAAAAACTTTCCCGTTCCATTCTGCTTTCGTTTGGGTTTTCCAAGAACTTGTTCGGTTTCCGGATCCTGCCAGTTGAGGGCATTGATATAGGCTGTATCGTATCCAGCCTCTCGAAACCAGGTCTCAAGCCGTATAAGGCCATAGGGTTTGAGAAAAAGATCATAGAGTGCAAAATCATATATAGGGGGTTGGATGAATAATACTTTGGGTTTTTGATTTACTGCAGATTCCATGATATGAAAGATACCAGAGGCAAATTTAATAATCAAGATTATGAAATTTATCTTGAATTAACATTGTATTTCTGATACTGTAGGAAACCGAAATGGCGCCGTACCCAAGTGGTAAGGGAGAGGTCTGCAAAACCTTTATGCACCGGTTCGAATCCGGTCGGCGCCTTAAATTTTTTTAGTTATGTATCATTCTCCCACAATCGAAGATTCTATCCTGCCCCCTCCCATCCGTTTAGCCTGATACAGAAATTCATCTGCTCTTCTTACTAAATCGTCAGGTTCTTTATCCTCTCCATTAATCTCAACTACACCGATACTGACAGCCATCTGGATCTGATGTCCATCCACAAGAACCACTTCATCATGTATCATTTTCTTTATACGGTTTAATGCACTAACAGCTTCTTTGAGCAAAGTAAAAGGAAGAATTAACCCAAACTCATCACCGCCAAGTCTTCCAAAGTGGTCCGTTTCCCTTTGAGTCATGGATACAATCTCACATACTTTTTTCAGAACGATATCTCCCGCATGGTGTCCCAGCTGGTCATTTATCATCTTTAATTTATCAAGATCGAAGATTGCAAGGGAAAAAGTATTTTGATAACGGCTGTATTTTTTACACTCATCATCTAATCTGCGTATAAACTCACGTCGGTTTGTGATTCCCGTCAAAAAATCGGTTTTTGCAAAGAGTTTGAGCTCATCCATAAGTTTTTCGGTTCGTATCTTCGTTACATATTGATTTCGGCGGTAGTTATAGATACGGGAGGAAGCGATAAATGCAATGATACTCATACTGATAAGCATAAGCGCAATGGTGATTTTATGAGGAATTTCTATATGCTGATCAATTACAAAGAGATTAAAGAGAGAAGATAAAGTAAGTAACATGACTGCAAATGTTCTATAAAGCAGTGTTGTAGAAATAATCAGGAATAAACAAAATATAATTGAGAGATCAATTATATAAGTTACATAGGTTGCATTAATATCACTGGTATGAACCAATCTGATTAAAAAACTCATTAGAGGCAGCGAGAGCATCCACACAAAAGCAAAAACATCAAAAAAAATGATTTCTTTGTTTCTTTTGAGAAATATAAGAAAACATACGGACAAAGCAACAAAAGCACCGCGAATCAGGTACAAAATAAATACTTCTTTCTGCTGATTAAAAATCCAGATTTCAATTGCTAAGAAAATAGAATTGAGAACAGTGGATATTAAAACAAAAGCAAAAACTTGATTTTCATCTTCTTTCAGGTGATGCTGCCGATACGCTTTTTCCTGCGTACCTAGACTGGGTTCAAAATACTTTATTAATTTTATCATTCTACAATCAATACCTTTATTAAATTTTATCTCTTAACATATTAAGTATTCTATTCTCATTACAATCATCTGTTCATTAAAAAGTTGAATATTGTATAGAAGATTTTTTATATAAATTATATAGAACGACCTTATAGTATCATCATTCCAACTTTCTTTAAATAGGTTTTTCTTTTTGCACATATTTTTTCAATATAATTCTTTCCAGAGTTATATAACATTTACAAAGAAAGAAAATACCACAATCCGCATAATATCTGCCGTTTGCCACCTGTCTAGTACTAGTCCCTGATCATAGTTTCTTACGTAATTTATTCTCACTATTTGACAAACTCCCCCTGTAAGAAAATTCCGTTTCCCTCTATACTGTATTTTTTCTTAAAACTTGCTAAATTTGCTGGGTTTAATAAATTTAACATATACCATAAAAATGAGGCAGCAGATGAAACACACATATCACATCGTTATTGCCGGTACCGGAGTATTTGGTACCGCATTGGCTCAGCGCCTATCATGGAACTCAAAGAACCACATAACGCTCTATTCCATTGAACCGGATGTGGTTAAGGATATCAATGAAAAAAATCAAAATTCTAAATACTTCCCCGGCAGGCATATCAATAATGATATCAGAGCAACTCTTGATATTTCCTGCGCATATAACGCTGATGTTATTTTTCTGGCAATTCCTTCTCAGGTTATTGAACCGTATACCCAAAAAATAGCACCTTACACCCGCAAAGATACCCGTATAATTAATCTTTCAAAAGGTCTCTCTGCTGACGGCAGCTTTTTAGTAGATTCAATACCTTTTCCCCATGTAGGTTCATTAAAGGGACCAACATTTGCTGTTGAAGTTATGAACGGTGTTCCTACAGCCCTTACCTACGGAGGAACAACTGATGATTTTTCTTATATAAGGAATATATTACTGGAAACTGGTATCTCTCTCGATCATACTGACGATCTTAGAGGTGTCGAGCTGGTTAGCGTGCTGAAAAATATGTATGCTATAGCCATTGGAATCGTCTCCGGCCGCTACAACTCCCCAAATGTAGATTTCCTGGTAATGACAAAAGCAGTCAATGAGATGCGTGATCTTCTGGAATTATATGGATGCAGCAGCAATACCATTTTCAACTACTGCGGGATTGGTGATTTAGGCCTAACAGCTTTAAACGATCTCAGTAGGAACAGAACTCTGGGGCTTCTGATCGGTAAGGGTTTTTTCAATGATCCCAAAAGTTCTACGGTAATTGAAGGACTCAGAACGATCCGCCTGCTGGGTGAGTTGGTGAGGGAAAAGGGGCTTGAAGACAAATTTGTCGTACTTGAAGCCCTCTATGCTCTTATGTATTCAGGAGTGAGTTTAAATGAGTATTATCTTAAAGTTCTATCCTGAACGCTATATTACTGCGCGGCCACTTCAACATTCAAAATCTTTTTCCCTTCAAGGTACGCTTCAAGAATATCTCCAATATGAACCGGTCCAACACCTTCAGGAGTTCCTGTCAAGATTATATCTCCTGGATCAATTGATACAAATCGTGACAGATGGGCAACAAGTTGATCGATTGGGAATATCATGTCTCTGGTACTCCCTTTCTGGCGGGTTTCTCCGTTTATACGCAACTCAATATCAAGATTTTGTACCCCTTTCCCAAGGCTATCTATTTCAACCCAGTCTCCAATTGGAGCTGAATCTTCAAAAGACTTACTGATCTCCCAGGGAAATCCCAGTTTTTTCTGTCGCCGCTGCAGATCACGGGCAGTAAAATCAATACCAATGGAGACCTTAGAATAGCACTCAGATGCCATAACTTGTGAAATATTCCGCACACGGCTATCTATCAATACAGCAAGTTCCACCTCATGATGAACTTCAGAAGAAAATTCAGGATAAGGAAAAATACCATCAACAGACGATCCTGCATTGTCTGGTTTAAAAAAGAACATCGGTTCTGATGGTTTGGCTCCACCCATCTCATTCGCATGCGCCAGATAGTTTTTTCCAATACAGATAAATTTCATTACCCCCCCCCGACCTTTTCTCATCAATTAATTGAAATTATATGAGTTTCTTTCAAAATTATATTACTCTACCTTAAATCTTGCTGGCAAGACAAGAGCGATCCATTACGCATCTTAAGATTGATGTTCCTCCGAAATGTAAGTTTTTGAAATGTTTTTCGCCCTTATTCCCGGTTAATTCAATGTATTCAGTTAACTCTCTATATGTAGGATTCTTTAAATTAACACTACATTTAGATTGACGAAATCCACATACACAATATATAGTGTTATTGGGTGTTGTGTAGGGACAGGGTTTTTCAGCAAAACATGTTTGAGAATAGCAGTTGATCACTTATGAACAACTGTAATAAAGTATTAATTTTTTACATTTCCCACCCACAATTAAAAAAAGTACATTTGCATATAAAAAGGAGCAATTCATGATGGATCAATCTCTGCAGTTTGACGGATTCAGGAAAAGAAGCGGGGACATCGTCCCATTCAGCCGGGAAAAAATTGAGTCAGCAATCCTGAATGCCGGTGAGGCTGTGCGGAGAAATGGCGGAGAATCTTCTATCTCCTCATCAGAAGCAAACCGATTGACTGAGATCATCCTGGATCAGTTGAACACCCCATCATCAGAATATTATGTGCGTGTACAAGCCGATAATACCAGAATACCGCACATTGAGGATGTACAGGACCTGGTTGAGATAGCACTCTCCGAAGAGGGGCACGCCTCTGTTGTTTCCACATATAAACGTTATAGAAAACAGCGGGAAGTTGCCCGTAAACAGATCCGTGTCCGCAGCAATCTGGAGAAAACTGAAGTTGATGTTACAGATGCCAGTCTTCTTCTGGTTGAATCTATTTCTGGAAATATCACAAAACCCTGGGACAGAACCGAAATTGTCCGACAGATTGTTGAAGAGACAGATCTATCAGTTGAAGCCTCTATAAGTGTAGCAAAAGAGGTTGAAAATATGGTTCTTCGGGGATCATTCAGACTATTGAACACTGCCTTAATCCGGGAACTGGTCAATAATGTATTGATTGACCGTGGATACACTACTCAGCTTCAGGATCTCTCAATCTATCGTATACCCAAGAAATTCGTAGAGCAGTTGATGTTTACAAAAGGGACAGAGAACAGTAATATCGTCAACAACAATCCTGAAGCAGTAAATCTTGGACTTTCTGAACTGGTATTAAAACAGTGGGGGCTTGAAACTATTTTCTCACCTGAAGTTAAACGTGCGCATGACACAGGAGCAATTCATCTTCATGATCTCGGATATCCGCACCGTGTCTACTGCTCTTCACACTCGATAGAATATATTAAAAAATATGGCCTTACCGGCCTTAGTAATCTTAATACCGAATCAAAACCTGCACGTACTGCAAGCGTTCTGACAGGTCATCTTAATACTTTCCTTGCAAGCATGCAGGCCAATTACGCGGGGGCTCTGGGAATAGCATATATCAATATTCTTTATGCCCCCTACCTGGAGGATATGGAATTTCCGCAAATAAAACAGATTGCTCAGGAATTAATCTTCAATGGTGCACAGAATGCCTTTTCCCGGGGCGGGCAAACCCTATTCCTTGATTTCAATATTCATACTGGTGTTCCAGGATATATGAAAGATGTACCGGCTATTGGCCCACGCGGTAAATATATGATCCTCGTAGATGAAGAAAAACTTCCTCTTGAAGAGGTTCTGCGAAAAGAGCTGGATCATGCTGGTAACAAGCTTATGGATCTTTTCTATACCGATGCAGAAGGAAACAGACACCTGGTCTTGAGTGAACTTGCAGATGCTGACAAAGGCCTTATCTATGATAAAACAGTCGAGGCTGTGGTTAAAGAGAACAACTGGAAAATAGTTACCTATGGAGATTATACAAAAGAGGCCAGAGATTTTGCCGGTGCACTGCTTACCGTCTGGGGTGAGGGTGATAAGAATGGTCGAATTTTTGAGTTTCCAAAATGCGATTTCCATGTAAGTGATGAAACATTCAATGATCCTGCACAATACGCAATATATATGAAGGCATGTGAATTGGCAAGCAGAAACGGTTCAACCTATTTCATCTTTGATCGCGATGAAGTAACCTTATCCGCCTGCTGTCGGCTCAGGACTACCATCCAGGATAACCGTATGCTCAAGCATCCTGAATCCATGCGTTTCTGCGGGTTTCAAAATGTAACAGTGAACATTCCCCAGGCGGCCTACCGTGCAGCCAGGAAAGGGCAAAAGAGTCTGGATGGCCTGTTTAGCGAACTTGATGCCACCATGAATCTGGCTGTTGAGGCACATCTTCAGAAAAAAGCCAGAATTCAGGTGATGATGAGTGAACCGGGAAGACCCCTCTACCAACTAGGAAAAGAGGCCTGCGACGGACGCCCCTATGTCGAACTGGAAAAAGCAACGTATATTCTTGGTTTGATTGGTGTTAACGATGCGGTTAATTATCTCTTTGGAATGGAACTGCATGAGAATGATGAAGCCATGAATATTGGTCTCAAGATTGTTGCCCATATGTTTCTCAAAGCTAAGAAACTGGCAGCAAAACACAATCTGAAATTCAGCCTTGAAGAATCTCCTGCAGAGAGTGCCTCAAGAAGATTGGCTAAAACCGACCTTATCTATTACGGAAATGAGGCTGGTTCTATAGTAAAGGGTGAAGATGAGGATTCAGTCTATTATACCAATTCTATCCATATGACTGCAGATGCTCCAATTTCACTGGTTGAACGTATCCGTCTACAGAGTAAGTTTCACAGCATGATAGAATCCGGAGCAATCACCCATGCTTTTGTGGGAGAAGAACAGCCGTCAGCTGAATCAATTGCCGAATTAATGAAAGAGATATTGTTTCGGACTCAAAGTGCTCAGGTGACCATTTCCCCGGAATTTACTTTCTGTATGGATTGTAATCACAATTTCCGTGGATTGGTAGAAACCTGTGAACGGTGTGGATCAACAAATGTATTTGGAGAGACACGCGTAGTAGGTTATTTCAGCCGCATCCAGAACTGGAATAAGTCTAAACGATATGGAGAGCTGGTAGCCCGACAACGCGGCAACTATGCTGTTGAAACAGCTGAACAGAGTGAAGAGATTATCCAATTTGCATAATTTATCACAGGAAGGAGCATTAGCTTTGGATTTAAGACCTTATCAAATTGTCATTTTCGGTAAAGCAGGCTGCGAAAAATGCAAAATGCTTAATAAGCGAGTCGATAAGATTCTCGAAAATTCTGAATGGCAGGATTTTAAAAAAGTATATCTTGATATCATGACAGAGGATGGGTTGATTGAGTTTTGCAATGCTGAGTGTATCAATCCACAGAGGATTCCGGCCTTCACTGTCAAGAAATTTGACCCCGAACGGGAAAGATATGAGTTTATTATGAATAAAAACCCTGGTTCGCATGATGTGGTATACGGTAGTACAAAACTATACACCTATCTTGGCATACAGACTGACTATAGTTCGACAGGGACAATTACCCCAAAGATGATTCAGCACATTCTGCTGGAGGCAAAAAAAAAGACTGATACCTGATATGAACCAATCCATTTTTCAGCAGATCCCGGAACAGACGCCGCTCTTCGGCTTTCTGCAAAAACCCTCTCTGGTCGATTTTCCCGGCAAGATCTCTGCAGTATTCTTTACATCCGGCTGCAATTTCACCTGTGGGTATTGCCACAATGCGCCGCTGCTTGGCATAAAAAAACAGGGACTTAAAAAGGACGATTTTGTAAAAGCCGTGCGAAAATTCCGGGAAACCGATTGGATCTCCGGAGTTACCATCACCGGTGGCGAACCAACCCTCTGTCCTGATATTCCAATTATCATCTCCTGGCTGAAATCTCTGGGGCTTGCCGTTAAACTCGATACAAATGGATCCAATCCTGCGATGCTTAAGGAATTACTTCCTTTGGTAGATTATATTGCCATGGACATAAAATGCTCACTGCCTGCCTACCCGAATTTTGTTAGATACAATAAAATTAATAATATATCCACCTCTATTGAACTAATAAAGTCGCATGCATTAGATTATGAGTTTCGTACCACCATTATTGAGACTATTCACACTAATGAAGAGATGCATAAAATAGGAGCATTGATTAATGGAGCCAACCGTTACACACTTCAGCCGTTCCTCCCCCGGGAAGATCTGCCAGGTAAAGAGTATCGAACAATGAAACGCACCTCCCCCGATTTGCTGGCAAGATATCGTTATTTGATGGCTCCGTATGCACGAAAAGTTGTTTGGAAAGGAAATTTGTAATGGAGAAACTTATCTCTGAAACAAAAATAGAATTTATCCAACCGCCCTATAAAACTCCATCGAAGGAATACACGCAATTGCAACAGATTCTGGCTATCAGAAAAGAGGTTTTTGTCTTTGGACAGAATGTAGATCCAGCAATAGATCAGGATGGGAAGGATAGTGGTCTGGAGCACTTTCTTATTGTACGCGGAGACGAACCAGCCGGATGCCTCAGATTCCGGCCTCTTGACAATACCACTGTCAAGCTGGAACGAATCGCCATTGTATCAAAATTCAGGGGGTTGGGTCTGGGCAAAAGACTCGTTCAGGCGGCTGTTAAAGAAGCGGGTAAACGAAACTACCAAAAGCTTGTCATGTATGCCCAATTCTATCTTCTTGATTATTATGAGGATCTTGGATTTATTGCTGTCGGAGAACCATTTTATGAGGCAAATATCAAACATATCAAAATGATTCATTGCAGAAATTAAAGGTTTATCCGTCCAGATTCATTTTTATCAGGTTCATTCGGCGCATATAAAAGCCCATTGATATCATCATTATACCGTTGTTATACTCGCCCTGCCCCATTGAAGCCAACACTTCTTTCACAGGAACCGGAACAACATCTATAAGCTCATTTTTATCAAGTTCCTGCTCCCGGATCAGTTCCAGCCCATCAGCGAAAAAAGTTGATACGGTATTATTCATAAAAGCAGGATTAGGTGAAACTTCTCCAATCAATTCAAGGGAACCTGCTCTATATCCAGTCTCTTCAAGGAGCTCTCTCCCAGCACAATATTCAGCAGCCTCCCCCTTCTCTACCATACCTGCAGGAAACTCGAGGGTTATCTCATTACTTCCGTGCCGGTACTGACGAACCATAAGAAAACAGGATCCCAGTTTTTTATCAGTAATATGGGGGATGATTGTAACCCAGTCTGGTGCATCCACTTCATAAAAGGTTCCAGAGAGTCCGTTTACCGTCTCCCGTTGAACCTGATATATATTGAAAATCCGAAAATCATTCAGCCATTTTCTACTGATAGTTTTCCAGACCAAATGGTCATCATTTTTTTTCATCCAGTGCTCCTCGCACCGCTTCCAGCACCTTATCAGTAATATTCATTATTGCCCGGGCGCTTTCACTATCCGGAAACTCTTTCATAAAAAGTCTTCCGGCATCTTCAGCCTGCATGAGTTCTTTCTCCAGAGGTATACTGCCTAAAAAGGGAACCTGCATCTCTTTAGCGGCTTTCTCTCCGCCGCCTTTACCAAAGATATCAATAGAATCACCGCAATGAGGACATTTAAAGCCGCTCATATTTTCAACAACTCCTAACACATGAGCATCTGTTTTTTTGGCAAAATTAATACTCTTTCTTGAATCCAGAATAGCCACTTCCTGTGGAGTAGTAACTATTACACAACCCGCAAGATCTGGTACAGACTGTACAACAGTAAGTGGTTCATCTCCTGTGCCCGGTGGGGAATCAATGATCAGAAAATCGAGATTACCCCAGTTTACATCTGCCAGAAACTGTTTTATTACAGTAATTTTTATTGGTCCGCGCCAAATAACCGGTTCATCATCATCGTTGCCGGAGAGCGCCAGACTTACAGCTTTTATAGGAGCTCCTCCTTCTAAGGGAGAGCCAACTTCAAATGGTTCAATGGTATTTTCAGCACTGGAAAAGAGTCTTTCACCCTGAACTCCAAGCATTTTCGCAATATTGGGTCCATGAAGATCGGTATCTACAACCCCAACACTATAGCCTTTCATGGCAATAGCCAAAGCCAGATTTATTGCAACTGTTGTCTTCCCAACTCCCCCTTTCCCGCTCATGACTAGTATTTTATGAGTGATAGCACCCATTCTCTCCTGTAAACGTTTATCTTGCGCTTCACGTGCTACTTTCTGTGCTTCCTGTGGTCCCTGCATACTGTTACTCCTTATCTATAAGAACTTTTTATTAACATAAGTTCAAAACTCACTGGCAACAACATAACAGAATAGGAGATTTTCAGCAATAATGTTAACTTGATTCTCATTACCAATCATAATTTAATGAGGCATATAAAAATTCTACCGGGTTATAATCGGATTCCCACCTGAAACCCAAGCTTTTCGGGTAAAATAATGGGATTCAATGAAATTTTATAATCTTTTTCTACTATTTCGGGTTCCATATTTCTTGTAAGCCAAATCGCCGCTGCCTGACCGGCAATTGTTGTACCTAAAACAATACTTGCCTGCGTTCTGGGGTCTACTGATGTTATATCATCCAGGATCATAGTAGTAAAAAAGCCAATTAAACCGCCTCCAAGCCCGCCTACCGTTACCAATCCCGTACGTAAAGGACTCCACTTAAGATCTTCCCATAGTTTCAAGCTCCCATATACTGCCAGATCGGTAGTTATCAAACCCCCAATACTTGTTGCCCTGGTATCATCAAACTCAAGAACTGCCTGCGTAAACAGCAGGTAGTAGTAATTTGCCCAAAAATAGCTGTGCAGCATAAAACTTCCCTGCCCTTCCGGAGGGGCACCATCCTTAAACAGAGCATATGCTGCGGCACGGGAACCAACCAGAGTCAGAAGTTGTCCGCCAAGCTCAATTTTTCTACTAAGTGGAAAAGTCCAAATACTGGAAGGATCCACTATTCCTGTGAGGTAGAGATAATTTCCCAGAGATATAAGCTGGGTACTTTCAATCCACCAATCCTGACCACTGCTAATGGAATGATCCTTTGACATAAGCCAGGCACTGCTCAACCCGAGTCCAACACCTGCCAATCCTGTTACTCCGGCCATTACATCATCAAATTCATATCCGAAAAGAGATGGCAGCATCATAGATGTATATGTTGCTGTTGCAAGGTTCCCAAGATAGAATGTGACAATCCCGGAGTTATCCTGGACATCCCGTAAATCCTGAATACGTTTTAGCGCAGATTCCGCGTACGGTGATTCGGGGAATTTATCAAGCAAAGCGAAAAATGAATCTTGTGCCCTGCCGGTATTATTATCGAGCAGCAGCTCAAGACCATCAATATAGAGTGAAGTATCAGTAGTTTCCAGGGCTGATAATGATAAAGTCGGGATAATCATTAAGCTAATTGCCAGAATGAAAATTGCTTTTTTATTCATAGTATCCCCTTGAAGTTCCAAATGATAACAAAAAGTATACAGTAAGGCTCACTAATAGATCAAGACGGACGCTTCTATGATTGCTATTGAAATACAGGCAGAGAACATTGACTGCTGTCCGGGATGGGGATATACTTTCTTTACAACCGTGGTAATACCACCAGCCATATACATTTTTAGCTTTTTGATTCAGGTTTTTCTGAATGGCCAAATCATGGAGGTTTAATATTGAGATTTAAACTGAATCCTGTTACTGTCCCAACTCCTAAAAATATATTCGTAAAACAAATTGAAGAACTTATTCTCTCGGGAGAAGTAGACCCTGGAGAAAAAATACCGTCGGAACGTATCCTTGCAGGTAAAATGGGAATATCCAGACCGGTTGTACACGAAGGATTGATCGAGCTTGCCAGCAAAGGGCTGGTTACCATGAAACCACGACACGGCTGCTATATAAATGATTATAGGAAATCCGGCTCTTTTGAGTTGCTAAACGCTCTCTATCACTACAATTCCGGCGAATTGACAGAAGAAATCCGGGATGGATTGGAAGAACTCAGGACTCTCATTGGTATTGATGCAATCCGGAAAATTACCCAAAAGCCGGAAATAAATAAAATTGCGGATGAACTTACGTCCATTATGAAAGAGGGAGAAATTCTGAAACCCGGTCAGCCTGCTGCGAAAGCAGAAAATGACTATCGGTTTCATTATACAGTCCTGTATCATAGCGGAAATATGATTTATCCCCTGATACTCAACTCAGCCAGAGGAGTTTATCTGAACCTTCTTGAGCATTTTTTCCGTACTCCGGATATTGATATATCGGTAAATAAAATCAAGAAACAATTAATAGATTCCATGACTGCGGGAAATACTGATACTACTAGTGGGCTAATGAAAAAACTCACATCATATAGAACCTATTTTCAGGAATCATATAATGCATCCACGTAAACCAGCCGTAAAAACACTTCACAACATATCAAGAAAACTCAAAAAAAAAAGGTTATCCAGGGTAAAAATCGAAACCTGTTATGATGGTAAATCTATCAGGCTTTCCGGGAAAGTCCAAACCTGGCAACAAAAAGTTGAGGCAGGAAATGTAGCTGCCTCTCTTTCCCGAAAATGTAAGGGAATCGTAAATGACATCATCGCTGAATCAGTGCATGAGCCCCGGTTAAAAACACCCGGATCCGGCGATTTTGATAAAACCCTGGATGGTCTGTCGTATGATGCGGTAATAATCGGAGCCGGAGTAATCGGCTGTTTCATTGCGAGAGAACTTGCACGCTATGAATTATCTGTCGCAGTCCTGGAAAAAGAGACAGATGTAGCAATGCATGCTTCCGGAAGAAACGATGGAATGATTCATCCCGGATTTGCACCCAAACCGGGAACCTTGAAGGCAATGTACAACAGCAAGGGCAACAGCATGTACCCGGCAATAGCTAAAGAACTTGATATTGAGTATCGGCAATGTGGATCTATCCTCTTGTTTTCATCATCCTGGATGCGTCTGCTTGTACCGTTTATAAAATACCGATGCAGGAGAAACGGGGTTTCCGGAAACTACCGGTATATTACATGTATGCAAGTCCGGAACCTGGAACCTCATGTAACGCATAAACAGAAAGGCGGTTTTTATTTCCCCACTGCCGGGATTGTATCGCCTTTTCAGATAACTATCGCTTGTGCGGAACATGCAGCACAGAATGGTGCTGTTTTCCATAGAAATACCTTTGTAACCGGGTTTAAAAACCTGAACAGAAAAAACAAAAGGAAAATTACAGGAATTATTACCAACCATGGGATTATCAGGGCCAATGTTATTATCAACGCGGCAGGGATATGGGCAGATTACATTGCAGGTATGGCTGATGATCAATTCTTTTCCCTTCATGGAAGAAAAGGAACCGATGCAATACTCGATAAAAAAACCGGCAGATACCAAAAGCATATAATGGCAATGCCGTCTTTATTGAAAACGTCGGGTAACCACACCCACTCAAAAGGTGGGGGGATAGTCGTTTGCATTGAGGGGAATACCCTGTTGGGACCTACAGTAGAGGAAATCCCGGATAGGGAAGATTATTCCACGCATAAAAATGAATTTATAAAACTGGAAAAGCATTTGTCCCTCAATACCCGGCTGAAAAAGAGTGATATAATTAACTACTACTCAGGTGTGCGTGCGGCAACATGGAAAGAAGATTTTATCGTGGAAAAATCTGAGCGGATACCAAACCTGGTTCATGCCGCCGGCATACAATCACCCGGCCTTGCAAGTGCTCCTGCTATAGCTGTTGATATCCGCAAAATGGTCCTGGATATCCTTTCCACAGAAAGGGTCGAAAAAGTTGGAAAAACTGATCCAATTCCACTGAAACAAAACTATATTCCCAGCCGTCAACATCTGCCTGTTCTTAAACTCCTTTCAGACGATGAGAAAAAAGCGTTAATCAGGAAAGACCCGCTTTACGGCAATATTATCTGCAGATGTGAGGAGATTTCTGAGGGGGAAGTCCGGGACGCACTCCATTCATCACTACCGGCTGTTACCATTGACGGAATAAAACGGCGTACCCGGGCTGGAACAGGGAGGTGTCACGGAGGATTTTGCCTATCAAATGTCCTGGAGATAATCAGCATTGAAACAGGAATCCCCCAGTCACAGATCACCAGAAAGGGTGGAGATTCAAGAATAATCATCCGGGACATTGGGGGAAAAGAGGGCAGATATGGGGACTGAGATTACAGGTCGACAACCTGAAAAGCAGTATGACATTCTCATAATCGGGGGAGGGCCGGCTGGTATGGCTGCTGCTGCTGCCGGGGCGGAACATGGTGCATCTGTTTGCCTTATTGAACGAAACAACAAATTAGGCGGAATCCTGAAGCAGTGTATTCATGATGGATTTGGGATTATTAAGTTTAGTGAGCGTTTAACGGGGCCGGAATACGCTTACCGATATAGAAACCTGGTGAAATCATACGGCAGCAAGGTAACAGTACTAACCTCCGCGTATGCCTCAGAAATCTCATACCATCCTGGGAAATCAGCCGTTTACCCGTTTACCACAGAGATAATAACAGCTCAAAATGGAGCTCTTTGCTTTACATCATCAAACTTGATACTGGCAATGGGATGCCGGGAAAAAAGTGACAGACAGGTTTTTATCCATGGTGACAGACCGGCCGGAATTCTCACCGCCGGACAGGCGCAATATTTTATTAATATTCAGGGACTTATGCCCTGCAAACGCTGCATAATCCTGGGAAGCGGTGATATCGGTCTGATTATGGCAAGAAGGCTTGTTCTTGAGGGAGCTGAGGTAGAAGGAGTATACGAAATCCAGAACGAACCCTCAGGACTAAAGCGTAATATTGTACAATGCCTGGATGATTTCTCGATTCCGCTTCATCTCCAAACAACCGTAACTGAAGTGCATGGAAGAGAACGGGTGGAATCAATAACCGTATGCAAGGTAGATGATAATCAAAAAGAAATACTGGGGACTGAAAAAACTATTAATTGTGATTCTCTTATCGTCAGTGTCGGGTTAATCCCCGAAAATGATATTCTCAATTTCCCTCAGGTTTTACTTGACCCCCATACCGGCGGTCCGGAAGTAGACCAAAATATGCAGACAAGAATTCCCGGGTTGTTTTCCTGTGGTAATGCCTTACATGTTTGTGACCTTGTTGATTATGTATCTGAGAGCGGAGAGACCGCAGGGACTTATGCAGCAAAAGTTTCACAAAATTCGGGGATTCCCAACAGAACTGTGGAAATACAATCCTCCGGAAACCTGACCTACCAGATTCCACACTTTATTTCTCTCCCCGACAGCATGAAGGAATCAGCACCCGCACAAAGCATACCGGTCTATTTCAGGGTCGCAAAAAGCACAGAAAAGGCTGAACTTGTTATCAGAAGCGGTAAATCTGTACTAGTACGGAAACGATACACTAATCTTTCACCTCCGGAAATGAAGCGGGTCGAACTTCCCCTGGCTGCTGTTGCCAAAGCCGCTCTCTCATCATCGCTGATTGAGTGCATCATGACAGATTTGGGAGAAATTGATGGATAGCAAAGAAAAAGAAATTTTTTGTATACGGTGCCCGAAAGGATGCCTTATGCATGTAATTATGCGAAAATCGGGTATAGAAGTAACAGGGGCTGAATGCAGAAATGGTATAACTTATGCGGAGTCGGAAATCATTTGCCCTGTGAGGCTGCTTACCACAACCGTAAAAACTGCTTTTCCCAGACAACCAAGACTGCCGGTTAAAACTTCAGGGGAAATCCCTCTTAGTAAGTTTCCTGAAGTTCTTAGGAAGGCTGGTGAAATACTTGTGATAACCGCTCTCCAGCCCGGGGATATAGCAGTAAAAGATATCACTGAGAATGGTATTCATCTTATTTGCACAGGAGGCATCGATAATGACTGATATACTGCTCGTAATTGATTGCGGAACGCAAAGTTTACGGACAGTCCTGTTTAATTCTAAAGGAAAAATAATTGAGAAAGTGAAAATTGAGTATGCTCCTTATACTTCCCCCAAACCTGGCTGGGCAGAACAGGATCCGGAAATTTTTTGGCAGTCCCTGGTTAAGGGCTGCCGCATCCTGAAAAGTAACCAACCGGAAATGTTTGCATCAATTAGCGGGGTCGGAGTCACAACCCTCCGTGACACCATGATTAATCTATCTGAGGATGGGACAGCCCTTCGACATGCAACAACCTGGCTGGATACCAGAAAAGCTTCTCCTGTATATAAACCCGGTTTTATCATGCAGTCCGCATATTCCCTTGTCGGGATGCTGGGAACCATCCGTCAGATTATGGCCGAAGGGAAATTAAACTGGATCAGACAATACCAGCCTGAACTTTGGGAAAAAACATGGAAATTTGTCCAGGTCTCCGGATTCCTGAATTTCCGGTTAACCGGCCAGGCAGCTGACTCAATAGCTTCGATGGTTGGTCATATCCCGGTTAACCATAAAAAAAGAACCTGGGCAAGAAGGGGTTCGTTACTGGATCATATTTTTCCACTTGAGACTGAAAAGCGTCCGCAAATTGTTGAACCTGGAAAGGAAATTGGCACTATAACCAAAAAAGCTGCACTGGAAACAGGCATAGCTGCAGGTACTCCCGTTATCGCATGCGGCGCTGATAAAAGCTGCGAAATAGTAGGAATGGGTGTTCTGGAACCCGACATCGGATCCATCAGTTTTGGGACAACCGCAACTATTTCATTCTCAACAAAACGATACTTCTCACCAATACGGTTTATGCCTGCTTATACCGCAGCTGTTCCCGGCTACTGGGTCCCTGAAATTGAGATATTCCGCGGGTACTGGATGCTTCGCTGGTTCCGCGATGAGCTGGGATACGAGGAAGAGGAAGAGGCAAAAAGAGTCGGAATACTCCCGGAAGAACTTCTTAATACCCTTCTTGACGCAGACCCGCCGGGTAATAACGGTTTGATCCTACATCCTTACTGGAGCCCCGGTCTAAACGTACCCGGTGCTAAAGGCGCAATTATCGGATTTGGCGGGATACATAAAAAAAGCTCAATCTACAGAGGTATCATTGAGGGCCTTGGATATGCTCTGCGTGATGGTATGGAAACGTTAGAGCGGCGGGGAAGAATTTCCTGCAGCTCAGCAGTGGTTTCCGGCGGGGCAAGTCAGAGTGACAGAATTTGCCAGATAACTGCGGATATTCTTGGAAAAAACCTTATCCGTGGGGAAACATATGAAACATCCGCCCTTGGAGCAGCGATTATAACCTCAACAGGAGTCGGAATTCATGAATCCATTCCAGCAGCAACCCGGGTTATGGTCCGCTATACCAGGAAATTCATTCCCGATAAAAAGAACAGTCAACTCTATGATCGTCTGTATAACGAAGTGTACCTGCAAATTTACAAAAAATTACGAAATCTGCATGAGACAATTCGGGATATAACAGGCTACCCGGAAAATAATCCGGATTAATAACAGGAGTAGAACATGGGAACCGGCACAGGCGAAAGAAAGCGATACAAAGGATTCAAACCTGAGTGGGAACAAGTACCTCCTCCGGAAAAATCATTCAGGTCAATTCTCAAATGGGGAAACCCTTTAGTCTTCAAGGAACCGAACGAGCGGCTTTACTCACTTTTAAAGCAGGTCTTAAATCTTTCTGACAAAGATTTTTCCGGAAAAATGAAAGAAGGTCATGAGCAAATAGTAGATTCTGTCCCCTGCTTATTACATCAGCATATTATTGACAAACTGACTGCTATTGTGGGTGTGGGGGAAAAAGGTTTTTCAACACATACTTACGACCGGCTCTCAGCTTCATATGGAAAAACAATGTTTGATCTCTTCCGACTCAGGGAAAAAATTATTGAGAACATTCCCGACATTGTATTATTCCCGGGATCAAAAAAGGAAATTGAGGATATTACCGCTGTTTGTGCTGAATATAGTGTACCACTCTATGTGTATGGAGGCGGTTCATCAGTAACACGCGGAACTGAAGCAGTAAAGGGAGGGGTAACCCTTGACTTGAGAAAAAACTTTAACAAAGTCGTGGAATTTAATGAAACAAACCAGACAATTACCGTTGAAGCCGGAATATCTGGACCAAAGCTGGAGGAAGTCCTGAACAATGCGGAAAAGTTATTTAACGCAAAACGGTCGTATACATGCGGTCACTTTCCTCAGTCATTTGAGTACTCAAGCGTAGGCGGGTGGGTGGTTACCCGTGGAGCCGGCCAGAATTCCACCTATTACGGAAATATTAAGGATATAGTCTTCAGACAGTGGTATTCTACTCCTGTCGGCCCAATAAGCACCTACGGGCTTCCCGCTCATGCAGTCGGTCCTGACCTGGATGAAATAATGATGGGAAGTGAGGGAGCTTACGGGGTTTTAACCCATGTTACATTACGATTTTTCCGGTATCAGCCGGAGAATCGAAAACGATTCAGTTATATTTTTCGAACCTGGGAGGATACTATAGGGGCTGCGCGGGAAATTGTGCAACATGAAGCTGGTTTCCCATCAGTTTTTCGCCTTTCGGATCCGGAAGAGACTGATGTTATGCTTAAGATGTATAAAGTTGAGGGGACAATCATTGAAAGCGCCATGAATCTTTTCGGGTACAAACCTATGGAGCGCTGCCTTTTTCTAGGGTGGACAGAGGGAGAAAAGGGGTTCTCAAAAAACCTGAATCAAACCATTGGAAAAATCTGCAGAAAATTCGGCGGTTTTTATCTTACCGGCTACCCCGTTTCCAGCTGGGAACATGGGCGGTTTACCGATCCCTATCTCCGCGAATCCCTGCAGGATTACGGAATTATTATTGATACTATGGAGTGCGGAGTAACTTGGGATAGCATGAAGGATGTTCACGCCTATGTACGGGCATTTGCAAAATCCCGCCCGGACACTGTGTGCATGACACATATTTCACATGCCTATCCACAGGGAGCTAATCTTTACTTCATCTTTATCGGGAAATTTAATGATAAGGAAGAATACCTCGAATACCAGTCTGGAATTTTTGATAATATCCTTTCCAGCGGTGCTTCCATGAGTCATCATCATGGTGTCGGGAAAATGACAGCACAATGGGTTGAGCAGTCTGTTGGTAGTGAGCGAATGAATGTTTTCCGTGCCCTGAAAAATCATTTTGACCCGGATAATATTATGAACCCGGGAGGAACCCTTGGTCTGGATATGACAGAAAAGGAGAGACGCAAACCTCGCTTTTCTGGAAAAAAGTGGGGATAATCTTACGTAAAAAAAATTTGCTTCCATTAGCCTTCCATTACCCTTGTACTGTCTTAAGATATTAAGTATTATCTTGGTTTATAACTTACGTTATATTGAATGCAGAATTATTGCGTTTTTGCCTTACTGATGGGGGGACTTATAGCAGTGAGCGGGCTATCTTTCAGGCGTGCTGTGATAACGGGCGGTTCAAGTGGTATAGGGTTCTCAATAGCAGCCTGGCTTATTCAGCAGAATACAGAAGTTCTGCTGGTAGCCAGGGATCCGAAAAAACTTAAACAGGCAGCAACACACCTCACATCGACTTACGGTACAACTACCGGGGTCAAGACTCTTTCTCTTGATATTGCTGATCGTGCATTAGTTACAGAAAAACTGGGAAAAGCCTGCAGTGATGAGTTGGCTCCGGATTTACTGGTTAACTGCGCGGGTTTGTCACATCCAGACTATTTTCAGGAACTAGACTCGGATATTTTCGATGCAACTGTCAGGACAAACCTTACCGGAACCTGGAATGTCCTGAAAACCGTTGTACCGTATATGAAACAGGGAAGCAGAGTGGTGAATGTCTCATCTGTTGCCGGTCTTATCGGTACGTTTGGCTATACTGCTTATGCTGCCACGAAATTCGGTATAGTAGGTTTGAGTGAGGCTTTGAGAAACGAACTCTCCCTTAAGGGAATCCGTGTTTCTGTATTATGCCCTCCTGATACCCATACCCCCCAGCTTGAAAGAGAAAACCTGACAAAACCCCCGGAAACAAAAGCTATATCCGGAAACGCCGGTATTCTGAAACCTGAACAAGTTGCACGGGCACTTTTCAAGGGACTTCGCAAAAATAGATTTATCATAATACCCGGTTTTCAGAGTAAAATGATATATTTGCTGAAGCGTCTTTTCCCCGGAATTATTTATGCAATGATTGATATGTACGCAAAAAAACCCATAGGAAGTGATGATGAGTAATAAAGAAGAGAATCAAAAAATATCTCCTGTTTTCAAAAAATGCTATGCTTTTGAGGATGCAAATGAGGCCCGGCAGGCCGGACTCTACCCATTTTTTAAGCCAATCCAGCGGAACAGCGGGACTAAAGTGTATATTGACGATCGTGAATTACTGATGGCCGGCTCTAACAACTACCTGGGACTTGCAAATGACCCGCGGTTAAAAGAGGCTGCCGAGAGTGTTGTTGAACAATATGGAACAAGCTGTTCCGGATCACGTTTTATGAATGGAACACTTGATCTTCATGAACAGTTGGAGGTAGAGCTTGCAGATTTTGTCAAAAAAGATGCTGCTTTGTGCTTTACAACCGGGTACCAGACCAATCTCGGAGCCATATCAGCAGTGCTGGGAAAAGGGGATCACATAATAAGTGATAAATATAATCATGCCTCTATTATGGACGCAGTGTTCCTTACTACCGGGATGAAGCGAAATATCAACCTGCACAGATACAAACATAACAACATGGAAGAACTGGAAAGAATCCTGAAACGCATACCCAGGAACGCGGGAAAATTAATTGTAACCGATGGGGTCTTTTCCATGGAAGGGGATATTACTGAACTGGTGAAAATACGGGAACTGGCAGATGCCTATAAAGCCGGCATCTATCTTGATGAAGCTCACGCAATTGGGGTAATTGGAAAAACCGGGAGGGGAACCTGTGAGCATTACGAAAACGACTCCCTTGCTGATATCATAATGTGTACCTTCTCAAAATCTTTCGGTTCAATCGGGGGTTTTGTTGCAGGAAGTGCTGAAGTGATAGATTATATTAAACACATGTCAAGGCCTCTTATTTTCAGTGCATCTATGCCGCCGGCTAATATTGCCGCTGCCCGGAAAGCACTTGAAATCATCAAGACAGAACCGGAAAGAGTTCACCGGCTCCAGGCAATTGCTAAAAAAATGATATCCGGCTTCAAGTCTATTGGTTTCAATGTAGGGACTGCTGTAACTCCGGTTGTTCCGCTTATTATTGGGAATAATGAAAAAACTTTTATGTTCTGGAAAAATCTGTATGAACGCGGGATCTATGTAAACCCGGTTATCTCACCTGCGGTCCCGCCAAAAAGATCACTTATCAGGACTTCTTATATGTCCATTCACAAGGACGATGAGCTTGACTGGCTGCTGGAAGTTGCAGAGGAAGAAGGAAAGAAACTGGGAATTATCTGAGGAATCCTTTTTAGAGATTTAAAGGTTGAATTTGTTTTCTTTGTTGGCTAATGAAGATAAACACAAATATATTTTGCAAAATCCCGGCTCAAGCTGTTTAATTCTCCGGTTTTTTTGGAAATAAGAGTAATAGTATCATCCAGTACTTCAGAAATCTCATATATCATTCCCGGCATAACACCAATCTCAAAGCAAGTGTGAAGAAGCCCCGGAATCCGTTCTCCTTCCTCAGTAATTCGAACAATCTTCACTATTTCTCCCGGTTTCGCCTTTGTAAGTCGGGGAGCGTTGAGAATCACTGCTGCATCAGGATTATCCGGAAACGGGTTGCCGTGGGGACATGTCTTGGGAAAATCCAGATATTTATCCAAATGATTAATAAAATCCGGGGAAACCTTATCCTGCAAATGCTCTGCTTCGTTATCTGAAAGCTCCCAGGGGAACTGAAGTTTCTTAACCATGAGGTATTCCAGCAAATAGTGTCTTTTAAGAAGTTCTTCTGCCAGTAATTTTCCGTCAACACACAGGTTTATCATCCCATATTTGTCCTGTTCGACAAAATTGAGTTTTTTCAGGCGCAAAATTGCTTGGGATACAGCCGAAGCCGAAACTCCAATATGCTCGGCAAGCCTTTTATTATTACAATAGAAATAATCCCGTAAAATCAGGTAGATTTGAGTAATATACTCTGATGCAGCGGGATACTTTTTCGTTAGCTCGTTTATTGTTAAGCTCATTCTGTACTTTATCATACTCCTTCTGTTATTTCGAGTATAATTACCTGTTTTCTTATCGGAGCGTCAAGTGAAGGTTGACTCAGCACTAGTACTCCGACAGACTTCTAAAAGAATACTGCCGCATTTAACTTCTTGTGATCCTTTCTCCGCCCCAGAGCTGCCAGGCTCAGGTATATCAATATAAACCCTAATCCTGCCGCGGCAATCCAGCCAAGGGAATGACCTTCAGCAATCTGATAAAACAGAACCGAAACAATCCACGCCAGAAGTGTCAGGTACCCGACAAGCAGTGTCCCATATAGTTTCCCGATTTCCCGTAAAGTTACTCCCAACACTGCCACACAAGGAAAATAGATAAGAACAAACAACATATACGCGTATGCTGCGGCTGGTGTAAACCGGGAGCGAAGAGCCGTAAACATATTCTTTTCTGCATCAATTTCATCTGATACTGAGGTCTCACTTCCAGAGACAATCCCTTTAACCAAACCGAGAAGATTCTGTCCCAATACCTGAAAAGCCCTTCCTGCTTCTAGTAAAATAACGTGAATATTCTTCTGGCCATACTCAGACTCCTCCTGACTGGCATTATCAGATTCGATATAAAGGCTATTCAAAGAACCGATAATAGCTTCTTTCGCAAAAATACCTGTAAAAAGCCCCACGGTTGCCGGCCAGTTTTTTTCAGTAATTCCTATTGGCTTAAAAATGGGGGTAATTGTTTTTCCTATTATGGAAAGAACAGATTTTTCTGAATCATCGTTACCGAAAGTCCCATCGGTTCCCCAGCTGTTTAGGACTGATAGCACAACTACCACTATCAAGATCACTTTACCAGCCCGGAAAACAAACAACTTTAATCTTCCAAACGCATTTTTCAGTACTTTCTGTATTACGGGTACATTATATTCCGGCAGCTCCATGATAAACGGCGAAAAGGATCCTTTGAAAAGCGTACTTTTCATGATCAACCCGGTAAGCATAGCAAGCAGTATTCCTGCAATGTATACCGAAAACACTATCAATCCCGCATATTTGCTGAAAAAAGCAGCCGCAAACAAGGCGTATACCGGAAGTCTTGCACCGCAGGACATAAACGGTACCATAAAAATAGTCAAAAATCTGTCGCGCTTATTTTCCAGTGTCCGGGTGGCCATTATAGCCGGAACCGTGCAGCCAAACCCCACAAGCATTGGTACAAATGCCTTTCCCGGCAGACCGACTAACCGCATAAATCTATCCATCACAAAGGCTGCTCTGGCCATATACCCTGAATCTTCCAGTATTCCCAGCATCAGGAACATAAAGAAAATTATCGGTATGAATGTTGAGATTGTCTGAATTCCTCCGCCCAGTCCACCGGCTAAGAATGCTATAATCCAATCTGGAGCACTAATTGCCTGCAAAAGCAATTCCGGCCCCTGTACAAAAACAGCTCCAAACAAAATATCAAAGAAATCTATAAATGCACCACCAATAGACATGGTTACCAGAAAAACCAGGTACATCACTCCAAAGAAAATGGGTATACCCCAGAATTTATGAAGAACAATATCGTCAAGATTAATCTTTTTTTTCCTGACTTTCCTATGAGTAATATATTCCTGCAGCTTCTGAATACCCTCATACCGGGCTTCGGCAAGCACAATGTCAGGATCATCCGTAAGCTGGGTTTTAACTCCATTCGCTGCAGCGATGAGTTCTTCTGAGATCTCAGGATACTGAACCTGAATTTCTTTTATGATTACCGGGTCACTCTCAAGAAAGCCTAACAGTACACTTCTTCTCCCGATTCGCGCATTTTGGAGAAGAACGTGCTCCGGAAGTTGTGATGCAGCCAAATAGTTTCTTATAGCTTCCGGGTACTGCACCAGCTTTCGGTTCTCTTCCAGAACTCCTTTTTCCAGTATTTCTTTCAGTATTTGAGAAAATCTCTCAATATCTTTCAAGTTGTTTGCGGACATTGCTATAACCGGAATACCAAGTTTTTTGCTTAACCCGTTAACATTTATTTCAATTCCATTTTTCCCTGCAATATCCATTTTGTTAAGAACCAGCATCATGGGGATTTCAAATTCTTTAAGCTGCATTGTAAGGTATAGATTCCTTTCCAGATTTGCCGCATCAACAATATTGATAACCAGGTTGTACTTCTCTGTAGCAAGAAAAGTCCTGGCTGCCATTTCATCCTCTGAATCGGGAATGAGTGTATAAATACCCGGAAGATCAATAACTGATCCTGTTAAAGCGCCCAGCCGCAAGCCCCCTTCTATTTTCTCAACGGTTACCCCGGGCCAGTTCCCAACCCTTTGATCACTGCCGGTTAGAGCATTAAATAAGGTTGTCTTTCCACAGTTCGGGTTCCCTGCTATAGCAACTGTTATTGCATTTTGTTGTTTACTCATCAGAATTTGTTCCTTATGCCTGTATCTATTATTCCTGCTAGTTCTGTACTTTTCTTAAAAGCAAGACTTTTGCTTCTTCTTTTCTGAGACTGAGGGAATAACCGCGCAATTTGATTTCGACCGGATCACCCAGGGGCGCTGATTTCACATACTCAATAACCACTCCGCGGGTTAACCCCATGGATAAGAGTTTTCTTCTGTATTGTCTGTCTGAATCTATAAACCCCGTTACTTTTGCCCTGTCTCCGGGCTTTAGATTAGAGAGAGTTTCTTCTGTATTCATTTCTTCCCCCATAAGTCGATTAAGCCGAGTCATTCCAAATACCTTCCTAACTTACTCTTACAACTTGAATAAAATCAGCCATGCGTGAATTAATCATAAAGGTACTGCCGCTGAGCCGAACACAGATACCGGAACCGCAACCATTCCCTCTTCTGACACACTCAACCCTGCTTCCCGGAATCATCCCAAGTGAAAGTAGTTTTTTCCGGAATCCCGACTCTTGAACTATACTCGTAACAACCGCAGTATCTCCGGGGTATAATTCTCCAAGTAAGCACTCCGCACGTGCCAATCTATTCTGTCCATTACAGGTATGAGCAGGATTTCTCCCACGACCCCGCTGAAACCGAAATCTTTTTCTTTTTCCGCCGGTTCTGCACTCTCTTTGATTGTTCATGCTGCATTCCCCTATAGGAAGTTCTTGATCCTTACGCTTTTTATCAAACAACTCGTTTACTATGTGATAATATCAATTATTTAATATAATGTCAATTACTTTTGTTTATATGTATTAACTTTTTTACAATAATATTGTAGCTGCTAAGTATGCTTGCTTAATTTCAGTTATAAAACTTGTAGTAAGATGCCCTATACGATAAAATACTTTTTATGAAAATACTATTTATTGGCGGAACGGGGAATATCAGCACTTCAGTAAGCAGCTTGGCAATAGAACTACTTAAAGGATATACATGGGATGCGATAGTAAACTGGATCGCATTTACGCCGAAAGATGTAAAGAGAGACTTCCGTCTTTTTTCAGGAAAAACACGGCAATATATTTTCATCAGCTCTGCTTCCTGCTATCAAAAACAAGCGGATACCCCATTAATAACTGAATCAACTCCTTTGCATAATCCTCTCTGGGACTACTCAATGCAGAAAATTTTTGATTATTAAAAATTCTTAACCTTTCTCTTACCCAATCTTCACCTCCTGACTTTACATTCAATATTGAAAGGGAAATACATATAAATCCCATATTAAAAAAATATTACATTGGAGAAAAAAAATGAAAAAACTAATTACCGTATTGAGTATACTAATTTTACTAATATCAGTTCCTGCATATTTGTTTGCTGAAGGAACCGTAGAGACTACACAACAAACTGAACCTGTACAGCAGGAAACAGCATCTATCGTGGTACCGACAGACCTGAGTCAGGAAGAGTACGATGGCCTGCTCCTTATGCGTGAAGAAGAAAAACTTGCCCGCGATGTATATCTGGAATTAAGTGATATCTGGGGTGTAAGGGTATTCAGTAATATTGCCGGTAGTGAACAGACTCACATGGATGCAGTTCTTACTGTCATGGAAACTTATCATATGGTTGATCCGATTCAGGATGATTCTCGAGGTATATTTACCAACCCGGAACTTGCCGATCTATATGAGCAGCTGATAGAAAAGGGATCCAATTCGCTAACCGATGCTTTCACCGTCGGAGCCATTATTGAAGATCTCGATATTAAAGACCTGCGAGTGCTGCTTTCGAAAACAGAAAATGCAGTTATAATACGGGTCTATGAAAATCTTGAGAAAGGATCAGAAAATCACATGAGAGCCTTTATCCGTCAGATTGAGAATAATCGATCCTCGTATGAAGCACAATTTATTACTGCTGAAGAACTAGCAGAAATATTGGGAAAATGATTAAAGTATGCAATGCATACTTTTTTAGAAAATCGAAAAATACCTTTTTAAAAATTCCGGTTTGCTCTATATGAAGATATGCAAATCGGGATTTTTTTTATTTTCAGATTAGTAATTCCACCACACAACACCCCGCACCACAATAAAAGTTATTCTCTCCCGGTAATTCTCTTACAGTCAATCCGTTTTGCGGCAAATACTCCTGAAAATATTATTAAAGATGAAATCACCATAACAGCCGGGAAACCAATTAATCGAATAAGCACTCCTGCAATAATCGGAAAGATCATGCTCATAATACTTCCAGCTCCAGATAAACCAGTATAAACAGTACGGTTTTCATCATTTGATATCTCGAGAAGTACTCCCGGAGCTGCAATTTGATATAAAGCAAGGCTGATTCCGCTTAACAGGAAAACAATCATATAAAGTGTTTGATTTGAAGAGAGAAGTAATGCCGCTATCGGTACCGTGGTTCCTGTCAAAATAAACATATAGAGAATCCCCTTATACCGCTGATTTTTATTCATCAAATTAAGAATAATATTAGTTGCAAGGCTCCCGCTCATTTGAACCAGCAAATAGGTACCAACCATGGTTCCGGTAAGTTCAAATTTCGTACGTCCCAAAAGTATAAAAAAGGGAATAGTAACAAGAATTATTCCTGAGGTATTAATAAGCAGTAGATACATCTGTAAATTTCTATCTTTACTAATTGCATCACGAAAAGCCCGAAACCTTTCTGCCATACTTATTTTCTTTTTTTCTACCCCGGCAGGCTCCCTTATAAGCCAGAAACCAATTGTTCCAATGAGCAGCAGCACACCTGCAGATATAAAGAGAATACTGTAGTTTACCGGGTAGGCAAAAAAGCCTAACACAAGTTTGACAAGCAGTGCAGAAATAATAACGCCAAAGCTCGAAATAAGCTGCTTCATCAGAAAAAAACGTTTTCTGCTATCCGGTTCAATCGCCCTTCCGAGAATATCCGTATAAGCAATACTTGCAAAAGAACCGCTAAAGGAGAATATGGTCATAATTCCCAATATGACAAACACCTTCCAAATTCCCTCTGATCCTGATCCATCCACCCCTAAAAGAAATACTCCCAGAAGAATAAGTGCTGCAACCCTAAGATAGATACCGATAATGAGGAAACGTTTCTTTTTGGGATACGGCATAAGAATTCCTGCAAAAAAGAGCTGCATAAAGCTTGTGCCGCCAATCATTATAGCCGACAATATACCAAGATGCACTGATGACCCACCAGCCTCGGCAATCATGTTCGGAACAACAGTATTGATATTAATGAAATTCATTGTCAATGCAAGAAACAGGGCATGGAATGTAAATGCAAAAAAATTTCGATTAGTGGTTTTTTTCATTGCGGCCTCGCTTACTTTCGCTATTTTATACTACTATATATTTGGGAGTCTATGGAATTTATCACTATTCAGGGTCAATCTGATTTTTCCGACGGGAAAACACTAAAAAAAGCAGATTCTTTAAAAAATAAAAAATATATTAAAATAGTCTTGACAATATCGATAAAAATTGTTTAATTGTCAACAGCAACTATTGCTATTAGCAACTATAGTTGACTAAAGATAAAAGGATTATATCGGATATGATTGATGAGATTCTCGAGTTGAAAAAACGTTGTAATTTTGGTGATGAAATTGGACAAACTTTCAATCTTACTCTTGGTGAAGTATCCTGCCTTTCAATTATTGCCAGACACAAAACACTCTCATCAAAAAACCTTTCCGCACTTATGGAGTTGTCCCCCTCACGAGGAAGCAGGGTAATAAGCCGATTGTCTCATCGTGGTTTCATTGTTGGCAGATCTGACGAGTCTGACCGCCGGTATCTTTTACTTACTCTTACAGAAGCTGGGAAAAAATGCGATCTTGTAATACAGAAAGAGAAGAAAAATTATGAAGAGCGGATTCTAGCAAAGCTCACCAATGAACAAAAATCGACCGTTAATAACGGTTTAAGTATACTTTTACAAATTTTATAGGGAGAATGAGATAATAATTACAGAAGTGAACAGCGCTATAAACCTGCGCTATTCTGAACTGGCAGAAAGCAGTTGCTGCCTCTCGTGTGGAGGAGCAATAAACCACAGTAAGGTATCTGAGGGAGAGACCTGTGTAGACCTTGGAAGCGGTCGGGGAACAGATGTGCTTCGCATGGCAGAAAGCGTTGGATCTGAAGGATATGTCTATGGTAAGATGATTCCTTTTTTGAAAATTTTCAGACAAGGAAACAAAGAATTAGCCGCTAACCTGGATATTACCGGCTCTCCAACAGTTATTTTTTATGAGAATGGAAAAATTGTCTGAGACAAGCTTACCGGGGGAATAAAACGTTCAGATCTCATAAAAAATCTTTGTTCCAATGTAGATAATTCTTGTTCCTGGTATCCGAATTTTTCATCTTATTGAGCAGAAATTCAAGTCGGTCAGTTACTTTCATACTCCTGTTCTGGCAACTGACTTCTACAAGTCTGGATTCGTGAATCAGGCGAATATCAAATATTTCCTGCAACTCCGCAGTACTGAGGCTGTTAATAGTCATTTTTTTGGTTCATTTTATTTCAGCAAAGGCGGATGAATTTAGTTAAGCGCTGTAGTCACAACCAAGATCCCGAGAAAAGCTCTCTGTTCGGGAGCTTCTCTCATAGCACGATAAAGTCTATTAGTCCATAGAAATAAGTATCTTGGAAACGCTTCCCGGATGCTCATTCCAGTACTCAAGAGCACTTCCAGCTTCCAAAAGCGGTACAATTTGAGTGATCAATTCATCAGCAGGCAGCTTGAAGGCTTTCAAAGCCTCCAGAACGTCCGAGAAATCCTTCTTCACAGCATTTCTAGATCCTCTAATCTGTATCTCTTTCATGACGAACTTCTTTGTCTCATACTCTACCGGGTTCTTTACATACCCGACATAAACCACCCTGCCACCGAAAGAGACAAGATCTACTGCACTCGTATAGGTCGAAGGGAGTCCGATGGCCTCAAGTACGATATTCGAACCATGACCATCAGTGATCTCTGCTAACCGTGCACCTGGATCATCAGTAGAGGAGTTTATGGTATACCGTGCCCCTGATTTCCTTGCCAACTCAAGTTTGCTGTCTTCGATATCAACTGCAATAACGTCAGCTCCAAGAATCGCACCGTTGGCTATGGCTCCAAGACCAACCATACCACAACCGAATACTAACATAGTATCACCTTCACCGGGTTCAGCTCTTCTTGCAGCATGAAATCCAACAGCCAGCGGTTCGACTATCGCTATCTCATCAAATGAGAGAGAGTCCAGATTTCTGATTAGTTTGGTATAAGGAACAGAGAGGAACTCAGTCATCCCGCCATCCTGCTGTACTCCAAGAGTCTCGTTATACTTACATGCATTCGGCCGATCGTGAAGGCAAGGCCAGCAACGTCCGCAGGTAGTATAGGGAAGCACAGAGACCTTATCGCCTTTCGTGAAGTCAGTTGGAACCAGTGACCCGATCTCAACGATCTCAGCTGATATCTCATGCCCGGGGATCCGCGGATATGTTACCAGAGGACTCTTACCTCTATAGGTATTCAGATCAGTTCCGCAGAACCCTACCCTTCTGATACGTACGATAACCTCATCGGGTTCCATAACCGGGTTAGTAAGGTCATCGGCAACTCTGGAGATTCCAGGTTCTACAATTACAAACCCTTTCATAAATTACTCCCTTTATCCACACCACATGTGGCCTTTTCAGCATTGATCCCATCTGATCGCATTATCAGTATCAAGCTTCATCAAGCTGGTTTATAAGCAATCAGAAAGCTGCGGGATTAGCAGCTCTCCGGTATAATTATAATATGTCTTATCTACTAAACCGCAGACGCAACCTCAGAAGCAATCCCCTCAGATGTCAGCTTGAACTGTGCAATCAGTTCTTCATACTGAGCAGAGTGGATAAATTGAGGTCTGTTCTCGGCATCCTCAGCATTGAGAGCGAAAAAGGTACCAGTCTTGTTCAACTTGTTGCTGAACATACGTTTTCTAAACTCAGCCCAGAGGTAGCCGTTATTCTGTTCTGCAAATACGACAATCTTACCTGAAACGTAGAGCTCTTTCATCAACTTCTCATCAACAGACGGCATGTCAATCACGTCGGTAGTGATACCCTT